>Ga0335073_10001611_pt1 | contig 30264 bp, 24 predicted proteins | sample Lox_Sample_22_FD_207093 | JGI IMG/M metagenome (GOLD analysis project Ga0335073, IMG submission 207093) | Soil microbial communities from Loxahatchee National Wildlife Refuge, Florida, United States - Lox_Sample_2.2 | ecosystem: Environmental > Terrestrial > Soil > Wetlands | place: USA... | reverse complement strand
CCCAAGGCGTGTCGCCATAGTGTGGAGCAGGCGCGAGCGCTGCGCTCGTCGACGCCACCGATGACGATCGGGATCGACATCAGCTCCTTGATCGCCTGACCCTCCGCGATCCGTTCAGGGCAAAACGCCAACCCGAAGTCGACCCCGGCCCGCAGCCCGGAGGCCTCTTCGACGATCGGCTTGAACAGTTTTTCGGTGGTGTCGGGCGGCACCGTGCTCTTGAGGATGACGAGGTGACCGGGATGCAGGTGCTCCCCGACGGCCCGCGCCGCCGCCTTAATGTCGTCGACGATGGGCTCGTAGTCCGGGCCGAGCGGCGTACCGACGGTCACGATGACGAAGTCGTTGTCGGCGACCGCTTCGAAATCGGTTGTGGCCCGCAGTCTGCCCACGCGCACATTGTTGGCCACCAACTGGTTGAGCCCGGGCTCGGGCACGGTGGTCTTGCCCAGGTTGATCTCGTCGACGACGGACTGTCTCACGTCGATCCCGGTTACCGGCCAGCCGCGGTCTGCCAGCACGGCACCAATCACCGTGCCGATGTAGCCGAAGCCCACAACCGCGATCCCGGACCGCATGCCACGGACCAACAGGTCGATCTCAGCGTCGCTGTGTCCGAACGCGCCTTTAAGCATCCCGGAACCCAACTCCTTCAGTCCCCCGTGCGCGTTCTGTCACATGAAAGCGGGGGCCCACCACCCCGGCTGACCTCCGGCAGTCTAATCCAACACCTGACTAATAAGACCTTAAACCCCGATGTTTTGGCCAGTCCCCCGGGTGACATCGGCTGTCTTGGTCAGCCGACCCGGTTGAACCGTGCGAATTCTTCGAGAAGGTCGGCGGTGGCCGCAGCGCTTTTGGCGGGTTCGGTTATGTGGGTGGCGATCTCGCGGGCGTTCGCGAAGTATTCCGGGGTGAGGAGGCGGCGCAGGTCGGCGACCAACGACTTCTGGCTAGTGGTCGAAAAGCGCCGACCGCGGCCGACCTTCAGTCGTTTGAGCTGAGCTGCAAAAAACGGCTGATCGGGCAACGTCCAGAGGATCAACTGGGGGACTCCGGCCCGCAGGCCCGCGGCCAGGGTGCCCGCGCCACCGTGGTGGACGATCGCGCGGCAGGCCGGAAAGATGGTCGCGTAATTCACCACCCCCACCACCTTGACGTGCTCGGGATGCGGGATGTTGCTGAAATCAGTGGAACCGGAGCACACCAACGCCCGCTCGCCCAGCTGTGCGCAGGCCGCGCTGATCATGGCGATCGTGTCGGCCGGAGATCCGACCGGGATGCTGCCAAACCCGAAGCAGATCGGCGGGGTTCCCGCGGCGATCCACGACGCGACCTCCTCATCGGCATCGGTCGGCAACGCCATCGCCAACGCACCGACAAAGGGTCGCCGGCCATCCCATTTCGCCCATTCGGCGGCCAGACCGGGAAAGTACACCTCGTCGTAAGCCTGGATTTCCAGCGACCCACGTTCGGCGATCCGCCGTGGCGCAGGGCGGTTTGAGTTCGGTAGGCCCAGTTCCCGGCGCTGCGCGTCCTCGCTGTTCTTCGTCCCGCGCCAAACCAGCCAGTCGTTCGCCGTCATCGCCGTGCGGACCAACGGCGACGGCAGGAATCGCAGCAGCTGGCCGTGCGGCCGCACCGGGAAGAAATGCACCGTAGACAACGGAATGTCGTGATATTCAGCGACGTTGGCGGCCGGCTGCTCGAAAATCAGACCGGTCATGAGCAGGTCGGCCCCGTCCGCCAGCGACATCAGCGACGTGGTCATTTCCCCCCAGCACTGGGCTGCGAACTCCGCTGTTTGGCGCCCCAGCCTGTTCAGCTCCTTGATCCGCCAGGGAGTGCGGAAGTAACACGTCCAGTATTTGCGCTGCGTGTCCAATATGGGCCGTGAATCCAGCCCGTAAGGAGCTGCCGCAAGCCCAGCCGCCTCGGTGAAGGCAACCAGGTTGGGCGGTACGGCCATGCAGACTTCATGCCCTCGCTGGACGAGCTCACGTCCCACAACGATGGCGGGCTCGACGTCGCCGCGACCTCCATAGCTTGCCAGCACAAATTTCAACGGGGACCCTGGCCTCTCAATTCGACGCACGCATAATATCTGCGCCGTCGGACTTTGTGCCTGGTTCGTGGACTATAGGCTGGGCTTTCGGCAATTGGCTTGGACAATCATGCTGAGGAGCTCGATCTTGGCTGGCGGCGAACTGACTGCACGCGAGGCGGAACACGTCACGTGGGACGTGATTGTGGTCGGCACTGGTATGGGTGGTGGGATGCTGGGCTACCGGCTGGCCAGGTCGGGCCGTCGGGTCCTATTCGTCGAGAAGGGACGCTCGACGCTGCCTGGGGTACCGGGAACGATTCGCTCAGCGATGCCAGAACTCGCCGAGCCGCAAGCCGCCCGTTCCGCGGAGGCCTACTACGACGCGTTGGCGCGGGCCGGACGCTGCACCGATGAGATCGAAGACATCAGCGGGCGCTTCCCGAAACGGTTCGTGCCGTTCATCGGCAGCGGGACCGGCGGGTCCTCGGCCCTCTACGGCATGGTCTGCGAGCGGTTTTTCGCCGGCGATTTCACCCCTCGGCAAAACTTCCGCGACCCCGGCGATTCCACCGTGCCGGAGGCCTGGCCGGTCAGCTATGACCAGATGCGACCCTGGTACGCCGAGGCCGAGAAACTGTTGGGAGTCCGCGGACAGCCCGATCCGCTGCGGCCGGAAGCAGCCCAGGTCGATCTTCCCGCGGCACCACCGTTTTCGCTTGACAACCAGGCGGTGGTCAATTATCTGACTGGTCGTGGATTGCATCCCTATCACCTGCCGATGGCCTGTGATTACACCGACGACTGCGCCACCTGCCAGACCTACCTTTGCCCGCAGTCCTGCAAAAACGACGCCGCGCGCAACGGCGTGCTGCCCGCCGTTGCCGAGCACGGTGCTCACCTGCTCCCGGATTGTCGGGCGGTGCGCCTCGAGGCCGACTGCACACAGGTCCGGCAGGTGATCTGCCAGCGTCGCTCCGACATGCTGGCCCTCAAAGCCAAGGTGGTGGTGCTGGCCGCAGGCGCCCTGATAACCCCGGTGCTATTGCTCAACTCCCGTTCAGGCGATTGGCCGCGCGGATTGGCCAACGGCTCAGACTGGGTGGGGCGCAATTTGATGCGCCATCTCCTGGACCCGATCGAGATCTGGCCGCAACCCGGACACAGGACCATAGCCGCAAACAAAGAGATCGGGCTCAACGACTTTTACTTCTGGGAAGGTCAAAAATACGGCACTGTACAGTCATTCGGCGCGATCCCGCCCATGGAGTGGCTGACCAATCGCCCCGGCTGGCGGGGGAAGGCGCTGCGTGCGATGCGCCCAGCGGTACGCCAAATCTACGAACGCTTCTTCAACGGCGGACTGGTGCTGGCCGCGATGACCGAAGACCTGCCCTATCTGGACAACCGCGTCCTGCCATCCAACCAGCCCAGCCTGGACGGCCGCCAGCGACTGCGAATTCAATACCGCTTGCACGCCAGCGAAATCGAACGCCGGACGGCGTTTTTATCGCAGTTGAAAGAAGTGTTAGAACCGTTTCGCAAAACAAGCCTGGGCAATGGCAAAGACAACGCAAACCTAGGCCACGTCTGCGGGACGTGCCGCTTCGGTACCGATCCGAAAACCAGCGTGCTGGACCCTCAAAACCGGGCCCATGAAGTGGACAACCTCTATGTGGTGGACACTTCGTTCTTCCCGTCCAGCGCCGGTTTGAATCCCAGTTTGACGGTAGCGGCCAATGCCTTGCGGGTGGCCGAACACATTAACCAGGTGCATTTCGCCACCTGACCCGATCGACGCGGCACGCGCCGTCTTGTCCGAAATGTCAACCGGCCGAATGGATTTAGCGTTCAGCTCGGCTCACGGGGGGCGAGGCCGGCGGCACGATAGATCGCATCGATGACGGTCATGTTCTCGACCGCGTCTTCCGGCGTCGTCTTCACCGGTTCCCCGCGCAGCACCGCCCCGGCAAACGCGTCAAGCTGATATGCAAACGAGCTGCGCGCCGGGAAGCGCTCAACACGCTTGCTGTCTGCTGATCGCACGGAGAGCCGACGGACAAGCTGAGGTGCCGCTGGACTGAGCACATGCAGCTCGCCGCGGTCGCCAATCAGTTTGGCACTCGCCCGAAATAGATCCGACGACCACAGCGCGCAGCGGACCCGGCCGGTGAGCCAACTTGTAAACCGCAACTCGGCCATCATCGCCCGGTCCAGCTGAGCACCGCCCAGTTTCGCCTGTGCCGAAACGACTTCCGGAGTCGAACCGCCGAACGTGCGCACCATGTCGACCGCATAGCTTCCGGCATCCATCAGCGCGCCACCGGCAAGGGAGTAATCGTAGACGTTGGCGTTGGAGCGCTTCGACAGTAGTACGCACAAGGCGACGTCCACCCGCTCCAGCTTGCCGAGTTCGCCCGAGGCGACGATCTGCTCGACACGCGAAGTCAATGGGTGGTACCGGTATTGGATTGCCTCCATCACAACCCGGTCTGACTTGGCGGTCAGTTCGGCGATCTCGCGGGCCTCAGCAGCATTGGCAGTGAACGGCTTTTCGCACAGCACGTGCTTGCCCGCGGCAAGCGCAGCCCGGGTCCACCTGCCGTGCAAGCTATTCGGCAGCACGATGTAGACAGCATTCAGGTCAGGATCGGCGATCAGCGCGTCGTAATTGTCGTGCACCCGCGCGATGCCGTGCTTGGCGGCAAAGGCTCGAGCACAGGACACGTCGCGGTCTGCCACCGCGGGCACCACGACCTCGGCGTTTCCCCGAGCCGGGTTGATGAGCGTCATCGGCGCGAAGCGCGAAGCCCCCAGGATGCCGATCCGCACCGGGGCCGCGTTTTCGGGCATGGACCCCACGCTAGCAGTTGGCCCGACTGACTTGGCGTGAAACAAAGGCGGGTTCTTATCAGTTTCAGCATTTTCGTGGCCAAATCCATTACCGTGCAACGAAACGGGGCGTATTCAATTCTGTACCAGCTGCCGTCGCCAAGACGTTGTTGATCGGCCCAGGTATTACACTACGTTCGGTACTTCCCCGGCGTGTTCGTCGCAAGCAGATAGGATCGCTTACGTGGATTTGTTTGTCCGCGAATCCGGTCTGGCTGCGTCGCCCGCTATCGTCTTCCTTCACGGCGGGAGGATGAGCGGCTGGAGCTGGCAGCCAGTCGTCGAAAGAATGCAGCAATATTTCTGTCTGGTCCCCGATCTGCCTCAATTTGGCAAGAGCTTCCAACAGGGGCCATTCGAGATGGGCCGGGCGGCCGATGCGGTGGCCGAACTCATCCGCTCGCGGGTGGGCACCGGCCGCGCGCACGTGGTGGGGTTTTCCCTCGGCGCTCAGGTAGGGATGCAGCTGCTGGCGAGTGATTCGAAACTCGTCGATCGAGCGGTGATGTGTGGGACCGTCATCAACACACAGTCGGGAGTAGAGCTGATGCGGTACTTGGGCGTGCCGCTCGCCCGAAACGCATGGTTCAGAAGGGCAGTCCGCCGTCGCTGGAACGCGCGCCCTGTGGGGGTTCCAGCGGCCAGCCTCGACGATTACCGCGACGATGTGAATCTCATTACGGGCGCTCAATTCGCTCACATCGTTGCGGCTTCCGCGCGGTTCACGCTTCCCGACAGGCTGGACAAATTGGATACGCCCACGTTGTTTCTCACCGGCGGCACGGAGTCGCGGCTCGCGCACCGCTCGGCGGCAGCGCTCGCGCAGCCGATGGCCAACGCAATCGACAGGGTGGCAAGCGGTATGGGCCACGACTGGCCGCTGCGCTATCCTGGTCTCTTCTCCCGCACCGTCGACGGCTGGCTCTCCGGCGCGGCCCTGCCTCTCGAGATCGGATCGCCGAACGCGAATCGTCGCTGATCGGGTTGCCGTTCAGCTCGGCTCGCGGACCGGGAGTCCTGCGGCGCGATAGATCCCGTCGATGACGGTCATGTTCTCGACCGCGTCTTCCGGCGTCGTCCTAACCGGTTCCCCGCGCAGCACCGCCGCGGCGAAAGCATCAAGTTGGTAGGCGTAGCTGACGCGCCGCGGGAAGCGCTCCACCCGTTTTCCGTTGGACGAGCGGATCGAGAGCCGAGGGAACAGGTGCGGCGCCGCTGGACTGAGCACACGCAGCTCACCGCGGTTGCCCACCACCTTGGCCCGGGCCCGAAACAGATCCGCGGACCACAGCGCGCAGCGGATCCGGCCGGTGTGCCCAGTCGCGAAGCGCAACTCGGCCGACATGGCCCGATCCACCCGCGGATCGCGCAATTTCGCCTGTGCCGAAACAACTTGCGGGGTCGAGCCGCCAAACGTGCGCACCATGTTAATCACATAGCTTCCGGCGTCCATCATCGCGCCGCCGGCAAACGTGTAGTTGTAGCAGTTGCTGGAGAACTTTGGCAGTAACACACATAGGGCGACGTCCACGAGCTCCAGCTTGCCCAGCTCGCCTGAGGCGATGATCTGCTCAACGCGCAAGGTCAGCGGGTGGTAGCGGTATTGGATTGCCTCCATCACAATCCGGTCTGACTTGGCGGCCAGTTCAGCGATCCTCCGGGCCTCGGCGGCATTGGCGGTGAACGGCTTTTCGCACAACACGTGCTTGCCCGCGGCCAGCGCAGCCTGGGTCCACTTGCCGTGAAAGCTGGTTGGCAGCAGGACGTAGACGGCATCCAGCTCAGGATCGTCGATCAACGCCTCGTAGCTGCCGTGCGCCCGGGCGATGCCATATTTAGCGGCGAAGGCCCGAGCACTGGGCAGATCGCGTGCCCCCACCGCGGCCACCACGACCTCGTCATTTCCCCGAGCTGGGTTAATCAGCGTAGTCGGCGCGAAGCTTGAAGCGCCCAGGATTCCGATCCGCACCGGGGCCTCGACTACTTGCGCCACAGCACCCCAGTTCCATCGATGTCGACGATGTCCGCCGTCACCCCATGCTCGGCCCGGTAGTCGGTCACAGCCTGTTCGCAGGCCTTCACCGCCTGGTAGTCATCGATGATGCAGAAGCCGCCGGGGGATAGCCGCGGATAAAGCGCGTCGAGCGCTTGGATCGTCGATTCGTAGAGGTCGCCGTCAAGACGCAATACCGAGATTCGATCGATCGGCGCATCGTGCAGCGTGTCTTTGAACCAGCCGGGGAGAAAGCGAACCTGGTCATCGAGCAACCCGTAGCGCTTGAAATTCGCCCTGACTTCCGCCTCCGATACGCCCAAAATGCCCGCAGCGAAATCCGCCCTAATCCCTTTGTCTGCCTTGTAATTTCCGGGGTCTGACCGTGGCACGCCTTCGAATGAATCGGCTAGCCATACGCTTCGTGTCGTGTCCCCATAGGCTGCCAGAACCGCGCGCATCAGGATGCAAGCCCCTCCGCGCCAGACTCCACATTCGACCAGATCGCCGGGAATGTCGTCGGCCAGCACCGTCTCAACGCAACGCTGCAGGCTGGTCAGCCTTCGCATTCCGATCATCGTTTCGGCTTCCGCGGGCCAGTCCAGGCCCAACTCGCGCTTGCTCTTATCGAACGGCCCGTTACCCGCACGCATGGAGTTGATGCGGTTGACGGTTTTGAAGAGAAGTCGTCGGCGCAAAGACCACTCCGCCGGCATTCGCTCGTGCATCCCGTACCTGGTCAGGTTGCGTCGGATCAGGTCGAGGTACAGCGATCGGACGTCGTAAGCGGTCAGTGTCATACCTGCCCCTGTCTCGGATGCCAGCGTTTCCGGCGCTGAGTCTAAACTCTCATTGAACGCGTGTATAAAAGTATTCCAAGATCGGATCGCCGGGAGCCGCCGCCGGTGTGGAACGAAATGTCAGTGCCCGGATTCGGCCGCGGCGCGATAACCACGGACGGCTAGTGGCCCAACCACCGCGGCCAGGCCAAAAACCCACACCACAGTCAGCAGAAGCGGCCACAGTGCCGGACGACCTTGGGCAAGTGCGCGCATGGATTCAATCGTCGCCCACATCGGCTGCAGCGGGAGCACTGGCCGCATCCACGACGGCAGCAAGTCGACTGGAGGAATGCCAGAGCTGGAGAACACCAAGGCGATGGTCGGCACCGCTACCCAGAAGAGCGCGGCACTGCTTCTCGCGCGCACCGCGATCGCTATTACTGCCATTGAGAAGACGACAACTACCAGCACCGGAACCAGGATGAACGGGATCGCGGCAAACCAGCCGCCTTCGAATCGAAGCCCGAGCCCAACGCCTACCGCTGTGATCAGCGCGGCACCGACGACCGTACGCGCAGCCTCGGCGAGCAGCCTACCGACCAGAGCGCTGGCCCGGTTCACTGGCAACTCCCATAATTGGCTGAGCAGGCCGCTGTCGCGTTCGGCGATGATGGTGAGGCCGGCTCCAAGCGCCCCGAACATCGCACCGGCCACGGCGCACATCGGCACCAAACCGTAGAGACTGTCCGTGCCGGTGATTCTCACGATTGATTTGCCGACTAGCAGTTTGTAGGTGATCAGCAGAAAGGTCGGAAACAGCAGAGCCTGGATCGGCACCGTCGGCGCGCGCCGCCAGTGGGTGATGAGCCGGCCGGCGAACAGCAGGCTTTCGCTGGTCAGTGAGCTCCGCAGCGGTGCGTTCGCGGTCATTGCGTCCGCTTCTGCATCCGCACCGCGAGGGTACCGAACACCACCAGCAGCCCAAGGCACCATGCCAAGCTGGTCGCCAGATTGCTTACCGCGACATGGCCGATCGCCAACCCACGTAGGGTTTCCGTCACCTGTGAAACAGGCTGGTTGCCCACGAACGGATGCAGCCAGTCGGGGAACGCGTCGACCGGCGCCATCCCGGTTGACACCATGACCAGCAGCAGTTGGGGAACCAGGAGCAACTGACTAGCGCCGCCGCTGCTCCCCATCTCGGCCCCGGCGATCCCGGCCCCGGCGATCCCCGTTCCGGTTGCGTCGGCGCCGAGCGAGACTGCCAGCGTCAACGTCAGGACGAGAACCGCGAAAGCCGTCGCGTAGATCAACCCGCCATCCATTCGGAAGCCGAACACGTAGCCGACGGCGATCGCGGCGAGCAGGGCGAGGGCACCGCGGAAGAGGCAGTACAACATTCGAGCCATCAGCGGTACTGACGTCGAGATAGGAAGTGTCCGGAGCCGAACCCCGAAGTCGGACCCGTGGTCTCGGGCGGCGCGGTCAATGGTTGTCAGCGCGCCGAGCAACATCACCTGGATGATGATGACCGGCAGAAGGTACTGGGGGTAGCTCATCCCACCTGTGTCGATCACATTGCGCAGCGCGAAGTTGAAGACGACGAAGTTGCCGGCGGGCGCCACAATCGCAAACGGCAGATCGTCGCGTAGCGAGTCGCGCACCATGCGGTCGGTGAGCGCCGCAACTGCGGTCATGCTGTGACACTTCCGGTGAGGCGCAGGAAGGCCTCGTCCAGGGATGGCTTGCGCAGCGATATGTCGAGTAGCTCAACGCCGAGCTGTTCGACCCGCCGAAATACCTCACCTAGCGTCGCAACGCCGTCGGACGCCAGCACAGACACGGTGTTCGCATCTCGATCGGCTTGGGCGCCCTCGAGGTCGGCGACTACATCGAGAATCCTGGACAGGTCGGTCGGGTTGACGGGACTCACCGTGCAGTAGCTGAATCCGACGCGGCTTTTGAGTTCTTCGGCGGTCCCGCTGGCGATAACGCGACCTTCGTTGATTACGACGATCGAATCGCTGAGCACGTCGGCTTCTTCGAGATACTGCGTCGTTAGCAGGACGGTGACGCCCTGGGCCGACAACGATGACACCAGGTCCCACACGTCGCGGCGGCTACGCGGGTCCAACCCGGTTGTCGGCTCGTCGAGGAATAGTACTTTCGGCGGAACCACCAGTGCGGCGGCGATGTCGATACGGCGCCGCATACCGACCGAGTAGGTTCCCACCCGCCGATCGGCGGCGTGCGACATGTCGAACTGATCGATCAGCGCGTCGGCTCGCAGCTGCGCATGCTTGCGCCGCATTCCCCGCAGCCGTCCGAACAGCACCAAGTTCTCGCGCCCGGTCAGCTGCCAATCGAGCGCAGCGAGTTGGCCGGTGGTCCCGATGTTCGCACGCACCTCGGCGGGTTGTCGGACGACGTCGTATCCGGCGACAATTGCCTGGCCAGAGCTGGGCCGCAGCAACGTGGACAGAATCTTGATCGTGGTCGTCTTACCGGCACCGTTATGACCGAGCAAGGCGCAGACCGACCCCGTGGGAACTGAGTAGGTGACGTCCTGCAACGCATGGATCGACCCGTCGAAGGTTTTAGCCACGCCATTGAGCTCGATCACGGATACAGATGATACGGCCAGTTAGACGGGTGTTGAACAGGAACCCGGCAGCTCGCCATTTTCGGTCAGCCGACCTGCCGCAAGCGAGCGTAATCTTCCACGCGATCAGCGGCGGCCGCAACGCTTTCGGCGGGTTTGGCCATCCCTGCGGCGACCTCCCGGGCGCGGGCGAGGTATTGCGGGGCGAGGATGGTGCGAAGGTCTGCCACGAGTGACTTCTCGGTGGTCGTCGAAAAGCGCCGAGCTGTGCCCACTTTGAGCCGTTTGACCGCAGCGCCCCATACCACCTGGACGTCGGCCATCCACAGGATCAACGTGGGGACTCCCGCGCGCAGGCTCGCGGCCGTGGTGCCTGCGCCACCGTGGTGCACGACGGCGCGGCAGGCAGGGAAGGCCGTCGCGTAATTCATGGTGCTGACCACCTTGACATGATCGAAATGGGGGACGTTGCCGAAGTCGGTTGCGGCGGCGCAAACTAACGCGCGCTCGCCTAACTGCGCGCAGGCCGCGCTGATCATGGCGAGGGTGTCGGCGGCAGATGCGACGGGGATGCTGCCAAACCCGAAGCAAATCGGCGGCGTTCCTGCGGCAATCCACGACGCGACCTCGTCGTCGGCGTCCGTCGGCGACTCCATCGTCAGCGTGCCGACGAATGGCCGGTGGCCGTCCCATTCCGTCCATTCCGCGGCCAGCCCGGGAAAGCACACTTCGTCATAGGCCTGGATTTCCAGCGATCCGCGCTCTGCGATCCGTCGCGGCGCCGGGCCTGTTGCCTTCGGTAGGCCCAGTTCACAACGCTGTGCGGCCTCGACCTTTTTCACCCCGCGCGCAACCAGCCACTCGTATACCGTCATCGCCGAGCGGATCAACGGCGCCGGCAGCGTCGGAACCACGTGGCCGTTGACCCGTATCGGAAACCAGTGCAGCGTCGCCAACGGAATGTCGCAATACTCTGCGACGTTGGCGGCGAGTTCTTGGTAACTCATGCCGGTGACCAGCAGGTCGGCTCCGTCCGCCAGCGAACTCAGCATCGTGCTCATCTGACCCCAGCACTGGGTGCCGGGCTCCCGAGATTCGCGCAACAACTTGCGCACGTCCCGTATCCGCCAGAAGTTGCGGAAGAAAAACGCCCAGAAGTTGCGCGTCGCTTCCAGCCATTCCTGGATGCCCGGCCCGTAGGCGACAGCCTCGAGCCCAGCCGCCTCGGCGAAGCCGACCAGATCGGGGGGGACGGCCACCAGCACGTCGTGGCCTCGGCGGCGCAGTTCACGGCCGACGGCGACGCCGGGCTCGACATCGCCGCGAGTTCCGTAGAACGCCAGCACAAACCTCATCGCGGGCTTCTCGGGAATGCGTCGGCTGCTAGTCATGGCGTCGGCTACTCTACATGTGATGAATTGCCCCGACGCTAGCAATGGCTACGCCGTGCCCCGCGCCAGGGGCGAATCGATCCACGTCCTCGGAGGCTGATCAGTGCCAGTCCGGATGCGTCACGCGCGGGGATCCAGTTATGGCTCCGCCCACAAAGACGTTGTGCGGCACGATGATCGGCTCGCGCTGGTGGATCAAGCCTTCTTTGCCGGACATAGCGCCGCCGGCCAGAAGGATGTCATGCAGGTGGTGTGGGTGTATGAGCACGCGATCGACTGGGATGGGCTGAGGCGCTTTCACCACAACCTCGGTCGCGGATTGTTGGGGCGGCTCATTGAGCGCTCACCGCTGCCGTTCGCCCGGTATCGGTGGGTTTCGGATCGGGGGCCATCGGACATCGAAATCGTCGAGTGCGCCCGTCCACGCACAGAACTCAGCGACTGGGCTGATGAACGTTCACAATTGGCGGCCGATCCGGAAACGGGTCCTGGCTGGCATCTCGCCGTCCTTCCGCTTACCGACGGGTCGACCGCGGTCAGCCTGGTGGCCTCCCATTACCTGCTCGACGGCATCGGCCTGGTGGTCGCCTTAGTCGATGCGCTGTCGGGGAACACCCGCGATCTTGGCTACAGACCGCCACGTTCACGCACTCGACTGCGCGCGGTGGTTGAGGATGCCCGCCAAACAGTCCGGGACGTACCCGGCGTTGCCCGCGCGCTTGCCGCGGCGCCGAAACAGGTCCGCTTTCGCCGGCCTGAAGGCGCTCCACCGCCGCCACCGCGACCCGTCGTCGTTGGTGCAGACGACGGCGATGAGTCCGTCATCGTGCCGGGTGTCTCCATCTGCATCGACGTTGATGTGTTCGATGCCCGCGCCGAATCTCTTGGCGGAACGGCTAACACGCTGATCGCCGGGTTGGCGGCCAAACTCGGCGAGCTGATGGGCCACCGTCATGACGATGACGGCGCCGTCACCGTGCAACTCGTCATGAGCGATCGCACCGAAGGCGATACGCGCGCGGTCGCAGTGTCGCTGGCCCGCGTCCAGGTCGATCCGACGCAGGTAACAACGGATCTGCGGGATACCCGTGCCGCCGTCAAGCAGGCGCTGACGACTTGGCGGGAAACGCCACACGTGTCATCACATCTCGAATCGCTAACGCCGTTTATGCCGAAGCGGACGTGGAAATGGGCGGTCGATCGATCGTTCGCCGACCCCGATCGCCCGGTGGTTTGTTCCAACCTCGGTGACGTCGGCATGGTCGTAAACCGTCTGGATGGCACCGACGCCGAGTACGCCTTTGCGCGGGGGACAAGGCAACACGTCACGCGACGGTGGCTTGAGCGAATCGGCGGGCAAATGCAGCTGCTGTCTTTTCGCATCCCCGGCAGGGTTGTCATCCATGTACTCGCTTACCAATCGGGCGCCGAGAACACAAAGCCCGCCTTGCGCGAAGTGGCTGCGCGAGCGCTAGCTGAGTTCGATCTGACTGGGCAAATCGACTGATGCGTCGTTCGCGTCGTCGATGGCTTTCTTGACTTTCTGGGCATGCGCCACCTGCTGTGCTGTGTAGCCGATGAGCAGCGCCACCCCGCAGAGCAGGATCACCACCCCGGCCAGGCAAAGCAGGCCGTAAGTGTAGGCGTGGTCCAGCGCATGCAGCTGGGCGGCGTTCATGGCCTTCACCGGGCCGTTGGTGCCGCCCAGCTGCAGCGCGCGCGACGTGATGACGACCTGGATGGCGACCAGGACCAGCGGCCCGCCGAGATTCTGCAGCATCACCGAGACGGCCGAGGCGGGCCCAATGCGGTTGGAGCCGACGCTCGCGAACATCGATAGCGCGAGCGGGACGCCGATGATGCCAAGGCCGATAGCGCCGACGACGATAGGCAGCACCAGATTCGGGAAATATTGGATGCCGCCGTTGAGTGTCGAGCAGTACAGCGTGGCGCCCAGCACCACGATGCCGCCGGCGATCACCATCACCCGCGGCGAGAACCATGTGACCAGCCGCGACGATGCGGCTGTGCCGAGGGCCGTCGCGAAAGCGAACGGGATGAAGCCGACAGCTGCGCGTAGCGGGCTGTAGCCCATGATGCTCTGCACATAGATGGCGAGCAGCACGGTCATCGTGAAGCCGATCCCACGAACCAGGAACATGGCCGTGAATGTGGCCACCCGGTCGCGGTCGAGGAAGAGGCTGAGCGGCACGATCGGATTCTGGGCCGTGCGCTCCACCATGAGGAACGCCACGAAAGCGGTCAAGGCGACCAGACCCAGACCGATCGTCGCGGCTGACAGCCAGCCCTTCTCCGGCCCCATCGACATGCCGAAAACCGCCGCGGTACAGACCAACGTGGCCAGCACCGCTCCGGCAGCGTCGAGCCTCGTCCGCTCCTTCTGGGTTTCGGTCAGCATGTTGCGTGCGAGGAAAATCACCACCAGCCCGATCGGCACGTTCACTAGGAACGCCAGCCGCCACGACACCCCGGTGAGCGCCCCGCCCACCACCAGGCCCAGGACCGCGCCGACAGCGCCCATCGCGCCGAACACCGCCGCTGCGGTATTGCGTGTCGGGCCCTTCGGGAAGGTGGCCGCCACCAGCGCCATACAGGTCGGCACAACGATCGCGGCCGCGGCGCCGTGCAACAGCCGGGCCGCAACCAGGACTGCCCCATCCCATGCGATGCCGCAGATCGCCGATGCGAAGGTGAACATCGCGACCCCGATGACCAAGGTGCGTTTGCGACCGATGGTATCGCCGAGGCGGCCGCCCAGCAGGATCAGGCCACCGAACGTCAGCCCGTAAGCGGTGATCACCCAGCTACGCCCGGCATCGGACAGGCCCAGCTCGTTCTGGATCCTGGGAAGCGCGAAGACCGCGACGGGGCCGTCCATCGCGGCCATCAGCTGCATACCGCCAATCGCGCTCAGGACGGTGACGAACTGACGGGTCGGGAAGTGCATGCCGCCGTCCTGCAGCGTGGTCGGTGCCGTCAACTGAGGTAGCGCCCGCTCTGCGTCGTCAAGAGCAGCCATAGCGGATCACCTTATAGCACGCGTGCATAGTAAGGTGGTGCCGATCGCCCGCGCATCAACTACTGAGCGCTGTCAGGTGTCCGGACGGTCCGACCGAGCTCCTGGCGAATTTTTCCGAAACCCTGGATTGAGCGCGGGGGCCATGAGTATGGTTTGGAGCTGTTCGACTCGTGTCGAACTAGTTGGTCTGCAGAACCGATGAGTATCACCCCGCTGACGACGACGCCGGTCTTCGGCAGCGGGTGGAAGGTTGGGCGCGGTGATCGAACCCGGTGTGCGTGACGTGCGCGTTGCGGAAGCCTGGTCCGATGTAGCCCTACCGGACCTCCGAGACGTTGACCAACGGTCTAGCCGTGGACTCGCGCATCCAGAACCGCCTCGGCAACCTTCAGCTGCGCCTCGAGCAGCTCGACAGAGTCAGCGCAAACGGCGATTCACGATTTTCAGAGTTTTACAGCGGCTGTGGATTCCGTTGCTGATTGTGGTGGTCATGGGCGCGGGAGGCCTGACCGTTGCGCGGCTGCATGGCATTTTCGGTACCGAAAAGCGCCCGACGTACGCCGATACCCAGACCAAAGACGCTAAGCCTTTTGACGCCAAACACCTGACATACGAGATTTTCGGGCCCCCGGGGACCGTCGCGAAAATCAGCTATTTCGACGTCAATGCGGATCCGAAGCTAGTAGAAGGGGCGCACTTGCCATGGTCGTTGACGTTCACGATGACCGACGCGACGGCCGTGGGGAGCGTTGTGGCGCAAGGCGACAGTGACACCATCGGGTGCCGCATCGTGGTCGACGGCGTGGTCAAGGCGGAGAAGATCACGCATGAAACCAGCGCGTTTACCTTCTGCTCACTGAAGTCTTCATGAGCAACCATCAGCTGCACAACAGTCGACCACTTGTTGCGCGCACGATCCGTCGGCTGTCGGTGCCGATCATCTTGGCGTGGTTGGCGATCACCGTCATCGTGACCGTCGGCGTCCCCTCGCTGGAGCGGGTCGAGCGAGAGCGTTCAGTTTCGCTGACTCCCAGTGATGCGCCGTCGTTCGAGGCGGCAGATCACATGGTCAAGGACTTCAAAGAAGCCAATTCCGACACTTCGGTGATGGTCGTCTTGGAGGGGCAGCAATCGCTGGGCGACGCTGCCCACCGCTACTACAACAGTCTGATCCGTCAGTTCGAAGCCGATCCGAAGCACGTGCAGCACATACAGGATTTTTGGGGGGACCCGCTGACGGCAAGTGCGGCACAAAGCGCCGATGGTAAGGCCGTCTACGTTCAGTTGGATCTCGCCGGTCATCTGGGCGCGGCCCAGGCGAACGAATCGGCCGACGCTATCCGGGACATCGTGGCGCGGACGCCGGCGCCCCCGGGGGTCAAGGCCTACGTGACCGGTGCCGCGGCGATCACTTCAGACATGGGTCGCAGTGGCGAACAAACGGTCCTTTTAGTCACGGTGGTGAGCCTCGCCGTAATTTTCATTATGTTGCTCCTTGTCTACCGTTCATTCATCACCGTCATTCTTTTATTGCTGATGGTCTGGATAGAACTGCAGGTAGCGCGAGGAATTGTCGCTTTCCTGGGCCATTACCAGCTTATTGGTCTTTCTACCTACGTAGTCAATCTGCTGGTGGCGATTGTGATCGCGGCCGGAACAGACTATGCAATATTTTTCACCGGGCGCTATCAAGAGGGGCGCCAGTCCGGCGAGGACCGAGAGACGGCTTACTACACCACGTACCGCGGGGTCGCGCGGGTTGTTTTGGCCTCGGGCGTGACGATCGCCGGGGCGCTTTTCTGCCTCCGTTTTACCCGACTGCCCTATTTCCAACCCCTGGGCGTGCCATGCGCGGTGGGAATATTGGTGGCGGTTGCGGTGGCCCTCACCTTGACTCCGGCCGTTATCGCGCTCGGCGGCCGCTTTGGGCTGTTCGACCCCGCGCGCATGATCAAGTTCCGCGGCTGGCGGCGGGTAGGCACCGCGATCGTCCGCTGGCCGGCCCCCATCCTCGCCGCGACGTTGGCGGTCGCCCTTATCGGGCTAGTGACGCTGCCGGGATACAAACCCGGTTACAGCGACCAGAAATATATTCCGCAAAATATCCCAGCCAATCTGGGGTATGCGGCTGCCGCGCGACATTTTCCGGCGTCACGGATGATGGCGCCGGAGATTCTTCTGGTCGAGGCCGACCATGACTTGCGTAACTCGGCAGATTTCCTGGTTCTGGAGAAACTGGCGAAGGCCGTGTTCGCCGTTCAAGGCATTTCGATGGTGCAGTCGATAACTCGGCCCACCGGCGCACCGCTCCAGCATGCGAGTATCCCATTTATGCTCAGTATGCAGCAGGCCGCCATGCTGCAAAATACGGCGTTTCAGAAAGACCGCATGGCCGACATGCTCAAGCAAGCTGATGAGCTGGCCGAAACGATCTCGATCATGCAGCGCATGTACGCGCTGATGCAAGATCTCGCAAGCACGACTCATCACATGGTCGGCCAAACGCATGACATGGCAGAAATCACTTACGAGTTGCGTGACCACGTTGCGGATTTTGAAGATTTCTGGCGACCGATTCGCAGTTACTTCTACTGGGACAAGCACTGTTACAATATCCCTATATGTTATTCGCTGAGAAACGTTTTCGATTCAATCGACGGCGTCGATGAGGTTAGCGATAAACTAGGCGATCTGGTAAAGGACCTCGATAAAATCGACGTGCTCATGCCGCAGCTGCTCAGCCAGTTTCCGGAGATGATTCAGATCATGCAAGGCATGCGGACGATGTTGCTGACCATGCATAGCAGTATGTCTGGAATCTTCGACCAGATGGACGAATCAAGCAACGATCCGACCGCCATGGGAAAGGCTTTCGACGCAGCCAAAAACGACGACTCGTTCTACGTGCCTCCGGACGTCTTCAAGAACTCGGACTTCAAACGGGTGATGAAAATATTCTTGTCGCCGGACGGGAAGGCCGTCCGTATGTTCGTCACCCAAAGCGGCGATCCGGCGACGCCCGAGGGTATCGCGCGTGTCGAGCCGATAAAAACCGCGGCCGAAGAGGCGCTCAAGGGCACCCCTTTAGAAGACGCCAAAATCTACCTCACCGGCACCTCAGCGATGCTGAAGGACATGGTCGACGGGTCCAAATGGGATTTGGTGATCGCAGGAGTCGCCGCGCTCTGCCTTATTTTCACCGTCATGCTGATCATGACGCGAAGTACAATCGCCGCCCTGGTTATTGTGGGCACGGTCGCACTTTCCTTGGGTTCGTCCTTCGGGCTGGCGGTCTTGGTCTGGCAGTATTTCCTCGGCATACAACTGCATTTCGCCGTGCTTGCAATGTCGGTGATCGTTCTCTTGGCAGTGGGATCTGACTACAACTTGCTGCTTGTATCCCGGATGAAAGAAGAACTCGGCGCCGGCATAAACACGGGCATCATTCGTGCGATGGCCGGTACCGGCAAGGTCGTAACGAACGCGGGCCTGGTGTTCGCACTCACCATGGCCTCCATGGCGGTCAGTGACTTGGTCACCGTCGCTCAGTTGGGTACCACCATCGGTCTCGGTCTGCTGTTCGACACATTGGTCGTGCGCGCATTCATGACTCCATCGATCGCCGCACTCCTGGGACGCTGGTTCTGGTGGCCGCAACGGGTACGCCCCCGTCCCGCCAGCACCCTGCTTCGGCCAGTCGGCCCCCGACCGGTGGTTCGTGCCTTATTGCTGAGAGATCCGGCGGGAGGTAACGGTCATCCCGTTTCCAATGGGACTGCGCCGCAGGCAAATCTCACCGGCAGATCGTTGTAAGCACGATGCCCGGCCACGGCCGCGTGAGCCCCGAACGCTCTCAGCCGCCTTTCACAGCGCGAGTAATCCACAGGCTTTCGGTCCTCGTCATCCTGGCCTGGGTGGCGCTGACACTGGCTGTGACGTTCGGAGTTCCACTGCTCGAGACAGTCGGGCGAGACCATGCAGTATCGCTGAGTCCCAAAGACGCACCGTCGGTGCAGGCCATCATGCGCATGGGCAAAGACTTCAAGGAATCCGATTCGGACAGTTCCGCAATGATCGTGCTGGAGGGACAGCAGCCGCTGGGGGACGACGCTCGCATGTACTACGCCGGCCTGGTCCGTCAGTTACGAGACGATCCGAAACACGTCCAGCATGTGCAGGATTACTGGGGAGACCGCCTTACGGCGACGGGCGCGGCAAGCCCCGATGGCAAGGCCGTATACGTGCAGTTGAACCTGGCCGGCAACCAAGGCACGGCGCTGGGCGACGAGTCCGTGGCGGCGGTCCGGAATATCGTGCAGCGGACGCCGCCTCCCCCGGGTGTCAATGCCTACCTCACCGGCGCTGCTCCGCTGGTTTCGGATATGCAGCGCAGTGGCAACGATTCCATCTTGAAGATCACCGCGGTGACCGGGGTGGTGATCTTCGTGATTCTGCTCGTTGTCTACCGCTCGGTCATCACTGTCATTCTGCTGTTGCTCACGGTCGGAATCGAAGTCGAGATGGCCCGAGGTGTTGTCGCGTTTCTCGGCCACAACAATTTTATTGTGCTTTCGACGTTCGCCACGAACCTGCTGATGTCGCTGGCGATGGCAGCCGGAACCGATTACGGGATATTTTTTCTCGGCCGATATCAGGAGGCACGTCAGGCCGGCGAAGACGCGGAATCGGCCTACTACACCACATTCCGAGGGGTCGCTCCGGTTGTCCTGGCCTCCGGGTTGACGATCGCCGGGGCAATCTTCTGCTTGAGCCTTACCCGGATGCCGTACTTCCAGACGATGGGCATCCCCTGCGCGGTCGGCCTGCTCGTTGCGGTCGCAGTAGCCGTTACGCTGGCACCGGCAGTGTTGGCGGTAGGCAGCCGCTTCAGGCTCTTCGACCCCAGGCGCAAGCTCGGGGTTTTCGGATGGCGCCGGGTAGGCACGGTGATCGTCCGCTGGCCGGCGCCCATCTTGGTTTGCGCCTGCGTGATCGCGCTACTCGGTCTTTTGACGCTGCCGGGCTACAAAACTAGTTACAACGCGCGCCTCTTCATCCCCAAGGACATCCCATCCAACGTCGGGTTTGCTGCCGCTGATCGCCATTTCTCCCAGGCTCGAATGATGCCTGAGGTCCTGATGATCGAGTCCGACCACGATATGCGCAATCCGGCGGATTTCCTGGTGCTGAACAAACTCGCCAAGGGAGTCTTCAAGATTCCGGGGATCTCCAGGGTCCAGGGCATAACCCGGCCCGAGGGCACACCGATCGAACACACATCGATACCGTTTTTGATAAGTGTGCAAAACGCCGGTCAGCTACAAAGTATGACCTATATGAAAGCCCGTGTTAACGACTTTCTCAAGCAGGCCGATGACTTAGCGAGAACCACCGTTCTGATGGAACGGATGTATAGTTTGGCAGAGGAGCTGACCGCCACAACTCATCACTCGATTACTGAATCGAAAGAACTCAGCATAATCATCGCGGAGTTGCTGGGCCGCACTGCGGATTTTGAGGATTTTTGGCGGCCAATTCGTAGCTATTTTTATTGGGAGAAACATTGCTATGACATTCCTATCTGCTGGTCGTTGAGATCCATATTCGACATACTCGACAGCGTCGACGCATTGAGCGATAAAATGGAGGATCTCATCAAAGACCTCGATCACATGGACGCGCTCATGCCGCAATTGATAGCACAGTTCCCGAAAATGATCGCGATCATGCGGGACACCCGGACGATGATCCTGAGAATGCACAGCACCATGGCCGGGACCTTCAACGAGGTCGACGATGCGGGTCAGAACGCTGCGGCTATGGGACAGGCGTACGACGCTGCCAAGAATGATGATTCGTTCTATCTGCCTCCGGAGATCTTCAAGAATCCCGACTTCCAGCGTGCGATGAATACCTTCCTCTCGCCGGACGGGAAAGCCGCTCGATTCATCATTTCGCAGCGGGGCGATCCCGCAACACCCGCGGCAATTTCGCGTATCGACCGCATACATACAGCGACCGACGAGTCGCTCAAGGGGACACCGCTGTCGAACGCCCGAATCTATATCGCTGGCGCTGCATCGACCTATAAAGATTGGCGGGACGGTTCCAGAATCGACCTTTTGATCGCGGGCGTCGGTGCGCTCTGCCTTATCTTCGTCATCATGCTGATCATCACCCGAAGTTTGGCGGCCGCACTCGTTATCGTGGGCACAGTGGCGCTTTCACTGGGCGCATCTTTTGGAATGTCGGTGCTGATCTGGCAATACATTCTGGGCATGGAACTGTACTGGATGGTACTTCCGATGTCGGTGATCATCCTTTTGGCGGTGGGGTCTGACTACAACCTGTTGTTGGTATCGCGGTTCAAAGAAGAACTCTCGGCAGGTATTAACACCGGCATCATCCGCGCGATGGGCGGGACCGGGAAGGTCGTCACCACTGCAGGGCTGGTGTTCGCCTTCACCATGGCCTCGATGGCGGTCAGTGAGCTGCGGGTCATCGGCCAGATCGGCAGCACCATCGGCCTCGGGCTGCTGTTCGACACGCTGATCGTGCGCTCGTTCATGACGCCGTCGATCGCCGCATTGCTGGGGCGCTGGTTCTGGTGGCCGCAGATAGTGCGCCCCCGCCCGGCGAGTCACCTGCTTCGGCCCTTTGCCCCCCGTCCGGTGGTTCGAGCCTTGTTGCTGAGTCAGCAACAAGTAAATGGCAGAACTCCGGCCGAGGACGGGACTGCGCCTCGGGGACACGCCGCCCACGACTTCGACACGCAGCCGCTCAACCTCGTCGGACACGGTCATCGCCGGCACATCCGGCTGCCTGATCGGTTTGCCGATGCTGATCGGCAGTTCGGCATGGATGAGGCGTAGAGCCAAAAAGATGGCGGGTTCGGGTTTTCTATTCCACATGCGTCGAGTAGCTTCCATAGGCGGGGGCCTGGGCGCCTGGATGGGCGTTGGCTTCGAGTAAAGAGGGTTGGACGATGGCAGGTCGGCACGCAAAGCGGAAAACTCGCTCACGCAACGCCAAGGTCCGCCGCCGTGCGGCGATCGGACTGTCCACGACCGCCGGCGCGCTGCTCGCCACCGTAGCGAGCCCATTGGCCACCGCACCGCCGGCCAATGCCGACTTCGGCATCGACGATTTGATCATGGACCTGTTCGACCCCGGTACGCTCGCGGCTGCCGCCGACGCTGGCTCGGCCGCGGCTACCTTCAACGCCGACTCGGTCACGGCTGCCCTCGACGCCAGCTCGGCCGCGGCTGCCGCCGACCCCGCCGCCACTTTAGATTTGAGCGCTTGGCTAGCCGATCTTGGCTTGGTCGGCAATGGGACAACCGATAACACCGCTCTCGCGGACGCCTTTCAGCAGGACTTCTGGCAGCCGGTGCACACGGTCATTCAAGACTGGATCAACAGTCCAGTCGGCCAGAGTGTCGACACCGACATCAATGCGCTATACAGCGACTGGATCAACAGCTCAAGTGGTCAACAGATCGACAGCGAATTCAATCAGCTGGTCGAATATTTGATTAACAGCCCGGTAGGACAGCCGACCAACACCCCAATCACCGGCCTGCTGGGGATGACGCCAAGCGACTACTGCGGCCTGATTTGCAACGGCGCCGCCGGAACGGCGGCAGATCCTACCGGCGGTAATGGCGGGCTCTTGGCCGGTGACGGTGGGGTCGGCTGGACGAGCACTACGGCCGGCGTGGCCGGTGGTAACGGCGGGGCTGCCGGGCTCATCGGTGACGGCGGTGAGGGTGGTGCCGGCGGGCTTGGCGCCGTCGGCGGTAACGGTGGTGCCGGCGGCGAGGCGATGGGCAACGGCGGAATCGGTGGTGCCGGCGGTAACGGCGGACTCGGTGTGGCCGCGGGCAACGGCGGCGCCGGCGGCAGCATCGGCCAGAACATCACCGATGTCAGCGCGCTCGGCGACGGCGGCAACGGCGGCGCCGGCGGCACCGGCTATACGGGCACCACCGGCACGGTCGCTGCTCTGGGCGGGGCCGGCGGCACAGGCGGGACCGGCTATGTGGGCGGCACCGGCGGTGCCGGGGGTGCTGGATCACAGTTGATCGGCTATGGGGGCGCCGGCGGCGCTGGCGGCACTGGTGGGGTAGGCGGCACTGGCGGTACCGGCGGCAGCGGCAGCGCGACCATCGCGGCCGGGGCCGGCGGGACCGGCGGGACCGGCGGCACTGGGGGTGCGGGCGGAGTCGGAGGCTCTAGCGGCATCGGGCAGGCCGCAAGCGGCGCGCAGGGCAACGGCGGTACCGGCGGGATCGGCGGGCAAGGCGGGACCGGCTACGCCGGCGCGAACGCCACTACCGCGGGCGCTAACGGCAACACTGGCTACAACGGCGGGGCCGGCGGCAACGGCGGCGCCGGCGGCAACGGCACCGTCGCCGGCAACGGCGGAGCCGGCGGCCTTGGCGGGACCGGCGGCACCGGCGGGACCGGCGGCACTGGCGCGCCAGGTGTGTTGGGTATCAACAACGGTGCCGGCGGCACCGGCGTCACCGGCGCCAGCGGCGGCACCGGCGGCACTGGCGGCAACGGCGGAGCCGGCGGCACCGGCGCGAACAACACCACTGGCACCACCGGCGCCGGCGGCAAGGGCGGCACTGGAGGCACCGGCGGGACCGGCGGCACTGGCGGCGCGGGCGCCAACGGCGACGCGGCCACCCCGAAAGGCGGGGCCGGCGGGGCTGGCGGGCCCGGCGGGACCGGCGGCCCGGGCGGAGCCGGTGGCTCCGGCGGCAGCGGGCAGGCCGCAAGCGGCGCGCAGGGCGCGACCGGCGTGACCGGTGCCACCGGCGCCCCCGGCAGTAACTACGTTGCAGGCGGATAAGGCTTGAATGCGAGGAACACGCGAATGATCAAACTGTCTTCGACCAGAGTGGCTGTCGCCGTTGGCGGTCTGGCATTGTCGTTGACTGTTGGGGTTGGCACCGCGTCCGCAGATCCTGATCTGGGTCCGATCGTGAACACAACCTGTAATTACGCGCAGGTGATGGCGGCGCTAAATGCACAAGATCCCGCAGCTGCCGCGCAATTCAACGCATCGCCCTTCGCGCAGTCCGCGTTGCGTCAGTTCCTCGCCGCACCGCCGACTCAACGGATGAGCATGGCCCAGCAGGCAGAGAGCTCGCCAAGGGCTCAGCAGTACTTTGGACTCGTCCAAAGTGTGGCCGCGACCTGCAACAACTTCTGAGCCGACTGCGTAGTCGAAGTCGGTTGTCTGGCGGCGTTTTCCGCCGCTTGCATTTTGGGTTGCGACACGGTCACGGATGCATACCTATTCGTGACTCACTAATCACATCAACCACATCTCCCACTATCGTCACATGAGCCAACTGCGGACGTCAATGCGACGGCTCGCCCTTGGAAAGGTGGGATATGGCGGCGATGCGTCGAGTGGTTTCAATATCAGTGGCGTCGGCAACCGCTCTCGGACTGGTCTTTCCGACCGCTGTCGCGCCACCGGTGAGCGCCACGCCCTGCAACGCGCCAGAAGCGAACGCCCCGCCGCCAGCCGCGCTTCCGGACATGCCGGCGCCCGCGCCGGTCGTCGCACCACCCACCGGACGCAGGCCGCGGGGTACAAACGAGAACGCGCCACTGCCAAAGCTGGGTCCGCTGATCCAGTCCTTCGGTTCTCTTCTCAAACCTCTGACCCAACAGGGGGCGCGGCTTCAGGATGCGGTGACGCCGGTACCTCCGCCGCCGGGTGCCGTTCCCGGCGTCCCAATGCCCCCCAACGTCAATCAGGCGGTCCCGCAGGCGGTTCCGGCGCCACCGCCACCTCCTCCTGCCGCGGTCGGCGGTGCGCCGACCTCGCTGGTCGACTTCGTAACCGGACCGAACAGTCCCAACCACACCCTCGAGCGGTTCGGTATCTCCGGGACCGACCTCGGGATCCCCTGGGACAACGGCGATCCCGGCGGCCGGCAGGTCTTGATGGCCTTCGGCGACACCTTCGGGTATTGCGCCGTGCGAGGCCAGCAATGGCGGTACAACGTGCTGTTCCGCAGCCAGGACCGCGATCTGTCACACGGCATCCACGTCGCCGACGGCGTGCCGAACAGCCCGTACTCCGGCTCACCGGTGTGGGCGCCGGGACTTTCCAAGCAGGTCCTCAACAGCATCCATAAGGCGTCGCACGAGACCGGAATCATTCCGACCTCAGCGATGTCCCTGGGCAGGACGCAATACATGAGTTTCATGTCCATCAAGAACTGGGGCCGTGACGGCGAATGGTCGACGAACTACTCGGGAATCGCGAGATCCGTTGACAATGGCCAGAGCTGGGGGATCTTCCCCGGCAGCATCCGGCTGGCGTCGGCGGACACAGTCCCGGGCGGCCGGTACTTCCCGGGCAATGAGAACTTCCAGATGGGCGCGTTCATGAAGGGCAGGGATGGCTATCTCTACAACTTCGGGACGCCGTCCGGCCGCGGCGGTCCGGCATTCCTGTCGCGAGTCCCGCCGGGCATGGTGCCCGACCTGAGCAAGTACCAGTACTGGAACGGCGAAGGGAAGGGCTGGGTTCCAATGGACCCCAGCGCGGCGACGCCGATCTTCCCGGGCCCGGTGGGCGAGATGTCCGCGCAGTATAACGACTATCTCAAGCAATACTTAGTGCTCTACACCAACGGCGGCAGCAACGACGTCGTGGCACGCACCGCGCCGACACCAACCGGACCATGGAGTCCGGAACAACCTCTGGTGTCGTCGTTTTCGATGCCCGGCGGCATCTATGCGCCGATGATCCATCCCTGGTCGTCGGGCCGAGATCTGTACTTCAACCTGTCGCTGTGGTCGGCATACGACGTGATGTTGATGCACACGGTGCTGCCATAGCCGCAGGCGTTACGACTTCTGGTCGGCCAAGCGGAAGCTCATGTTCACTGTGGTCCCCGACGGGGTGCAGTCCATCTCCAGCCAGTCGCTGACCGCCCGAATCAGCAGTAGCCCCCGTCCGCGGATGCCGGGGTCGGCCGCCGCCGGTTTCCACGAACCCCTGTCGGTGATCCGCACATGCACTCGGGCGCCGTCGTTTTCGGCCTCGATGAGCACGCCGCCCGGTTTATGTCCTCGGTAAGCGTGCTCGATGCTGTTGGCGGCGGCCTCGTTGACCGCCAGGACGATATCGGCGATCGTTTCCTCCGGAATCGCCGCGGCTTCCATCCATGCGGAGAATTGATGGCGGATGTTGCTCAATTGCTCGGCCGCTGCGGCGATCTCAATCGTCAACGGCACGTACGGTTGCCGGTAGATGACGATCGCGATGTCATCGTCGTATCCGGTTGCCGGTGCCATCTCGGCGAGCACCGCGTCCGCGATGGCGTCGACGGGCAGGTTCATCCCGCGGGCCACGGTCGCACCCACCCGCGCGATGCCTTCGTCGATTGAGACGTCGCGCCGCTCAACCAGCCCGTCGGTGTACAGCATCAACGTCGAGCCCGGTGGCAGCGCTACGGACGCTTGTGGGCGAGGATCCTTGCGGTGTACGGCCAGCGGAACTGACCGTGCCTCAGCGAGCAGTGTCCACTCGGAATGCGGCGCGGCCAGCACAGCCGGCAGATGGCCTGCGCAGCTGTAACAGAATTCGCCGGAATCGCTATCCAGGACAGCGAGGAAAACTGTGGTGCAGAAGGCATCTGGGATCAGCTCGGCCACGGCGTCGAGATCTTCCAGCAGCATTGCGGGTTCGGCACCGGTGAGCAGTAGCGCCCGTGCGGAGCTGCGGAGCTGACCCATCACCGCGGCCGCGGACAGGCCGCGTCCCACACAGTCGCCGACGATGATGCCGATCCGGTGATCGCCGAGCCGCAGTACGTCATACCAGTCGCCGCCGATCTCCAACGGCGACACCGCGGGTTCGTAGCGGACCGCGAAGCCGGCGGGCAGCTCGGTTGGCGCCAGCATCGCATGCTGCAGTGTCAGCGAGGTCTCGCGTGCGGTCTCGAACTGGCGCACATGCTGTATTGCCAGCCCGAGGTGACCGACGAGCACGGTGACCAGCAGGCGATCTTCCGCGCTGACCCGGCGCGGCACCCGGAGCTCCAGAAACAATGCGACGTCGCCGCCGCCGGTGAGGACCGCAACAATCCCGCCCGCCTCGCCCGGATTATCCGGCGACTCGATGGGCTGCACCGTGAGCGGCAGTTGATGCCGCGACTGTTGAAATATCCCACGCAGCAATGGATCCAGTTGACGCCAGGACACGGTGGCTTCGTCGCCGGCCACCTGAATCGTGGGTTCGCCACCGTTCGTCGGCCACACGGCGGCGACCACACGGTGTACGTCGAGCGCGAGGCGGCACTCGTCGAGAGTGATGGTGAGCACCTCGGCCACGCTTTTGGCCACGCCGACGGCGGTGGCCAGGCGCAGGACCGCGCTTTCTCGCGCGGCAAAGGCGCGCTCGGCGGTGATGTCGCGAATCGTTCCGACGTACACGTCGTTCTCGGCGACGTCCGCCGTGACCCGGTTGATGTTGACTGTCACCCACACCAGCCGGCCATCTCGATGCCGGATCGGGGTCTCGTATTGAACGTGGTTCTCGTGGTTGAGTCGCAGCTGTTGTTGGTGCGCAGCTTTCTTGTCGACCAGCCAGGGGTGCGGCCACGCGTAGGGGACACCGTGGCTCGGGTGGCCGGTTATTTTGGTGAATGCCTCGTTGACTTCGGTCACCGCGCCTTCGTGGTTGGCGACGAAGAATCCCTCCTGCAGCGAATTCACCAAGGCGTTGCGAAACTCGTCGCGGTCGGCCAGGTCTTCGGCGCGGGCCCGCTGTTCCTCGTAACGCCTTGTGCCATCGAGAAACCCGCGGGTCGCGACGTCGAGCGGCACCAGCGTCTGCAAGAGGAAAGCCAATGCAGCGGATAGGTCGACGCCGGCGCTACTCTGGGCCAGCTTGTTGATCAGCCAGGAGTGGTTCTCGACGATGTCGAGCATGCTGATGCCTTCTTGCAATGCACGCCGTCCCAGCTCATGGCCGACGGCGAGTTCTTCCTCGCCGCGCGTTTCCAGGTAGGTACGCAACGCGTTGACGTAGCCCGCATGGAAGTCGCCGGCCTCACTCATGGCGCCGCTCCTCGATCCCGGCTGCGCCGGCATCTTCGTCGTCGGCGCGAGGCATGCCGTGTCACCCCGATGCGCCTCGGTGACGCGCCGCGAGCACCAGCGCGTCATCGTTGCCTTTGGCGTGCCTGTGCAGAATTTCATCCGCGATCGCCAACGACGAAGCGGAGAAGTCGATATCGTCCAGGTGGTCTTCGACGATACCGTCGCTGGCCATCACGAGCAGGTCTCCTGGCCGAATCGGAACTTCTTGCGGTGTCAGCGCTTCGGGTATCCGGTAGCCGACGATGCCGCCGGCAAGGCGTGCCGAGGACCGTACCTCGACGCCGGCCGGGTGTTTGGCGACCAGGTCTGCGGCGACATTGCCGATACCGATCCAACTCAAAGTATCGGATCGAAAATCGATGTGCGCCAACGTCATCGCTGCACCGCGGGTACCCAACAGGGCACGGTGGCACCGCTGAACCAGCACGTCGAGTGGCTCGGCGCGGCCAGACCGGAGCACATCCACGCCGCGCTTCGCCGCTTCAGCGGCTTCCGCGCCGTGGCCGAGACCGTCCAGCACGCCGATGAGAGCACCGGTGCCGTCAACGTCGACGGCGATAAGCTTGTCGCCGCAGATGTTTTCACCGGGTCGTGCGCTCGCCTTGGCCGCCCATTCGATCGGACCCAGCCAACCGTGCTCAGCCATTGCTCGGAATCCACTTCCACATCTCGATGACGGTCCCCTGACCCGGTGTGGACTCCACGATCATGCGGTCCATGAGCCGGCGTGCACCGGGCAGGCCGAGGCCCAGCCCGCGACCGGTGGAATAGCCGTCCTCCATTGCCCTTTCGATGTTCGCAATTCCGGGACCGTCGTCCTCGGCCCGCACTACCAGCGCCTGACGGCCTTCTCGGTCTTGCACCCCAACCCGAATCGACCCGAAACCCGCGTAGCTGGTGATGTTGCGGGCGACTTCCGAGATCGCCGTCGCGATCATCGTGACATCGGTCAACGAAAAACCCAGTTCGCGGGCCATCTGATGGCCCGCCTGACGCGCCGCTACGATGTCGTCGGGATTGCCGACATCGACCTTGACCTCATCCGCCACCGTCGAGTCCGATCGACTTCCCCAGCCCCAGTTGCCGATTCAGCAGTGCCAGGCCCTCTTCCAGGTCCAGCGCGGTGTACATATCGTCGAACATCAATCCCAGCTGGACCATCGCAAACGCCACTTCCGGCTGCAGGCCGACGATTACGGTGTCCGCACCCCTCAGCCGCGTCATGTGCGCAATCGTGCGCAGCGACCGCGCGGCGAAGGAGTCCATCACGTCGATGGCGGTGACATCGACGATGATGCCCTGCGCGCGGTAGCGGCTGACCCGCTCCATCAGGTCGTAGCGCAGCCGCTCGGTGTCGGAGTCGGTCAGCGCCGCCTGCACGGACGCAATGAGGATCGGGCCCTGCTTCAGGATCGGTACTGGCATGGCGCGCTCGTGTCAGCTCTGCAACGAATGACTGTTATCCGCCGGTTTCGCCGGTGCGGGTGACCTCGTAGCCCAGCAGGCGTTCAGCTTCTTCGATACCACCTTGCAGGTCACCAACGGCGTTCATCTTGGAAAGATCCAGCCCGATCGTCACCAGGGTGAGCGCGATCTCCGACGACAGGCCGGTGATGATCACGCTCGCGCCCATCAAGCCCGACGCGTCGACGGTCTGCACTAGGTGGTTGGCCACCGTGGAGTCGATGGTGGGCACACCGGTGATGTCGATGACGACGACCTTGGCACGGTTGGCGCGGATAGCTCTCAGCAGCTGCTCGGTGACCTGCCGGGCACGCTGACTGTCCAAAACACCGATGATCGGCAAAATCAGCAACTGCTCGCGAACCTGCAGCACCGGCGTGGACAGCTCGCGGATGGCCTCCTGCTGCTGGCGGATGATGCGCTCGCGTTCCTGCACGAAGCCGACGGCGACGGTGTTGGCGATCCGGTTGGCGGCGGGCTCATAGGCGTCGAGCACCCGGTTGAGCAGCTCGAAATCCGTCTGGTACTTCTCGAACAGTGAGCGGGCCAGCACGTCTCGCAGAAGCAGCACGATGCCGACGACCTCATTGGTCTCGACGCCACGGGGAATGATGCGTTCGGACAGGTCGCGTGCGTAATCCTGGAGCGCCTCGACGCTACCGGTCTCGAGCACCTCGACATAGCTGTCGTAGACCGTCGTTGCCTCGGAGAAGATCTCCTCGGGCGACATGGCGGTCAGCAACTCGGCTTCGGTGATCCTGCGGGCCCATTCCTCGCGCAACGCTGTTCGGTTCTGGCGTAAGTGCTGCACCAGCTGTGGCAGCAGCAAACCTTCACTCGAGATACCCGGCGCCTGATTGACGACGCCCGTTCCCGACAGATCTATCGTTTGATCCGACATCGAACCTCCCGGCCC
>Ga0335073_10001609_pt1 | contig 30289 bp, 21 predicted proteins | sample Lox_Sample_22_FD_207093 | JGI IMG/M metagenome (GOLD analysis project Ga0335073, IMG submission 207093) | Soil microbial communities from Loxahatchee National Wildlife Refuge, Florida, United States - Lox_Sample_2.2 | ecosystem: Environmental > Terrestrial > Soil > Wetlands | place: USA... | reverse complement strand
CGCCGGCGCCGATATCGCCGAAATGGCGGGCTATTCCGGGGTCGAGGCGGAAGAGGCGACGCGGCGCGCCCAGGAGGTGACCGAGATCATCGAGAATCTCGGTAAGCCGGTCATCGCCGCGGTGAACGGATTCGCGCTCGGCGGAGGGTGCGAACTGTCCATGGCTTGTACCATTCGGCTGGCGGTCGAAGGCGCGAAGTTTGGCCAGCCCGAAGTCAAGATTGGAGTCATGCCCGGCGCCGGAGGAACGCAGCGTCTTCCACGATTGGTCGGTAAGGGCCGGGCACTGCAACTCATTCTCACCGGCGAGATCATCAGTGCTCAGGAGGCCTATCGGATCGGCCTGGTGAATGAGATTGTTCCGGACGCCAATCTGATCGCGCGGGCGGAAGCCATTCTGAACAGGATCATTTCCAACGCCCCCCTCGGCGTCAAGTTCTCCCTCGAGGCTGTCAACAAAGGACTGGACGCGGGCGTCGCCGAAGGCTTGCTCATCGAAGCTTCGCTGTTCGGGATCTGCGGCGGGTCGGAAGACAAAAAAGAAGGCACGTCCGCGTTTCTCGAAAAGCGCGCGGCGAATTTCAAGGGACGTTGAGGAGTCACTATGAATTCAGACAGAATTTTTGCGGGTTTGAAAGTCGTCGATATGGCGAGCTTCCTGGCCGGCCCTGGCGCCGCCACCGTTCTCGCGGACTTCGGCGCCGACGTGATCAAAGTCGAGCCGCCCGGCATCGGCGATCCACACCGCTTCACCTACAAACTTCCGCCGATGCCGAGCGCGCGGGAAAACTACGGCTGGCATCTCTCCAATCGCAACAAGCGCGGCATGGCGATCGATTTGAAGTCGCCTCGGTCGCGCGAAATTCTGGAACGCCTGGTCAAATGGGCCGACGTTTTCGTCGTCAACTTCCCGCACCCGGTGCGCATGCGCCTGAAACTGACTTACGAAGATCTTCTGCCGTGGAATCCGCGGCTGATTTACGCCGACCTCACCGGATATGGGGACGAAGGTCCCGACGCCGACCTTCCCGGATTCGACATCACCGCCTATTGGGCGCGCAGCGGGCTGCTCGCGCTGACGCGCGATGCCGGCGCTCCGCCCACGTTACCGGTTCCCGCCAGCGGAGACCACGCCACCGCCATCGGACTCTACTCGGCCATCGTGACCGGCTTGTACCGGCGGGAGCGCACCGGCGAGGGCTGCTCCGTCACCACTTCGCTGATCGCGGAGGGAATCTGGGCCTGCGGGATGTCGGTTCAGGCCGCTCTGTGCGACGCGAAATTTTACCCGCTGCACGATCGCAAGAATCCGCCGAACGCGCTGATCAACGTCTATCCCACCGCCGACGATCGCTGGTTCCTGATTGTGGTTCAGAACAAGGATTGGCCCGCGCTGGCGGCGGCCATCGGCCACGCGGAACTGGCCCAAGATCCGCGGTTCCTGGCGGACGCCGATCGAGCCAAAAATTCCGCGCCGTTGGCGGAAATTCTCGACGGCATCTTTACGTCGCAGCCTCTGGCGCACTGGCATGAGGCGCTGGAAGCCGACCGCATTACTTATGGAATTGTCCGGAATCCGGCGGAAGTAGTCGCGGATCCGCAGGCGCTGGTCAATGAAATCATTGTGCCCATCGAAGGCGGCGGCGAAAACTTGAAGCGCGTCGTCAGCAGTCCGATCAAGGTCCACGGAGTTCCCAAGGCGACGGCGTACCGCGCGCCGGAACTGGGCGAGCACAACGAACAGGTGCTCAAGGAACTCGGCTTCAGCGACGGCGAAATTGACGGCCTCCGCTCGAGCGGAGCCATTCCACAACAGGAAAAGGAACTCGTGGGAGGTGTGAAATGAGCGACGTGATGACGAAGACTCCATCGAAGCCAGCGAAAACGGCTTCGAAAAAGACGGTGGCGCGCCTGTTCTTTCTTGACCTAGGCGGCGGCCGGGTAATGTCTTGCAATCCGGATGGCTCGGACTTGAAGACCCTTCTCACCGAAGGCCGGAAACTTCCCGACGGCATCGTCGTCGATGTGGAGGCCGGTCATCTTTACTGGACCAACATGGGCAATCCCAGCGCGAATGACGGCTCGATCATGCGCGCGGATCTCGACGGGCGAAATCTCACGACCATCGTTCCCCCGGGCGGAACGCATACGCCCAAGCAGATCCAGCTCGATAAGAAGAACGGCAACCTGTACTGGTCGGATCGCGAAGGCACGCGAATCATGCGCGCGAATCTCGATGGCTCGCATCTGGAGACGCTCATCGAAACCGGGCATAACGAATCAGACCGGCGCGATCCGCGAAACTGGTGCGTCGGCATCGCCCTCGATGTCGAACGCGGGCAGCTTTACTGGACCCAAAAAGGTCCGGACAACGCCGGCGTGGGCCGCATCTTTCGCGCGGGCATCGAAATTCCGCAAGGCCAGACGCCGGCGAGTCGAAAAGATATCGAAGTTCTGTTCGCCAACCTTCCCGAGCCGATTGACCTGGATCTCGATCTCCAAAACCGGATGATGTATTGGACCGATCGCGGCGATCCGCCACGCGGCAACACCGTCAATCGCGCCGCCATGGATTCCGCGGGACCACGCAAAGATCCGGAAATCGTTTTCAACCACCTGATGGAGGGAATCGGCCTGGCGCTGGATCTGAAAAATGGCCGCATGTTTCTCACCGACCTCGCGGGGTCCCTGTACAGCGCGAATCTGGACGGATCGAATCCGAAGAATCTGCTGATCGCGGAAGGAAATCTAACCGGAATCGCCTACGCGGAGATCCCGGCCTAGCGCTCGATATGACGCGGGCTCAGCCGGCTGGCGCTCTCGAACGGGTGGCGGAAACCGTTTTGCCGACGCGTTGGGGAACCTTTCGAACGCTCGGATTCGAGCGCCAGACGGAAACCGCGATCGTGCTGATGCTGGGCGATCCGGCGCGGGGAACGCCGCTGGTTCGGATTCATTCGCAATGCTTCACCGGCGACGTGTTTCATTCGCTGCGCTGCGATTGCGGCGAGCAACTGGATCTGGCGATGCGAGCGATCGCGGAGGAAGGTTGCGGCATTTTGATTTACGAACAACAAGAGGGACGTGGCATCGGACTGATGGCGAAACTGCGGGCCTATGCTCTGCAAGATGACGGGCTGGACACGATTGCGGCCAACCACGCGCTCGGTTTTGCGGCGGACTGCCGCGATTTCCGATTGCCCGCGGCGATCTTGAAGGATCTCGGAATCCGACGCGTCCGGCTGCTCTCCAACAATCCGGAAAAAGCGCGAGCTTTGACCACGGCGGGCATTCTGGTTGTGGAACAGCTTCCCTGCGAAGCGTCGCCGAATCCTCATGCTCGCCGCTATCTGCAAGTCAAAAAAGAAAGGATGGGCCATACGCTCAGGCTGGTCTAAAGAATATGCTGACCGGATGCTTTGAAGAGGTCGAACTAACGGAGCGTGCCGTCTTCGCGACCATCGATGAAGCGATCGCCGAAATCAAGGCGGGACGAATGATCGTCGTGATTGACGACGAGGACCGCGAAAACGAAGGCGATCTCACGATTGCCGCGGAGATGGTCACTCCGGAAGTCATCAACTTCATGGCAACCCATGCGCGCGGACTCATCTGTCTGGCCATCACTCAAGAGAGAGCAGACGAACTCGAACTGCCTCTGATGGCTCCGCGCAATACCTCGCGGGGGTGCACGGCCTTTACCGTATCGATCGACGCCAAGGTGCGGGGCGTGACCACGGGAATTTCGGTTTACGACCGGGCGCAGACGATTCTTGCGGCCATCGACCCAAGTACAGTTCCCGAAGACCTGGGACGCCCCGGCCACATCTTCCCGTTGCGGGCGCGACGCGGCGGAGTGCTGGAGCGCCGAGGCCAGACCGAGGCCGCCGTGGACCTCGCTCGCCTGGCTGGACGAAGCCCCTCCGGCGTGATCTGCGAAATTCTGAATGAGGACGGCAGCATGGCGCGTTTGCCCGATCTCGTGTGCTTCTGCCGAAAGCACGGGCTGAAGATGATCTCCGTGGCGGAGCTGGCGCGGCATCGGTTCGATTCCGCGGCGGAAGATACCTGGCTCGCTTTGGAGAATTGCTTATGATGTATGTCCACTCGATGGGCCGGGCGGTCCAGTATTATCCGGAGCGGCCGGCACTGTCTTCAGGAGAAACAAAGCTCAGCTTTTCGGAGCTTCACGGTCGCGTGAAAGATCTGGCGGCAGGGCTCACGCAGGCCGGCTTTGCGCGCGGCGACCGTCTGGCGATTCTGCTTCCCAACGGACCGGAATACATCCAGCTCGTCTATGCGTGCAGTTGGCTGGGGGTGATTGCCGTTCCGATCAATATCCGGCTTTCGCCCGTTGAAATCGATCATGTTCTCAAGGATTCCAATCCGCACGGACTGGTGCGGCACTCCACATTGCCCGCGCCGCGGACTACGATTCCTTGGGAGATTGTGCTTGATCGCGATGGCTTTCCCGAGCACGACGGGTCGTGTCCCGCTCCGTGTTACGACCCGGACGCGATCTTAGCGTTGATCTATACCAGCGGAACCACCGGCCGGGCGAAGGGGGTGATGCTGACTCACTCGAACGTTCTCGCGGATGTTCACAGCGTGAATTACTGGATACGCTATCGGGAGGGCGGAGTTTACCTGCACGCGGCGCCTATTTTTCACATTGCCGACTTTCCTGCGATGTTCGCGGCGCCGGCGTTCGGCGCGTGCCAGACTACTCTTCCACGCTTCAGCCCGCAAACGTTTTGTGAGACCGTCGAGGCAGAACGGGTGAACTATACCGTTCTAGTGCCGACGATGATCAATCTGCTTGCGGAATTCGCGGAGAAGAACCGGTGTAACTTGAACAGCATTGAAGTGCTCGCTTACGGCGGATCGCCGATGGCGCCGGAGCTGATCCGCAGGACCCGCGCGCTGGTGCCGGACGCTCAGCTCGTGCAGGTGTATGGGCTCAGCGAAACAGGATTTCTGACGGGTCTCCAGGACCAGGAGCATCGTGAAGACCGGCTACGGTCGTGCGGACGGCCGTGTCCCGGCGTCGAGGTTCAGGTGGTGAACCTTTCAGGCGATCTGGTCCAGCGCGGCGAGCACGGAGAATTCGTGACTCGCGGCGCGAATGTGATGCGCGGATATTGGAACAACGAAGAAGAGACCGCGGCGGTCTTTCGAAATGGGTTCTTTCACACGGGAGACATCGGTTATCAGGATGAGAACGGATATTTCTATATCCTCGATCGCTTGAAAGACATGATCGTGACCGGCGGTGAAAACGTCTACTCCGCCGAGGTTGAGGCCGTGATTCTGGATCATCCGGCGGTGCGCGAGGCCGCGGTTTTCGGCATCCCGGACCCGCGCTGGGGAGAGCTGGTCGCCGCCACCGTGGTGTTGCAGCGCGAGGTGCAGCTCAATGCGGAGACCTTAATCGAATTTTGCCGGCAAAGTTTGGCGAATTACAAAGTTCCCCGCCATATCGAGTTTCAGGAAACCGAGCTTCCCAAGAGTTCTTCCGGAAAGGTGCTGAAGCGCCTTCTGCGCGAGCGCTTCTGGGCGGATGCGGAGCGCTCGGTTGGTCCTGTGACGGCCTAGCAACCAACAAGCCAACCACGATCGCGCTCCTGTTTATCGAGAGGAGTTGCGCGTGATTTTTCGGGTCTTTCTGTTGGTTGCGTTTTCTTTACCGTTTTGCCTGGGGCAAGAGCCTCCGGAGAGCAAGCGGATATTGGGTATCGTTCCAAATTACCGGACCGCGCCCAGCCTGTACAATTATCAACCGCTGACCACCGAGGAGAAATTCAAAATCGCAACGGAGGATGCGTTCGATCGCGGCACCGTCGCGCTGGCGGGTATCTTTGGAGCGGAAAATCAATTGACTAACACGAATCGCGCGTTTGGGCAGGGCGGCGCCGGATTCGGCCGGTACTTTGGTGCGGCCTACGGGGATCTGGTCATCGGCGATTTCATGACTGAAGGAGTTTTCCCGACGCTGCTGCGCCAGGATCCCCGCTACTTTCGCCGCGGTACGGGGAGCGGATGGTCCAGGCTCGGCTACGCGGTGGGGCAAATTTTCTGGACGCATCGCGATTCCGGCGGGACGCAGTTCAATTACTCGGAAATCGTGGGAAACTCGGCCGCCGTAGCGATTTCGAATGCTTATTACGTCGACGGCCGGAATGCGTCCAACAATGTTTCGAAACTCGGCATGCAGATCGGAGTCGATACGGCGGCTAACATCCTGAAGGAATTCTGGCCGGACCTGGAGCGAACGTTCAGGCGAAAATCTCGACAGTAGAGTCGAAAAATCGACACACTTGTGCCGTAAAGGGTTGCGGGCGGCCGGGGCTTCTGGACTTATCGCCAGGCGTTTGCCCGTTCAAAAAACGGGCCCGGCCGCCGATGGATTGAAGGGCTGTCTAGCGCGAGGACCTCGGTTTCCGCTGGATGGCGGGCCTCTATTTTCTCCGCTTTCGAACCACCCTCCTGCTGATTTCCTGCATGATCGCCTTGCGTACGACCACCGGAAGCTTATCGAATCGATTCGACCTAATCTCGCGTCGATGCCCTGCCATATAGGGGACACCGCGAGGCGTTAACGGCCGCCGCGAGTTCAGTACCACTTCAATGCAACCTAAGAGAACCAGTTCTGACCGGAGAATAAGACCACTGGCGCACGGAGGCGATCGCATCGAGAGTCCAAGTGATTGCCAGGATTCAACTACTCGCCGCGGCGATTGATGTGAACGATCGCTTCGACGGAGAGACCAGGGCGCAGGCGATCGAGGTCCCGTTGCGAGGGATCGAGCACAATCTTTACCGGCACCCGCTGCACGACCTTGGTGAAGTTTCCACTGGCGTTATCGGGGGGCAACAAGGCGAATTGGGAACCGCTGGCGGGCGAGAGATTGTCGACTTTGCCGTGAAACACCAGTCCGGGAAATGCGTCGACGCGGATTTCGGCGGGGTCGCCGGTGCGCATGTGGCGGAGCTGCGTCTCTTTGAAATTGGCCTGCACCCAATCGTCGCGCTGGACGAGCGAGATCACCTGCGTGCCGGGGCTGACGAGCTGGCCGGGACGCACCCGGCGTTCGCTCACGATTCCGTTTTCGGGCGCGAGAATGCGGGTGTAGCCGAGATTGGTTTGGGCGAGGGCAAGAGAAGCTCGCTTGAGATTGAGATCGGCGCGAAGCTGAAGTTCCTGGGAATCGAGGACGGCGCGCTGGCGCACTTGCGCCTGAAGCTCGGCTCGTTTGCTTTCGAGCGCGGCGCGCGCGCGGGCGAGGTCGGCTTTGCGGCTGGCGAGCTGCGCGGTTGCCGCGGCCAGGTCGGCCTGGCGGCCGGCAAGCTGGGCGAGCGATCGCTGCTGTTCGTCCACGACCTGCTCCAGTTTCTGACGCGTCGCGGATTCGGTGGCGAAGAGCGCCTCCTGGCGTTTGCGCTCGGAAGAGGCGCGCTCGGCATCGGCTTTGCCGCCGTCGATTCCGCTGCGCGCGTTGGCGATGGCCGATTGCGCGGCTTCGATGCCGGCCTGCGCGGCCGCGATCTCCGCTTCGGCGGCGTAAATGCCATCGTCCGCCTGAAGGACGCGGGCGTCCTGCAACTCTTTCTGGCGTTGATTATTGACGAGCGCGGCCTGGCCGGCGGCGACCCCGGCTTGAGCCTGCGCGACCTGCGCGAGAAAATCGTCGTCGCGCAACTGGACCAACAGGTCGCCCGTTTTTACCGCTTCAAAATCGGAAACGGCGACCACGGCGACGAGCCCCGCGACCTTGGTGCTGAGCGGAGTGAGATCGGCCTGAAGGTAGGCGTCGTCGGTTTCCTGCGACTCGCGTTCGCTGGCCCAGGTATTCCAGTTGCCGGCGGTGAGAACGATGATGCCGGCGGCCATCAGCAGAATGAGAGCCGGCGTGAGCCATCGCGTCAGGCGTTGCGCCCAGGCGGGGCGCGGTAAGGCGGTTTTTGGATCAGGCATGTTCTCGATACCTACTGTCCGGCGTCGGAGTTTTGCCGGAGCTGGTTCTGCATGGAAGAAATCAAGTCCTGGATGGCGCCGCCGAGATTCCGGGACATTTCGGCGACGATTCCGGGAACGGAGCGCTGCTCCACCAGGGCCGTTTTCGACGATGTATCGCGCCAGATGATATCGCCGGTCTTCAAGTTTCGCAATACCGCGGAGATGGTGACCTGGACGGAGACGGCGCTGCCGTCGTCCACCTCTTCCAAATGATCCAGGGATCCGGTCAGCAGAAATGCCGCTGACGAATGACCATCGAAAGGCGCGACAGAACGAAAAATCCTACGTGCGTCGAGATCCTGAATCATCGTGGTGGTGGCGACGCGGCGGGGATCTTCGGCCCAACGATGATAGTCGTAGAAGCTCAACTCATGAGGGGCTTGCCGGTAGACGATCGGCCCTTCTCTCAAGAATGGAGGAGCGCTGAATGGACGGACTTCCACCGATTCGGCCAGGGGCGCCGCGGACCGGGCGGAGGGCGACGGAGGCGCGGGAGTCAGGACGTAGTAATTCGGATAACGGACCTTGGCGCATCCGGTGAGGACAGACCCGGCCAGAATGAGCAATGCGGCGGTCGATGTTGAAGTGCGCACCAAGTTTCGTGTCATTGGACCCATTACAGAAGAGCGGCGGCGGCGCCCGCTCGTTGGCGCCATTTTGCGAAACGGCCGCGGCCAACGGCAACGGTGAATTGCCGCTCTTTTCGTTTGAAGGTGCGATACCGGCGATTCCGCCGGAGAAATTCAAAGGAGATTAGGATGCTTCAGAAACTTTTGGCCTGTGCGACGGCGCTGGCCGCGTTTGCCGCTCTGGGCCCGGTCGCGTCAGCGCAGGAGACGACCACCCCGAAGTATGAGGTCGGCGTGAACTATTCCTGGCTGCACGTCAATTCCGCAAATTACGATTATCAGAGGACCGGGAACGGCGGGTCCGGATACTTCGAATACAACATCAACCGGATCGTGGGAGTGGTCGGCGACTTCGGCGGATACGCCAATACGAGAACCGGAATCAACGACCGGCTGATGACGTATATGTTCGGGCCGCGATTCAACTGGCGTACGGGGCGGTTGACGCCTTATGCCCAGTTCCTCTTCGGCGGGGCTTATGTGTGGAGCGGTCCGGGTTATACGACGACGCAGAACGCGTTCGCGACGGCGGCCGGCGGCGGATTGGATTATCGCTTTACCGATCATGTTTCTTTAAAACCGATCCAGGTGGAGTATGTGATGACGCAGATCAATGCCGCCAATGGATTCGGGAGCCACCAGAACGACGTGCGTTATTCGGCGGGCGTGTCGTTTCAGTTCGGCGAGAAGTAAGCCGAGCCCGGGGAAAGCTTTCTGAAGGGGACAGAGCGGTCTGTCCCCTTTTTTTCAGCACCTGTCTTAGGGTTCGATCAGGGGCGTCTGCGATGCCAGTTGCAACTCCATGATCAGGCCGAGGCGCCAATCAAGCTGGTAGAACAGTGCCGTTGACTTGCCGGACAAGACCTGACGAAATACGGGAAAGTACTTGAGGCGCAGATCCATGATCGAGTTTTCGACGGCGGCTCGGCCTTTGACGTAGCTCTCGGCCTGCTCGCTGGTCATGGTGGTGTAGTTAGCGGCGTAGTCTTTGAGGAGCGCGTATTTGTGATCGGTCAGCGTGACCAGTTCCGCGGTGTAGCGGTCGTAGATGGGCCAGAACTGTTCGGCTTCCGAGTCGCTCAGGTCCATGTTGGCGGCGACGATTTGCTTCTTGAGGGATCGCAGGTCCTTGCGGAACAGGTCGATATCGGGATCGGCAGGCTCCTGGGCGATTGCCTGGGCGGCGCGGGTTAAGAAGGTCATTCCCGCGAACGCGGTGGTGGCGATGAAATGGCGCTTGTTCATTGGCCTCTCTTTCAGGAATGAGGATCGCCGCAGGAGCAATTGCGTTGGCGGAGCGGTATGGGCGTCGAGTTGCTTGTTCAACGGGCCCGACTGAATTCAGGGATAGTCTATTAGGGATGAATCCGCATGCGCGCTCCCGCGGTTGCACCTGGCTGCTGCTGGTTTGCGGCTGGGCCGCGCAATGCGCGAAGATTCCGGACAAGCCGGTGATTTTGCCGATGGTTAAAGGGGACGACATTCGCTTTACTCATGTGTTCTATGGGAGCGGGCCGTCGCACAGCATTGCGCATCGCATCGTCCAGGATCGGCAGGGTTTCCTGTGGCTGGCCACGGCTGACCGGCTGCAAAGATACGACGGGTACGACGTGCGCGAGTTCGCGGCCGGCCGGAACGACCCGAACGTTTTCGCCCGGGCGCTATTCTCGGACCGGTCGGGCACGCTGTGGGCTGCACGCGATCGCGGTATTGGAGCGGACAGGGCGCCGTTCGGGTCGCTCGATCGGTATGATCCGGCAACCGGAGCCTTCGCGTCTTTGCCGCCTCGGGACCCGTGGTTCGAGGCGCCGGTCGGCGACATCAGCGAGGACCGCCAAGGCGTGTTATGGTTCTCCACCAGCGAGGGGTTGATCCGCATGGATTCCGCCACCCGCCGCACGGTCCGCTACAGGCACAGCCCGGACGATCCTGACAGTCTGAGCAGCAATTCGGTCCGCTCCACGCTGGAAACAAGAGATGGGAGCTTTTGGGTGGTCAGCAGCGCGGGTTTGGATTTGTTCGACCGCCGGACCGCGAAGGTCATCCAGCGTATTCCTCTGCCGGAAGATCTGTTTCCCGGAAACGCTCCGGAGGCCCGGGCGATCCGTCTTTGCGAGGATCACAACGGCGTCTTGTGGGCGGCCATTGCCTATGGGTACGGCCTTGCTCGAGTCGACCGAAAAGCCGGCAAATTCATCTTTTATGCATTGACCGAGGCGCCGGCGGATTACCCTTCGCGGTCTGGAGCCCGGACGATTCGGGAAGACCGGAATGGCGCGCTTTGGATTGGAACTGTTTTCAGTGGGCTTATGAAGCTGGAGCCGGATCGCACGAGATTCGTGCACTACCACAACAATCCCGCCGATCCGGAGAGCTTGAGTGGAGACGCGATTCTTGATCTGTTCGAGGGTCGCGAAGGCAACATGTGGGTGGGGACCAATGACGGGGGCGTGGATCGCTTTCCGACGCGCCCGCTTCCGTTCAAACGCTACCGGCACGAAGAAGGGAATCCGAACAGCCTGGATACCAGCTACACGACCACGGTCTTTGAGGACAGCCGCGGCATTCTATGGGTGGGGAGCCGGCATTCGCTCAGCGCGCTGGACCGGAAAACCGGTCGAATGACGTTCTATCGAAAGACCGGCGGACCCGGCGAGCTATCCGATCCCTGGGTATATTCTGTTGCCGAGGACCGGTCCGGGTATCTTTGGTTTGGTACGCTGAACGGCGGACTGAATCGCCTGGACCGCCGGACCGGAAAGTTCAAGGTCTACCGCCGGGATCCGGCCGATCCCCACAGCCTTATCGACAACCGGGTGTTCAAACTATTCGTAGACCATAGAGGTGTTCTATGGGCTGGAACGGAGAGGGGTCTGGACGCGTTCGACGCCACCAGCGGGAGTTTTGAGCCGTATCTGGAGGGGATGCGTGTCCGCGATATCACTGAGGATGCGCACGGAGTGTTGTGGATCGCGGCGAGGGCGACCGGCTTGGTCCGTCTGGACCCGGTCCCAAAGCAGTCCACCGTATATCGCTTGAGCAGCGACAAGGCTTGGGCGGTTACGTGCGATCACAGCGGGATTCTATGGGTCGCCACCGAGAACGGCCTGAACCGGTTCGATCCCGCGACTAAAAGCACCACGACTTTTTACGAAAGCGATGGGCTGCCCGATAACAGCGTCAGTCATATTCTTGAAGATGAGCGGGGCGATCTATGGGTGAGTACCCAGAATGGCCTCTCGCGATTCAATCCACGCGCGAAGACGTTCAAAAATTACTACGTCTCCGACGGCCTTTCCGGGAACGAGTTCTACGATTACAGCTCCAGCTTTAAGAGTCCGGCCGGCGAAATGTTCTTTAGCGCGAATGGCGGGTTGACGTCATTCTTCCCGCGCGACATCGTCGACAGTCCCACCGTCGCGCCGGTGGTGATCACCGATTTTAAGATTTTCGGCAAGGAATCGCCTTTGAAGTCGACTCTTTCCCACGCGCAGAATATTCTGACCTTCGAATTTTCCACGCTGAGCTTCAGCAACCCGGAACGGAATCGCTACCGTTACCGGATGGAGCCGCTGGAGACGCAATGGAATGAGTCGCAAGGCGACCGGCGGTCCATCACCTATGCGCTCTCGCCGGGAAAGTACGTTTTTCGGGTGCAGGGCAGCAACAGCCGCGATGTGTGGAATGAACAAGGCGCGAGCGTAGGATTCGTCATCTTGCAGCCGTGGTGGAACTCGTGGACGTTCCGAATGGTGGCGACTGCCTTGATCCTGTTGTCGCTGGGATACGGCTATTCCCTTCACCTGGGGACCATCCGGCGGGAATTCGACCTACGCATGGAAGAACGGGTGAACGAACGCACTCGCATTGCGCGTGAGCTGCACGATACGCTGCTGCAAAGTTTTCACGGACTGCTGCTGCGTTTTCAGGCGGTGTACAATTTTCTGCCGTCGCGGCCGGAGGAAGCGGCGCGAACGCTCGGCGCGGCGCTCGATCACGGCGCGGAGGCGATCACGCAGGCTCGGGACGCGGTGCAGGAGTTGCGGTCCTCGCCCATGATCACCAATGATCTGGCGCCGGCGCTGACGGCTTTGGCCGCGGAACTGGCGGAGAATGACGACGCCGTATGCCGGGTGCAGGTGGAAGGCGCGCCGCGGGACCTTCATCCGATTCTTCGCGACGAGATCTACCGGATCGCCGGCGAGGCGCTGCGCAACGCCTTCCGCCACGCGGAGGCACGCGAGATCGAGGTGAAGATCCGCTACGATAAACGGCGGCTTCAGGTGGCGGTGCGCGATGACGGGAAGGGTCTCGATCCCGAGGTTCTGAATCGACAGGGCCGCGTGGGACACTGGGGCCTGGTGGGAATGCGCGAGCGGGCGCAAGTGATCGGCGGGCGCCTGGAGGTGTGGAGTGCACTCAACGGGGGAACGTCGGTGGAGCTGAGCATTCCCGCGGCCATCGCTTACTCATCGCCGAGAAAATCGAGAGCCGGCATATGAGAATCGCGCTTCTTACGATTTTGGTGGCCGGGTTGCTCGCGGCGGGCGATATCAAAGACGTGCAGGTGCCGATCCGTACGGGATCGCGGCTGCACTTGTCTCACTTGCCGTGGGGACTCACCCGTTTCGATGTAAAAAGGATCACACAAGACAGGAAAGGATTCATGTGGCTGGGCGCGGCGGATGACCTGCGCCGGTATGACGGTTATCGCTTCCTGCGCGTGCCGGGCAATTCGGAACGTCCGAACCCTGCCGGTTTTATTGTTTCCGAGTCGTTGATGAAAGATCGTTCGGGGGCGCTGTGGTTCGGCGTGGAGGATTATCTGGAACGGTACGATCCCGATACCGGGGACATGCGGCAATACCGGGCCGCCGCGGGGGATACATGCGCATCCGTAGGCCCAGCGCGGCAGATCAGCCAGGATACGGAAGGAATGATTTGGGTCGCCACCATAAAGGGGCTGAACCGGCTGGACCCGGCGACCTCGCGGGTCACGTGCTACCACCATCGGCAGGATGACGGTTCGACGATTGCGTCCAATGATGTGATCGCCACGCTGGAATCGAGGGATGGCACATTGTGGGTGGCCAGTGCGGGAGGCTTGGATGCTTTCGACCGCCATTCAGGGAAAGTGACGCGGCATATCTCACTCGAATCGCGATTTCAGCTCACTCCGTTTCCGGCAACTCTTTATGAGGATCATTCGGGGAGGATCTGGGCTGGGTTGTCTTCCGGCGCGGATGCGGCTTCCGTCGATCCAGGCACCGGCGGCGTGACCGTATATTCCTTTCGTGGGACTGGATTCGAGACCCGATCCTCCGGCGTGGTCAATTTTCTGGAGGACCACAGCGGCGCGCTGTGGCTCGCCACCAACCTTTCACCGCTTCGATCCGGACGACTGGGTCTGCTAAAGCTCGATCGCGATCGAAAGCGAGCGGACTGGTATGAGACGGATCCGGACGATCCCAACAATTTCAACGATCTGGTGGTGGGGCTGTTTCAGGATCGGGCCGGGAGCTTTTGGGCCAATACCAGGAGCGGCGACGTGTATCGTTTCGACCCCGGTCCGCCGGTGTTCCGATCGTATGGCCACCAGCCCGGCAATCCGAACAGCCTCATCGACAGCTCGGTGATATCGGCTTACGAAGACAGCCAGGGAATTCTGTGGATCGGAACGGAGCGGGGACTGAACCGCGTGGACCGGCGCACGGGACAGGTGAGCCACTATGAGAGCGCCGTTTTCAGCGCGGGCGTCCGCTCCATTGCGGAGGACCGCGCCGGGCATCTGTGGTTCGGCACCCGCAGCAACGGAGTGACGCGCTACGATCGCCGCAGCGGCGCGTTTCGCACATTTCGTCACGATCCAAACAATCCGAAGAGCTTGAGCAACGATTACGTCGGCAGTTTGTTGGTCGATCACAATGGAACCTTGTGGGCGGCGACGGATTACGGCATTAACCGCTACGATCCGAAGACACAGCAGTTTCAGAGTTACCATCCGGCCACGAAGACTTTGACGCGGTACCACGCCATTGCCGAAGAACCGGGCGGCGCGTTGTGGTTGGCCAGCTCCGAGTTCGGCCTGGACCGGTTCGATCCGCGGACCGGGAAGTTTACGGTTTATGAGAGCAAGCCTGGCGATGACCGCAGCCTGGCTCATGACCGCGTTTATTCCGTCTGTGTCGATCATATGGGCACGGTCTGGGCCGCCACTTATGCGGGGCTGGACCGGTTTAATGCCGCCACCGGCACCTTCACACGGTACGACTCCCGCAATGGGCTGCCTGCCAACACCGTCCTCGGTGTCCTCGAGGACGAGAGAGGCTATCTCTGGGTCACTACCCTCGACGGCCTCGCGCGCTTCGATCCGCGGACGCTCAGGTCCACGAATTTTTACAGCTCCGACGGTCTGCCGACGGATATGTTCAGTGTTCTGGTGGTGGCCTCAAAAAGCCGCAGCGGGGAAATGTTTTTTGGATCGTACAACGGGCTGGTGTCTTTCTTCCCGAGCGAAGTGGTGGACCGTCCGTCTGCGCCGACCGTGGTCCTCACTGATTTTTTGTTGTTTGGAGAACCGGTAGGCGTCGGAAAAGACCCGCTGAAACGGCCGATCTGGTCGACAAGTTCTCTGACGCTGCCGCAGCGCAGCATTTTTTCGCTGGAATTTGCCGCGTTAGGTAATTCCGATCCTGCCCGAACGCTATATCGATACAGGCTCGACGGCCTGGAGTCTAAATGGAACGAAACGGACAGCACCCGCCGAATCGCAACGTATACCACCCTGCCGGTGGGAAATTACACGTTTCGCGTTGAGGCTCGGACGAGCCGCGGGGACTGGACTGCGGACGGCGCCGCGCTGAGCATTCGGATCCTGCCTCCCTGGTATGCAACGTGGTGGTTCCGGTCGGCTTGCGCCGCGGCGTTCCTGGCCCTGCTTTGGGGTTTTTACGAACGGCGTGTTCATCAGCTTGCGCAGGAGTACAACGTGCGGCTGGAGGAGCGCGTGAACGAGCGCACTCGCATTGCGCGCGAATTGCACGATACGCTGCTGCAAAGCTTTCACGGGCTGATGCTGCGCTTTCAGGCCGCTTACAACTTTCTGCCGGCGCGCCCGGAGGAGGCCGCGCGAACGCTCGGCGGGGCGCTCGATCAGGGCGCGCAGGCCATTACGGAGGCTCGCGACGCGGTGCAGGAACTGCGCTCGTCGTCGGTGACCACCAACGATCTTGCGCCCGCGATCCGCGCGTTGTGCGAAGAACTGAAGGCGGGCGAAAGCAACCGGAATTCCGCAGCCGCGGAAATGGAAATGGAAGGCGAGCCGCGGGAACTTCATCCGATCCTGCGCGACGAAGTGTACCGGATCGCCGGGGAAGCGCTGCGCAACGCGTTCCGGCACGCCCAGGCTCAGCGGATCGATGTGGGCATCTCTTATGACGATCACGAGCTTCGCTTGCGTGTGCGGGATGATGGAAAGGGAATCGATCCCGCGGTACTCAATGATAAAGGACGCGCGGGACACTGGGGATTGGCCGGGATGCGCGAACGGGCGGAGTCCATCGGCGGGCGCCTGGAGATATGGAGCGCTCCCGGCGGCGGGACAGAAATCGATCTGCGGATTCCCGCGTCCATCGCCTACTCCACCGCGCCGGCGCGCCGCGGCAGGTGGTTTGCGGGAAAGATCTGGAACAAATGAGCGACGAACCGATTCGTATTCTGGCTGTCGATGACCATCCCTTGTTCCGGCAGGGGATCGCCGCCCTGATCGGCGGGCAGGCGGACATGAGCCTGGTGGCGGAGGCGTCGAACGGCCGCGACGCGATCCAGCAGTTCCGCGAGCATCGGCCCGATGTTACTTTGATGGATTTGCAGATGCCGGAGATGAACGGGCTGGACGCGACCATCGCGATCCGCGGCGAATTTCCCGACGCGCGGATCATTGTATTGACGACGTACACCGGCGATGTTCAGGTTCTGCGCGCCTTGAAAGCGGGCGCCCGCGGTTACCTCTTGAAAAATCTGCTGCACAAAGAGCTCCTGGAAACGATCCGCGGGGTGTACTCCGGCAAGAAGAGTCTTTCACCGGAGATTTCCTACCAGGTGGCCGAGCATGCGACGGATGACACGCTGACACCGGGGGAAGTCGATGTGCTTCGGCTGGTCGCGGCCGGAAACGCCAATAAAGAGATCGCGGCGCAGCTTTCGATCAGCGAAGAAACGGTCAAGGGCCGGGTGCGGAGCATCCTCTCCAAATTGGGCGCGAATGACCGTACGCATGCCGCCATGATCGGCGTGAAACGCGGAATTATCGAATTTTAATCTACTCGAAAGAGTGAAGGCCTTCCTCGTTTTGGGATTTCTTCCGTCGGGGATCCCCTCTAATGTGGAATAGGGGTTTATCTGCGACGGTTATTTTCGACGTTCGCAGCCGGTTCGGCGGGCGCCGGGCTGCTGCTGTTGCGGCTGGTTTCCGGCTTTATCTTCATCGGGGATGGCGCGATGGGCTTGTTTAGCGGACTCGCCTCGGCCATCGTGCTCCTGCACGCGCTGGAGATCGGTGTTGGAGTCCTTTTCCTGGCGGGCTTATGGACGCCGGTTGCCGGTGCGCTCGCAGCGTTAGTCGAATGCGGGCTGGTCCTTTCCCATCAGGGCGACCCGCTGGCTTACATCCTGCTGGGAACGATCGGCGCCGCGTTGGGGTTGCTCGGGCCAGGCGCGTGGTCGGTGGACGCGCGTTTGTTTGGATGGAAGCGCATCGACATCCGGGATCGACGGCGGTAGCGTTTTTTCATTTCCGACGAACCAACGACAGAGTGAACTGACAAAACTCATGAGCTCGTCCCCACCTTCCTTGAGAAGAGGCGAAAACGCCGGCCAGGATCCGCCCCGTAAGCGACCGGCCCGGGGATGCTCAATTGGATCTCCGTGCCAACTCCTTGCTCGCTCCAGATCTCCAATTGTGCGCCGATCCGCTTGGCGCGCTCGCGCATTCCCCTCAAACCCCAATGCCCGGAGCGACCCTCTTCGCTGAGCACGCCCCCGTCGATGCCGATCCCGTCATCCCGCACGCGGACGCGAAGCTGCCGCGCGGCATACCGGATCTCCACCTCGATCCGATGCGCGTGAGCATGGTTAAAGGCATTACGCAATGCTTCCCCTGCAATCCGGTAGACTTCATCTCGCAGGATCGGATGCAGTCCTCGTGGCGCGCCTTCCACGTCTACCGAAAATGCACTGGCGTTCCCCTTCGCGGCGCTTTGGTCCGCGGCGAGTTCGTTCCCCATGGCTTCAACGGCATCGGCCAAGTCATTGGTGGTGACGGCGGACGACCTCAGACCCTGGACCGCGTCGCGTGCCTGGGTGATGGCTTCGGCCGCTTCATCCAGTGCCGATTCCAGCACTCGCTGCGCATCCGCCGGACGCGCCGGCAGCAGATTGTGCGCGCCTTGAAAGCGCATCAACAGTCCATGGAAGCTCTGCAAAAGCGTGTCGTGCAGGTCGCGAGCCATGCGCAGGCGCTCATCCACACGTCCTTCCAGGTTGGCGTTGAATTCCCGTGCGATCTGATGGAGACGGTAGCGATACAGCGCAGCGAGCAAGGCGAGAAATGCGGCTACCAACGACAAGCGGAACCATGCGGTCTGATAGTATGCCGGGGCGATCGAGAAATCCAGAGTGTCGCCGGCCTCGTTCCAGACTCCGCTGTTATTGGAAGCCATTACGCGAAACGTGTAGTTACGCGGCGGAAGATTGCTATAGAATGCCTGGCGCCGGCTGCCGGCGTCCTGCCACTCGCGATCATAGCCTTCAAGCTTGTATTTGAGACGGGTTTTCTCGGGCGCAACGAGACTGAGAGCGGTATAGTCGATCTGGAGATCGCGGCTCAGCGCGGGCAGGCGCAGGCTCGAAGGCGCCGCGCCCCACAAGTTTTGCCAATAGACCTTGTGATTGGCGATGATTCGCTCGATGCGTACCGGCGGAGGAAGGGCGTTCAAAGCGAGCTGATGGGGATCGATCACGCTGACCCCATCGGGAGGGGCGAACCATATCTTCCCATCCGGCGACTTCGTTACCTTTCGACTGTAGCGGCCGGCGATGGCACGGCTTCTCACTCCGTCGAAGCTGTCGAAAACCGTGGTTTGGACGAGGCGCCTGGAACCGCTGCCCCACGCATCCAGCTCGGAACCCGCAACGCGAACCAGGCCGCAAGGTTGGTACAACCAGAAAGCATGGTCGTCGTCCTCGATCACCCAATGGACCGCATCGCAGGGCAGGCCGTTCCTGCTGGTGAGAGTGGTGACGCGGCCGTCCTTCACACGGCTTAGGCCGCCCTCGGTGGCTGCCCACAGCGCGCCGCCCGAACCAAGTTGAAGGTCGCTTACGTAGCCGTGGCCCAGCCCGTCTGTGGTGTTGTACGAAGCACGGAGCTGACCATCCTTGAAAAAAGCGATTCCACCGTCATAAGATCCGACCCATAGGCCGCCATGTAACTGATCGGGGAGCAAGGCAAACACCGGTCCGGTCATGGCCAACCGGTCCCAGGGAATACGCTGAACAGAACCGTCTGCCGTCGAGTAGAAAAGGGCGTCGTCTTCGCTGATCCACACGTTCCCGTCGCGATCGCCGGCGATTGCCAATATATTTCCGCCGGGGACACCGGAAATTCGTACAAACCGGCCACCGTCGAAATAGAAAACGCCTTCCCGGCTCCCGGCCCACAGCCGTCCCCGATTGTCCTGCCCGAGAGAATAAACGGCGCCTCTAAGTCCGCTGTTCGCGATCCTTGTTACTGCGCTGTTTTCCGTTGCCGGACCCTGCTCGCCGTAAACCGTCACATGCCCGGCCTGCCAGCGATTCAAGCCATCCGCGGTGGCGATCCAAATACTTCCATCCGGGGTCGATTCAAGCACGAAAACTACGGAATTTGAAAGACCCTGGTTTACCGAAATCGTCGGCACCGCAAAATCATGGAACTGATCGAGCCCGGTTTGCGTGCTGACCCAAACATCGCCTTCGCGGTCCTCAAAGATTCCCGTGACGAAATCGCTGGACAGGCCGTCGACCGCCGAGAATCGATCGACCCTGCCCTGATGCAGATGCAATAAGCCGTGAAGAGTGCCGATCCACAAACTGCCATCTCTGCCGCGAAGCAAGCAAGTGGGCTTGAACTGGCCGCCTATCCCCGGAAGTTCGTAGCCGTTAATTTTCCCGGCCACAAGCTGTTTCAGTCCCGCGACGGCGCTGCTAAGCGGACCCAACAACGGGCCGGACACAGAAGCCGCCATCACGAGTGCCCCGTTGTTACCTTCGATGAGCGCCGCTGCGACAGCCTGGGGATCCGGCATGGCGTATCGCTCCGGCGGCCCGGGCTTCCATCGCCAGAGGCCGGTTTGAGCCGAGGCCCACAGATTGCCTTTGTGATCCTCGTATATGGCCAGCACGGCAAAGCCGAATTTACCGGCCCCGTAGCACTGGGTCTGGACGCCTCGGACGGCGCATAGCCTGCCCGGTTCCTCAAGCCCAAACCAAATTGTTCCTTCGGCATCCTGAAGGAGCGAATGAACGCGGCTCCCGGTAGTTTCCGGATCGTTCGTAAGCCGGCCATTTTTCCAGCTGGCGAGCCCCTTCCTGGTACCAATCCAAAGAGCGCCATCGCGCGAAACGAAGAGGTCGTGAATGTAATTGCTGGGAAGCTGTTGATCGCCTGGCGGCTGCCAGGGGATGGCCTGGACACCATCGAAGCGGACCAACCCGAATTCGGTGCCCAGCCACAGATAACCATCAGGCGTCTGCGCCATGGATAAGATGGTGCCCCTGATAAACCCATCGCGGATCTTCCACGCCGTATGCGAGTACTGGCTGACGTCAAGCGCAGGGTCGAGGGCAAAAGCGCACTCGGCGCAAAGAAAGCAGACCCCAAATCCGATAGCGACGACTCGCGCGGATTGCATCACTAGCCCCTTTGCCGCCATGGATACACTGGGGGGCTGCCTAAAGATTGGGCCGATCGCCAACTGTGGCAGCCACGGTTGATTCAACCGGTTGGTGATATGATAACACCGCAGTCGGATTGCGGATACGCCCCGGATCGGCGGTTTGCACGCAAATTGTATATGTTGAAGGACTCCATGCGCAAGAAAATATCTTGCCGCGATGCATCGGGCTGGTGACCGTGACTGCGGCGCGGTCCTGGACGGCCGCGGTTTCACTATCGCGCCGAGGGAGCGGCGCGCTGGCGCTTGTTTCGCTGATGTCTTTCTTGCTGCCGGTAACGGTTCCCGCACAAACGTTCTATGGTTCTGTGGTCGGAACCGTGACCGATCCGGCTGGCCGCCTGGTCGCCAGTGCGCCAGTTTCCCTAACCAACACGGGTACTGCGGAGCGTCGCAAAACACAGACCGACGCTGATGGCAATTACCAGTTTTTGGATTTGATTCCCGGCCTGTACAAGGTGGACGTGGAGAAGCCGGGTTTTAAGCACTTGACGCGGGATCAAATCCAGGTGCGTGTGGACACGGCGATTCGCGCCGATGTGACTCTCGAACTCGGCGACGTGGAACAGAGCGTGCAGGTGACGTCGCAAGCCCCGCTCCTCCAAACCGAGTCGGGGATCTTGAACCAGGTGGTCGAAGGCCGGCAGGTGCAGGACGTGCCGCTCAATGGGCGCAACGTGCTCGACCTGGTCGCATTGGCGCCGGGCGTCGTGCCGCTGGGATCGTCCCAGGGATCTCCCGTGAATAATAACGGCACCAGCATCAGCCCATCGGGGTTCAATAATTTTGCGATCGGGGGCGGGATCGCCGCTGAGAACGCGATTTTCATCGATGGGGTTCAAGACGATCTCTCGGGGAACAATACACCACTCGTGCCGGCCCAGGATGCCATTCAGGAATTAAGCGTCGCGACCAACAACGTCAGCGCCGAATTCGGGGGCTTTGGCGGGGGCGTCATCAACCTGACCACAAAAACCGGGACCAACTCCTTACACGGCAGCCTTTACGAATACGTTCGCAATAAGGCTTTAAACGCCAACGATTTCTTTAACAACCGTTCTGGAATCCCGGTTCCTCCCTTCACACAGAACCAGTACGGCGTTACCGCCGGCGGACCCGTGATCCGGAACAAAACGTTTTTCTTCGCTGCGTGGGAAGGCTTCGCGCTGCGCAAGGGCATACCCAGCACGTTTACCATGCCGACTGCCGCTTTCCGGTCGGGAAATTTCGCGGGGCAAAATATCATTTACGACCCGCTCTCCACCTGCGGACCGAGTACAAGCCCATCGTGCCCCGTCGTCACCCGAACGCCGTTCCCGAATAACATGATTCCGGCGAGCCAGTTCGACGCAACCACCCTGGTCATGCAGAAATACTGGCCCTTGCCTAACCGTCCGGGCCCGGTGAACAATGATGTGCTGAATTTTCCGACCGGCGGTAACTCGAACCAGGTGAGCGGCCGCATCGACCATATGCTCACTGACAAACAGCGGCTTTTCGCGCGATATACGTGGTGGAATTTGGGGAACAGCCCCGGCGATCCATTCCACAATCTGACCGGGAACAATAACTACAGTTTCACCACCAACCAGACGGTTTTGGGCTACACCTATGCGATTACGCCGACGCTGATCGCGGATCTCCGCGGAGCCTATTTGCGGGAGAGCTTTCCCAATTTTGCTCCGTCGGTTGGCGTCAATATGTCGGAGTTCGGACCGGCATGGGCGGCCATCGGGCCACAGATGGCCTTCCCGGTGTATCCGGCCGAAAGTATCACGGGCGGCTTCCGCGCACAGACAGGTAGCGGACAACTGAACCGGAATAACGATTACTTCTACACGGGAAGCCTGACGAAGATTGTGGGCCGCCACACCATTAAGGCCGGCGCGATGTTCAAGCGAGACCTGGCCGCGAATAAATTCGGCGCGGCAAACAGCTTCAATTTCGATGCAACGTTCACGTCCAGCGATGCCACGAATGCTTTGACCTCAGGGTTGGGATTCGCCGACTTCATTCTCGGCTACCCCACCAGCGGATCGCTCGGGACAGTTAGAGAGATTTACGTGTATCTGAACACTTACGGCGCATATGTTTGGGATACCTGGCAGATTCATCCGAAGGTCACTTTGAGTCTCGGCCTGCGCTGGGACCAGCCGGGGGCCGATGGTGAATTAAATCACAGCGACATGGTGCTCAATTTGACGGCGCCCGACCCGATCGGCGCCGCAGCCGGTCTGCCTAATCTGCTGGGGCAACCGGCGCTGGTAGCCTCGCCCGCCCATCCCAGCCCTTTGGAACAACCGCTGCACTGGAACGATTTCTCGCCTCGAGTCGGTTTTGCCTGGCGGGCGACCAGTGCCACAGTGGTTCGCGGCGGTTTCGGAATCGACTATCTGCCCTACCTCTACACGAGATATCCTGCCGTGCTGGCTGAGGTGAACTCGGCCACGACTACCATGGTGACTACGCTCGATGGCGGAGAGACTCCTTACGCCCCCATGAGCAATCCGTTCCCGAACGGCCTGGTCCAGCCTGCCGGGCACAACCCGGCTTTTCTCGAAACACTTGAAGGCGGTAATATTTTTGGACAAACGCCTCAGCCGGATAAATATGTCATGCAGTGGAATTTGACCGTTCAGCGGGATCTGGGGCACGACGCCATGCTGCAGATGACTTATGCCGCATCCGCGGGAAGACATCTCACCTGGACTGACAATGGAAGCGTGAACTTAGATCAGCTACCCGACCAGTATCTCTCGTTGGGGCCGGCTCTGTTAACGCAGGTAAAAAATCCCTTTTACGGCATCCTGCCGGCAAGCGTGGGAGTGCTCGGCCAGCCAATGGTGGCGCAAGGGTATCTCTTGAGACCCTATCCGCAGTTCCTCAACGTCCAAACGCTGAGTGAAAACGTCGCTGTCTCTTCCTACAACGCTTTGCAGGTAAGTTTTCAGAAACGCTTCAACGCGGGAGGCACAGTTGTGGCCAACTACACCTGGTCGAAGCTCCTGAGTGATACCGACGCTCAGACCGGTTCCGGCGAAAGCGATGTTACTCTTGGCGTGACTCAGGATTTCAATAACCGGCGCGCCGACTACTCGCTGGCGAGCGAAAACGTGCCGCAGCGCCTGGTCATCAACTACGTTTACGATCTGCCTTTCGGGAAGGGACAACGGTTTCTCTCCCAACTGAGCGGAGTGGCCAGCCGGCTGATCGGGGGATGGATGCTGAACGGAGTGATCACGTTCTCCGACGGGCTTCCGTTGAACATGACAGCGCTTGACAATACCCTCTCCTCGCAATTCGGCGCCGGTACGATACGGCCGAACGTGGCGCCGGCTTGCAATGCGGAGATTTCCGGCTCCGCGCAGTCGCGTCTGACGGAGTGGTTCAACACGGCCTGCTACAGTCAGCCCGGTGCCCTTTCATTCGGCGATGCCAGCCGGACTGACCCGAAGCTGCGTGACGAAGGCATTGCGAATTTCGATGTTGCCATTAACAAGAGCTTCGCGATTCGCGAAGCGTGGCGTTTGGAATTCCACACGGAGTTCTTCAACGTGGCGAATCGGGAACAGTTCGCCGCTCCGAACGTACAAGTGGGCAATCCAAATTTCGGAGTCGTGACTGCTACGTCGCCGTCGGCTAATCCCCGGCTCGTGCAGTTTGCGCTGCGCTTGAAATTCTGAAGCGGCAAATGGTTGAATTTCGTATTCTCTAAGGAGACCTACTCAATGGGACGCCATCAGTCCAATCCTTCCAGGCGGGAATTCTTGACAGCTCTGGCGGGGGCGGGCGGCGCGATGCTGGCCGGTTCGGATCGCCTGGGATCTGCCGAAGTTGATCCGCGCGTCGCGCAAATCGTATCGAGGACGATCGCGGTAGATATGCATAACCACGTGCAAATCCCCTATGTGATAATTCCATCGCATGCCAAGCCGGATCCGCACTTCGATTTGGCGGGCGAAATAAAACGCTCGGGGTTTTCGGCCATCGTTGAGACTTATCCCGTCGATGATCTTTGGACCACGGAACGCGACGAGCATTATAAGTACCATCTTCAGGCGCTCGCGTTTGAGGACCGGCTGCTGGCAAGGAATCACATGCGCCGGGCTCTTAATATGAAAGACCTGCGGACCGCGCACGACCAGGGTCAGCCCATCATCATCCAGGCCGAGGAAGGAGCGCAGTACATTGAGGGGCGACTGGAGCGCGTTGAAGAAGCTTACCAGCGGGGTGTACGAACTTTGCAGTTGGTTCACGAGCAGGACGATCTGGTTTCGCCGCTGGGCGATGTATATACAGCCACTCCGCATTTGGGAGGACTGACGGCTTTCGGCGCGCAGGTCATAAAGGAATGCAACCGGCTGGGGATGGTGGTGGACCTTACGCATGGAAGCTACGATATGGTGAAGGGCGCGTTGAAAGTGGCCACGCAGCCTGTGCTCTACTCACACACCGCCCTGGAGCCTGAACCAGGCCGGAATCTTTCGGCGGATATGCGGCGGCGTCTGTTTAGCAAAGAAGAGGCGCGCGCTGTGGCGGATGCGGGTGGCGTGATCGGTGTGTGGTGGCGTGCGGCCAACTCGACGAAGGAATATGTCGCGGCGATTCGGGATATGGTGGATGCCGCGGGCGTCGACCATGTCGGCATCGGAACCGATACTGATATCACGCTGCCCGACGGAAGCGGTCCGCTTCCCTATACCAACGGAATCTGGGAAGACCAGGACGGCGGATTTTTCTATGCAGTCGCCGGCGAGATGCTGAGACAGGGCTTTACACCCGATGAGATCGGCAAGATCGGCGGCGGCAATTTCTGCCGTGTTTTTGCCAAGGTCACAAAAGGTCGGGCTTGAGCGATGCGATTCCCGTTACTCCCGCTGCTGTTCGTTTCTGTGTTCGCCGCCATGGCGCAGGTGAGGAGAGGCCATCCCCCGCCTCCGAAGAACCTGCAACTCCTGCAGCCATCCGAAGTGCAGGCCCAAATGTCCGCGTACCGTATCGCCTTGGGCGTCCCGTGCGCGTATTGTCATATGCCGGGGGCCGATTACGCCTCCGATGATAATCCGAATAAACCCATCTCTCGCCGCATGATTACTCTGACCAGACAAATCAATACGGAGCTCGGCGGCAGTCAAGTGCGGGTAACGTGCTTCACCTGTCATCGCGGCGCGCAGATGCCGCTGCCGGGTCCCGCCCAGTAAGGCGGGAACGCGGCCGACAGGCAACAGGCAATCTGGATTGTAGGCAGATCGGCGCCTGAAACAGACGGAATCAACTCGCAGGTGTCGCGATTTGCGGCTTGGTGTCGAAATTCCGACGATACACGCGATGCGATCGAGTCGGTCCGCCTGAAAGCACGACGGCCAAGCGACTCAGCTTACTCGCTCGACGTTTGGCAGCCTATGCGGATGGAATGGAGAGATGTGTGCCTGTAATTCCGTAGCCGCCAGAATCAAACATCCAAGGAGACTCCATGAACTCATTGACCACGAGCGCGGGCGCACCGATCGCAGACAATCAGAACAGCCTCACAGCAGGCCCGCGGGGGCCGGTCTTGCTGGAAGACTACCAACTGATCGAGAAGCTTGCACACCAGAACCGCGAGCGAATTCCGGAGCGTACCGTCCACGCGAAGGGGTGGGGCGCATTTGGAACGCTTACGGTGACGGAGGACATCACAAAATACACCCGCGCGAAAATCTTCGCAGGGGTGGGAAAGAAGACCGATCTGTTGATTCGGTTTTCGACGGTGGCGGGCGAGTTGGGTGCGGCGGACGCCGAGCGGGATGTCCGCGGTTTTGCGATCAAGTTTTATACGGAGGAGGGCAACTGGGACTTAGTAGGCAACAACACGCCGGTCTTTTTCGTTCGCGATCCGCTGAAGTTCCCCGATTTCATTCACACCCAGAAGCGTCATCCCCAAACGAACCTCCGCAGTACAACGGCCATGTGGGACTTCTGGTCGCTGAGTCCGGAAAGCCTGCACCAGGTCACGATTCTGTTTTCCGATCGTGGGCTGCCGCTTAGCCCTCGGTTTATGAATGGCTACGGCAGTCACACCTACAGCTTCTGGAACGAACGAGGCGAGCGCTACTGGGTGAAGTTCCACTTCAAGACGCAGCAGGGGCATCGCTTCTTGACGAATGATGAAGCTGCGAAGGTCGTTGGCGTAAGCCGGGAGAGCTTCGGCGAGGATCTTCAGAGGGCGATTCAACGCGCCGAGTTTCCCCGCTGGACCATGCAGGTACAGATCATGCCGGAAGCCGACGCGGAGAGCACGCCGTATAATCCCTTCGATCTGACCAAAGTATGGCCGCACCTCCAATATCCGCCCATCGAAGTGGGGGTCATGGAACTCAACCGCAACCCGGGAAACTACTTCGCCGAGATCGAGATGGCCGCATTCAGCCCATCCAATAAGGTCCGGGGAATCGGCTTCAGCCCGGACAAAATGCTTCAGGCTCGTGTTTTCTCGTATGCTGATGCGCACCGATACCGGCTTGGAACACACTACGAAGCACTGCCGGTGAACGCGCCGCGATGCCCGGTTCATAATTACCACAAGGATGGAGCGATGCGGTTTTTCCGCAATGACAGCGGGAATCCGGACGCCTACTACGAACCAAACAGCTTCGCCGGGCCCAAGCAGGATCCCGCATTCGAGGAACCGCCGCTCAGGATTTGCGGCGACGCCGCACGCTATGACCATCGGGAAGGAAACGACGACTTTAGCCAGCCCGGTGCGCTTTTCCGGATTTTTGATTCGGCACAAAGACGGCGCCTTTTTTCGAACATCGCCGCTGCAATGAAAGGCGTGCCGGAGGAGATCGTCGAACGGCAACTCGCACTCTTCGACCAAGCGGACTCGGCGTACGGCGAGGGCGTGCGGACGGCTCTGGCCGAACAGGGAGCACTGGTCCAGGCAAGCCGCTGAATTAGACGGGTGATGCGGACTCGGGCAGGTGGAGGCAAGATTCATTGGTGATGGACGATTCTTCATCGCCGCAGAACACCGGTGAACAAGCCCAAGGCCGTAGTCGGCCTATCGCTAGCCCCAACTTTCCCGGGTCTGCAATGACCACGCGTTGAGCGGGTCACGAGTGATGGGAAAACAAGGGTTTGCCGGCCCACCAGCCGTCGGGCACTGGTTGTTGAGGGTCTCTCCGTTCAATCAGTGCAGAGGTTCAAAACGTTCGTGGAAGGTGAATCACTGAGGAGCTTGTTTAAAAAGCCCGCCTAATCTCGCCATCTTTGCTCGGAGGTTTGGATCTGCGACAAGCTTTTCGATGAAGGTGTGCATATCGCGGACGTGATGGTTCGTGTCCGGGCCAAGCAGGACCACCCCTGTTGAGTTCCGTTTTTCGCTTCCAGAAGAAAATCCGGGCAACCGACACTGTACGCTGAAGCGTGAAAACATCGTGCCAGACGCGAAAGTCCACTTCTCGCCGCTCTTGATCGTGCGTGTCTTATTGAGGTTCTGCGAATCCAACGACATTGTTGCTCCAGCCGGGCCGGATGCGCCTTCAAACAGGATACATTTCGCATGTTAGGCTCGTCTTTACCTTACGCGCGGAGACGACCAACAACACTCGAACGTGTTCAGCTACGTGACCGTTTTGGCGGCGACCGATTTGTTCATAATCGTCATCGAGAACTGGTCTCGCGCGTCTGTCCTGGAGATGCGGTTTGACTCTATAACGTTTGGGCGATAGAAGTCCTTGTACCGATTGTAATTACGGACAACCGAAAGAACCGAATCGAGCGTAGTGCCCGCAAGGAAAACTAAGGCACTTTCATCGGAACGAGAGGCCCGACCGGCGTCACAACGATTTCGCCGGAGCGAAGCTTGGCCATCTGCTCCGGGATTTCATCGCTTGAAAGGAATGTCGCTCCAGGCGCAAGACGTGCCTGATTGCGTGCGTCGACCATCTGGATATATTCCTCCCACCGCCGCAGCATTTCCGGCTTCAGATCGGCCCCCCAATATTGGCCCAGGCATAAGGCAGCGATTGCTCCATCCAAACACCGCGCGAATTTTTCAAGCTGCGTCACTTGTAGATTCCTTCTTTCATGAAACATCAGCGACATCGTCAAGGCATCCGACGGCCAAGCCAAAAGGAATTGACAAGAAAGCAGTTCACGATGGAATTCGGCCTCGGCTCGGAGGTTCGCCAAAAGCTCGTCATTTTGCTGGCAATGGAGCGATTCAATTTTCGGCAATCCCGTGCTGTCCAGGAATTTACAACCGGAGATCGTGGCGCACAATCAAGTCCTGCGGGAGAAAAACGATTGACCACAACAATGATCGTACTGGTTGCGGCCCAGCCGCGAGATCGGCGCTGGTTTAACGCAGGCCTGCTTCCAAAGTCGCCTAGGCGATCTTGTCTTGCTTCCGTACGACCACACGCCAAAATGGAAACTTCCGGACCGGACTCAGCCGCACAACAGAAGTTAACATCGATTACGGCGACAGCGCAAACGAACTTGCCATCGTCCGCTGGATCGCGCAGCCGCTGTGGCGAAGCCTTCAAAGTTCTATCGCAAGGAAACTGGATTTCCCATCCGGCTGTGAGGGCGTCAAGCTCGATAAAAAAAGACCGGTCGAGGGGGCACGTTGGAGGTTTGCTTTTTAAGGCTCGTCCGACGGCCCGCACGAGCTATGATTGATCGCAATGGAAAAACTTTGCATGGTAGTCGTTTGGGTTGCAGCAACTTGCGAAAATGCGTAGCATTGGGAACCCTAACTCGAATTCGTCTTCAACTCCGGTTCATCGCACACTGCGTGCCTTGGCGGATCGATCAAGAACGGAGATGCTCTCGCGATAGAGCTCGCAACTACGTTCGAACTTACGGCTCTTCATCGCGCGAGATTGCGCGATGTCGCGCGTCGCCAGCTGCCGGTCGAATCGCGAACTGCCGGAAAATGAGCATAAGCCGCTGGTTGAGCGTGTAATTCCGACTCGATCCGAAGCATCCGCTGTAATGCTTTGAAAATCTGCAGGCAGTTGCGAATCGAGCGCGAACGTGATCCGATGCTGCTCTTCCTCATCTCCTTGGGGACTATCGGTGCTATGGATGTTAAACCTCTTAATCAAGATCGATCTTTCGATGCAAATCTGCATTGGGTTTCGCGATGCAAACGTAGGGCAGGTGCGGGAGCGACCCACGAGAGAGCCTCGGCGAACGAGGCGGAACCGTGGCGGATAACAGCCACGGTTTTCGGGGTCGCTCCCGCACCTGCCCCGACGCGACGGCCGCCATTTTCAGCCGGAGCCACCGCGGTACGCCATTGTGATTATTCGGGACGTCGTGGACCGCTGGTGACTCCGCTTCATGACTGCGATGGTGACTAAAGCTGTTGAGGGCCAGTCACCAGAGTCACCGTTGTGGAAAACCCTCTCGACTGACAGATCCGGTTAATCGCCGATGGATTTTCGCTCATCCATGCGATCGTTCTCAGTGACCGGGCGCGCCGACCGCGATCGTGACCACGTGGTTCGGGAAGCGCGGTCACCGGGGTCACCGCAATGTTGTCTCAACGTGCGACATCGGGAGTTCAAAATTCATCGAAGTTGCGCAAACGCAGGAGTGGACGAACCGGTCCGTGACCTTCGCGAATCTGCTGCTACAGCATGAATTCGGACAGCGAA
>Ga0335073_10001608_pt1 | contig 30295 bp, 23 predicted proteins | sample Lox_Sample_22_FD_207093 | JGI IMG/M metagenome (GOLD analysis project Ga0335073, IMG submission 207093) | Soil microbial communities from Loxahatchee National Wildlife Refuge, Florida, United States - Lox_Sample_2.2 | ecosystem: Environmental > Terrestrial > Soil > Wetlands | place: USA... | reverse complement strand
AACGGGTGATCGGCACCGCCCTGGCCCTGGAACGCACCGAGCCGGACTGGAGCGAGCAGCGCCGGCCGGGCTGGCGCAACTGGGTGCTGCCGGTCGCGGCGGCGGTGATCGTCGGGCTGCTGGTCGGCTCGGTGCTGATCGGCACCTCGGTGCTGCACTCCTCCCGGCACTCGCCGGCCGCGGGGCCCAGCCCGACCCCGACGGCGCCGGTGCCGACCACCTCGGCGCCGACCCCCACCCCGGCGCCGTCGAGCACCGGGATCACCAGCCAGCCGCCGTCCTCCCAGCCGGCCGGTCCGGCTGGCGGCCCGGTGCCGGTCGGCTTCCGGCCGTACGACCTGACCTGGGTGAGCGACGACGAAGGCTGGGCGCTCGGTACCGCGCCGTGTTCGAACGCGCCGTGCACCTCGATCGTCCGCACCACCGACGGAGGCGCGCACTGGGTGGGCATCCCCGCCCCGCGGGCGTTCCTGGCCGGCGTCGACGAGTGCGCCAGCGCCTGCGACCTCGTCGCCCACCTGCGCTTCGCCACCCCGCTGATCGGCTACGCCTACGGCTCCGACGCTTTCTACCTGACCACCAACGGCGGCACCAGCTGGGCCCGCCAGCCGGGCTTCGCCTACGCCCTGGAGGTCACCGGCGGCTCGGTGCTGCGGGTCACCGCGCAGGCCGCGAACTGCGCGCCCGGCTGCCAGTTCCAGGTGCAGCGGGCGGCCGTCGGCGGCACGTCCTGGCAGGATGTCCGGCTGCCCGGTGAGCCCCGGCAGGTCGGCGTCGACCTGGCGGTGAACGGCGGTTCGGTTGCGCTGGCCAGCTACGCCAACCCGGCCGGCGGCGCCTCCAACGCCAGCGCGGTGCTGTTCACCTCCCGCGACGGCGGGCTGAGCTGGCGGACCGTCGGGGAGCCGTGCCCACGCCGCGGTGGCACCGAGTACGACACCGGCTCGGTGACGGTGGCTGCGGACGGGTCGGTCAGCGTGCTCTGCCGGCCGCGCGGCCAGGGCTCGGCGGTGACGCTGACCGCCCCCGACGGCGCGCACTTCAGCGCGGGCCAGCCGCTGCCGGACCCGGCCGTCGGCGGCCTGGTCGCGGCGACCTCGGCGTCCGGGCTGTTCGTGCTGACCGCCGACCGGTTGTACCGCAGCACCGATGGTGGCCGGCACTGGAGCGCGGTGGCCGGTGGCCCGGCCGGTGGTTCGGCGATCGGCTTCGAGTCCGCCACGGTCGGCCGGGTCGCCGGCGGCAACCAGGTCTGGACCACCACCGACGGCGGTCGCAGCTGGCACCGGCACGTCTTCGGCTGAGCCACCCACCCGGTGTTGAGGGCTGGCACTCTCATAGCTAGAGTGCTAGCTGAAGGTGCGTGGCTGGCACCCGCGACGACAGCCTCCGCCGGAACAACCGACATTTCGAATCCGCACGACCGAGATTTGACCCCGAAGGAGGGGAGCTGATCGTGACCGCCACCAAGGTCAACATCAAGCCGCTGGAGGACCGGATCGTCGTCCAGGCCCTGGAGGCCGAGACCACCACCGCGTCCGGCATCGTCATTCCGGACACCGCCAAGGAGAAGCCGCAGGAGGGCACCGTCCTCGCCGTCGGCCCGGGCCGTGTCGACGACAAGGGCAACCGCATTCCGGTCGACGTCTCCGAAGGCGACGTCGTGCTGTACTCCAAGTACGGCGGCACCGAGGTCAAGTACGCCGGCCAGGAGTACCTGGTGCTCTCGGCCCGCGACGTTCTCGCCGTCATCGAGAAGTAACTCCGGCACTCGAAACGCCCCGGCTGCGCCTACCGCGCGACCGGGGCGTTGTCGGTTGACGTCTGTCTTCAGAGAGGAAGATTTCCGCAATGTCGAAGATCCTCAGCTTCAACGAGGACGCCCGCCGCGCGCTCGAGCGCGGCGTGGACAAGCTGGCGGACACCGTCAAGGTCACCCTCGGCCCGCGCGGCCGGAACGTGGTGCTGGACAAGTCCTTCGGCGCTCCGCTGATCACCAACGACGGCGTGACCATCGCCCGTGAGGTCGAGCTGGCCGACCCGTTCGAGAACCTGGGCGCCCAGCTGGTCAAGTCGGTCGCCACTAAGACCAACGACGTGGCCGGCGACGGCACCACGACCGCCACCGTGCTCGCGCAGGCGCTGGTCTCCGAGGGCCTGCGCAACGTCGCCGCCGGGGCGAACCCGGCCGGCCTCAAGCGCGGCATGGACCTGGCGGTGGACGCGGTGTGCGGCGCGCTCGACAAGGCCGCGACCCCGGTCGAGGGCGAGCAGAGCATCGCGCACGTCGCCACCATCTCGGCCCAGGACGCCCAGATCGGCCGGCTGATCGGCGAGGCGATGACCAAGGTCGGCAAGGACGGTGTGATCACCGTCGAGGAAGCCAACACCCTGGCCACCGAGCTCGAGTTCACCGAGGGGATGCAGTTCGACAAGGGCTACATATCGCCGTACTTCGTCACCGATCCCGAGGCGCTGATCGCCTCGTTCGACGACCCGTACCTGCTGATCACCACCCAGAAGATCAGCGCGATCGCCGACATCCTGCCGCTGCTGGAGCAGGTGATCCAAGCGGGCAAGCCGCTGGTGATCGTCGCCGAGGACGTCGACGGCGAGGCGCTGTCGACCCTGGTGGTCAACGCCATCCGCAAGACGTTCACGGTGGCCGCGGTCAAGGCGCCGTACTTCGGCGACCGGCGCAAGGCATTCCTGCAGGACCTGGCGATCGTCACCGGCGGCCAGGTCATCTCGCCGGAGGTGGGCCTGAAGCTCGACCAGGTCGGGCTCGACGACCTCGGTCGGGCCGGGCGGGTCGTGGTCACCAAGGACCTGACCACCGTGACCCACGGGGCGGGCGCGCAGGCCGACATCGACGGCCGGATCGCCCAGATCCGGGCCGAGATCGAGACGACCGACTCCGACTGGGACCGTGAGAAGCTGCAGGAGCGGCTGGCCAAGCTCGCCGGTGGGGTCGGCGTGATCAAGGTCGGTGCGTCCACCGAGGTGGAGCTGAAGGAGAAGAAGCACCGCATCGAGGACGCGATCGCCGCCACTCGCGCCGCGGTCGAGCAGGGCATCATCGCCGGCGGCGGCGCGGCCCTGGTGCAGGCTGCCGGCGCGCTGGACGAGCTGTCGCTGTCCGGCGACGAGGCGACCGGCGTGAGCATCGTCCGGCGGTCGCTGTCCGAGCCGCTGCGGTGGATCGCCAACAACGCCGGCCTCGAGGGCTACGTGGTGGTCAACAAGGTGCAGGAGCTCGGCGTGAACGAGGGCCTGAACGCGGCCACCGGCGAGTACGAGAACCTGCTCGCGGCGGGCGTGGTCGACCCGGTGAAGGTGACCAAGGCCGCGCTGTCCAACGCGGCATCGGTCGCTTCGCTGGTGATCACCACCGAGTCGGCGATCGTCGACAAGCCCGCCGAGCCGGAGCCCGCACACGCCGGGCACGGGCATTCGCACGGCCACGGGCACAGCCACTAGCAAGAACCGCTGTAGGTAGACACCGCCGGGCACCGGAGCGCATCGCTCCGGTGCCCGGCGGCGTTGTCGGGTGTCCCGTCGCGGCGGAAGCTGCGCTTGCTCGCGCGGGCGATTCGCGAACACGGTTCCGGCGCGGACGGCTATCGGCGAGCAGGGCGCGATTCGTGCATGGTGCGTGGCGGCGGCGGGCATGGTGCTGGGGGCGTGGCGGCGGCGGGCATGGTGTCGGCGGGCATAGCGGCGGCGGGCATGGTGTCGGCCTGCACGGTATCGGCGGGCATAGAGGAACCCCCGCTCGTATCGTCCGCAATACGAGCGGGGGTTCCTTCACCGCCCAGCAAAGGCTGGCCGGAGTCATCGGGCGATCAGCTGGCCTGCAGCCTGATCAACTGGGCGCGCTCCTCGGTGGACTTGCCGCCCCACACGCCGTAGGGCTCACGGGTCCGCAGAGCCCAGTTGAGACAGTCCTGGGCGACCGGGCAGCTCGCGCAGACCTCTTTCGCGGCCCGCTCGCGGCGGAGGCGGGACGGCCCGCGCTCGTTCTCCGGATGGAAGAACGTCGCCGAGTCCAGGCCGCGGCAGGCGCCGCTCATCTGCCACTCCCAGTCGGCCGCTCGTGGCGCCGGCAAGCGCGAGATGTCAGCCATCGCTACCTCCCGAGATCGTCCCCGTGCTGTGAGAACTGCGCCTTCGATCCGGTCAACGAGCCGTCGACTGGTAGGTAACGCGCAGTTACCGCATCCCCGGAAAAATTTCGGCGTGGATAGATTTGCCCGCTTTTACAAGTGTTTGGCGCACCGTTCGGGTGGGTACGTAGTACGTGCCGATGGTGACCACGAGGCACGGAGCGATGGGGTCGCCGCGCCTGGCCGCGCGCCGTCGAACGGACGTGTGCGCTGGTCCCGTCGAGCCGCTCACGCCTGCAGTCGAGCCGCTCACGCGACTGCAGCGGCCCCGGTCGTTGCAGCCATGGCGGTAGCCGTTGCGTCCATGGCGGTGCCGGGTCGGCCGCTGACCAGCTGTGGTGCGAGGATCGGCGCAGGTTCAGGGGCGGTGCTGGTCGGCCGGCAGGTTCAGCTGCGGTGGGCCATCGCGTCGGTGAAACCCCGGGCGTAGTCCCAGGTCACGTACGCCTCGGGCATCGGCTCGGCGGCCGGCTCGTGCACGCCGGTGCGCCCGTAGCCCAGCAGGCTGCGCAGGTTGGCCGCCATCAAGGCCCACGAGAAGTAGTGCTGCTCGCCGCAGTCGCCGCAGTCCACCACGATGCCCCGGATGTCGTGCGGGCTCAGGGTCGCTTCGAACTCTGCCAGTTCGGCCAGGTCGGCGGCGATCTCCTGCCGGTCCTGCTCCGTCAACGGCTCCACCGGGTCCAGATCGTCCAGAAGGCTCGACGGATCGTTCGGATCGCCGAGGAAGGGGTCGACCGGCCCGCCGTGGGGGTCCGAGAAAGAGTCGTGGGACGTCACCCCTCAAAGGTAACGCCCCACGTCCTCCTCCGGACAAGTTACCGCCTAGTTTCGCCCGAGCGGCCCCGGTGCCCGGGCGGCGGCCTGAGCCGGCCGCCGCCCGCCGGTCTCAGAGATCCGCGATGGCCTCCAACGGCCGGGTCCGGGCGGCCCGGGCCGCAGGCCAGAGCGAGGCGAGCACCCCGACCACGGCCGCCAGCAGCAGCATCACGACCGCCTGGGTCATCGGGACCGAGATGGTGCCCAGCCCGGCATCGCGCAGCGTCCGGACGAACAGCGAGCCGAAGACCAGCCCGAGCGCGACCCCGACGATGGCGCCGAACAACGCGATCAGCGTCGATTCCAGGTAGATCGTCCGCCGGACCTGCGCGCGGACCAGGCCGACCGCGCGAAGCATCCCGATCTCTCGGCGTCGCTCGACCACCGAGAGGGCGAGCGTGTTGATGATGCCGAGGACCGCGATCACGATGGCCAGGGCCAGCAGGCCGTACAGGATGCCCAGCAACTGGTCGATGGTGCGTGCCCGGTCGCCCTTGAACTGCTCCTTGTCCTGGACCTTGACGACCAGGTAGGGATCGGTGGCGTGCGTCAGGTCGGCACGCAGCGCCGCCAGGTCGGCGCCCGGCTTCGCGCGCACCAGGACCGCGTCGTCGAGCCAGCGAGGCTGCGGGGTGACCTGCCGGTAATAGTCGCCGGAGACCAGCCAGCTGTCGAACAGCGGATTGGACCGGAAGGTGCCGGTCACCGTCAGCGGCGCCGGGGCGCCGTCGAGCGTGGTCGCGGCGACCGTGCTGCCGAGCGCCCAGTGATGACTCTTCGCGTACTCGTCGGCCACCAGCACGCCGTGCGCGCCGACCTGCTCGCTGCCGCTGGTCAGGTGCAGCGAGACCACCGAGGAGAGCCTGCCGTCGAAGCCGGTGCCGTTCACCGTCTTGCCGTCCAGCTTGGCCTGCACCGGGTAGATGGGCACCACGTCCTGCACCCCGCTCACCTGCGACACCGCGCTGGTGGCGTGGTAGGGGACCCCGAGCGAATCGGGGCCGGTCAGCGCGTAGTCGGCGGTGACGTCGTTGTCGACGACCTGATTGACCTGTGCCTTGGCCGAGGCGCCGAACACCGCGATCGCGCTCACCAGCATCAGGCCGAGCGTCAGCGCGAACGCGGTCGCCGCGGTACGCCGGGGATTGCGCACGGCGTTGGTGCGCGAGAGCCGGCCGATCGCGCCGAACGGCCCGGCCACCACGGCGCCGACCGTGCCGACCAGCGGCCGGGACAGCGCGGGCGCGCCCAGCAGCACCCCGACCACCACGAGAAGGGCACCGAGACCGACCAGGCCGGCCGCGCCGCCGCCCGGGTGCATCGTCGAGCCGCCCGCCAGGGCAACGGCCCCGGCCAGCCCGATCGAGGCGCCGAGCCCGGTGCGGAGCCGCAGCGAGGAGCCGGTGGAGGCGTACTCCTGGCGCATGGCGGCCACCGGCGGCGTCGCGGCTGCCCTCCGGGCCGGGGTGTAGGCGCTGACCATCGTCACGAGGACGCCGACCAGCAGCGCGACCACGATCGTGCGGGGCTGCAGCTGCAGCGGCCCGGACGGCAGCCCGAGCGCGAACGCGTTCAGCAGGCTGCGCAGGCCGTAGGCGAGCCCGACCCCGGCGGCGATGCCCAGCACGCTGCCGGCCAGGCCGACCACCGCCGCCTCCAGCAGGACGGAGCGGTTCACCTGCCGCCGGCTCGCCCCGATGGCACGCAGCAGGGCGAGTTCCCGCAGCCGTTGGGCGACGATCATCGAGAAGGTGTTGTAGATGATGAACGTGCCGACCAGGAGCGCGATCGCGCCGAATGCGAGCAGGAAGTAGTTGATGAAGGTGATCGCGGTGGTGACGTCGTCCTGGGTCTGCTTGGTGACCTCGGCGCCCGTCTTGTAGGTCAGGCCGGGCACCTGCTGCTGCAGCCGGTGCTTGAGCGCTGCCTGGCTCAGCCCGGAACCGGCGATGTTGACGGCGTGCACGTGGGTACCGTCGCTGAAGAGCTGCATGGCCTGGTCCCGGGCGAACAGGGCACCCACGTAGCCGCCGGTGTCCGAGCTGGTGTCGTACACGCCGGTCACCGTGACCTCGACCGCATCCCGGCTGGGCACCAGGATCTTGGTGCGGTCGCCGAGGCCGAGCTTGGCGAGCTTCATGGCGCCCTTGTTCAGGGCGATCTCGCCCGGCGCGGCCGGCGGCCTGCCCGACACGAACCGGTAGGCGGGCCCGACGCGCTCGACCTCAGGAGAGTACGCAAGCCCCTCGGTGGGCGCACCGCCGCTCCGCACCGGCTTGCCGTCGGCCGCAAGCATCACGATCTGGCCGCTGACCTGCGGATCGACCGCCCGCACCCCGGGCACCGAACGGAGCCGGGAGAGGTCGGAGGTCGGCACGCCGGCACCGTTCTCGTTCGGCCCGGTGACCTGGACGTCGACGCCCTTCGCGACATCGGCGAACAGCCCGTGGAAGGTGTGCCCGAGGGTGTCGGTGAAGACGAAGGAGCCGGTGACGAAGGCGGTGCCCAGCACGACCGACAGCACCGTGAGCGCCAGCCGGATCTTGTGGGCCGCGAGATTGCGCAGCGACACCGTGCGCAGGGCGCTGCGGCTCACGGCTGGAACTCCTCGAGGTTCTTCATGCGGTCGAGCACCCGGTCGGCGGTCGGGTCGCGCAGCTCGTCCACGATCTGGCCGTCCGCGAGGAACACCACCCGGTCGGCATATCCGGCGGCGCGCGGATCGTGGGTGACGATGACCACCGTCTGCCCGAGGTGGGTCACCGAGTTGCGCAGGATGGACAGCACCTCGCCGGACGACCGGGAGTCGAGGTTGCCGGTGGGCTCGTCGCCGAAGATGATCTCCGGCCTGCTGGCCAGCGCCCGGGCGCAGGCGACGCGCTGCTGCTGCCCACCGGACAGCTCGGCCGGACAGTGCCGCAACCGGTCGCGCAGGCCGAGGGTGTCGATCACCGATCTCAGCCACGGCTCGTCCGGTTTGCGCCCGGCGACATCCATCGGCAGCGTGATGTTCTCCAACGCGGTCAGCGTCGGCACCAGGTTGAACGCCTGGAAGACGAAGCCGATCCGGTCGCGGCGCAGCTGGGTCATCTTCCGGTCAGACAGGCCGGCCAGCTCGGTGGTGCCCAGGGTGACCGAGCCCGACGTCGGCGAGTCCAGGCCGGCCAGGCAGTGCATCAGGGTGGACTTGCCGGAGCCGGACGGCCCCATGATCGCGGTGAATTCCCCGCTGGCGAAGGAGACGGAGACGTCGTTGAGGGCGTAGACCTTCGTCTCGCCCATGCCGTAGACCTTGGTCAGGCCGTGAGCCCGTGCGGCGACCTCCCGCTCCTGGCCCGACGGGGCCGGGGACTGCAGGGTGCCGGAGGGGCTGATTCCGGACGGTTTCATACTGATGTCCTTCGCGTTCGAGGTGCGGCTTATCCGATGTCGTCACGACTCTGTCCGAGCGGTCCCGCCGGCGGCAGTGGGGAGCACCCTGAATCGGCCCTGAGATTTGTCACGGGTAGCTCAGGGTCGGGCCCCGACGGGGCCTGCCGGCATGCGCGGGCCGGTCCGGGCAGGGATCGGAGTCGCCTAGAATGAGGCATCGGCATCCGAGGAGTTCGCGTGACAAGCCACCACCCCGAGTCCCCGTCGGCATCGATCGATGCAGCGGGGGTGCCCTCCCCGTTCGCAGTGCTCGGCCTGACGTTCGACGACGTCCTGTTGCTGCCCGGCTCGACCGATGTGATCCCGAGTGAGGTGGACACCACCTCCCGGCTGTCCCGCAACGTCGCGCTGCGGCTGCCGCTGGTCTCGGCCGCGATGGACACGGTCACCGAGGCCAGACTCGCGATCGCGATGGCGCGGCAGGGTGGCATCGGCATCCTGCACCGCAATCTGGCGATCGAGGAGCAGGCGCAGCAGGTCGACCTCGTCAAGCGGTCCGAGGCGGGCATGGTCACCCACCCGGTCACCACCTCGCCCGACGCGACGCTGGCCGACGTGGACGCGCTCTGCGCCCGCTACCGCATCTCGGGCCTGCCGGTGGTCGACCAGGACAACCTGCTGGTCGGCATCATCACCAACCGGGACCTGCGCTTCGAGACCGACTACACGCGGCGGGTCGCCGAGGTGATGACCCCGATGCCGCTGATCACGGCCCAGGTCGGGGTGCACAAGGACGTCGCGCTCGGCCTGCTGGCCAAGAACAAGATCGAGAAGCTGCCGCTCATCGATGCCGGTGGCCGGCTGCAGGGCCTGATCACCGTGAAGGACTTCACCAAGAGCGAGCGCTACCCGCAGGCGACCAAGGACCCGTCCGGCCGGCTCCGGGTGGGCGCCGCGATCGGCTTCTTCGACGACGCCTGGAAGCGCGCGATGGCCCTGGTCGAGGCAGGGGTGGACGTGCTGGTGGTCGACACCGCCAACGGGCACGCGGCCGGCGTGGTGGAGATGATCAAGCGGCTCAAGGCCGATCCGCTGGCCGAGCACGTCGACATCATCGGCGGCAACGTGGCGACCCGGGCCGGCGCGCAGGCGCTGGTGGACGCGGGCGCCGACGGCGTGAAGGTCGGGGTGGGGCCGGGGTCGATCTGCACCACCCGGGTGGTCGCCGGCGTCGGCGTGCCACAGGTGACCGCGATCTACGAGGCGTCCCTCGCCTGCCGGCCGGCCGGTGTCCCGGTGATCGGTGACGGGGGCCTGCAGTACTCCGGTGACATCGCCAAGGCGCTGGTGGCAGGGGCTGACACGGTGATGCTCGGTTCGCTCCTTGCCGGTTGCGAGGAGTCCCCGGGCGAGCTGGTGTTCATCAACGGCAAGCAATACAAGTCCTATCGCGGCATGGGTTCACTCGGCGCCATGCAGACCCGCGGACGTGCCAAGTCCTACTCCAAGGACCGGTACTTCCAGGGGGACGTCGCCGACAACGACAAGCTCATCCCGGAGGGGATCGAGGGTCAGGTGCCGTACCGGGGTCCGCTGGAGGCGGTCGCCTACCAGTTGATCGGTGGCCTGAGGCAGTCGATGTTCTACGTCGGTGCGCATTCCATCGACGAGTTGCAGCGGCTCGGCCGGTTCGTGCGGATCACGGCGGCCGGCCTGAAGGAATCGCATCCGCACGACATCCGGATGACGGTCGAGGCGCCGAACTACCCCAACAGCTGAAGGGCGTCCGGCTTCGTCGAGTTCCTGGCGTCATGGCGGAAAGGCTAGGCCCGCCGGACCGCGTCCGGTGCGGCCGAACGACGTCCTGTGGATAACCCGGTCAGGGATCGGCCGCGCTGTGGACAACTTCTGCCGAGCAGGTCCGGGCTGGCTAGCGTGGTGCCCATGTCGCACCTCGCACCGGATCCGCACCACCTGACCGCCGGCCGTGCCGGCGGACTGCCCTGCCGGGCAGGCGGGCGTTCGCGATGCTGATCGCCCAGCTCAGCGACACCCACCTCAGGGTCGGTCCGCTGGCCGGTGATGCGGCGGGTCAACTGCACCGGGCGCTGGGACGGGTGCTGGGGCTCAGGCCGGTGCCCGACTGCGTGGTGGTGACCGGCGACGTCGCCGACACCGGTGCGCCGGAGGAGTACGAGGCGTTCCGGTCGGTGGTCGCCGGATTCCCGATCCCGATCCACCTGGCGGCCGGCAACCACGACAGCGCCGCGGCCATGGTCGAGGCCTTCGCCGGCACCCCGTTCCTCGGTGGCGGCAGCGCCAGCAGCTACGTCGTGGACTACCCGTCCGCCCGGCTGATCGTCCTCGACAGCTCGGTGCCCGGTGCCCTCGGGGGCACGCTCGACGACGGCCAGCTGGCCTGGCTCGACCGCACGCTGGGTAAGCGCAGTGAGGTGCCGGCGTTGGTGTGCCTGCACCATCCGCCGATCGCGGTCGGAATCGCCTTTCTGGACGGCATAGGGCTGACCAACCCCGAGTCGCTGCAGCCGATCGTGGCCGCCCACCCGAACATCCGCCGGATCCTCGCCGGTCACGTCCACCGGACCATCACGGGCAGCTTCGCCGGGGTTCCCGTCACGATCGCGCCGAGCACCTACCGGCAGGCGGTCCTCGCACTCGACACCGAGGAACCCACCGGCTACGCGCACGAGCCACCGGGTTTCCTGCTACACCTGGTCACCGGTGGGGACTGCGTGACGCACCTGGTGCCGACCGTGCTGTCCGGCGATGTCGTCGGACACTTCTGACCCGGCCTGGCTGGGAGACTCGGACTCGAACCGAGACTGCACGGCTCCAAAGGCCGGCGGGCTGCCGATTACCCCATCTCCCATCGGATGCCGCAGGCCCGCGGGCATCCGAGTAGCTGAGCTTACCCACCGGCGGGTTCCCCGCTGCGCACACCAAACTTACGCTGCCGTAGGTTACGCTTGCGTAGCCTCTGGAACCCCGGAGCGCGCGGGCTATGAAGCCTCTGTGATCGACCGAAGGGCCACTCACCATGACCTTGACCGACGACCAGACCGCGATCCACTCGCTGCAGGACACCCAACCGGGCGGCAAGCCGATGATCGAGGGCACCAAGCGGCCGATCGAACAGGTCCTGCTCTACCTGTTCGTCATCGTCCCCTTCCTGGCGCTCATCGCAGCGGTGCCGATCGCGTGGGGATCGGGGATCGGGTGGTCCGACGTCGTCATCGGGCTGGTCTTCTACGTGATCTCGGGGATGGGCATCACGGTCGGCTTCCACCGCTACTTCACCCACGGCTCGTTCCGGGCCAACCGGGGCCTGAAGATCGCCCTGGCGCTCGCGGGCTCCCTGGCCATCGAGGGCCCGGTCATTCGATGGGTGGCCGACCACCGGCGGCACCATGCCTTCTCCGATCGGGAGGGCGACCCGCACTCGCCGTGGCGCTTCGGCGACTCGGTCGGCGGCCTGGCCAAGGGCTTCTTCCACGCGCACATCGGCTGGCTCTTCGACCCGGAGCACACGAACCAGGACAAGTACGCCCCCGACCTGCTGGCCGACCGCGACCTGGTGCGGATCGACCGGCTGTTCCCGACGCTGGTCGCCGTCAGCCTGCTCGCGCCGGCGCTGCTCGGCGGCCTGGTCACCTGGTCCTGGACCGGTGCGCTGACCGCCTTCCTGTGGGCGTCGCTGGTGCGGGTCTGCGTCCTGCACCACGTCACCTGGTCGATCAACTCGGTGTGCCACATGGTCGGGGAGCGCCCGTACGCGTCACGGGATCGTTCGGCCAACTTCTGGCCGCTGGCGATCCTGAGCTTCGGCGAGTCCTGGCACAACAGCCACCATGCCGACCCGACCTGCGCCCGGCACGGCGTCGACCGCGGGCAAATCGACGTCTCGGCCCGGGCGATCCGGTGGTTCGAGAAGGCTGGTTGGGCCACCGCGGTGCGCTGGCCGAAGCGGGACCGGTTCGACAAGCTGGCCGCGCGCCGCGCCGCCGAGCGCGACGCGGCCTGACCCCGGCGGCCTGACCCCGGCAGCCTGGTTCAGGTGACGGCGGCGCGCTGGGCGTACCGGCCGTCGGTGTGGCTGCCGTCGGCGAGCACGCTCTCGAGTTCGCCGAGCGCCCGGTACACGTCGGCGTAGCGCAGATACAGCGGGGTGAACCCGAGGCGCAGCAGATCCGGTGCCCGGAAGTCGCCGATCACGCCCCGCTCGATGAGCGCTTGGCAGACCTCGTACGCGGCCGGCATCCGCAGCGACACCTGTGAGCCACGGCGGGCATGCTCGATCGGCGTCACCACCGTCACCCCGAAGTCGGCCAGCCGGTCCTGGGCGAACGCGATCACCAGGTCGGTCAGTGCCAGCGACTTGCGGCGGATCGCGGCCAGCGAGACCTCGTCGAACACCGACAGCGCGGCTTCCAGGGCGGCCATCGACAGCACCGGCGGGGTGCCGATCCGGGCTCGCTCGATGGTGTCGGCCGGCACGTACCGTTGCTGCAGTTCGAACGGCGACCGGTGCCCGTGCCAGCCGGTGAGCGGCAACTCGGCCGCGGCGAGGTGCCGCTGCGCGATGTAGAGGTAACCCGGCGCGCCCGGGCCACCGTTGAGGTACTTGTAGCTGCAGCCCACCGCGAAGTCGGCCCGCACCTCATCGAGGGCGACCGGCAGCGCGCCGGCGGAGTGGCACAGGTCCCAGAGCATCAGCGCGCCGGAGCGGTGCACCTGCTCGGTCACCGTCGCCAGGTCGAACAACTCGCCCGTGCGGTAGTCGACCTGCGAGAACGACACCACCGCCACGTCGTCGTCGAGCTGGCCGGCCAGTTCCGAGGGGTGCAGCCGGCGCACCCGCAGGCCCAGCAGGCCGGCGACCGCATCGGCCAGGTACTGGTCGGTGGGGAAGCCGCCGCCGTCGGTGAGGATCACCGAGCGCCCAGGCCGCATCCGGCAGGCCGCGGTCAATGCCTGGAACAACTGGACCGAGGTCGAGTCGCCGCAGATGACCTGCCCGTCCGCCGCGCCGATCAGCCGGCCGATCCGGTTGCCGACCCGGGCCGGCAGCTGCCACCAGCCGTGGACGTTCCACGAGGTGATCAGGTCCTGCCCCCACTGCCTGGTGACCAGGTCGGTCACCGCCGGCAGCACCGCGGTGGGCAGCATGCCCAGGGAGTTGCCGTCGAGGTAGACGACCGGGTCCGGCACCTGGAACCGGGCCCGCACGCCGGCCAGCTCGTCCTGCTCGTCCGCCAGCAGCACCTGGCCGGGAACCACCGTCTCAGAGGACACTGCGCACCTCCCACAGCTCGGGAAACAGCGTGGACTCGACGGTGCGCCGCAGCCAGGCCAGGCCGGCCGAGCCGCCGGTGCCGGGCTTGGTGCCGAGGATCCGCCGCACCGCGGTGTAGTGCACGTAGCGCCAGCGGCTGTGCCGTTCGGACACCGCGACCAGCGCCTCGGCCAGGTCCGCGAGCGGATTCACCCCGTCCCGGTCCGCGTACACCCGCTGCCAGGCCGCCACCACCGCGGGCACCGACTCGGCCCACGGCTGCCGGACGTCCCGGTCGAGGACCGCGGCCGGAATCGGCAGGCCCCGGTGGGCCAGCAGCCGCACCGCCGCGTCGTAGAGCGACGGCGAGTCGTAGGCGGCCTGCAACCGGGCGTGCACCTCCGGCATGCCGGCGTGCGGATTCAGCATCCGTTCGTTCTTGGCACCGATCAGGAACTCCAGCTCACGGTAGCCGAAGGACTGGAACCCGGACGCCTTGCCCAGCGAGTCTCGGAACCGGTTGTACTCCGACACCGACATGACCGAGAGCATCTCCCACGAGGCCAGCAGGGAGTTCTGCGTCACCACCGAGCGGCGGAGGGCGGCCAGGGCGGCATCGAGGTCGTCGGCGAGCAGCCCCCGCAGCGCAAGCTGCCAGTCGTGGCGCAGCAGGCTGAAGTGCAGTTCCATGATCTGGGTGACCAGGATGAAGGTCACCTCGAGCGGCTCGGTGGTCTGCGGGTGCACCAGGCCGGTGAGCACGTCGGACTCGGTGTAGGCCACGTACGGGGTGCGGCCGGCGTAGTCGAGGTCCGGCGCGCCGGCCTCGCCGGGTGCGGCCAGCGCCCGGGGCTGGGTCTCGGTCATGGGCACATCCTCGCAAGAGCGGTCAGCGACCGGCCAGGTCGGTTCCGGAGCGGCGGTCGCGGGCGGCACACCGGCCGAGGCGAGGGATGCGAGCCCGCGGGCTGGAAGAATGGGCGGGTGACTGAAGGCAGCAGATCCGGCTCCCACCGGCCGCGGGTGCGGATGACAGGCAAGGAACGGCGCGAGCAACTGCTCGACGTGGGCCGGGCGCTGTTCGCGGAGAAGGGCTTCGAGGCCACCTCCATCGAGGAGATCGCTGCCCGGGCCGGGGTGAGCAAGCCGGTGGTCTACGAGCACTTCGGCGGCAAGGAGGGCCTGTACGCGGTGGTGGTGGACCGGGAGATGCGATCGCTGCTGGACGCGATCACCTCGGCGCTGACCGGTGACAACCCGCGGGTGCTGGTGGAGCAGGCCGCGCTGGCCCTGCTGACCTACATCGAGGAGCAGACCGACGGGTTCCGGATCCTGGTGCGCGACTCGCCGGTGGCCACCTCGACCGGCACCTTCTCCTCCCTGCTGAACGACATCGCCAGCCAGGTGGAGTACATCCTGGTGCGGGAGTTCGGGCAGCGGAAGCTCAACACCAAGCTCGCCGGCATGTACGCCCAGATGCTGGTCGGCATGGTCGCCCTGACCGGCCAGTGGTGGCTGGAGGTGCGCAAGCCCAAGCGCGAGGAGGTCGCCGCGCACCTGGTCAACCTGGGCTGGAACGGCCTGCGCGGGCTGGAGGCCAAACCGCGGCTCTCTCTGGAGTCCCGCGAAGCCCGCTGACCGCGTGCCGAGCCGCCGGAATCACGCCGGTGAAATTCACAATCCGGTCCTGAAAGCGGTTCAGGAACCGGCCGGCCGTCCGATCAGGACACCGTGTCCATCAGGTCGCGCCGGGCAGCCCGGCGCTGTGGCCGCTCCTCGCCCCGGTCGATGCGGTCGGCGGTGCTGGCCGTCTGCCTGACCGGGAGCCTCGCGGTGGCGATCCCGGCCGGGCTGCTGCTGGGCCACGACGGTCTGGTCGTGGCCGGGGCCAGCCGGGACCTGGCGATCCCGGCGCCGCGGCTGGTGAGCTGCCTGAGCGGCCATCCGATCAAGGACCGCCAGCTCGGCCGCGGGGAGTGTGTCCGGCTGGTCGGCAGCGGGTTCCTGCCGCAGGAACTCATCCTGCTCACCGAGTCGCGCCGGCCGGGCTGGCGGACCTACCTGCGCGCCGATCCGCTCGGCGGGTTCAGCTACCGGTACCTCGTCGCCGCGACCGCCGCCCCGGGTGCCGACGTGCTCACCTTCGTCGGCACCGACCGCTCCCGGCCGGTCTCGGCGCCCTCGGCCGCGTTCTGCCGGTTCACCGTCTCGAACGGATAGCGGCGAGCGGGACAGCGGCGAGCGGGACAGCGGCGAGCGGGACAGCGGCGAGCGGGACAGCGGCGAGCGGGACAGCGGCGACCGGGACGGCAGCGACGGGACAGCTCCGGCAGGGCTTCACGCCAGGTCGGAGAGCTCCAGCCAGCGCGACTCCGTCCGGTCCTTCTCCGCCAGCAGTTCCTGCAGCTCGGCGGACAGCGCGCTCGTCCGGGCGAAGTCCGTGGCGTGCGCGGCGAGCTCGGTGTGCAGCTCGGCCTCCCGCTGTTCCAGCTTGCCGAGCTGGCGCTCGAGCCGGGTCAGCTCCTTGCGGGCCGCGCGCAGCTCGGCCTGGCTCGGCGCGGCCACCCCGTCCCGCGAGCTGTCGCCCGGCGACGATCCGGCACCAGCACCAACACCACCGCCAGTACCGCCAGTACCAGCAGAGCCGACCGTCCCGGCACCGGAACTGGCGGCTCGCAGCTGCAGGTACTGGTCGACGCCGCCCGGCAACGCGGCCAGCGAGCCGTCGCCGAGCAGGGCAACCGTGCTGTCGCAGATCCGCTCGATCAGGTACCGGTCGTGGCTGACCACCACCAGGCTGCCCGGCCAGGAGTCCAGCAGGTCCTCCAACTCGGCCAGGGTGTCGGTGTCGAGGTCGTTGGTGGGCTCGTCGAGCAGCAGGACGTTCGGCTGGCCGAGCAGCAGCCGGAGCAGTTGCAGCCGCCGGCGCTCCCCACCGGAGAGGTCGCCGACCCGGGTCCACTGCCGCTGGTTGGCGAAGCCGAACCGCTCGGCCAGCTGGCCGGCCGACTGCTCCACCCCGTCGATCACCGCGCTGCCGCGGACCTCGGTGACCGCCTCGATCACCCTCAGGTCGTCCGGCAGCTCGGTGACGTGCTGGCTCAGGTGGCCGGCCCGCACGGTCTGCCCGATCGTCACCCGGCCGGCGTCCGGCCCGAGCTCGCCGGCCAGCAGCCGCAGCAGGTGCGTCTTGCCGGAGCCGTTCACCCCGATGATGCCGATCCGGTCGCCCGGGCCGACCTGCCAGGACACGTCGTCGAGCAGCTCCCGGCGCTCGGTGCCGGAGCCGACGGCCAGCGACACCCGTTCCAGGTCGTAGACGGTGCGGCCCAGCCGGCGGGCCGACAGCGCCTTCAACTCGACCCCGGTGCGCGGGGTGGGGACGTCGGCGATCAGCGCCTCGGCCGCCTCGATCCGGAACTTCGGCTTGGAGGTGCGGGCCGGCGCGCCGCGCCGCAGCCAGGCCAGCTCCTTGCGCAGCAGGTTCTGCCGGCGCGCCTCGCTGGCGCTGGCCTGCCGGTCGCGTTCGGCCCGGGCCAGCACGTAGGCCGCGTATCCGCCCTCGAAGCTGCGCACCACGCCGTCGCCGACCTCCCAGGTGCGGGTGCAGACGGCGTCCAGGAACCACCGGTCGTGGGTCACCACCAGCAGCGCGCCGCGCCGCCGGTTCAGGTGCTCGGCCAGCCAGCCGACCGCCTCGACGTCGAGGTGGTTGGTGGGCTCGTCCAGCACCAGCAGTTCGGTCTCGGCGACCAGCGCCGCGGCCAGCGACACCCGTCGCCGCTCGCCGCCGGACAGCCGGTCCACGCCGGTGTCCAGGCCGAGCGCGGCCAGCCCCAGCCCGGCCAGCACCTCGCGCACCGCCGCGTCGCCGGCCCAGACGTGCTCGGCCGCGTCGCCGACCACCACCTCGCGGACGGTCGCCCCGACCCGCAGCGCCCCGGCCTGGTCGACGGTGGCGATCCGGGTGCCGCCGGTTCGGCTCACCCGGCCGGTGTCCGGCGGCTCGGTGCCGGTGATGGTGCGCAGCAGGGTCGACTTGCCGCCGCCGTTGCGCCCCACCACGCCGATCCGCTCGCCGGTGCCGATGCCGAGCGAGACGCCGTCGAGCACCACCGTGGTGCCGTAGCTCTTGCCGACGTTCTCCAGGTTGACCAGGTTCGCCATCAGGAGCCGGCCTCGACCGTCGGGGTGTGCCCGCTGGTCACCGCGACCGCGAACCTGCAGTCCGCGGCCAGCTGTTCGGCCAGCTGCCGGGCATGCCCGGCATCGGCGGCCAGGAACGCGCAGGTCGGGCCCGAGCCGCTCACCAGGCCGGCCAGCGCGCCGGCGGCCTGGCCGGCCGCCAGGGTGTCGCGCAGGTAGGGGGCGAGCGCCAGCGCGGCCGGCTGCAGATCGTTGCGCAGCAGCGGCGCCAGAGCGGCGGGGTCGCCGGCCCGGACCGCGGCGAGCAGGCCGTGGGCCAGCACCGGGTCGGGTGCGGCCGGCGGCTGCCGGTCGAACTCGGCGTAGACGGCCGCGGTGGACAGCTGCCCGGCCGCGGCGGCCAGCACCCAGTGCAGCGCCGGGGCGACCAGTGGCTGCAGCAGCTCGCCCCGGCCGGTGCCGCGGGCGGTGCCCCCGGTCAGCGCGAAGCTCACGTCGCTGCCGAGCCGGGTGGCCAGGGCCAGCAGTTCGTCGGTGCCGGTGTCGAGCTGCCAGAGCGCCCGGCAGGCCAGCAACGCCCCCGCCGCGTCGGCCGACCCGCCGGCCAGCCCGGCGGCGACCGGGATCCGCTTGTCGATCACCAGCGTGCCGGTGGCCGCGCGGCCGGTGTGCGCGGCGAGCAGCGCCGCCGCCTGCCAGGCCAGGTTGCCCGAGTCGGCCGGGACCGTGCCGGCCTCCGGGCCGTGGACCTCGAGCCGGAACCGCTCGGCCGGGCCGGCGGTCACCGTGTCGCACAGGTCCAGCGCGGTGAAGACGGTGTCGAGGGGGTGGAAGCCGTCCGGGCGCCGGGCGCCGACGGCCAGCCCGAGGTTCAGCTTCGCCGGGACGGAGACGGTGATCCGGGCCGGGGGCTGCACGTCGGAACATGCTAGTCGGGCCGGTCGGCCCGGCCACCGGCCGTGGCACCCGATTTCGACGGCGCCTGCCAGGCTTGTAGGATCACTGGGTTGCCTCGGCGAGGGAGGCCGGTTCCGGCCGGCCACCGAACTTGACGCGGTGCTTGCCAGCACTGCCGTCGAGCGGATCGGCCGACGGCGGCGATGAGGCAACACCGCAGGCACAATCGCATACGTAGGTCGCGCGCCGATGCATCGCGCAGGCCTGTCTACCCGCAGAACGAGGAGTTTTCGTCGTGTCCGAAGTACGTCTGGCAGCCGCAATCCGTACCGATTTCGGCAAGGGTGGGGCGCGCCGTACCCGTCGCGCCGGCAAGATCCCGGCCGTGATCTACGGACACGGCGCCGACCCGAAGCACGTCTCGCTGCCCGGCCGGGAGTTCGTGAACGCCGTCCGGCACGGCGGGCCGAACGTGCTGCTGTCGCTGTCCATCGACGGCGACGAGCAGCTGGTGCTGCCGAAGTCGATCCAGCGCCACCCGATCCGTGGCGAGTTCGAGCACGTCGACCTGCTGGCCGTCCGGCGCGGTGAGAAGGTCACCGTCGACGTGCCGCTGTCCATCACCGGTGACATCGCCCCGGGTGGCCTGCTGAACGTCGAGCACGCCGCCGTCACGCTGGAGGCCGAGGCCACTCACCTGCCGTCCGAGATCGAGCTGTCGGTCGAGGGCCTGGAGATCGGCGCGCAGATCACCGCCGACGACCTGACGCTGCCGGCCGGCACCACGCTGGTCACCGACCCGGCGATCCTGCTGGTGAGCGTCACGACCGCGCCGACCGCCGAGGACCTCGAGGCCGAGGCCGCCGAGGCCGCCGAGGAGCTGGGCATCGTCGAGGAGAAGCCGGCGGAGGAGGCTGCCGAGGCGGCCGCCACCGAGGGCACCGAGGCCGAGTAGCACCGCAGCTTCACGAAGGCCGGGATTGCCGATGGCTGACGATCGATTTCTCATCGTCGGGCTGGGCAATCCCGGCCCTCGCTATGCCGCCACCCGGCACAATGCCGGCTTCTTCGTGCTCGACGAGCTGGCCAACCGGATCGGCGCCGGCTTCAAGGCGCACAAGAGCCGGGCCGACGTCGCCGAGGGGCGGCTGGCCGGGCACCCGGTGGTGCTGGCCAAGCCGCGTTCGTACATGAACGAGTCCGGCGGCCCGGTCGGCCTGGTCAGCCGGTTCTTCAAGGTCGGGGTGGCCTCGACCATCGTCGTGCACGACGAGCTCGACCTGCCGTTCGGCGCGGTGCGGCTCAAGCGGGGCGGCGGCGAGGGCGGTCACAACGGCCTGCGCTCGATCAGCTCGGTGCTCGGCAGCAAGGACTACGTCCGGGTGCGCTTCGGCATCGGGCGGCCGCCCGGCCGGCAGGATCCGGCCGACTACGTGCTGCGCGAGTTCGCCGCGGCCGAGCGCAAGGACCTCGAGTACCTGATCGACCGTGCCGCCGACGCCACCGAGGCCGTGGTGAGCGCCGGCCTGGAAGCGGCGCAGAACAGCTTCCACGCCTGACGCGCCGCGGCCTGCGGTCCGGGGCAGAATGGGTGACCACACCGCCCCCGCGCCCCACGCAAGGAGTCGCCGATGCGCGCCCCCGCCCGCCGCCTGCTCGGCCTGGCCACCGCCGCCGCCGTTGCCGGACTGTCGCTGGTCGCGGTCCTCGCCCCGCCCGCCGCCACGGCCGCCACCGCCCCCCCGCAGGAGGTGATCACGGTGCAGGCCAGCTCGGCGAACGCGACCACCGCCCGGCTCGACACCTGGCAGGCATCCAGCCGCGGCGGGTACTGGCACCGCGGTGGCCCGGTGCTGGCCTACGTCGGCGAGCTCGGCATCGGCCAGGCGCACGAGGGCATCGCCCGCACGCCGGCCGGGGTCTTCACCCTCACCCAGGCCTTCGGCAACCAGCCGAACGACGGCACCACCCTGCCGTACTTCCAGGCCACCCGGGCCGACTGGTGGGACGGCGAGTCCGGCACCCCGGCTTATAACACGCACGTGCACCAGGTGCCCGCCCCGGGCCCGAACAGCGAGAACCTCTACGACGCCGGCTACGTCTACTCGCACGCGGTGGTCATCGACTACAACCGGTTCCCGGTGCACGCCGGTGCCGGGTCGGCGTTCTTCCTGCACGTCACCAACGGCCAGCCGACCGCCGGCTGTGTCGCGGTGGCGGCAGGCACCCTGACCGCGATCATGCGGTGGCTGACGCCGGCCTCGCACCCGGTCATCTCGATCGGTGTCGGCTCGGCCGCGACCGCCATCATCGCGAACGCGAACGCGGCGGCGGCCAGGCACAACCCGTACGGGCACGTGGACTCGGTGACCGGCGGCGCCGGGATGGTCAAGGCCACCGGCTGGGCCGCCGACCCCGACAACACCAGCGCGCGGCTCTACGTCGATGTCTACGTCGACAACCGGATGCGCGGCCGGTTCACCACCGGGGTGCCCCGCCCGGACGTCGCGGCCAAGCTGCACACCGGCCCGGATCAGGGTTATGCGATAACGGTGTCCGGCGTCGCGGCCGGCAGGCACACGGTCTGCCTGTACGCGCTCAACACCGGGATGGGCACCGCGAACACCAAGTTCCTGCCGTGCGCGGTGGTGACCACCGGCTGAGGCGTCAGCCGGCCGTGACCCGGCGCTCGTGGTCCAGCAGCCACTGCTTGGCCGCGAGGCCGCCGGCGTACCCGGTCAGCGCGCCGGTGCTGCCGACCACCCGGTGGCACGGCACGATGATCGAGATCGGGTTGCGCCCATTGGCCAAACCCACCGCGCGCATCGCCTTCGGGTTGCCGAGTTCGGCGGCGAGCAGGCCGTACGTCTGGGTCTGCCCGAGCGGGATCGCCAGCAACCGCTGCCAGACCCGCTGCTGGAAGTCGGTGCCGGCCGGGGCCAGTGGCAGCTCGAAGACGGCCCGGTCGCCGGCGAAGTACTCGGCCAGCTGCCGGGCCGGCTCGGCGAACGCCGAGTCGTCGCGCTCGCCCGGCGGCACCGGCAGCCGGACGTGCTCGGGCGTGTAGAGGCCGGTCAGCCCGGCCTCGTCACCGGTCAGCAGCAGCCGGCCGACGGGTGATTCCAGATAACCGTGGAACATGCGATCTTCCTTCGTTCGTAGCCGGATCCGGCGCGCGCCGTCAGTGCGGGAGCGCCCAGAGGTGGTGGGTCAGGTAACTGCGCCACGGAGCTGCCGCGACCGGGTCGAACGGAGCTGCCGCGACCGGGTCGGTTGCGTTCCTCCCCAGCCGGGCGGCGGCCTTGCGCACCCCGAGGTCGGTTGCCAGGTAGACGTCCGGATCGCCGATCGCCCGCATCAGCAGGTAATCCGCGGTCCACGGCCCGATGCCGGGCACCGCCAGCAATCGGGCTCGCACCTGGTCGCGGTCGGCGCCGGCGTCGAGCGTCAGCTCGCCGCCGGCGACGGCCGTGGCCAGCGCCACGATGGTCCGACCACGGGCGGCCGGCATCGGCAGCTCCGCCGGGTCGGCGGCGGCCAGCGCGTCCGGGGCCGGGAAGAGCCGGCCGGCGGCAGGCTCGTCGAAGGCCGGCTCGCCGTACCGTTCGGTGAGCCGGCCGAGCACCGTGCGCGCGCCGGCCACCGAGATCTGCTGGCCGACCACGGCGCGTACCGCCATCTCGAATCCGTCGACGGCGCCGGGTGAACGCAGCCCGGGGCGCTGCCGGACCAGCGGTGCCAGCAACGGCTGGCCCGCCAGCACGGCGTCCACCGCGACCGGGTCCGCGTCGAGGTCGAGCAGCCGGCGCAGCCGGGCCACGGCGGCGCCCAGGTCGCGCGGGTCGGCCAGCCGCAGCCCGGTCCGGACACAGCCGTCGCCGGCGGTGAGGGTGGCCGCGCCGGCGCCGTGCGGCAGCCGGAGGGTGCGCCGGTAGGTCGTGCCGTCCCACGACTCGACTCCCCGGATGGCCCGCGCCGCAAGGAATTCCAGCGTGCGGTCCAGCGCCATCGGCTGCCGGTGGGCCAGCCGCAGTTCGAGCGCGCCGGGGGCCGCGGCCCCGCCCGAGCGGCGCTGCCGTAGCTGGGTGGGGGTGGCGGCGTAGACGCCCAGCACGGTGTCGTTGAACTGCCGGATGCTGGCGAAGCCGGCCGCGAAGGCGATCTCGGACGCGGCCAGGTCGGTGTTCTCCAGCAGGATCCGCGCGGTGTGGGCCCGCTGCGCGCGCGCCAGCGCGAGCGGCGGGGCACCCATCTCGGTCACCAGGGTCCGGGTCAGCTGGCGCTCGGAGTAGCCCAGCCGCCGGGCCAGCCCCGGCACCCCCTCGCGGTCGATCACCCCGTCGGCGATCAGCCGGACGGCGCGGCCGGCCAGGTCGGCGCGGGCGTTCCAGTCCGGCGAGCCGGGGGTGGCGTCCGGGCGGCAGAGCTTGCAGGCGCGCAGGCCGGCCCGTTGCGCGGCGGCCGCGCTCGGGTAGAAGTCGACGTTGCGCCGGTGCGGGGTGCGCGCGGTGCACGAGGGCCGGCAGTAGATGCCGGTGGTGCGGACGCCGGTGTAGAACGTCCCGTCGAACCGGGCGTCCCGGCTCTGCACCGCGCGGTACGCGGCCTCGGAATCGATCGGCATGACTAGCAGTCTGCCCGCCCGCCGGAGCGGCTGCTAGCGGGATTCGGACAGGCCGGTTGCCGCCCGTCAGCCGGTGTTGCGCAGCCCGGCGGCGACCCCGTTCATGGTGAGCAGCAGCGCCCGGCGCAGCTCGGCCTGGTCCTTGTCGCCGCCGCCGTCCCGCTTGCCGGACAGCTGCCGGACCCGGGCGAGCAGGTCCACCTGGGCGTAGGAGATCGGGTCCAGGTAGGCGTCCCGAACGCTCAACGTCCTTTGCAGCAAAGGCTGGTTGTCGAGCAGGTACTGCTCGCCGGTGACCCGCAGCAGCTCGTCGACGGTCAGCTCGTGCTCGGCCCGGACCAGGTCGAACAGCCGCCGCAGCTCACCGGGCACCAGGGTCGAGACGTAGTGCGAGGCGATGTCGAGGTCGGTCTTGGACAGCGTCATCGCCACGTTGGAGATGAACGTGCGGAAGAAGTGCCACTCGGCGTGCATCTCGGCGAGCACCGACTCCAGGCCGGCCTCGCGGGCCGCCCTGAGGCCGGAGCCGACACCGAACCAGCCCGGCACGATCTGGCGCGACTGGGTCCAGCCGAACACCCACGGGATCGCGCGCAGCCCGGTCAGGCCGCCGCCGGAATCGGGCCGGCGGGACGGCCGGGAGCCGATGTTGAGCGAGCCGAGCTGCTCGACCGGGGTCGAGGCCAGGAAGTAGTCCGGCAGGCCGGGGTCGTCGACGAAGGACCGGTAGGCACCGAACGCCGCGTCGCTGACGAGTTCCATCGCGCGGTCCCAGCTGCGCAGCTGCTCGGCGCTCTGCCGGGGCGAGGTGTGCAGGCTGGAGGCCCGCAGCACCGCGGCCACGGTCAGTTCGAGGTTCTCCCGGGCGAGTTCCGGCAGCGCGTACTTGTCGCTGATCACTTCGCCCTGCTCGGTGAACTTGATCTCGCCGGCCAGCACCCCCCACGGCTGGGCCAGGATCGAGTCGTAGGTCGGGCCGCCGCCCCGGCCGACCGTCCCGCCGCGGCCGTGGAAGAGCCGCAGCCGGACGCCGTGCCGGGCCGCCACGTCGCGCAGCGTGCGCTGGGTCTTGTGGATCTCCCACTGCGAGGTGGTGATGCCGGCGTCCTTGTTCGAGTCGGAGTAGCCGAGCATCACCTCCTGCACGTCGCCCCGCAGCCGGACGATCAGCCGGTAGGTCGGATCCGAGAGCAGCTCGTCGAGCACCTCGCCGCTGTGCCGCAGCTCCTCGACGGTCTCCAGCAGCGGGACGAAGCCGATCCGGGCGAACCGCTCACCGTCGCCGGCCGGCCCGCCGTTGCCGTGCACGTCGACCAGGCCGGCCTCCCGGGCCAGCACGACCGCGGCCAGCACGTCGTCGGCACCCATCGTCATCGAGACGATGTAGCTCTCGATCACGTCGCTGCCGTAGGTGTCCAGCGCCCGGCGGATCTCGGCGAAGACGGCGAACGTCCGCAGCCCGGCCTCGTCCAGCGGCGGCGGGGTCTGGGCGAGCGGGCGGCGGTTGGCCAGTTCCTTCGACAGCAGCCGGCGGCGGTAGTCCCGCGGCAGGTCGGCGTAGAGCCAGTGCTCCTCCTTGAGCCGGTCGATCAGCTGCCCGACCGCCTGGTGGTGCGCCTCGGCGTGCTCGCGGATGTCGAGGGTGGCCAGGTGCAGGCCGTAGATCGCGACGGTCCGCTGCACCCGGGCCAGCAGGCCGTCGGCGATCAGGCCGCCGGCATGGGCGCGCAGCGAGTCGCCGAGCAGCGCCAGCTCGGCCAGCAGCTCGGCCCGGCCGAGGTAGTCCCGGCCCGGCACGTGCGCGGTGCCGGCGGCGATCCGGGCCCGGGTGTTGAGCACCTTCTGCCGGATGCAGGACAGCTTCAACCGGTACGGCTCGGAGGAGTTCACGGTGCGCAGCCGCGGGTCGAGCTCCGGCAGGTTGACCAGGTCGGCCGAGATCGAGGCGGCCAGCTGCTCGGTGACCCCGACGATGTCGGAGGACGAGGAGAGCTCGGCGATCAGCTCGTCGATGTTGGCCAGGGCCGATCGGGCCGCCACCTGGTGCTGCAGCGCCAGCACGTCGCGGGTGACCTCGGCGGTCACGTTCGGGTTGCCGTCCCGGTCGCCGCCGATCCAGGAACCGAAGCTCAGCGGCCGGGCGTCCGGGTCCAGCCGGCCACCGTGCCGGTGCAGCTCGGCGGCGAGGTCCACGGTCAGCTCGGGCAGCGTCTCGTCGATCAGCTCCTGCAGGTAGTAGACGGCGTTGCGAGCCTCGTCGATCGGGGTCGGCCGGTGCCGGCGCAGCTCGTCGGTCTGCCAGATCAGGTCGATGATCTCGGCCAGCTGGCGGTCCTGCCGGCCGCGCGCGGCGGTGCCGGGCTCGGTGGGGGTGGCCAGCACGTCGGCCAGCCGGCGCAGCTTGGTCAGGATCGACCGGCGGCTGGCCTCGGTCGGGTGGGCGGTGAAGACCGGCCGGACGGCCAGGCCGCGGACCGCCCGGCTCAAGCCGTCGGCACCGGCCCGGTCGGCCACCGCCGCCACGGAGCTTGCCAGCCAGCCCTCCTCGGCCGGGCGTTCGCGCAGGCTGCGCACCCGGTGCACCTGCTCGGCGACGTTGGCCAGGTGGAAGTACGCCGAGAACGCCCGCACCAGCGCCGCGGCCTGGTCGGTGGGCAGCTCGGCGAGCAGGCCGCGCACCTCGTCCCGGGCGGCGTGCCGCTCCTCGGTGGTGTCGGCCTCCTTGCTCAGCTTGGTCAGCGCCCGCACCCGTTCGACCAGGTCGAGCAGCGGCTGGCCGTGCTGGCGGACCAGCGACTCGCCGAGCAGCTCGCCGACCCGGCGGACGTCGCGGCGCAGCGCGCTGTCGTCGTCGCTGGCCTGGGGCTCGCCGATCACGTCCTCGGAGAATGTGCGCACCATCACTCCAGGGATTTTCCCCCACCCATCAGGTGGGACGGCCGCGGGGACACCGCGACGGCCATTCGTGCCCGACGTCCGGATGGCCCGGTGTTCGGTGACGGTGCGCAGCCGGGCCGTGACGGTGCGCCGGTCGAGGCCGCAGGCCGGCGAAAAATACCTTGCGGTCCCTGGGAATTTAGCGCTTCCCAAACAGAGACCTCACCGGCTATAAACGTCTGGTCGCAGCGTCGGTCGGGGGAACGACAAGCGCAGCCAGGCCCCGGCCGTCCGTCATGACGCGGTACAACACGATTCGTGTCCGGGGCGGCCTGGCGAGGTGCCGAGCCGGCCCGGGCACACAACAGGGCGTACCGAGACTTTCGTGTCGGCGGGCCCATACGGGGGAATTGATGTTGACTGGTGGCATCGATCTTGTCGACAGCGCTGCATCCCGAGTGTCCGGGACCGGAGAGGAGGCGAGCGTGGTCTCGGCGGTGAGTTCCCAGGGGCCGTCCGGCGTTCGCTCCCAGGCGGGAGCCGCGGCCCCGGCCGTCCCCGTGCCCGGCCGGCCGCGCCGGCCGATGGCCCGCCCGGCCGCGCCCGCCGCCGTGCCCGCGGTCGAGGGCGGCCGCCGCTCGCCGTGGCTGCGCCGCTACCGGCGCGGGCTGGTCCTGCTCGACCTGGTCGCCGTCACCGTCGCCATGGTGTCGTCGTACCTGCTGCGCTTCGGCGCGACCAGCCACCCGGTCGACCTGCTGCTGCTGGTCGGGCTGCCGCTGACCTGGCTTGCCCTGGTCTGGCTCAACCACGGGTACGAGGCCCGCTTCGTCGGGGTCGGGGCCTCGGAGTTCCAGCGGATCTTCAACGCCTTCCTGCAGCTCACCGCGGTGGTGGCCTTCGCCTCGTTCGTCACGCACGCCGACCTGGCCCGCGGGTTCGTGCTCGTCGCGCTGCCGCTGACCCTGGTGCTGGACCTGGTCGGCCGCTACACCGCGCGCAAGTGGCTGCACAACCAGCGCGCGGCCGGCCGCGCGATGAAGTCGGTGCTGCTGGTCGGCGACGCCGACGCGGTCGCCAGCTTCACCACGGTGCTGACCCGCGACCGGCACGCCGGCATGCGGGTGGTCGGCGCCTGCGTCCCGTCCGAGGCGATCGCCGAGACGCGCACCGTCGAGGCCCTGGCCGAGGTCGAGGTGCCGCTGCTCGGCGACGTCGACTCGGTGGTCGGGGCCGTCCGCTACGCGCGCGCCGACACGGTCGCGGTGGTCTCCTCCGGGCGGATCGGCCCGGAGAAGCTCCGCTGGATCTCCTGGCAGCTGGAGGGCAGCGACACCGAGCTGGTGGTCTCGCCCGGCCTGATCGAGGTGGCCGGCCCGCGGCTGCACATCCAGCCGGTCGCCGGCCTGCCGCTGCTGCACGTGGAGGAGCCGGAGTTCACCGGGTTCCGGCGGGTCTGCAAGAGCGGGTTCGACCGGTCGGTGGCGGCCACCGCGATGCTGCTGCTGTCGCCGCTCTACCTCGGGCTCGTGCTGGCCATCCGGCTGTCCAGCAGCGGCCCGGCGCTGTTCCGCCAGGTGCGCGTCGGCCGGGACGGCAAGCCGTTCACGATGCTGAAGTTCCGCTCGATGTACGTCGACGCCGAGCAGCGGCTGGCCGCGATCGCCGGGCAGAACGACCACGGCAGCGACGGCGTGCTGTTCAAGATGCGCAACGATCCCCGGGTCACCCCGGTGGGCCGGCTGCTGCGCAAGTTCTCCCTCGACGAGCTGCCCCAGCTGATCAACGTGGTCAACGGCTCGATGTCGCTGGTCGGCCCGCGGCCGCCGCTGCCGAGCGAGGTGGCCCGGTACGAGGCGCACGTGCACCGGCGGTTCCTGGTCAAGCCCGGCGTCACCGGGCTGTGGCAGGTCAGCGGCCGGTCCGACCTGGCCTGGGACGAGTCGGTGCGGCTCGACCTGCGCTACGTGGAGAACTGGTCGATGGCCAGCGACCTGCAGATCCTCTGGAAGACGGTCTTCGCGGTCGTCCGGGGGACCGGGGCGTACTGATGGGTGGGACGGCCCTACCGCGGTCCGCCCGGACCGCCGTGCGGCCGTTCCACCTGGTGCCCGCACCGGTCCAGCTCGTCCTGCGGCGGCCGGCCGGCGGCGCGCGAGATCACGGTGCCGCACCGGCAGACCCAGCCGGCCGGCCGGGCCGGGTTGCCGAGCACCAGCTGGTAGGCCGCGACCGGCCGGGTGACCACCGCGCCCGCGCCGACCAGGCAGTACTCGCCGAGGGAGTTGCCGCAGACGACGGTCGCGTTGGCCCCGATCGAGGCGCCGGTCCGCACCGGGGTCGGGGTCAGCTGCCAGGCCCCGGTGGCCCGCGGGTTGAGGTCGTTGGTGAAGACCGCCGCCGGCCCGACGAACACCTCGTCGGCGAGTTCCACGCCCTCGTACACCGAGACGTTGTTCTGGATCTTGACCCGGTCGCCGATCCGGACGCCGGCGTCGACGAAGACGTTCGCGCCGATGTTGCAGTCCCGGCCGATCACCGCCCCGGCCCGGACGTGCGCCCGCCGCCAGATCCGGGTGCCGTCCCCGATCCGGACGCCGTCCTCGATCTCGGCACTGGGGTGAATCACCGGGCCGCCGCCCGACTCGATGTCCATGGCTCTCCAGCTCGCCGTGCCGACCGGTCGCGACAGATGCTAGGCGACCGGCCGGCCGCCCCGGACGGGGCCGGATACCGGGGCGGTGGCGATGCCGGGCCCGGAAGCGTTGTCACTGTCTGTCAGGGCCTGGTAGCAGAGTGCTATTCACAAGAGATTTCCCTTGTGAAAGCGGACAAAAATCGTCGTAAGAAGGCCGTGCGACGACTTGGTTTGGATGTACAACGGCCGTTAAGATTCGACCCGCGAGCCAGTGCGCGGCTGGCCTGGCGAGGTCGTACGGGGGAGTTCTCATGCAGGTCAACCGTCTTCTGCACCGGCGCTCGGCGACCGGCGTGACGCCGACCGGTACCCGCCGCTCCCTGGTGGGTGCGCTCGTCCTGGCCCTGGCCGCCGGGCTCACGCTGGTGGCCACCGGCGCGGCCCCGGCCGCCGCGGCCGGCGGCTCGACCTGCGGGGCGAACATCAACGTGATCGCCTGCGAGAACACGCTGCCCGGCACCCCCGCCTCGGTGTGGGACATCAGCGGGGCCGGCGACAGCACCATCCAGGGCTTCGCGACCAACATCAGCGTCAACGCCGGCAGCCCGATCAGCTTCAAGATCAAGACCAGCACGCAGTACACCATCGACATCTACCGGCTCGGCTACTACGGCGGCAACGGCGCCGCGCTGAAGGCGTCCAACGTCAGCCACGTCGCCCCGGTGACCCAGCCGACCTGCCTGTCCGACAGCTCCACCGGCCTGTTCGACTGCGGCAACTGGTCGGTCTCGGCGACCTGGAACGTCCCGTCGACCGCGGTCTCGGGCGTCTACATCGCCAAGCTGACCAAGACCGACGGCAGCGGCGGGGCCAGCCACATCACCTTCGTCGTGCGCAACGACGCGAGCACGTCCGACATCGTCTACCAGACCTCGGACGAGACCTGGCAGGCCTACAACCGCTACGGCGGCGCGGACTTCTACACCGGCTCGACGGTGGACATGTGGGACTCCAAGTCCCGGGCCCGCAAGATCAGCTACAACCGGCCGTTCGCCACCCGTGACGACTCCTCCGGCCGGGACTTCCTGTTCAGCAACGAGTACCCGACGATCCGGTTCCTGGAGCAGAACGGCTATGACGTCACCTACCTGGCCGGGGTCGACTCCGACCGGTACGGCTCGACGCTGCTGAAGAACCACAAGGTGTTCCTCTCGGTCGGCCACGACGAGTACTGGTCGCAGGCCCAGCGGAACAACGTCCAGTCGGCCCGCGACGCCGGCGTCAGCCTGATGTTCCTGTCCGGCAACGAGATGTACTGGCACACCCGGTTCGAGCCGAGCATCGACGGCACCAACACCGCGTACCGGACGCTGGTCTGCTACAAGACCACCTGGGACAACGCCAACACCGATCCGTCCGGGGAGAACACCGCGACCTGGCGAGATCCGAGGTTCGCCTCGACC
>Ga0335073_10001607_pt1 | contig 30305 bp, 22 predicted proteins | sample Lox_Sample_22_FD_207093 | JGI IMG/M metagenome (GOLD analysis project Ga0335073, IMG submission 207093) | Soil microbial communities from Loxahatchee National Wildlife Refuge, Florida, United States - Lox_Sample_2.2 | ecosystem: Environmental > Terrestrial > Soil > Wetlands | place: USA... | reverse complement strand
CCGAACGAATTTGTGCCGGTAGCGATTCCGTCAGCCACGTAATCATCGGAATGATCGAAAACGAGGAAAGCGCCGAGAGCACCGCGGTCGCGCCGAGCAGCGTGGCCGCCGACCGAAAATGTGCCATCACATAAAACGCGGGGAAGATCAGCACCAGCAGCAGCGCGCTCCCAATCACCATCGGCGGTTTGCGTCCCACGCGATCCGAAACCACGCCGCTCCACAGCCCAAAGACGATGCCGACCAGGCCGTTCACCACCGTGGCCGCAAACGCCACATTCGCTTTCATGTGCAGCGTCGTGAACGCATACGTGGTCAGATAGCCGCGAACGTACGTCCCGATAGTCCCGTTCGCCAGCATGAAAATGCCGAGCAACGCGACGATCAGATAGCCGCTCGCCGCCCCGCTTTCGCGGTTCTCCGTCTCAGATGCCCGAAATGTTTCCGGCATGTTTCTGCGAATCACCACCGCAAAAGGCACCGTCAACGCGCCCAGCAAAAAAGCCACGCGCCAGCCGAAAGACTGCAATTGCTGCTCGGAAAGCATGTTGGAAAGCGCAAAGCCGACGAGTCCGCCTGCCAGCGTCGAAAGATTCTGCGAATTCGATTGCAGTGAAGTGTAGAGCCCGCGGCGCTCGATCGGCGCGGCTTCCAGCAGCACAGCCGTCGTCGGCCCCACCTCGCCGCCCAGCGCGAATCCTTGCACCACGCGAAAGAAAATCGCCAGCACCGGCGCGGCCACCCCGATGCGCGCGTACGACGGCACCAGCGCGAGTCCCACAATCGCAATGCCCATCATCGCGAACGAAAGCACCATCGCCGGCTTGCGGCCGGCCCGATCGCCCATCCTGCCGATCACCACGCTTCCGATCGGCCGCGTCACGAATCCCGCCCCAAAAGCGGCGAGCGACGCAAGCAGGCTGGTCATCGGGTTGCTCGAGGGGAAAAAAGCGCGGCCGATGTACACCGCGAAATACGAGTAGGTGACGAAATCGTAGAATTCGAGCGCGTTTCCCGCAACCACGGCTGCCACGTGGTGCGCCTTCACCGTTGGCGCCTCTTGCTTTGGGGCTTCCTGCATCCTGTCGCTCGCGCCGCGTTCGCGCGGGCTGGCATTACACCATAAGTGGCCGCGTTTCGCACTTCCCCAGCGCCGCTGGCCCGAGTGCTTCCCTGTTCACAGTATTGATGCTACTTTCGCTTTTGAGCCGAAGCTGCATCGGCCACGAAGCCCCATGCCTGAACATTTCGTCTTTTCCGGCTTGCGAGAGCTGTTTGCCAAGGCCAACGAGGAAAAATCCGGCGATCAGCTCGCGGGCATAGCCGCGCGTTCGGAAAAAGAACGCGTTGCCGCAAAACGCCGCCTCGCCGATCTGGCCCTCGCCGAAATCGTGCAGCAGCCGCTGATCGATCCCGATCATGACGAAGTCACCCGCGTGATCCTCGAAACCTTCGACCAGGAAGCTTTCCAGTCCATCAAGAGCCTCACGGTGGGCGAGCTCCGCGAGTTTCTGCTCGACGAGGCCACAAGCGAAGAGTCGATCAAGCGCGTCCAGCACGCGATCACTCCTGAAATCGCGGCCGCGGCTGCGAAAATCATGGGCAATAAGGACCTGATTCTCGCGGCGTCCAAAATCCGCAACGTCACGCGCTGCCGAAACACCATGGGCGAACGCGGCGTCCTCGGCATTCGCGTCCAGCCCAATCACCCGGTCGACGATATCGGCGGCATCTTGTTTGCCGCTTTCGAGGGCCTGCTCTATGGCTGCGGCGACGCGGTAATCGGCGTCAACCCCGCCACGGATTCGGTCGAGACTGTCGCGGCGATCCTTCGCGCGCTCGATCGCCTGATTCAGATTTACGGCGTGCCGACGCAGGCCTGTTGCCTCGCCCACATCAGCACGCAACTTGCGGCGATGGAGCGCGGCGCGCCCGTCGATCTGCTCTTTCAGTCGATTGCCGGAACCGAAGCGGCAAATCGCAGTTTCGGCATTTCACTCGCCACGCTGCGCGAGGGGCGCGATCGCATCTTCGATCATCACCGTAGCCGCGACGTGCGATGGACAGGCGCGAACGCAATGTATTTCGAAACGGGCCAGGGAAGCGCGCTTTCCGCCGAAGCTCATCACGGCGTCGATCAACTCACCCTCGAAGCTCGCGCTTATGGCGTCGCGCGCGTGTTCCAGCCGTTTCTGGTCAATAGCGTCGTCGGATTCATCGGACCCGAATATCTTTACGATGAGCGCCAGATCATCCGCGCCGGCCTCGAAGACCATTTCATGGGCAAGCTCTTGGGACTGCCGATGGGCTGTGATGTTTGTTACACGCTTCACGCCGCTGCCGATCAGAACTCCGCCGATAATCTGCTTCTATTGCTGGGGGCTGCGGGATGCAATTACTTCATGGGCGTGCCTTGCGGTGACGACGTGATGCTCAACTATCAATCCACCAGCTATCATGACGCGCTCGCCGTCAGAAAGCTCTTCCGCTTGCGGCCAGCGCCGGAATTTCTCGCCTGGCTCCAACAAAGCGGCATCTATCGTGACGGCGAGCCCGCGCTGCTCGATGAGCCTGCCGGGCGCCGAAAATTGCTGCAGAGCCTCGAAGCCTCACTCGAAGGAATCGCCTGATGTCGGACGGTCGCGAAATCACGCCTTCGGATTCCGATCTGCCCGAGATCGTGCGCAAAGTCCGTGCGCGAACGCCCGCGCGCCTGCTTGTTGGCCGTGCAGGCGCTGCCTATCGTACCGGCACGCAAATCGAGCTGCGGCAATCCTTCGCCGCTGCGAAAGACGCCGTCCGCAGTGAATTGAATCTCTCGCAAATGTTCGGTGACTCCTTCGTTCGCGAGTGGAGCCTTTTCGAAGTCCAAACAAAAGCTCGCACCAAAGACGAATACTTGCTGCGTCCCGATCTTGGCCGCCACTTTGACGACGCCTCGAAATCGCAAATCGCAAGCCGTTGCCCGCGCGAGTGCGATCTGCAGCTCGCCATGGGCGACGGCCTGTCGGTTTCCGCCGTCGCCGCGCAAGTTCCTGCGCTGTTTCCTCTTCTCGCAGCAGGCGCAAAAGAACGCTCCTGGGAATTCGGCCGGTCGTTCGTTGTTCGCCATTGCCGCGTCGGAATTCTCAACGAAATCGGCGAACTCCTCGCGCCCCGCGTGGTCATTCTTCTCATCGGCGAACGCCCCGGCCTTGCCACCGCCGAAAGCCTCTCGGCGTACATGTCCTACCAACCGGATAAATCCCACACCGACGCCAACCGCAATCTCGTCTCAAACATCCATGCCCGCGGCCTGAGCCCCGGGGACGCAGCTCGCCGCATCCTCGCCCTCGCCTCCCAAATGCTCGAAACTCAATCCAGCGGCTACCAGCTTAAGGCCGAGACCAGCTCACCGCACGCCTTCGGGTCCTGTCGCTCTAACTCCCTCGCTCTCAATGAAAAGTCAATTTCTAATCGTCGCGTAAAGCGGTAATTGAAAACACAAAAACGAATCGAAAGCAGCGAATGCCGGGCAACGCCAGCCGCGCCAAGCAAGATTGCGTCCTGCATTGTAGAATGGCTCCATAAGAGAAAGTGTTGGGAGGAGCAGATGCGATTTTGGCGCGCATTCGCGTTAACCATGGTGCCGTTTGCCGCGATGGGCTTCGTCGCTTCGGCAGGTCAGAATTCCGCCGCGCGGGGCCAGGCGAGTTTCGCTCCGCTGAATGAGTGGAAGGCGGCGATAATTTCGGGCGACCGCGCCGCGATCGCGCGTTTTTATTCCGTGAATCCGCCCACGCAAACCAAGACGCCGACCGGTACGAGCGAAGATGCTTCGATCGAGCCCGTCTTCTGGTCGGCCATCGCCTCGCACGGGATCGGCAACGTGAACGCAAAGGTTCTCGAGATCGAGCGGCCGAACCCGATGGAGGTTTCGCTCGTGCTGCGAATCGAGTTCACGCTCGAGAATCGGGGCGTGCGCGAGCCTTTCGTCGTGGACGCGGCGCAGGTTTGGGTGAAGGAAGGCTCAGAGTGGAAGATCGCGATGACGAACCGGAGCGATCTTGCGGCGCGAGTGACGGAACGCCTGCCCGAACCGGCGACGCCCGATGTGGATTTGTATCCGCCGCCCGCAGAAGCCTCGGCCGAAATTCAGAGCGCTCTGGCTGCGGCCAAGCGGGATCACAAGCGCGTGCTGCTCGTTTTCGGAGGTAACTGGTGCTATGACTGCCACGTGCTCAACGCTGCGTTTCATTCGCCGAAGATCGCGCCGCTCGTGAACGCGAACTATCACGTCGTTCACATCAACATTGGCAATATGGATACGAATCTCGACATCGCGCAGAAATACCAGGTGCCGATCAACAAGGGCGTCCCGGCGCTCGCGGTGCTGGACGCAAACGGCTCGCTGGTCTATAGCCAGGAGCACGGCGAATTCGAATCCAGCGTGAAAATCGGTCCCGCGGACGTCGTCGCGTTTCTGGAAAAATGGAAGCCTGGCGCAAAGTGAAGCGCGCTATTTAAGGCCGCGGTCGTGGAGCAACGCGTCAACCGAAGGCGGACCGCCCCGCCATTTATCGTAGAGCGCTTCCATGTCTTGCGTGCGGCCTTGCGAAAGAACCATTTGGCGGAAGCGGTCGCCGTTGGCGCGCGTGAGGCCGCCGTGCTGCGTGAACCAGGCGTACGCGTCATCGTCGAGCATTTCGCTCCAGAGATAGGCGTAATAACCGGCTTCATAACCGTTGGCCCAGATGTGGAGGAAATACGAAGAGCGATAGCGCGGCGGCACGTCGTTGAGCCAGAGATTTGTCTTTTCCAGCGCGCCCTTTTCAAACGTGTCGGGATTCTGCAAGGGCGCGTCGGCGGGGAGAAGATGCCACTGCATGTCGAGCTCGGCGGCGGCGAGAAGTTCGGTGAGCGCGTAGCCCTGATTGAATTTTTCGGCGTTTTGCAGCTTGGCTGCGAGTTCGGCAGGCATTGGCTCGCCGGTCTTGTAATTGCGCGCATAATGAGCGAAGACCTCGGGATCGTTGCGCCAGTGCTCGTTGAATTGGGATGGGAACTCGACGAAATCGCGCGGAATGTCGCCGCCGAGCGAATAAAGATCGGGATATTCGCCGTTGTAGAACATGCCATTCAGCGCATGGCCAAATTCATGGAACATGGTATCCACGTCATCATAGGTGATCAGCGCGGGCTGCCCGGGCGCGGGCTTGGAGAAGTTGCAGACGTTGTAAACGACAGGAAGCTTATCGAGAAGTTTTGACGGAGTGACGAAGCTGTCCGTCCACGCGCCGCCTTGCTTGTTATCACGCTTGAAATAATCGCAATAGAAAAGCGCGAGCGGCTTGCCGTCCGCGTCGTAGACTTCGAAAACGCGAACGTCGGGATTATAGACCGGAAGATCGTGGCGCTCCTTGAACGTGACGCCGTAGAGTTTGTTCGCGGCGTAAAAGACGCCGTCCTGAAGCACCGTATTCAGTTCGAAATACGGGCGAACTGCCGCTTCATCGATGCCGTATTTTTGCTGGCGAACCTGCTCGGCGTAGAAATTCCAGTCGTAAGGCTGGAGAGTGAAGCCACCGTGCTGCGCGTCGATCACGGCCTGGATTTCCTTGGCTTCCGCGTTTGCCTTGGCTGTAGCCGCGGGAACCAGGGAATCGAGAAAGTGGAGGACCGCGTCGGGCGTCTTCGCCATCTGGTCCGAGATTTGCCACGCCGCGAAATCGGGGTAGCCGAGGAGCTTGCCTTTCTCGGCGCGAAGCTTCGCCATTTGCGCAATCGTGGAGCGGGTATCGTCGTCGCCGCCGCGTTCAGCGCGGTTCCAACTATCGTCGAAGATTTGCTGGCGCGTTTCGCGATTGCTCAGGTACGTGAGCGCGGGTTGCTGCGTCGTGTTTTGCATCGGAACCACGTAGCCGGGTTCTTCGACCGCCTTCGCAGCGGCCTGATCGGCGGCGAGTTGTTCGGCTGAAAGGCCGGCGAGCGCGGACTTGTCCGTTGTGTGGAACGAAGCGTCTTTATCCGCGGCGAGAAGCTTCTGCACGAAGACGGCGGAGAGGCTCGCAAGCTGCTCGTTGATCTCTTTCAGGCGTTTTTTATCTGCGTCGGAGAGATTCGCGCCGGCGTGGACGAAATTATCGTACGTGCGCACGACGAGCCTCATGGAATCCGGATCGAGGTGAAGTGAGTCGCGCTGGTTGTAGATGGCCGAAACACGCGCGAAGAGCTTTGGGTTGAGAAACTCGTCGTCGCTCAGCGCCGCGAGCTTGGGCGCTTCGGTTTCCTGCACTTTTTGCAGGGTGGGGTCGGTATCGGCTGAGGTGACGCCGTTGAAGACTTCTTCAACACGGTCGAGAAGCTGGCCACTTTTTTCGAGGGCGACGAGCGTGTTCGCAAAAGTGGGTGACGCGGATTCGTCGGCGATGGTGTTGATCTGGCGCAGATTTTCGGCGATGCCGGCGTCGATCGCGGGCTGGTAGTCCGAATCTTTGATCTTATTGAATAGAGGCGCGTGGAAGGGCAGCGTGCTCGGCCCGTAGAAGGGGTTCGAAGGGCCAAACGCTGCGGCCTGCGATTCGGGTGGCGTTTGCGTCTGGGCTTGCGTTCCAGCGACCGGGCTCAAGGCCAGAACGGCAGCGGCGAGCCAAAGAGTGCGTTTTGCTGCGGCGGAAGAAACGTGGAAATTCATGAGTGGCCTCTTTCGTCGGCGCCCTCAGAGCCGGCGGCCGCGAAGTTGTGAATTGTTCATTATAGTCCGTCGTGCCATTGTTCCCAAACGGCCCAGTCAATGGCGGTCGTTCGGCAGCAAGCGAAAACCGCAGCCCGCGCTATCCCGCCGGTCTCGAGGAGAGCTCGCGCGCGACTTCGTGCACGCGGCGCAGGTCGATTTTGCCCGTGCCCAGGAGCGGCAATTCTTCGACGAAGAAAAACTGGTTGGCGCGCGGGAGCCACAAATTTGGCAAGTCGATCGCCGCCAGCTTTTCGATTACAGCGCGAAGTTCGTCTTGGTTCAGCGTGTGAAGGACGACGAGGCGCTCACCTTTCTTCTCATCGGGCACGGCCGTGACGATGAGGCGCTGTTCGGATGCGCCGATTGCTTCATGGAGGCTCTCTTCGATTTTTATGTGCGGCACCATTTCGCCGCCGATCTTGCTGAAACGGCTCAGGCGATCGGTGATCGTGAGAAAGCCGTCTTCATCTTCGGCGGCGATGTCGCCAGTGATGTACCAGCCGTCCTGCATCGCCTCGGCGGTGAGTTCGGGCTTGCCGAGATAGCCCTGCATCACATTCGGGCCGCGAACGAGTAGAAGACCCGGCGTATCGGGAGGGAGTTCCGCGCGCGTTTCGGGATCGACAATTTTTACGCTAATGCCGGGCAGCGGGCGCCCAATATGACCGGGCTTGCCTCCGACCTGATGTACCCCGGGAGCCAAAAAATCGCGGGTGTTGACGGCTACTACGGGCGAACATTCCGTGCAGCCATAACCCTCGAGCGGAGGAATGCCGAATCGAGCCTCGAATGATTTAGCGATGCGCTGTGGCAGTTTCTCGGCGCCGACAACCACATTTTTCAGGCTGGCGAAATCTTCAGGCGAGCAGCGGCGCGTGTATTTTTCGAGGAACGTGGGCGTGGTGATCAGAAACGTCACGTCGTAATCGCGAACGAGTTCGCCGACCGCGCCGAAATCAACCGGGCTGGGATGAAAAGCTGCGCCCGCCGCATAGACCGCCGGGAGCCAGAGCGTGACCGTGAATCCGAAGGAATGAAAGAACGGAAGAATGCCCAGCACGCGATCTTTCTCGCTGAACATGAACGTCTGGCCCGACTGCTGGATATTGGAAACGATGTTGTAGTGCGAGAGGACGACTCCCTTGGGCTCGCCGGTGCTGCCGCTCGAAAAAATGATAGTCGCGATATCATCGAGCGATTTTGTTTTACCGGTGATCCGGCGTTCAATGGCCGAGCCTGGAAGGAACCAGAGCATCAGCGCGGCGAGGCGTTCGCGCAGACTCGATCGTGCGGCGGCTTCTTCAATCAGGATCGCTCTGCCGGGAATCAGCAGCGGAATGCGTTCAAGAAGCGGCTTCGTGGTGATCACCGTTTGAATGTTGCATTGGGCTGCGCACGCCGCTAACGACTCGTTCGACGCGGTGTAATTCAGATTCACCGGGATTTTCCCGGCGAGCATCGCGGCATAGTTGACCAGCGCCGCCGGAATTGACGGCGGAAGCAGGATCCCCACCATTTCCTGGCCCTCCCACGATTCTCGCAGGCGCCGCGCCAGAAAAATGGCGCTCAGCAGGACGCTTCCCCATTTCATGCGCGGGCGCCGCTTATCGCCCATCGCGAATAGAAACGGGTGACGATGCGCCGTGTGGATGAGCGAGCCCTGCAGCGTCTGCATGCGCGCGCGCCGAAAATGGAAGGCGTCCGTTTGGAGATTTTGCACGGCTTCGCGCACCTGGAATGGCGTGGAATTTGAGGGCATCGGCTCGCCGAAGCTGACCGTCACCGGCTGGCGAAATGCCCGCGGGAGTTTCCAGAGGAATTTGCCGCCTTCGAAGCTAAAGACGCTCCCCCAGACGCCGTCGAGATTGACCGGCACGATGGGCGCGTGGACGTTTTTCATGATGCGCTGCATGCCGCGTTGGAAGGGAAGCATTTGTCCGATGCGCGTGATCTGGCCTTCGGCAAAAATACAAACAAGCTCGCCAGCGCGGATTGCAGCTGAGGCTTGATGCAGCGACCACAGCATTTCCCGCGGCCGTTGTTCGGAAGAGATCGGAATCGGGCGCACCACGCTGGCAAAAGGCTTGATGAAGGGAAGCTCGTAAATGTCCTTGAAAATCAGAAAGCGGATGGGCCGATCGCTCGACGCAATCAGGAAGAGCGCATCGATGAACGACATGTGATTGGATACGAGCAGCGCGCCGTCTTTTTTCGGTATGTTTTCGCGTCCTTCCGCGTGAACGCGATACAGAGCATGCGTGAAGCTCCAGAGGATCAGGCGCACCACGGAATCTCGCAGCAAGTAAATCGAGCAAACCGTGATGAGCAACGTCAGTACAGCGCCATCGAGAAACATCTGGCGCGACGACTGATGCAGCCAACGGCTAAATAAGTAAAACGCCCCTGAAGAAAACGCGATTCCGATCCACGAAACGAGGTTCGCGACCGCGATCACGCCTCCCTTGTGTTCGGGGCGCGGGCGATGCTGAATGACCGCACTCAGGGGAACGGCGAGCAAGCCTCCAAACACACCCAGGGCCGCAAGAAGCAGGCCCGCAACCCACAGGGACGTGCTTGCCAGGTAGAGAGCGGCGCTGAAGGCCGTCATGCCGAGCGCGCCCACAGGAACCAGGCTTAGTTCGATTTTGCCGCCGGAGAGATAGCCCGCGGCGATGCTGCCGACCCCTATTCCGATAGCAATCGCGGCCTGGAGGTAGCTGATGTGTTGATCGTCAGCGTGCAGAACGCGCTGACCATAAAACACGATGACGAGTTGGAGCAGCGCTGCCAGAAAGAATAGATACGTATAGCCCCAGACCGCCCATTCCAGCGTGCGGTCGGAGCGAACAACCTTCCACTGGTCGAGGAAATCGCCGAACGGATTCTTGCGAAAGGGCCTCGATGGATTGGCGGGCGGCAAGTGCGAAATACCGAGGCTGGTGAGCAGCCCAACGACGGAGCAGCCGAGCAGGATGAAACCCGAGACGGCTTCTTGCCCGGCAAAGTGCTGCGCCAGAAAACCGGCTGCGGCAACTCCCGCGATCGCCGAAAGAAACGTGCCGAACTCGATGATGCCGTTGCCCCAGGAAAGCTTCGATTCGGGAAGCAATTCGGGAAGAAGTCCATATTTGGATGGCCCGAAGATCGCGTCTTCGGTGCTGATCAGAAAAACGCCGGCGCATTCCAGCGGCAGGCTGCGCAGCGCGAGCGCCGCCACAAAAAACGACATGATGCCCAGCTCGGCGCATTTCGTTCCAATGGTAACGTTGCGCTTGCTGAAGCGATCCGCGAAAAAACCGCCGGTGAGAGAGAAAAGTATAAAAGGCAGGGCGAACATCAGGCCGATCAGCGACGCGAGCGCCTCTTCGTGCTCGCGAGGCAGGTTCATAGACACGGCGAGGTAGATGACCAGGAACTTCAGGCCGTTGTCGTTAAAGCCGGACTGAAATTGAGTGAAGATCAGGCTCCAGAATCCGCGCCGCCAACTGCGCGGGATCGGGAGTTCCGGATGCGCATCCGTGTGTTCGGGGGCAGGCGCGGGTTCTTCGCGAGGCTCTTCGGATGCCGTGCGGGTTTGTGCGGGATCGTTCATCGCGCGATGTCGGAGAAGGGAAGCGTACGGTACTTAGTCTATCCCAGACCGCAGCGCCTGCAGCTTTCCAGCCGCGAAGAGATGACGCACATGTTAGACGGCGCGAGCGGCGCTTCCGCCGTCTCGAGGCGCGCACATTCTGCTTTTTCCAGTATCAAAAACTTGCGTCAGACATTCTACTGGTGGATGATCGATCCATCCGGCAGCCGCACCGCGCCCCAGCTGCCGTTGAGCGGCTGCGCGCTCTCGAACGGATACTTGGCGGCGGCCTTTTCGTCCAGCTCGACGCCCCAGCCGGGCAGATCGCTCACCCACGCGTAACCATCCTTATATTGCGGCGCGCCCTGGAAAACTTCGGCGATCTGTTCGCTCGGATTGCCGCCGAATTCCTGCAAACCGAAAGCGTTGCTCGTCACGTCGAGCGTAAGATTCGCCATGATGCCGACGGGTGAGATGTCGCCCGGATTATGCCAGCAGGTTCGTACCTGATACATTTCGGCCAGGACGGCGATCTTGCGCGCCGCGCTGAAGCCTCCGACTTCAGAAACGTGGCAGCGGATGTAATCAATCAGGCGATTCTCCAGCAGGAATTCCCAATCGCGCGGATGAATGAAAAGCTCCCCCATCGAAATCGGAGTGCTGCATTGCGCGCGAATTTCGCGGAAGTAATCTTCGTCTTCGGGCGCAAGAGGATCCTCAATCATGTAGGGGCGATATTGCTCCACGTCTTTGCAAAACTGCACGGCTGCGCGCGGAGACGCGAGGCGCTCATGCGCGTCAAAACCGAGCCCGATGTCACCGCCGAGTTCTTTGCGGACGTAAGCGAACGCGTCGAGGATTTGCCGGGTGTGAGCGTCGGGATCGTATGGCGGCGAAGTGGTGTCGAGCGATTTGATCTGGTAGCCGAAGGGATCGGGCGAAGTTGCAGCGTTCGAAGGCGTCCCTCCGCCGATTGCGATGTGGACATTGCGCGCCCCGGTCGCGGCGAGTTTGCGGATCGAATCGACCAGCGCTTCCGGCGTCGCGCCCCCCGCATGCCGATACACTTCGGCTGCTTCGCGCACCTTGCCGCCGACGAGCTGGTAAACGGGCAGGCCGACCTGGCGGCCTTTAATGTCCCACAGCGCTTCGTCGACGCCGCTGATCGCATTGTTAAGGACGGGCCCGCTTCGCCAATACGAACTGTTCCAGCACGTCTGCCAGATATCTTCGATGCGATCCGTGTTCCAGCCGAGCAGCAGCGGCTTCAAATAGAGTTCCACGGCCGGCTTGATCAGGTCCGCGCGCTGCGTGAACGTGGCGCAGCCGTACCCGTAAAGCCCGGGCTGATCCGTGGTGATTTTGACCACCGATAGCCGCGTGCCAATCTGCACTTCGATCACGCTGATGTCTTTGATCTTTGGTGTGGGCACGCCGCGCGTCGCCTGATCGACGCGGGCCCTCGCGGATGCACTCGCTTGGGCGGATGGGTCGAAAAGGGCGCACGCTCCCGCCGCACCCAAAGAAGATACGAATTTGCGCCGGTTCACTTGCATGGTTTCCTCCACTCTCTGATCTCTCTCTGGAGGTCAAAAGCGCAGCGATTATAGTCGCTTTGCCATCCCATTTGGCACCCGAGCAGAGGTCTTCGCAGTTACAGCGGGAATATGGGGAAAATCACGCAACAGATCATCATCAGGATCGAAATCGAAGCGCCGAATAGGTAAGGGATGCTGAATTTTTGATCTTCGGCGGCGGTGCTCAAAGGCTGTTAGTGGAAGCGGCGGCGCACCGTCAGTGATTTACCCGAAGTGCGAGCCGCTTCGCCGCATTGATCGTAAGTTGACGCCAATCCGTTGTCGCAGCAGGGACGTCGGTCGCCTGCAACTCCTGCACCCAGTCTCTTGCTGCGAGTTCTGCTTGCTCCGGGCCGAATAATTCCTTTACCGCGGAGAAAAATGACGCGAGCTCTCGCTCGGCCGCTTTCATCACGTCGGCGCAAGCAAGCCGTCGGCCCTCCACTGGCTCACTAAAAGCGACTTGATTCATATTTTCGATCTCCTCGAACGTTCATGTAAGCCCGGAAGGGTCGCCCAAACCCTTCCGGCACGAATGTGGCTAGGCCGTTTGTTTAGCCGCGAAATATTGCATCCCATCGAGATCGGCAATCAGCCCCGGCCGCGTCGGGCGCCATCCGAGCCGTTGCTGCGTCAGCACGCTCGATCCGGTAAGATCGCGGCCCGCGAACATTGCCAGCCAGCCAAAATGCCCTGCCGCCTCTTCTGGGGAAATCGACACGACGGGCACTCTCAGCCCTCGCCCGATCGCCTCGGCGATTTCCCGCGCCGAGACACCCTCTTCCGCCACCGCGTGATACCTCGCGCCTGCTTCCTGCCTCTCGAGCGCCAGCCGGTAAAGGCGTGCCGCGTCGAGAACGTGTACGGCCGCCCATCGGTTGCGTCCCTCGCCCACGTATGCCGCGACGCCCTTCTCGCGTGCCACGGCCATTGCATAGCTGATCAGGCCTTGCTTCCGTGTGTCGTGCACTTGAGGAAGCCGCACCGTTGCCGCGCGCACTCCCCGTTCCACCAGCTTTTCGGCCGTAGTTTCCGAAACCCGCGGAAATTCCGGAGGTGGATCGTCTTCTTCCGTGGACGGGCGCCCCTCTGCCGTCGTTGCAATGCCGGACGTGACCAGCAGCGGCCGGTCGGAGCCTTCGAGCGCCGAGCCGAGGGCTTCGATCGCTTGCTTATCGATTGCGCAGTTCTCGGCGAATTTCGAGAAATCATGGATAAATGCGGTGTGAATCACTGCGTCCGCCCCGGCCGCTCCGCTCCGCAGGCTTTCCAGATCGCTCAAATCACCTCGATGCACCTGCGCGCCCGCGGCTGCCAGTAATTTGGCTCCGGCGTCGCTCCGCGCGAGGCCGATCGCGTGATGCCCTGACCCGATCAACTCCTTCACAACTTCCGAACCGATGAATCCTGTGGCGCCCGTAACAAAAACTCGCATATTCTCCTTCCTCCTCTAATTCACTTTTCGAACTCGGTTGGCACTTATGCCGCAACCCGCGAGCCGGACGTGCCGGGCTCCAGGATCTCTACCCGGATCACCACGGAATCGTTCCGTCGTCGTTCGTGTACGTCCCCGTGGGTGCGTTCCCATCTAGCAGCGCGAGCCGCACCGGCTCACGAGCCGCCTGTTCAACCGTGCGCGTGCCCTCGAAGTTGTTTAGGTCCGTTGCAGTGAAGCCGGGACACGCGGCGTTCACCTTGATGCCGGTAGGCTCGAGCTCGGCGGCGAAGGCAATTGTGACCGCGTTTAGCGCCGTCTTCGACCAGGAGTACGCGCCGAACATCGCCCGGCGCGGGTTGGTCGGATCAGAGTTCAGCGCCAGTGACCCGGTAGAGCTCGAGACGTTGACGATGCGTCCTGCCGGCGCCTCGCGAAGAAGTGGCAACATCGCTTGCGTCACCGCGACCACGCTGAACACATTCGTCTCGAAGATGGCGCGCACCTCGTCGATAGACGCCACGCTCGGTCGGCCCGACTTCACCATCTCCGCGAGCGGCCTGCCCGGCTTTCCCGTATGCGAGATGCCCGCGTTATTCACGAGCACGTCAAGGCGGCCGAACTCTTTTCGGATGCGCTCCGCCGCCGCGGTTATGGAGGCCTGATTTGTAACGTCCAGTTGGATCGCATGGGCCTCCGCTCCAGCGCTCTTCGCCGCCTCCTCGCCGTTCTTGAGGTTGCGCGAACCGATGAGCACGCTGAACCCCTGCCCCGCGAGATCCTTTGCGATTTGAAGGCCGATTCCTTTGTTGGCCCCAGTGACCAGCGCCACAGGTTTATCCGGCACGGCTGCCTCCTTTCGTTTCCCCTCGTTTCCAAGCATCGAAATCTTCACTCAGTGCGGCGATTGAGCCGCCAACGCTGCATTTGCGGCGATTGCGTTCAGTTCGACGATTGCGGTTGCGGGGAGCTGCAATGCTGCTGCAGCCAGATTCTCGCGAAGATGGCCCACGGAAGACGTGCCCGGTATGAGCAGAATGTTCGGCGAGCGCTGAAGAAGCCATGCCAGCGCCACCTGCATAGGGCTTGCGTCCAGCGACTCCGCGACTCGGTCGAGCACGGATGACTGCAGCGGCGTGAATCCTCCCAGCGGGAAAAATGGCACATACGCCACGCCTTCCCGCGCGAGCGCGTCGACGAAGTCATCGTCAGCCCGTTGCGCCACGTTGTAGAAGTTCTGCACGCAAACGATCTCCGTGATTCTCTGAGCCTCGCGGAATTGCCGGGGAGTGGCGTTGCTCACTCCAATGTGGCGAATCAGCCCTCGGCTTTTCAGTTCAGCGAGCACCGTCAAAGGCTCCTCAATTGAACCCTCCGCGGGCGCCATCACGCTGCCCACGCGCAGATTCACCACGTCCAGTTGGTCCACGCCGAGATTCCGAAGATTGTCGCGGACCCCCTCGGCCAACTCCTTGCGCGAAAGCGCGTGGAGCCGCGATTTATCTTCGCCGCGCCGCGCTCCAAGTTTGGTAACAATCACCAGGCCGGCAGGGTAGGGATGCAAAGCCTTCTTGATGATCTGGTTCGTCACGTGCGGGCCGTAAAAGTCGCTTGTGTCGATGTGATCCACGCCGGCGGCTACCGCTTCGCGCAACACCGCGATCGCTGCGTCCACATCCCGCGGGGGCCCCCACACCTGCGGCCCCGCAAGTTGCATGGCGCCGTAGCCCATTCGGTGTACAACATTCGCATTGCCGGGAAATCGGAACGTCCCGCCTGGCTTGTCCTTATTCGTCGTGGCCCCGCTGATTGCCGCCGCTGCTTGTTCTGCTGAAAGCATTGTCATTTTCGATTTCTCCCCGCTGCTTGACGCGCCGCATCCGCTTCGATAAAGTGGAGAGTGTCTCCGCATAATGAGATTAGCGGAGACTGTCTCCGGTTGCAACAATCTTTTGCCCATGCCCACGAAACTCTCACAGCGTGCTCGACGAAAGCCTCGCGCGGACGCCCAGCGCAACCGCGACCGCATCCTCGAAGTGGCCAAGCAGGCATTTGCGCGGTCCGGGGCGGATGCCAGCCTCGACGACATCGCCAGGCAGGCAAATGTCGGGCCGGGAACTCTCTATCGCCACTTTCCTACGCGCGAAGAGTTGCTCAAGGCGGTGTATCGCGCCGAAATGGAAAAATTGGCTGCCGCCGCGGAAAGATTCGGCGAAACCATGCCGCCTGTGGAAGCGTTGCGCGCTTGGATGCTGCTTTTCGTCGATGCCATTGCGATGAAGCAACTGATCGCCCCGGCGCTCAATGCACTCGTGGGAGATCCCAAGAAGGTCTTCGAATCTTCCCACGCTCAAATCCAGCAGGCGATTCACGGGCTCGTGAAACGCGGCGTGAAAGCAGGCGATATCAGGAAGGATATTGACGCGAGCGATCTGTTTCGCGCCCTTGTGGGAGCCGCCCACGTGGCGGCGATCCCCGATTGGGAGCGTAGCACCCGCCGCTTGGTCGATATTCTGATCGCCGGCTCCCGCGCAACCAAACAGGCCTAGGCCGAAAGCAGGGGAGCCACTCTGGCAGTTTGGCGGTCGACCCGGGCTCAGGGCGCCCCAGTTTCGATCACGGAAAATAGCCGCAAATTAAGCGCATTTAGCCTGCAAAATCCCCAAATTAGCGCGCAATAAGCCCATTTTAAGGCGCCAACTCGCAGACGCGCCTCCGCCCCCAGGGCGGCCGCCCGCCGTCGCTTCTTGTAACAAAAAGTGACGCCATCCGTTTCCTGGAACGCACATGCGCGTACTAAAACTCCCATTACTCCTTTATTTCCTTGCAATTACCCTTAACCTGTGGTAAACTACTTCATGAAATTTATGCGACGCCGGCCGTGGCTGCCGTACCCCGGCCTTCAGAAGAGCCCGGCACTGCGCCTGCCGTGCAGAGCTCGAAAAGGAGGCAAATTCTAATCGATAGTAAAAACGATTAGAAATCGCCGTAACGCAAGCCTTTTCAGCAACATGGAAATTTCTAATCGATAGTAAAACAGTACCCCTTCAGCCGCGAAAAGCGCACAAAAGGCGAAAGTGGTTGCACGAGAAGAGGGGCGGCGGGTGGTCGTCTAGCCTGGCTTCATTGCTGCTGCCGCAGGGCGCTGAGCCGCTGCTGTGCCTGAGCGAGGCCCGGGGCCATACGCAGCGCGGATTGATAGGCTCCCATGGCGGCAGGTAAGTCCTTTTGTTGCTCGAGGATAGTGCCCAGCACGTACCAGGTCATCGGAGTGGGCGTGATCTCGACCGAGCGCTGGAAGTCTTTCCGCGCGCCGCCGAGATCTCCCAGGCGGTATTCGATCATGCCGCGGTCGAGAAGCGCATAGACATCATCCGGGTTTGCGGCCAGCGCCGTACTGAAATCCTGTATGGCGCGCGAGGGCAGATTCATTTCCTCGTAGACGCTGCCCAGGCCGACGTAAGCCTCGTCGATCTCGTGTGGAACGCCGGTATTCTTGATCGCAAGTTCGTATTCGGCGGCGGCTTCGATGAATTTGTGCTGGGCGGCGAGCAGCCGCGCCAGATTGAAGTGAGCCACGCCAAGATCGGGCGTTGCGTCGACGGCTAGCTGATATTGCTGCAAGGCGAGATCAAACCGGCCCATGCGTTCGTATTCGACGCCGAGATTCACATGGACCGGGCCGTTGTTCTGTGTGACGGAGAGCGCGTGCGTGTACAGCGTGACGCCGTCGCGCCAGTAGCCGGTCTGCACAAATGAAACGCACCCATACGCGACGAGGACTGCGCAGGCAAATGTAGCCGTGACGGCGCGCGGAATGTGCACCTTCGCCGCCAAATCAGCGAAGGCCCACACCGCCGCGGCAAACAGTCCCCAGAAAGAAATGTAAGCCCAGCGGTCGGCCATCGATTGTGTGCCGGTTTGGATAAGCCCGATTACGGGAAACAGTACGCCGAGATACCACAGCCAGCCGACGAGCAGGTAGCGCTTTTCGCGGGCGCGCCACACGAGAGCTGTGACGCCGACGAGAAAAACCGCGGCGCCGGCCATTTGCCATTCAGCGTAAGAGTGCTGAGGGAATGGATAGATAATCGCGAGGCGCGCGGGCCAGATTCCTTTGACGACGTAGGCGAGGTAGGACCACAGCGCGTTTTCAAACCGCAGCGAAAAGGGAGCATGTGCAGCGGAAATCGCGAGCGCGTCGCCGGCGCGCGCGGCGCGAATGCCGATGAATATCGTGACGAACGACATAAAGAAGAGCGGAATTTTTTCGACGATAAGTTCGCCGAAGATAGCACGCCGCGCTGGTTCGGGCGCGTCCTGCGAGCCGCGCTTGCCGAAGCGGTAAAGCGGCCAGTAATCGAGCAGCAACAGCGCGAAGGGAAATGTGACGAGCCAGGCCTTCGTCATCAGGCCGAGCGCGAAGGGAATTGCGATCGCGACGTAACGCGCGACGCCGGGGCGCTTCAGGTACCAGCCGTAAGCGGCGAGCGCGAGTAGGAGAAAAAACACGGAAAGCACAGATTTGCGTTCGGTGGCCCAGGCGACGGCTTCGACATTGAGCGGGAAGACCGCGAAGAGTGCGGCGACGATGCCGGAACGAGCGATGCGGCCGGTTGCTTTCTGCAACAGCAGAAAGAGCAGGATCACGTCCGCGATGTGCAACACGAGATTCGTCAGGTGATAGGCGGCGGGGCTCAAGCCGAAGAATTGCGATGTGGCCATGAGCGAAATCCACTCCATCGGGAACCAGTTGGATTGGTCGAAGGTGGTAAAGGCCCGCGCGATGCCGTGCCACGTAAGGCCCTCGCGCACAAGCGGATTGCTCGTGATGTAATCGTAGTCGTCGTAGCTGATGTAGCCGTTGCGAAGCGTGCGGAAATAGACCGCGAACGTGACCACGGCGAGCGCGACAGCGATCCAGACGATGAGGCGCACGGTTGGCTCGGCGCTCGGCGCTGGCGTGGCGGATGCGATGGCGGGCTCGGGATCGGCGATTACTTTCGGCATGACGACACGATTTTCGCTGGTCTAGCTGATGCTCGCAGATATGTCAGATGCCCAAAAGCGGATTCCCGCCGTGGAGTTCCAAAGAGGAAAGGAGGCGCGAGCTAAACTAACTTGGCGATCACCGCAGCGGTAAATTGCGCGGTGGTGGCTGTGCCGCCGACGTCGCGCGTGAGCGTTTTGCCTTCGCGGTAAATGGTATGGAGTGCCGTTTCGATGCGGCGCGCAGCCTCGCCTTCGCCGATGTGATCGAGCATCATAATGGCGCTCATCAGCAACGCCGTCGGATTCGCGATGCCTTTTCCCGCAATATCGGGCGCCGTGCCGTGAACCGCCTCAAAAATCGCGGCGTCCACCCCGATATTGCCGCTGGGCACGACGCCGAGGCCGCCCACAAGACCTGCGGCCAGGTCGCTCATAATGTCGCCATAGAGATTCGTCAGCAGCAAGACGTCAAATTGCTGCGGGTCGAGGACCATCTGCATGCACGCGTTGTCGATAATCAGTTCTTTGTACTCAATCGAGGGAAATTCAGCGGCGACTTTGCGGATGCAGGTGAGGAAGAGGCCGTCCGAGAGTTTCATGATGTTCGCTTTGTGGATCGAGTGGATTTTCTTCCGTCCGTGCTTCACGGCATATTCGAAAGCAAAGCGCGCGATGCGCGTCGAAGCCTTCTCCGTGATGATTTTCAGGCTTTCCACCACGCCTGGCACCACGGTGTGTTCGAGGCCCGCGTACAGGTCTTCGGTATTCTCGCGAACGATCACGAGATCGACGTTCTGAAAGCGCGATTGCACACCTTCGAGGTTCTTCACCGGACGCAAGTTCGCATACAGATCGAGCGCCTTGCGAAGGCCCACGTTGATGCTTGGCGCGCCTGTGGCGACGGCCGTGGCGAGCGGTCCTTTGAGCGCGACGCGGTTCTTGCGGATCGAATCGATCACGCCCGATTGCATGAAGTCGATGCCGCGGCGCTCGAGTTCGGCGCGCGCAGCGGTTTCCTCCCATGCGATGTCCACCCCGGCCGCTGCGAGGATCTCTTCCACTGCGTGGGAAACTTCGGGCCCGATTCCGTCTCCCGGGATCAACGTGATCGTATGTTTCATGGCGAATAAGCAGTGTAAAGGTTTTGCGCGGAATTTTCAGGGTGTGTTGTCGAGGCTGCGAACGGCTTCGAGCAAATCGAATCCTCCGGACAGAGGACGGAAATAGGCATCCCAGTCGACGTCCGGGTGCCCCATGCGCACAGCTTCGGCAGCCATTTCCTCACGGAGGCGTCCCACGCCCTTGCGGCTGGCGCCGTTTAGGCACTCGTAGACGACGCGCCTTTCTTCGTCGTCCCATTTGTGGCGCGCCAAAGTAGCGAGGGCGGACCTCATCCGGCCATGGGCGAAGCCCGCGGGGCCGCACTCGGCGAGCGAAATAAGTGCGCGCAGAATCGCCAGTTCGGCTGCGCTTCGTGAATTTTCACTCATGGAGTGTGGCCAAAAGGGAAGGCTAATCCACTCCCGCCTTTTTCGCGCCGGGAAAATAAGAAAAATCAAATCTTGTGAAAAGACAAACCGCAGAGAAACCGGGGAAAGAGCCGACTCCGGGAGAGGGCCGGAGCCTCAATTACGCGGCGTTGGTCATCACCGGCCGGACGAAATCGATCCGGTCGATGGTGGCCGCGACGCCATATACGGGTGCTACTTCGTCCTCGACCTTCGAGACCCGCAGAGCTTTCGCACTGGCTCGCACCAGCACCGAACTGCTGCGTTCCTTCTCGGTGGGCAGGGCAAAGGTCAGTTCGATGCCCGCACCACTTTCGATCGCGACGTTCGAGTGGAAATAGATGCCCGTCCGGGAAATATCCCGCAGCTGGGCCGTGTGAAATTCAGCCGGCTTCTTGCGGGACATGCAGACTTGGAGCGGAAGATACACCTCGTACCGACGTGCTTTACGGCGTTCACCCATAACTCCCCCTATATGCCGCTCGTGCAAGGCCGGGGCCAGCGTGCTCTAATCAGCAGACGCTGAAAATACAGCATTTACCCCAACATCAGGTAGGAAAAAGTCGGCGAAGGGTAGGGAGTTTTTTCCTGATGCGGGAAATTGTTGCAGACTGGTAAAAATTCGTCCTAGTACTCAAAGGGGGATATCCGACAGAGAGCCCGGCGTCCAAGCCAGCCTTTAACCCCCTACTTTTGTGCGGTTTCAGCGCGGATTTCGATCTCTTTTTCGATGGCCCGCACGGACTCCCTGGAGATGTCGACGAATTCCACCCCAACCCCCACCCCAGGTAGACAATAGCGAACCTCCGCACGAGACTGAACCTCGTGCCCGGAAAGCGCCAGGCGGAAGCGAACGTTGAGAACGGCACCCTCCGGAAAAATGCGCGTGGTGTTGATGAACATGCCGCGAGTGCTGATGTCCGGCGGACGGGTGACAATGTCCTCGCTATGGCCCTCATACGTCACCGAGAGGTCGCGAAGGCTTGAAAAGCGCTTGGCCGCGCGTGCCGAGCCCCAGGCGTGCGTGCCCGCCCCGTTATTCTTGCCGTTCGTGCGGGTGGTCATCGCGCGCTGCTCCCTTGTTCGACCAGAGTATGTTGGTGACCGGCTTCGAGACTTGCAGCTTTGTTGCCGCAGTATGGGCAAAAGAGAAACGCGGGAGAAAGCTCTCTATGGCAGGCGGGACACGCCACGGCGCGCAGCGGTTCAAAAGGTACTACACGCATTGCTTCGTCGAGGGTGGTTAGGCCCTCGGAGACGCGAGCCAGGGCATATTCCTGCATCAATTTCATGCCATTTTGCCGCGCAAGGGTACGGACTTCGTCGTTTCGGCTGCCGTTGCGTACAGCCGAGCGCAATTCCTCATTAAGAGCGAGCATCTCGTAGATGCCGACGCGGCCTTTATAGCCGGTGAGATCGCATACATCGCAGCCTACCGGAATCGCCTGCATTTTGGGCGGCTCAGTGATCCCGGCTTCGCGCAGGCGCGAAATGTATTCGGCAGTGGGGGGGATCTCGTCATGGCACGAGCAAAGCCTGCGAACCAGGCGTTGGGCGATGATGCCGGTTACGGACGTGGCAATCTGGAAACCGGGCACCCCGAGGTCGAGCAGGCGCGTCACGGCGGCGATGCTGTCGTTCGTATGCAGCGTCGAAAGCACCAGGTGCCCCGTCTGCGCTGCTTTGATTGCGATCTCGGCGGTTTCCTTGTCGCGGATTTCCCCGATCATGATTACATTGGGGTCTTGGCGAAGGATCGACCGGAGGCAGTTGGCAAACGTGAGCCCGGCCTTTGTATTCACCTGAACTTGATTGAGCCCCGGGACAGCGTATTCGACCGGATCCTCGACCGTGATGATATTGACGCTCGGCTTGCGCAGGCGATTGAGTGACGAGTAGAGCGTGGTGCTCTTGCCCGATCCGGTGGGACCGGTTACCAGCAGCATTCCTTGCGGTTGGCAGAGGACGCGCGAAAGCGATTCCCGAATCTCGGCGGGGATACCCAGCGTGGAAAAGTCGGCCGCGGGCGCGTCCGATTCGAGCAACCGCATCACGACTTTTTCGCCGTATTGAGTGGGCAACGTGGAAACGCGTAAATCCACGCGGCGGCCGGCGATTTTTACCAGGAAACGGCCGTCCTGAGGCGCGCGGCGCTCAGCGATATCCATATCCGCCAGAATTTTGATTCGCGAGACGAGCGAATTCTGAATCGAGCGCGGAATCCGCTGAAAATCTCTCAGCATGCCATCGACGCGCAACCGCACGATCGTATCCGTTGATTGCGGCTCGATATGAATGTCGCTCGCCATTTTGGCGGCCGCGGCAGTAATCGTCGAAGCGACCAGCCGCACCGCCGGCGTGCTCTTCTGCATCAACTCCGCCTGCATTTCCTGCATCGCGTCAATATTCCGCTGCAGGGAACTCGACGAAATGAACTCCATGCCTGGGTCTGAATTGGCCGGTGGGGCGATAGCTTCGGCGACCGTCGCTTCCGCCTGTTCCGCCGCACCGTACCATTTATCCACCGACGCCTGGATCTCGCTGCGGAAGGCCAGCCGCGTCACAATGTCCATCCCGGTAGTGAAACGCAGCTCATCGAGGGTCGCGAGGTTCTGCGGTTCGGCCATCACCACCACGAGTTTTTTGCCCTGGCAATGAAGCGGAAGCACGGAGCATCGCTTGGCCACCGCGTGGGGTAGGAGCTTCAAGACTTCCGGGTCGGGCTCGACGTTGTCGCAGTCAACGTAGGGAACCCGCGTGACTTCCGTGAGTGCGGCGCCCAAATCCTTCTTTGCGACGGCTCCGCTCTGCAGCATCAGCTCGCCCAAATGAATGAGCTTGCCTTGTTGTTCTTCGATGGCCTTGGTCAGCTCGGCCGGTGATATGTGGCCGCGCTCACGAAGAACCTCGCCCAAGCGTTTCTTTCTCATGCCCGATCGTTCGCCTTTGAAGGACCCGGACATCCGGTTCAAATCAATGGATCATGAAATACCGAGCTGCCTTCCGCCTCGCTCAAAATTCCCTTACTGATCATCAGTTGCACCAGACGAATCAATGCCGTCCGGTCCGATGCAAGATCCTTCAGCGCCTGGGTCGGCCGCTTGCTCTCCGGGATGGGCACGCGTCCCTGCGTCAGGTCCGCCAGCCAAGCGTCCAACGCCGCGCGCTGCTTCGGCTCAAGCGCATCGAACGCCACACCCATTCCCAGGCCGGCTTGCGAATAAACCACAACGCCGCGGCTTTCAAAGCGCGAATTGGTTTTGTAGACCGTCACGCGAACTTTCGAGCCCACCGGAAACGGCGTAAGCGTATCGACGAAGCAGCCGCCCGGCCCAAGGTCCGTCGTGCGCGTGGAAAATCGCGCGCCGGAACTCAACTCGACCACTTCAGCGGACGCAATCACCAAATGGCGATCGCCCCCGCGGCGCTCAGCCTCTTTTGTCGCCTTCGGCTGGTTTTTCAAATCGTCGCGCTCATACTTCCTGGTTCCGTGGTCGTACATTCAGTGGCCTATCTGGCTTGCGCCATTCGGTTGTAAGGACTTTGCGCCCGGGCAGACCCGGGCCGATGGTTCATTGTCCCTGTCGCATTCTGGCGCTGACAAGCGCAATCCTGCCAGTCTTGCCCAAAGCGGCAAGCCGACAATGACTTACAGCCCGCGTGCGGCTAAGTCGGGACCTGAAAATTTCATCAAACTGCTTCGTGGCCGGCCATGAAGGGATGGTACCGATTTCTCCAAACGACGGTTTTGCGCGCCCTAGTACCTAGCAGCGTACGGGCCTTTGTTAGGTCTGTAACCTGCGCTTTCGCCATCCGTCATAACGTTTGTAGGACATTATTTGGAGGTACCAAGGTGAGCACTCATAGAATGTTGGTTCCAGATGGAGCAGTCCTTTCCGGCGCTGGTGAAGTCCCCGTTCAAATGGCTTCCCGCGGGGCCGGTTTTGATCCATTTCTCAACGCACTACTGGAAATGCCGACAACCGATGTCCATGATTCGCGCAGACCGGCGAAGATGGCGGTTTCGGTCCTCGTCCATGCCTTATTGATCGCCGCTCTACTCGTTATTCCCGTCTACTTTGCCAGCAATACGCTTCAACTTCAGAAGCTGGCGCCAACGTATGTCTTTACGCTGCCGCCCGTGGCCGCGCCCCCTCCGCCGCCTGCCGCAGCGCGGGCGTCGCAGACTACGGCTCACTCGCCGGCTGCTGTCATGCAGCAAACGTTCGTCGCGCCGCGAGCAATACCGAAGATCGTTTCCTCCCCCGCCGCGACGATTTCGGCGCCGGCACCTGATTTGAACGCGGGTGATCTCGGCGGCGTCCCCGGCGGAGTGCCAGGCGGCGTTCTCGGCGGATTGCTCGGCGGCACGGGCACAATCGGTCCTCCGGTGCCGGCCAACACGCCAGGCATCGTCCGCGTCGGCGGTAGTGTGAGGCCCCCCGAACTCCTGCAGCAGATTCAACCGGAGTATCCGGAGATTGCCAGAGCCGCCCACGTGCAGGGAACGGTTGTGATTGACGCGGTGATCGATACGACCGGCAACGTCATAAGCGAACGCGCGCTCAGCGGACCCGGCTTGCTTGTGCCCGCCGCTTTGAGCGCTGTTCAGCAGTGGAAATATCAACCCACTTTTCTAAATGGCAAGCCTGTGAAACTGGCGATGGAAGTCACCGTCTCTTTCCACCTCTCCAGTTAGGGTGATCAACGCCGTAAGGGCGGATCCATGATCCGCCCTGCACCGCATCGACTGCCGCGGGTACCGACCACATCCCCGGCAATCATCCGGGCATGGACGGAACCTCGCGCTACGTTTCTGCCGCTCCGAGCATCCAATCCTTAACATGGCCAGCGTAGAGCAAGTGGCTCAAATCCTTCAGGAATCGGCGAGAGGCGCGTTTCGCCGCGCTTACCAACAGGTGCGCGTCGACCCGGAGAAATATCTGGATCGCGCGCGCCAGAAATATCGGCTTCCCATTCAAAAGTGGCAGGACGTCCATGCACTTGACCAGAGCGTGATCGCACCTGCCGCTCAGCACATCGTGATGTCCTCCTCCAGAACGGCCGCCCTCGAAGGGGCGGGTCTCGGCCTTAGCGGAATCCTCGGGACCGTCCCGGACATGGGTATTCTTGCCGCGATCACCGTCCGCATGCTGCAAAAGCTCAGCCTCATCCACGGCTTCGAATATTCCACAGGCGACGAATTGGCAGGCCTATGGATCGCTGCCGCGAGCGCCGCCGGCCTCGATTGTGGCCGCGAGTTCCTGGAAAAGCAGACCGCTGAGAAGCTCGTCCCGAAGCTGATCGATCAAGTCGCCGCCAAGGCCGGCACGGAATTTGCCGAAAAATGGGTGGGGCGGCTCGTGCCCATGCTTAGCGCAGGCATTGCCGGCACGCTTAACTATTACTTCGTCCGCGGCTGGGGTCGCCGTGCCCATCGACATTTCGCCAAGCGCCACCACGATTATGCCGAATTCGGACCCAACGCACCCTTGATGATCCCCTCCAACGATTTCGCGTCCTGAACTCAGCCATCCCCCAATCCTGAGCCCGCGCACGCCCAATCCCCGCGCGATCAGGCTATTGCTGCCCTGAAAACCCTCCCGGTCGAGGCGCTTTACGCCTAACCCGATCCGGGCGAACATAGTCCTAGTACTACCTTCCTCGGGAGAACCATTGATGCGCGTCTTCGGCTATTTTTGCCTCGCGGCCATGATTTGCGCCGGTCCCGCCCTTCGACTGGCACACGCCGATGACCAGCCGATTGGCGTGGTCGTCAGCTCGCAAAACGGCAATCTTGACGGGACCGCCGCCGTAGCTGGATCAGACTTTTACGGTGGGGAAGAGTTCGTCACCTACGCGCAAGGCTGGATGCAGCTCCGAGTCCACCATTGCCGCATCGACCTCGGCGAAAACACAGATGCCCGCTTCTTGCCCGGTGAGACGCCGGATCATTTGCTCGTGATACAGGGAAGCGCCCGGTATTCGTGCCCGGCCGGTGCCTTTCTGCTCATAGATACGCCTGCCGGCACAGTTCACGGCGTAGAGGGCCAGCCAGCCTCCGGAATGGTCGTCATAACCGATGCGCATGATCTCGTCATTTCCGCCTTCGATCAAGGGCTCGTCCTCGATAATGACGGTGAGCTTCACCCCATCAATGCTGGCCAGACCTATCGCGTCGCCGTCGAGCAAGAGGCCGACGTAAGCCCGACCTCCACTAACCCGCCGGAAGTGCAGCGCAAGCGCCGTCGCCGCAAGATCGCCATGTGGCTCATCGGCGGCGCGGTCACTGCGTTCGCTGTTACCGACGCCATCGAGCAAATGGACGAAAGCCCCTACAAGCCCACGAACACTCGCTAATCCGCCCCAATTCCAGGCCCGGGTGGTAAAATGCCCGGTCCTCATGGCTACCCCGGTTGAGAAGCAAGACCCGCGCGAGATGCGCGCGATGTTTGGCGCCATCGCGCCCCGATACGACTTCGTCACCCGCATTTTTTCCTACGGCATGGACCGCCGCTGGAAACGCGCTGGCGTCGACGAAGTGACTCTCCCGGAAAATGCCGTCGTTCTTGACCTTGCCGCCGGCACCGGCGACTTCTCCGCGCTCGTGCTGCGGCGCCTGCCTGGGGCGCGCTCGGTCGCCGTCGATCTCACCGAGCCGATGCTCCGTGTCGCGCGCGCACGCGGCGTTCCCGAAGCCGTCTGCGGCGACGCCGGGGCTTTGCCCTTCGCGGACGCATCCTTCGACTGCGTTTTCGTCGGGTACGGCTTGCGCAATTTTCCCCATCTGGATCGCGCCCTCTGCGAAATCGAGCGCGTCACGCGGCCCGGCGGCCGAATCGTCAGCCTGGACTTCTTTCTCCCGGCGAATCCTGTCTTCCGCCGGTGCTATCTCGCCTATCTATTCGCTCAAGGAGCCTTTTGGGGATTGCTGCTGCATGGCCGGCCCAGAACCTATACCTACATTCCTGATTCGCTTCGCAGCTTCGTCTCCGTAGATAAGTTTTCGCGCATGCTTGCCGATGCCGGCTATGAACGCGTCAAGGCTCGCTCTTTCATTTTGGGTGGCATCGGCCTGCACTCGGCCGTCAAGAGCCCTCGTTCGTCGCTCGCACGCTGATCCCTCGAAATGTCGCTTATGAATGGGCCTAAACGCGCTCGTTTGGCACTCGCCGGAATCGCGGTTTTGTGAAGGTTTCGATCTCCGCCAGGATGCTTCGGTCCGGCGAATAGAAGATGAAGTAGCGCCCCGGACACTCCACCGCGATCTGGTCCATCCGTTCTTTCGCGTTCGCAAGCCCGCGGACCGTGCACACCCACATCGCGTCTCGATCCGGAGCGCCTGCAAAGATGTCGAACTTCTGCACGGATTCCGCCGGCCGCGGTTTCGCTGCGTTCTCCACGCTTTTCTTCGCCAGCTGAATCGCCCATTCCACGGATGCAGGCCGGCAGGGCGCGTCAATCACGGCAAAGATGCCGCAGGCCTTCGCCTGCTGGCACCCGGTCGCGTCCGCAAACTGAGCCATGAGCACCACCTTCGGCTTTCGGATCAGTCCGCGCGTAATCGCTCCGTAGACGTCCCAATAATCGCCGTCCGCCACGCGCTCATCGCAAAAGACCATGTCGATCGTGTCGCGCCGGAAGACATGACTGCACTCCTCCACCGTCGCCGCCCGCGTGGCACCGAAACCCAGCCGCGATAGAATCTCCGACAGTCCTTCCCATGTGATTCGATCCGAAGTGACAACGATAATTCTCCATTGATCGGTCATGCTTGCCCTTCCCAAGCCCCAAAAGCCGGTAGAGACAGCATTTTCCTGATTAAGAACTAATTCAATACCGCAAACACCTAACTCGCCGAGGTCTTCCGCGCTCCACTCAGTCGCCTTCGGTCGGTCTTCCGTCCGCCATCTGCGTCAGTCTCCATCGCGAAAGACGGTTGCCTCGGCCGCCCCCAAACCGGCGCCCATAGACTGATGACGAATCGGCGGTGAATAGCCGATCACTCCAACGCTACATAATTGAAAAGAGCTGTCACACCAAGTAAGATTGATTGGTTCCGCGCAGTTCCCAATGCGTCGCCGGAGGGCGGCTAGCTCAGTTGGGAGAGCACCGCGTTCGCAACGCGGGGGTCGGGGGTTCGAATCCCCTGCCGTCCACCAATTTCACCTCAACGTAGTGAATCACATACAGAAGGTCTCGCAGCGTTCGCGTAGCCCGCGCTCAGTGCTGAGCCACGAGCCGCAAACGCGCCGTAAGCCCGCGTCCTTCGCCGCCGGAAAACGTCCGGAAATTTGGCGCTTGGACGTTGTTTACCACCGCAATCGGGTTCGCGTGATCCGTCACGTTAATGCTCGAGATCCGAATCGCCCATTCATGATTGTGGAAGTGAAACCGCTTCTCGAGCCCGATGTTCAGGCTCACGTAAGCCGGATACCGGAGGCTGTTCGCCGCTCCGACGAGCTGCTGATCATCGTTTATCGCGCTAAACGGGAACCCTGATCGATATTCCAAAAAATAGCTGAATAGCAGATTCCACCACGGAAGCGACGTCCACCCGCGAGAAAGCAGCCGGTTCGGCGCATCCCATGCCAGAGGGCCGGGTTGCTGTGGGCCGAAGATCAGCGAAGAAAGGGAAGGATCCAAAACGGTGTTGGTTTTCGATCGAGACCGCATGTAATCGATCATCACGTCGGCGCGGTCGCCAAACGTGTGATGTATCCACGCCTCGCCGGAAACAAACCGGTCGTCGCGAACTCCCTGCAGCAGAAACTCGCCGGAAGGCTGCGGCATCCAAGCCAGGCCGTCGCGTGCCTCGCGCGCGATATAAGCCGCTCCGATGAACGTGTTGTGGTACGTCTCCTGATTCCACTCGAAATCTGTGTTGTAAGAGCGCGGCTGCGAGAAGCCGGCGCGCGGTATCACAAACGTGCTCACCACGGGACTGCCCACCAACACCGTCCCCGTGCTGTCATAAAACGCATCGGTCCGCTGCTGATCCGATGCTTGGCCGATAATATTTAGATTCACCGGCTGATAGTGTTCGCCCCACGCAACCGTCACTTTCGTGCGCCCGCTTTTACCGGGAACCCAGTTGACCGCCAGCCTCGGTTGCGCGATCGTCTGCCCGATCAAGCGGTCCCAGTCGGCTCTGACGCCCGCCGAAACCACCACGCTCTTCACCGGCTGCCACTGGTCTTGCGCGAAACCGCCGGCTTGCGTATTCGCAAGGCGAAACTCCGCAGGCCCGCTGAACGTGGCCTGATCGGCAAGCGTCCCATCGGCGCGAACGAAGTCAATTGCGCTACGGCTGCCTTGCTGAGAAGAGTCGATCCAATCCCAGTTCCAACCAGCCGAAAGCGTGTGCTTGCCAAAGAAATTGAGCGGTCCGCTCGTGACGCTGCCGATCAACTGAAGCCGCCGCGATTGCTGCTTCAATTTCTGGAAATAATTGCCTGAAGCGGCCGAAGGCGAGACAACATAGGGCGCGGTCCCCGCCGGCGTGTCATTGCCGTCGCCTGTGTCTACCGCCCCGCCAATCTGAAAAAGAGTGCTCCCCACCCAAATTAAATCTTTGAGCGACGTGAAATATCGCCGCGATTCGTCGTCGGTCGTGGTCGAAGGTGGCGTGAACGGACCCAGTCCCATTTGCGGACTGCTCAAACGGTTGTAAAGAAAGCTTGTCTGGACGATCTGACGCGGGCTCAACATCACTTGGCCGCGCAGCAAGCTGTCTCCGGCCCATTGGCTCCCAAAACCCTGTCCCGGCGGCAACCCCGAAATAAACGTCAGGTCGTGTTGCAAGCTGAGAGCTTCCGAAAACCATGCCCGTTTCTTGACGATCGGGCCTGAGAAGCTAAGACGCGGGAACCAATTGCCGAAGCGGACGCCCTGTTTGAAGCTCACACCAGGGAAAAAATTGGTCGTTCCGAAGCGCCACTTATCGTCGCCGTTCGTCGTGTCCAGCGAAAGCACGGCTGCCGATGCATGCGCGTATTGCGCGCCATATCCCCCGGTGTCCACTGTCGAAGCCTCGACCGTATCGATATCCACACGCGACGTAAAAGTGCCACTGGCTGGATCGTTGATTTCGAAGCCGTCCAGCAGAATTTCCGTTTGCGATTGGCGCGCTCCTGCCACGTGAAGGTTTCCAGCCGAATCCTGCAGCACTCCGGGCATGGTCACGAGGCTCGATTGCAAATTGTGGCTGGATGGAACCGGAATGTTCACGATTTCGTGCTGAACGAGTGTTTCCTGATGGCTCGTCGTATCGGGATCGATTTGCGTCGGCTTGGAAGCGACCTGCACTTGCTGCCGCATCTCGGTCTCGTGGTTCATCGTGAAGGTGGCTTCGTTTGCGCCCGGCTGTAGCGCCACGACGCGGTTCTCAACCCTGAAAAAGCCTGGTTTGGAAAAATCAAGCGATACGTGAATGTCGGTGATCCGCGGGATTCCGAATTTCCCTGCGTCGTCCGTGTAAGCCACCGCCGACGAATTGACGCCCCAG
>Ga0335073_10001606_pt1 | contig 30306 bp, 38 predicted proteins | sample Lox_Sample_22_FD_207093 | JGI IMG/M metagenome (GOLD analysis project Ga0335073, IMG submission 207093) | Soil microbial communities from Loxahatchee National Wildlife Refuge, Florida, United States - Lox_Sample_2.2 | ecosystem: Environmental > Terrestrial > Soil > Wetlands | place: USA... | reverse complement strand
TAGTTCCACTACTGGTCAGCATTGCGCAAGACTAGATAATACGTTCAATGGTTTTATCAAAATCGTTTACAATCTTCATGAAGTTTCCCAGGGTGACTGGAACACCATTTAACCTTTTGTTCAGACCTTCAAGTACATCCGTTCCATAGTCAGGGAATTCGTTTGCCACAGCATTCAGACAAGCCTGCAGACTTTGTGAGTCGATGCTAGCTGAGAACAACTGCACTTTTGAAAGCTCCGATATGACCTTTTATCAGTTTAACTCAGAGAGACACATACCCGTCGATAACATTCCGTTAACATTTTGACTTCTTGAAAACATCCCTCGAATGAATGTACATGCCGAATTTCCACACTTAATCCGCGGCTCTTCATCTCATCGACGCTACGTCCCAGTTTGCCAGTCAAAGCCTTTGCGGTTTGCGCAGACTGTTGAAGAGTCTCTGTCCTTTTAAGGAGGTCATACAACAAGCCATCCTCAGGACTGACGTCCCGTGGCATCTGCTTCTTGAGGATATCTGACAACGTTGAATATGAATCCATGCATATTTCGACGCCACTCACCAACCCACGTAAAGTGAACGGGAGAACTCTGAGAGGATCTTTGATGAAGATTTCCGTCAGATGAGTCAACATTGCAAGCGACCCACGCAGATTTTCAGCACAGGCACGTTCATTCATTTCGCCAGATCGAAGGGCAGTGAGCCATCGATCTAAACCCTTTTCAACGGGGTCCAATTCGTGGAATATGGCACTTGCCCCCTCAAATTCATTGGAATCGCATTTGGAGAAGTACTGGGCGAATGTTGCGGTACAAGCTTGGATAGAAACTAGCTGCTCCAACACCATTGTTTTGGCAATTTCATGGTCTGCGTCAAATAAAGCAGGCTTCTCCTTTGGATCCGCAGTGGCAGTATGTTGGTCCAACAGGAAGGTTCTCAGGATCCTCGCCTTAAAGGAGAGACGCTTGAATCGGAGCAGCCCTTGAATGGAAGAACGTTCAGATTCGAAAGCATCAGGAAGATATGCCTAATGTTAACCAGAAACGACTAGAGAATTTACTTTGACTATATTGAGCTGTTCCTCAGCTTCAATAGCATGTTCTTTACGCAGTTCAAAATCAATGGCTTTCGCTAACGATTTCGTGCTGGTGGCTTGAAGCTTGAGATTCAAATCCATCATCTCTCTCGAACGCGAACTGAGCTTTCGAGCTTCCTCTTCGGATGTGTGTCGTTCGTGTCGCAACGTCTCGATATCACTAAAATTAGAAAAAGCCGCTAGTTCACACACTTTTGTAACGATAGAACAAGCTCTCGGAATCGCATAATCGTAGACTCATAATCCAAGTTTGTCTCTTCTGCCGTTTGGATTCTCTTACTTTGTTCGCGAATAAGAGAGTCTTTGAATTCAAGTTCCTCTCGCATCTCACGTTCTTGAACGAGATGGTTTTCCTCTAGTTCATCGTTAAGTTCACGAAGTGACTCGAGGTCTTCAATCGTCGTTCTCATCTCATCGATTTTCTCAGTCAATGCAAGATTGCGGTCCGTTAGTTCATCCAAAAGATCTTCAGCTGAAAGAGCCGCATCTAGTTGTTGTTTAAGTTCGTGAATTAGAGCTTCTGACTGTGCAAGCTGCTGTGTCACTTCATCAAATCGATCTATTGTCAGTAAGCATAGGAAAGAATCCCACTTTTTATAGCAGTCAATTGATCAATTTCCTCCGTTAGCGCTGTAATTTCACTCTTCAATTCTTGCTCTCGTGCACCAGTCACATCTCGCAATCTCACCAATGCTTCTCTTAGTCGTTCATTCTGTCGTTCCAGTTGCAATATCCCAGCACTCCTCTCACCACCCTCTCTAACTCCAGCCCCACGAATAAACTCCTCATTCTCACTTTTCAAATATTCATTCTCAGCAATCAACTCCTCCTGTCTCTCCTTTAAAGAATCCAATTCCAATTGCAATACTTCACATCGCTCTTCAGCCATTTCCCTATCTAACGTCGCCATTTCCAAAACCTCTGCATTTTCCGCAGCAGAGGTTTGTAATGCAGTCAATTGTGTTTCAGTATCTTTGAGCACGGCTTTGAGGTTTTGGATTTCTTCTTGCATGGAAGTCATTTTGGCTTGGAGTTTTTCTTTGTGTTTTTCGAATGTGGTTTCGGCTGCTTTAGAGGCTTCATATTCGCGGATTTTACGTCTGTCTTCGATACGCTTAGTTTCGAGGATACGGAGTTTAGCTGTGAGTTCTTCGATCTCGCGTGTTACGCTTCGTGGGTCCATGTGGTTTGTTGATTGCGTTGGTGGTTTTGCTTTTTCGGGGGACGAGCTAGAGAGGAGCCGCGACCGGAACGACGGAGGAGAGTATCTGGCAGAGTCGGGTGCCAACTTCTCTGGGGAACTATATAGTGTAACAAATTTCTCTGGAGATCTTTCTGGTGATTGTTCTACATACTTCTCTGGACTGGGAGGTAGTAACGTTTGTCGAGTTGGTGAGATACCAGCAAGAGATCGGCGTAGTTTCAAGGGATCGGGTTTTGCGAAATTGTGAGTGCCTGATAGCGGTGTTCCAGGTGACAAACTTTGGCGTGGAGCAGCACTTGGACGTGGAGTTGTCTGAGTAGATGTCGCACGAGACGAAGTACGTCGTAAGCCTGTGGTCGCGGGAAGTGCCCCAGTCAGTTTGGAGGCAGGTTGTGCCGGGGTCTTAAACGGGGACACAGATCGTGAATTGGTGGAAGATGTTTTCACACCGCTAGACAATGGTGACTGAGACCTTGGGGAAGTCTGTAGAGCAGGAGTCTACATCATTAGTTTCACATCTACCGTGAAGCGTACCTTATTGATCTTGAGAGGTGATTCTTCACTGCTCCTTCGGCTTGAAGAGTCCAATAACTTGGCTCCGGCCGGCCTGACAAAGACACCATATCCATCTTTACACGAGAAATATCTCTTGCCCTGAACGATACCGTTATTCTTGCCATTTGGCCCGTCCAGCTCCACGCCTATCCATTTCCCAGCCGCGAAGGAAGTCGTCCCAACAAACCTTACGGTTCCATTGCCACTGGCAGTAGAAACACGACTGCCAACTGAGACAGAATCCATCACGAACACTCCATTTCAATGGTCTACCGGAATCTACTCCAAAACGAATGTTCGTTCCTCAAAAAGAACGTTGGTGCCTTGGACTTGTTGATGACTCGCGTGGCCCTTGAATTTGGAATTTACACCTAAAGCCAGCAAAAGAAATCACAAAAAAGTCCGAACAGGCGGAATCGAACCGCCGACATCTCGGTAATTGAAATTCTAATTACAGCCGAGCGCCATAGCCAACTAGACGATGTTCGGTACTAATTGTTACTTGGACCGACACAAAAAGCCAATATCTACCTAGGCAGTCAGCGAAAGCATAAAAATGGCGGTTGTGCTGATCTTTTCTGAACTTTCGAGGCATTCATGCTTCGCGCTCTTGTCCGGGTTCAGAGTGAGTCTAACATCTCCAAGGCTCGAGTATGGTCCAAATCCGGTGTTAGAAAAGCCTCCATTGTCTTTCGAAATTGCCCGCCCAGTCGATCGACTGCAACACTTAAACCACCGGTACCTCCCGACATTTCGAAAGGGAAGGGAGTAGATTTGGATGAAGTCGTTGGAGTACCAGGATGGAGGCTAGAAGACCTTCTGCCTCCAAGGCGGGAAAGAAAGGAGGGTGGGGCTGAGAATGGTGAAATTACACCCAGGACATTGAATTTCCTCCTAGATCTGTCCGGTCTTCCTCATCCTCAATCCTCTGCAGAAAAAGCCAGTCTGCTCTCTGCGCTGCAAGATCAATTGCATTTTGTGAAGCATGTCCAATCTGTTCCAACTGACAATGTCGAACCGCTTGTACGAATTGGAAATGAAGGCAATACCGATGGAATTGATGACAGAGCTCTGTCCTACAAAGAATGTTTGGAAGAGCATGAATCGGGGATTACCAGCGGACCAGAATGGACACCATGGGAGATCACAGGATTGAAAGGTGGTTCGCGTGAAGGGAGAGAAGAAGGATGGTTTATTGTTCACGGGCGAGGGAAACCTGCAGAATAGAGTAACGATGGAGATGATGACTCGTCAAACCAGGCTAGTGAAGCCTTAGACTCTAAATAAATGCTATGCTACACTTCCTATCCATCTCTTTACATATCCTTTGAAGCGAGCTTCCACCACTTTGGCAGACAGGACCAGCCCTAGAATTAGAATTGCCAAGTTGCCACAAATACGTTCTCATCGAAATTTTCATTGCGGTCACATAGACATCGTCCTGAATGGTGACTGAGATCATCCACCGGACAATGTGTCCATGGATTATGTCGATATCCCACATCACCAAACCAATGAATCTTACTCACCGGCAAGAACAAGGCTGCCGCAAGACTATGAACCTACAGTGTTAGATTTCTCGATTTACCAGGCCTTACCGGTGCGTCGCCCCATCGTTCGTAGTAGAAACCGCCAGATTTATCCAGGTATTCAAAGTACTTTGAGTAGGCGTCCCCTCTCCAAAAATCCAAACTTGCGATTTCAAAATTACTCCAAAAGTGACATCCATTGTAAACTCCATCCCATCCTTTTTCATCATCCACGATGAAATTCAGGGAATTATTCTTCGCCACGAATTGTGGATTCTCGCGACAAAATTGTCTTGTCGTATCCCATAATGTAGGAATTGTATCCCAATATTCTGGCAATGCGATGACAAAACCATACTCTTTCTCGTTCTCCCGCATATACGTAAATGGATCGTATGAGATGGAGCAGTAAAAGTCGATATCTGGTTCAACACGCCAGTACCAAGCATACTTATTCACTAAAGGATGTCTCCAGAAGAAGCCAGAGTTGTATCGACACATGTGTCTGAGATTAGCATCATGGCAATAATATGTGGTTTGTACCGGTAGGAAACACTTCCTCCATAGATAACGTCTTTTCTGACCATTTCCTCCATTGCAGCTTGCGCCTTCTCTGTATCTATCCACGGAGGTGTAGACCATTCCTGCTTGTCAATGAGTCCATATTCCACATCACCCGAAGCCATTCCAGAAGTATAAAGCCGAAATTCAGTGGTGAACGGTTCGTCATTTAGAAAAGTCCATGGATAATGATATTTGTGGTTAAATCGATCTTCAATCTGTCTCATAGATCTTAAAGCTTCCGTCAATTCTCGATTCCTAAATCGTTAGAGTGTAGTCACACGCAGCTCAATTACCGTACGAGCATCACTAATGTTGCATTTTCGCGCTCAATCATAGCATCGTCATGCATGTCATGGCTAGCTTTATGAGGGCCTCTTGCCACAGAATTTGTCGACTTGCTACGGAAAGCACTCGATTTCCAAAGGAGAAAAATGAGACCTAGTACCAGCACTGGTCCTACAATCTTGCCAAGGCGTAGCCAAACATCCGATTGTCGCTTTCGTCGAGTGTAGTTGTACTTTGCAAATGGGTTGTCGTCCTCGGGTCTGATGAAACGAAAGTCAGCACAAAAGACGCAATTCAAGAGGGGAAAAGGAAATAATACGCTTTCTTGCTGAATACCACCGCCATTTTACTCGAGCAGGGACTATTGAAGTGAGGCTTCTCTTGCTTTTTCGTCCTTCTTTCGTTACTCTTGTTCCTGAAATATAAGATTTAGAGTGAACGTGGAATTTTCAGATTTCAGAAACGCGTTTTTAAGGATTTTAATTGCGGCTGCGGACGCACGGACTGGGCTACACACTTTTGCAACTAATGCACGTGGACAATTCAGGGGTATCTGCGCTCGCGAATCGCGATCTCACTTTGAATCATCTCAAGTCCTGCTGGGTCATCATAGGGATTAATATCATCTCTCATTACTATTTTAATGCAGTTCTTCTTTGCAGTATCACTAATCATACAACGTCCAAATGCTAACCTGAAAATTCAACCCTTTTCCGTTTAAACTCCTGATTTTTTCTCTTCCGATTATCCTTCGACTTGATATGCTGGCGAATCTTCTTCTTCGCTGCACGCTCTGGATGCGTAACGGCTCCAATCGATCGTTTGATCCTTCTCTCACTCCTCGTCTCAAGTACACCTTGTCTCACACGATTGAATAGAGATAAGTAGGCGGTGGTTCCAATCGAGTTCTGAATAAGTTTCAGTCCCTCGTCTGCTATCTCACGAGTTTCTGACGGTTAGTCCGAAGATGTATGCAGGTTTACCTTTGTAAGAAGATTTCAGAATGGAGGCCACTGGTGTTTCCTCAGTAAAGCGAGATAATGAACCGATGAATGTCTCGCCGTATTCGAGAAGGTCATCTGCTGTCAAGACACTGATCATCGCAACCATCCATTGCACAAGAAGCTTGCGTGCAACTCCAACATGCTATCCAATTAGCTATTTTGCAAACCATAGATATACCTCAGCAACAGTTTGCTCGTAGCGAATTTCCTCTGCAACTCTTGTGACTAGCCACGTAAAGCAGGTTTTCTCTTCAGTGTCTTCATTTTTCTTTTTCTGGGGAAAGAGAGAATCCGTTTGATAGAAATGACGTCCAATGAAGATGAGATTTTTGATTGCCTGTAATCCGATCTCATTTGTGGATTCGGCGCTCTTGATTTGTTGCAAAAATTGGCGTGCAAGGGAAACCAAATCGGATACTTCGAGGAGGAGTGTCTCAACTTTCAAGCCTCCTGCTTCCTGAGATTCTACCTTGGAAAACAGAATGCCGAATAGCTTGGAAGAAGTCAAGCGTAAAGCGATGTGATCCGACATCAGGAGTTTGCCCACGGCTGACCACAATTCGACCCGATCCGAGGAAAACATCGTTGCGGCGACGGATTTGACGAGAATCGTCATGAGATGAGACGCTTGTTCCGTCACTTCCCACTGTGCCTTTGTGCGCTCTCCCTCACCGCTCCGAATTATGATATCGCTGACGCAATCAACGCACAAGTCAATATCGTCATTGTTCTTCGTGCTGCGTTGTAGAAGGATCCGGTAGACTTGCAAACTGGCCTTCAATAGAGCTGGTTTTTCGGATTCCTTTGCCCAAAGTCGCAGCATAGTCCTGATGGTTTTCAACCTCTCATCATCCGCATGTTCAATAATAGACTCAATAAGCTTCGATGCCATCTCTCTACACGTAGCACTCTCGTCATTCACAAGAGGTAACAGCAATCCAACAAACAAATCCAGAAGAACCCCCTGCAATTCCTCCTCTCCCATCCTCGGAATAAGTTGATGAATAACCTCCATAACCGATTGCCGACCAGACTCATGTTCATATTGCAGATTCTTCACCAAAAATGAAATCTGTTTCCTCAATCGCGAACGACCTTGAGGATAATCGAGCAGGAATTGCAAGTATAATGCTCTTGTTGTATCACGAACACTACGAGCTTGATTCGTTATCATGATGTTTGAAATTGCAGCCATGGTATCGTAAACTTCAGAGATGAATAGTTTTCGACCGAGAATTGAACGGATTAGAGAGAAACTGACTCCTTGCCGGTCCGGCTCTTCGAGATCCGGACGGATTCGCTCGAGAAGATATATGATTGTGTTTTCTCGTGGAGAAAACGATTTGCGATCTCGTAGGAGAAGTGACAAGAACTTCAGACTGGCTTGACAAAGTTCCGATTTCGTAAGTGGCGATTCTTTAATAAATTGGATAGCACGGTCGACAAACACTTCAACTCCGTCGTCAATGGCAGGGATAGGAAGGGAGATAAGGCGTCCTAAAAGACGGATTGATGGAATTCGAAGTTCGTCACTGTCCGATAGGAGACAATCGCCGAGAATTGGAATGAGATGTTCGACCTTCTTCTCTACCAGGAGACTTTCATGCTTTTTTAAGAGAGCGGATATTGTCTCGAGAGCAAATCGAAGGAGTTTAGGTGCATTGACTTTGAAATGATTGACTTCGAACTTTCTTCTGAACTTGAGATCGACGATGAATTGATTTGGTGTCCCTTCATCCCTTGGCTTTTCGACGTTGATGAGGTCTGATTGAGTGCTTTTGAAAAGGGAAATAGCAAACTCGAGAATTTCATCTGGCGTGGCGCCAGTATTTCGTAATAGCCCCAGCTGAATTCGTCGGAAGACTTCGGTCATCTTCCTTCCATCCTTAACAGAACCCATCTCATACATATACGCTTTCAGCGGACTGATGACTGTCGACATATGGTCGGAACTTGTAATGCTAGCAATGATTTCAAATGAATCATAGCTCTTTGTGCTCTTGACTTCCTTCATACTTGTCGTATAACCCTCACTGTCTTTCTCCGTTCCTGTAGCGCCAAAAACGTCATCCAGTAGCACATCAACAATGTTCTTGACGCAGTAGTCCAGAGATCCATATTCTGCGGGAAGATGACTCAGAAGGGAATGCAGAGTATAGCCTAAAACATGAAGCTGGTAACCCCTTGCCAGCGCTGACTTCAAGCCGCCTAAAACGAAGGAGAAGTATTTCGAGCCGAGTAGCGACATCACGGTATTCAAAGTCTTGCGACAGATATCTCGAGATTCTTGAGATCGACTTCGGAGGATGTGGCAGACATCCGAGATAACAGGAGGTAACTTGCCATTCAAAACCTCTTCCGGAAGCGCCATTAAGACTTTTACCAGAGCGATTGCAACTGGAACCCTCAATGATATTGTGCTTTCCTCATGATGGTGGAGATAACTCAACATAGGCGGATAGAATTCCTGGACCACAGCGCGTACGACCAAATCCTCACTTGGAGACTGAATCGTAGGCTCGTTATTATCCGCATCTCTTTCTTGGTCACGCTCCTTGTCTTTCAACCTTTGAGCTCGAGCTTCAGCAACCTTTCCAACATTCTCCACAACTGCACAGAGAGTTCGCACGACTGCACGCTCTTTCTCTTCTCCGCCCTTCATCTTGGACAAATAACCTCTGACCAGCTGACGATAAGCTTTCCAACCTAATTCTCCACTTAGAATGCCGATAGCTCGAACCGCCTCTGCTGCCAAATTCTGCATATCATGACTTTCATCTAGTGAAAACTTCTCCAACATCGGAATGAAAATCTGTTCGATATTGGACGAAGTCAGCTCCCCATCACTAGCGGCTTTCGACAGTCGAGTTATAGCACGCAGACGTCGATGAAGTTGGATATGCTGAATATTATTGAAGAAATTTGCCTCTTCGTCACCTCCTGCAAGGAGAACTTTCAAATCCGAGATCGGCGGCCATTCCGAGCAATTCTTGACAAGTGAATCTAGAACACCAACAAATTCCTTTCGAATAAGCTCATTTGAATGTTTCAGACCCCGTTTTATGCTTGGATAGATGGCCGTTGAAATGAGATTCGTGAACTCCGGAGAAAGATTTTTCGACGATGCGGCGCTGAAGAAGCGCTGTAATCCAAATGATGCTCCTGTTCGAAGCGAGAGCTCCTCGTGATCCTTGACGAAGTAAAGTAAATTGTACACCACGGGAGTCCAAGCTCGAGGAGTAAGAGCCATGTAGAGTTCCTCATTTAACTCTGCAAAGCCAGCCAAGCGCCTATCAAAGTCCGGAACATCGACTTTTCGAGTGTCATAGGAATTGAGGTCTGTGACCAAGTCGCCAATAACAACCAACGAACTATCGACGTCCCCAAACAGTGTGATGGTTTGACACAAACTTATTCGGGAAGCCCTGTTGTTGAGATTTTCGAATAATTTTGAAAAGGCGAATAAACGTCGCTCGAATATAGCTCTATCATTTTTGAAATCATTGCAGAGAGGTAAGAGGTTGACGACACTTTCAAGAATGGTAGCTTTAACTTTTCCGTTGACCAGTTTCTCTGGTTTTCCGAGCAGTGATAGTAAAGGCTCGATGAGGCCTTCGGCATATTCTGTGGTATTGACGAAAGGAGCTGCTTGACGAAGGACTTCAGTGATGAGATCCAGAGTTTCTTTATCACCTACGACATGCTGGAATCTCTGATCCGTCAAAATAACTGTTAGACCCTGGAGAAGGTCATGCAAACCGGGTACAGGCGATTGTTCTGCGGCTATCGCATCTTCGGAGAATCCGTACGCATTACTGAATATTCTAAGAACTGTTTGGAAAACGCTTAGCTCGGCCGATGGATTTTCGAGACATAGCGATGCAGCTGAAAGGAGCATGATAAGCCAGTAGCCAGAACCTAACAGCACTGTAAATCGATATCTCGATAGGGTCTCTATTAATTGCAACACAGTGCTCGGTGATTGGATATTTTCGTACTCCAAGGTCGGTAGTCTCCGAATCAGGAATTCCTCAAGGACAAGTTCGATATAAGCTGGCCATTCGTCGTAGTCTGGGCAAGTATTTATAAGAAGACTCAGCACCTTCATCGACGATTTTCGAATCGCTTTGGTATTCTTGTCGTCAGATTCGAGAATCACAACATCCGAGTCGTCGTCATTGCCCCCAGATGTCAATTTTGACTTCCACATGCAAACAATCAATGCATCTAAGAGCTCGGGAAGGAACTCTCCAATCCCGCCTCCCAATGCCTTAGCCAATCTCTGCAACATCATCAGATATCCGAGCATCTTCCTCTCCTCAACAAACCGACTGCTCTTCTCATGATCCAATTCATATCGTTCTAGTCCACGATGAGTGGCTCCTCTAGTCTCTGCGAAAGGCAACAATGCCAAATCAATAAACAATCTTTTCTCAGTCGGCCTTAAATTGGCAAGTGCAGCTAGCACCGCATTTCGTTTACTCTCATTATCCTGTCTCCCCGAACCAATCCCAAACAATATCCTCACCACAACTTCCATAAGGACCGTCCTATGCTGTTCCTGTACAGGACTATCTTCATCACTCACAAGAAGCAAATTCGTCAACTCATCTCGGAACTTCCGATCATCGAGAAGATTATGTAACTGCTCTTTGTAAGTGACGAGTTCGATGTCTTTCCATGTGAGAATAGCATCTAAGGCAAGTTTTTGGATATTCGCATCGCCGTTGTAAAGGAGTGTGCATAATACTGAACGAACTTGAGTAGCTTTGGATAGAGCTCGAGGATTGGTGAACTTGGTGAATAATTTTAGAAGCGAGATGCGATCGGGTCGGTGCCATTTGAGCGATGTATCGTGTGAAGTTTCGTAAACTGCAAGAAAAAGAGGGACAAGTTTGCTAGAATGTCGCTCCGCTAATTGGGGAATTTCGAGAAGTGCTCTCAGGACTTGAGATCGTTGTGAAGCGTGTGCATCGGGTTTACTTTTAGCCAGACTTCTTTCGTATAGACGCTCGAGACGGTCATTAGCATCCAATTGACTATCTTCCCAAATGGTGTCCAAGGATTCTTGAAGACTTAAACCTTCTCCGCTAGGTTTCTGCACCTCATTTTCACTTGTTTCGTCCGTTTCTGTGGTCATCCTTGCATAGGCAATTTCCCAAACTTTAGGACCAGATCGCTCAGCAACAACTTTAAGCACACCGCAAACATCATTCCAAATGGGTGTGAAATTGACAGAAAGCAAGCCGAAACAGAAATATATCAAGGCAGAATCTGTCTCAGGGGATGAAAGTGCCGGAAGTCGTCTGAGAGCGAGTGAGATGGATCGTATATTCTCGACTGTTCGTGGAGTCTCGTTGATTGATAACATTGCTTCGAAGACGGGGCTGTCGAAAGTGGGAGGCAGTTTGGAAAGATGCAGGAGGCATCGTAATGAGAGCGAACGTACTTGAAAGGAGGGATACGCAAGATTTTCTTCAAGACATGATCTTTGATCTTGGGTGGTAGAGGTGAAATCGACGTCCTGTTCATATATCCTAAACCATTAATATAAGGGAAGAAAAGAGGAGTAAACCACCGAAGAAATTTCTCAAATCCCTTCAAAAATACAACATCACAAGTACCCCGTTTCAACTCCTCAGATACCAACCGCGATAATTCGACGATACCACGACGATTATTTCCTTTTGCTCTGAGCGACAGAATAAGTCCCATTGCATTTGAACCGAAGTTTTGGAATCGTGACGGACTGCAGAGTTGAACAATGTGTTCGTCAACTACATCTGATTGGAGATCGAGTATGTTGAGAATGTATAACTCGCGCCAAAGTTCCAAATCCAAGCTCTTCCGTTCTAGAGACTTGTGGAGTCTCTTGACTAATTCTTGTATAAAAGTTGAAGAGCCTTTAATGACATGTCCTCCTAGAAGTCCTGCGCCTCGAGGGACTATACCCGCACTCTCTGGAAGCAAGGCATCTTCTTCGAAGGAGAGAATTGCCAAGCATAAATATTGATAATACCAATCATCATCGAACCAGTTGAGGAATCTAAGGATTAGCTGTTGCCGTTCGTGAAGACAGTACGTTGCAAATCTTGGTAAAATTGAGGTTTGAAAGTGGACAATGTTCAATTTTCCAATGAAGCGACACAGCAATTCGAGCTGGCAACAAGGAAGTACATCAGGCGAGTGCGTCCGAGGCTCAGTTAGTTCCTTCTCAAACAATGCAAATGTCTCTTCCATTGAATTTCTATTCCGAGCCACAATGTGAGCGACTAATAAATACTTCTCTTTCGAGTCGAAGGAAGTGTTGACGGTGAGCACGGCTAATCGCCTAGAAAACGTTGACCAATCTTTGATTCTGTCGCCGTCCTTCACAGTGCAACAGAGTAGAAGTAAATCAATAGCTAAATCTTCAGCCTCCTTGCCAACATGTCCAAGGTAATAATCAACGACCCATTGTATCACAGGAACGAGGGCTTCGGCAGACGTATTATGGAGGACTTGTTGCAAAACATCATGCAAAAGTTGTAGAGAAGACTCACTGCTGGTTTCAGACACAACTTCCACAAGCGTGCTAAATAATAGTAAAGCTTTCGAGTGGAGGGTCTTTCCGGGTGCTCGCATACTCTCAATGAAAATATTCGAGATAGCTTGTCTGTATTCTGCATTATCGACATTCTGCAAATCGTCAAGCATCACATTGACAATCAGATTCGGTTCTTTGAGTCGTCGTAAGAGAAATGCGAATGCCTCCGAGGCAAAACGTTTGACGTAGTGCTTTTGTCGTGATTTTCCGATTAAGGGCGAGAGTTGGTGGAAGGTTGAATCGATGTTGGCTACGAGAGGCCGAGCGAGATATTTCAGCAGCCATGAAAGAGTATTAAATGAGGCCTCGATGACAGAGAAATCGTTGTGATTTGCACTCTGTGATAGTAAAGTCACTGTACGGACCCAGTAGTTGGTGTAGAAGTCTTCTCCCAGATCACGGGCCAGCTGTACTAGCATACTAGCAATTAGATACAAAGCCGTAGGGAGCAAGTAGTTACTCTAACAGAGAGTTCATAGCAAGAGGGTCATTTTTGCCAATATACTCCTCAAGAATGGACACAATCTGATCTTGATGATGTATGACTTGTGGCAGTGATTCACTCACGGGTAATATCCGTCTGTAGAATTCTGTGAATGTTGCGGACAAGTTCAGATCTTTCCATTTCTTGACTGACTCCGCGAAATACGAAAACACCTAAGTCTTAGTTTATCCACTGACAGGATTCCATACATAAGTCTCGTCATCATCAGCTCCAGAGTCTGGTATTAGCGGTCGAACTCTTCGAAGAACATCGATATTCAAACTATCAATCCTCTCAGAGAACGATCGAAACTGTCAGTCAGCAAAGAACATAGGTTCTGTATACCTTATGCTGTTTGTTTGAAGTGTCCTCCTGCCTATGAACCTTGCGTTTTCTCTTTAACGCCATGGCTTCTCGAAGACGAACTTTATAGACAAACTTGAAGCAAAATTTTGGAGCGAACTTTTTTTCGCAACAGATCGACACTCGGGGACAGCCGCCTGTCAGTGCCATACTTCATGACATAAGCAATTATTGACGTCCACCGTTTCAGGGTTAGGGCAGGCCGATAAATATAAGTGCCGCATCGCCCGCGTCAAATTCCTCCCACACACAACACCGCGACAAACAAACATTCTCTCTCCAAAACCAGTCTTCTCGGTCCAGGAAACCATCCACTCATTGATTGAAAACAATGCCTCCCAAAGCAGAGAAGAAACCTACGACCGCTGGAAAGGCTCCAGCTGGCAAAGCACCAGCTGAGAAGAAGGAAGCTGGCAAGAAAACTGCCGCTCCTTCCGGAGATAAGAAGAAACGCTCCAAGACTCGAAAAGAAACTTATTCTTCTTACATTTACAAAGGTACTATTCTCTTGTTTTGATGTTGTTTGAGTTGTTTTGATGCTGTTTTGATGATGTTTGATCCCTTCGCGTGAGTTGAGGCGTGACGTTTGCCTTGTTTACGTGTCCTTTCTGAGGAGGGTCAAGACATTGAGTCATCCACCCATATCCAACATGGTTCATCAAGTTGTCTTGGTTATCACGTGTTGGTATGGTTCATGGACCTCATTTTGTCAATGTTGGCATGCATTCGATCCATCGCGTCTCTCTTTTGGAAGCTGAGCCAGGCCTGGGCTGTCCTCTTACAAGGGCAATTCCCGACTTGAGTCATCATCATCCATCAAAGATGAGACATGATATCGATGCATCCATCAAACATCCATCTCCAACTTCTCATTTCCCATCCCCTCGTTCATTCTCCACAATTTTCCGAGTCAAAAAGCTAACTTTGACTAGTTTTGAAACAAGTCCATCCCGACACCGGTATCTCCAACAAAGCAATGTCAATCCTGAACTCCTTCGTCAACGACATCTTTGAACGTGTCGCCGGAGAAGCTTCCAAATTAGCTTCATACAACAAGAAATCAACCATCTCGTCTCGCGAAATTCAAACTGCCGTCCGTTTGATCTTGCCTGGTGAATTGGCAAAACATGCCGTCTCGGAAGGAACAAAGGCTGTTACAAGTATTACCGCTCTCTACTTTTGTGTGATCAATACTGATGTGTAGAATACTCTTCTGCTGCGAAATAGACTGTTGCTCTGTGAGACTTGGGTCGCTGGATGATGTGGTCGTTGGTGTATAGTATATAATCTTCGTTTGTCTTGTCTATAGTCGCTGTTTGCTTTCATTAGGCCACTTTTGAGGCGAGCTCTAAGCCTATACGGATTTAATCTTGATTCCAAACTTACAAATATACTTCTCTCTTCTATCTTCCCTCTGTATTAAGGTTTCGCGAAGTAAACTTCCCGTCGTCAGGACAATCCCTGCGCGGATCATCGAATTTTGATTTTTTTTTTTTTTGATTTTTTTTAACAAACTCTTCACTCTTCCCCTGTTGACCATCCTTCACATTGACTTGATGCCTCCGAAAAAGTCTACAACAGCGTCGGGAATCCAAATTAAAGCAGGCGGAGAACGTATCATCCCCGCCTCAGTAAGGCCAGATGGCTCTATTCGCCCTGAACGAAAAGTAAAAGCAGGCTACACCCCCGCCGAAGATATTACAGCCTACAAATCCGAAAAAGCAGAATCCTTTCGATCAAATCAATACGGGAGTAAAGATTATGTGCCGCCTGGTTCTGTGAAGAAAACAGGAGAGGCGAAGAAGCAGGTGGAGTTGGGAGTGGGCCAGGAAGATCCGGAGAAGAAAGCTAGAGCTTTGAAGAGAAAGATTAAGCAGGCGAAGGAGTTGAAGGATAGGCAGGAGAAGGGGGATAAGTTGGAACCTAATCAGCTTGCGAAGATTGATATGATTGAGGCGTTTGAGAAAGAGCTTGTTGCATTGAATATTGAAGAGAAGGACTAAAAGTTACATATTGAGCGCTTGGACGATAAGTTGGTCGCAGCACCCGTCTTCTATCTTGGCACGGAGACATTGAAACAGCATGGATGATGGAATACAATACATGGAATTTAATATCTGGAGACCAATACCATATTGGGAATCGACATACAAGAAACTCCTTCTTGATACACTCAAATATTGTGTGGCAACTTGTCTGAGACTTCGAAATATATCCTCATGCAAGGGCACGCCGAGTCACGGCAGGAACACAAGTATATAAACCTCTTGTTTCTGCAACCGAATACAATCTACAGACATGGCCGCGAAGGTTAAAATAGAAAAGCAACCGACTAAAGCTCAAGATCGAGTACTCCCAGAAAATCCGCACGAAAAACCACACGACCCAACTTCCCATGAACCACGTCATTCATCTCATGATATCAATGGACGTCAAAGTCAAAGTGACATCAATAAGACGGAGTCCTTAGATGAGCCGTCATCTAATCCTCGTCCTCCTGCAGAAGACGAGACAGAGGCAATGAAAGAAAAGTCGGCCCAGATTGTATTCTTTGATTTTGAGACTTGGAGTCTGGTGAAGGAAAAGGATGGAGAAAAGAGGTCATGGTCTCAGTCTCCTTGGTGATTCTCTGAAGTTGGACAAGGCAGTTATCATAAACAAGACGACCCTTTGCGAGAAGATGTGGCAGGAATTTGAATTCAATTCAAGTTTGATTTCAAAGTTTATATAATTGTGCCTCTTCCAATTTCAGATGACACCGTTTCATCTTCGGACTCACAAATTATTTCACCTTCTCCTCAATCGTCGTCACTTCTCCGTCATCTTCAATGAATCAGAAAGATTCTAAGAATCGTTTGTAGATGTTCCACATCCTGGTATAATCCTCGCCTGTCCTCCCGCTCGTCATCCGTGTTATCGATGCATCGCACAGATTCTACAAAATCGTATCTAATCTTTCCCGACCCTGGTTCCACGGTTCTCGAGCCACCCTTTTCATCGGTTTCGCCCATCAACGATTCATCTAATATCTCTGTCCATGAATTACGAAAATGGTCGCACCAAGTGGGTTAACCGCACACTGTGTGCTCTTTATGAACGTTTGGGACATAAACAGGTCCTGTTCAATGGAATTTCCTGCGTCACGCACTTTGTCCACAATCTGGTAGTAGGTCCCTGCGTCATTCCAACTTCATCAACTGGCTTCGGCCGTGGGTGGTATTTCGCAGAGTCATTCGAGTATGCGAAACTTTATGCGCAACAGGGTGGCTGCATCGCCGCTCATGCTTAAAACGGGCCAGAATACTGCAGCGTGAGGGGGCTCGCTAGCGATGACTGTACAACATTTGTAAAGTGGAATTGCGCATACCAATGTCAACATCACACTTCCAAGTCCTCCCGATTACCGTGAGGATTTCCTGTCCGGACCAGTTTCGAAAGATGCTTTCGCAAGTTGGGAGTCCCAAGCTCCTGCTCGTATGGACAAACAACAAATTGTGGCTAAAACGTCTTAAGGCGATTAGGATGATGGCTGGGAAGCTTATTTGTGTGATTTGCATTGTACGAGGTTAGAATATGAAGATAACCGTATATGTTAGTATGAGTGTATGTAGATTGATTGATAGCTAGCTCCGTATCTACATAGCGAAAGTTCGAAGTGAGATAACCTTCGACAGCGAAACTTTGGAACCTTCGTAATCTTCGTGCATCTCGCCAAGGATCGGGAGCTTCCAGTACACATTTCCAATTGCCCTTCCATATTCTTCGATGAGTTCAGCACATGCCATACTAGATTCCTTTTTGTACACATTTTGCATCTGTGAGCTACCAGCAATTATAAGATGTCTAGTAACTTCAAGTCCTTCGTAATTACCATTAAGTTCGTAACGACAATCAGCTGCATTGCCATGAGATTCACATCTCCACTGATTGATCTACAGAGAAAACTTTAGCGAAAACTTTGTTCACGCAATTGAATCCTCGCTGACGACCAAGGACAGGGAATACAGGTTAAGCAGCCATTGAATGCGATTTTTATGGCTGAAACAACTTCTGAAAAGACCGCTACTCCTATTCCAGCAAAAGACACTCAATCCTCTCCCAATGATCAAGCGTCTGGAGGTACTCTACTCTGACCCATGTCCTAACTTCGTTAACTAAAGATTCCTCGCAGGTCCCTGTCAAACGGAAGATTCCGCCAGGACATGCACAAGGCAAAGTAAATAAACGAAACCGAGGAAGGTTCAATAGAAACCGAGAAGATCAGTCATCACGATGGGAACGGAATGTGGATTCAAGACCCATGGTTCCAGAGGATGGTGAACAGCAGGAACGAAGACCAAAGAAGAAAGTAGCTTGTTTCATCGGATATTCTGGCGAAGGATATCATGGAATGCAATAGTACGTTTGCCTTGATGTTGAATTGGTGTCTGACTTTTAAGTAATCCTCCTATGAAGACCATTGAAGGCGATATTTATGAAGCTTTTGCAAAAGCTGGTGTAATTTTGAAAGCTAATGCTGTTGATCCTTCAAAAGTATTCTCTCTGATGTGTTCCCATTCTAATAAGTAGAGTAGCTTTCAACGGGCAGCACGAACGGATAAAGGTGTCCATGCAGCAGGGAATCTAATCTCGCTGAAGTTGATGGTTGGAAACGATGACCCAAACGACTTTGTCGACAAAATCAATGCGGAACTTCCTCCCCAAATTCGAATATGGGGTATTCAAAAGACAAACAACTCGTTCAACAGCCATACCCATTGCGACTCCCGAATCTACGAATACATAATACCTAGTCATTGTTTCCTGCCGCCCAAACCGGGAAGTACTGCATTTGAATCAGCAAGCAGATTACCACGACAAGAAAGAGAAGTAGAACCAGAAGACACATTTTGGGATTCTATTATATCTCCAGACTTTTATTCATTATTACGACGATACTATGCACACAAAAAACTTGGCGAAGGCGATGAGTTGCCTCCTGATCTCACTCCTGAAGAGGCAGATCGTCTTACTGCAATGAGAGATGGTGAAAAAGAAGCTATCCGAGCATTTCGAATATCGCCAGGTCGTCTAGGGAGAATCACATCTGCTTTCAAAGTCTACCTAGGAACCCACAATTTCCATAACTTTACAATCGGTGTTCCATACCAATCTAGTCAAGCTCAACGATACATGCGAACAATCGACATCAGTCCTCCCAAACTCATTGGCTCAACAGAATGGATTGGCATAAAAATCCACGGACAATCGTTCATGTTGCATCAAATTCGGAAAATGGTTGGTGCTGTGCTGGTAGCTATTCGTTATGGAACGGGAGAAGATGCGATTCGGTTTATGTTGAGGACGAAGGAGAATATGCATGTTCCGAAAGCACCGGCACAGGGATTATTACTGCAGCAGCCTGTGTTTTCGGGGATGAGTGAGAAGTTGCAGAAGTTTGGGAATGAGGCATTAAGTTGGGAACCGTTTCAGGAGAAGATTGAGAAGTTTAAGGATGAGTTCATTTATCACAGTATTTTCCAGGAAACTACTGCTGAGAATGTGTATGTGCTCTAATCTGTTGGTACTTGCTGATGTCGGTGTAGGTTCCATGAGTTTATCAATTTTATGGATTCGTTTCAGTATGATCCGGAGAAGGGATTGTCTTTGTCGTTGAGAGATCGACAGATTTATGCACCTGGGCAGGAGGAGCACGATGAGGACCCGAATGTCAAGGGCGATAACGAAGGATAATCCGACAGGCAGATTCGAAGAAATTACGATACCGTAGCAAAAGACCTTCGATACATCCATTTGCGAATCCATGTGATCCTTGTTGAATCGCTTAGCTTGCATTACGCATCCTAGCCTGAGTGATAATGTACATTCTATGCCGAGCTCAAACAGCAGAATACCCACCCCGCGAAGAACTCCCTTTCAACGTAGAAATAACATGATTCGTAAAGTCCCTAACCAAGTATGGCAAATCCCTCAGTGTATCCGAGTGAGGAAGTAAATCCCATCCTGACCCAGCGCCATATCTCGAATAATTCAAAAAGGCAGAATAAATGACATATGCTGCAATAATCAAAAACACACTTTCCATTAGCTCGTTACTAAAACAGTTTAGTGGGAAAGTGAGGTACATTATGATTAACCATGTTAGAAATCCCCAATGTCTTTTCTGCGGTGTTGGAGTCGTGTCCTCGGGAGGTGTGTCCCCTTGGGATGTAGGGCAGGCGTATTGCGTTCTCCAATCCAGTCGGAGAACACCTTCGTTGAAGGACATATAGCGTAATGGACCAATCTAGCGCGTTAGTACCTTTGCGGAGATACAGCACTACCTCCATAGCTCTATCGCACGTTATATCGATAATTGCTTTTTGCGGTGCATCGCTGTATTCCGGCCCATGTAATTCGATTCTGACTCCGCCTATCTCCTCCTCGGATGTTGACGATTGAATTACCGTCGTCTTTGCATCAATCGAGTGAGGCGGAAAAGTCCCTGCAACAGGGATTATCTGTGAAACAGCTTTCTCGTCTCCTCGGACAGCATATTTGATGAAACATACTGCAACGCTCAGTAACTATAGAAAGAGAGGCTACCTTGAGTTCCGTCATTACATCTGTCTTCAGGTGGATATATCTTACTATCCCATACAAGGTCTTGACATAAATCAAGAAATACTGTTGAATTCTCTATTGTTGGAGGTGTATTGACTGTTTTCCAGGCTGTATGGAGACCTTTCAGAGGACTCAGGTCGAAATGGTATGGTGGGATATTGAAGGAACAATCAAAAGACGCTGATGCAAATGGTGGAAGGAGGAGTGATAGTAGCAGCAGAGGAAGAGACTGAATCATCCTCTCAACAACAAGTTTCTCGTCAATTCGATGATGACGATTCAAGGAATCGCAGATGATCACAAACTCCAAATATTTACTGGGAGTTTCGAATCGATAACTTCCGGATTTATTCACAACTCCATCACTCGAAAAAGTTGGGTTAGGTGTTATTTGTTTATTTAGGCTAGTGCCCGAAAACGGAGATCCCGTTCATCTGTTTTGTTGACCGCCAGAAGCTCGCAATGTGACTGTGGATAGAAACCGGTCCTCCCCTTTCCCATTAAGAAGACGGGTGTCAGTCCAGAAGGACCAGATGTTTCCAATCTGAGAAAAAGCTAAGATACTCAATGATTCAATTTCCCGAGGACATTTGCTTGCAACTACAAGGTTATTACCTGCCAGATGACTACTATGCGCGAGATATCTTGCAAAAGGATGAAACTCTACAGCATGTCTTCCTTTACATTGAGCTAATAAAGCGTCAATGCGATGCATCAAGATGCAGCTCACAGACCTAATATTGCTGTTTTGGATCCAAGTCCTCATAAACGAAAACGTGGAGACCAAGCGCAGTAAAAAACGACCTCACCTAGAGTGGATAGTTGTGAAGCCAATTTCAACCAAAACGAACAGCGGCGGACGGGCATTGTTGCTAATTTATCTAACTATTCTGGAAGGTGTCTATGATACCGATGTGGCTGGTCTGCTGCGAGTTGGGGACCTTCTAATATTAATTCTTTCAAGATGCAAGCGACATATACTCCGAAGATTAAGTAGCCTTGGATGCTACGATTGGTCCTCCATTTGACTGGCTCTAGCTGCCAATTCAACAAACGGCATTGCGGCTAGAAATCTTGTGAAGAAAGCAATACGCGAATGTTTGCCTCATTTGACCGGCTACGAACTCCACCAGAAACGGAATTCTGCGATGCATTGAATTGTACTACAGACGATGTCAATTTAGTAACGATCGAGTTACTGAGAAAGGGACCGAAGAATCATGACTGAATCGTGGTCACGGAGAGGCTTTCCTACCACTGACGGTGCGAAAGTTGTGAGAGAAGCATTATCAAGGATTCAGAAACGATATTATTATGAGGAAGAAGGACAGTGGTACAGCCGGACGAATCCACCAATTCTATTGACCAATGTATAAATTAGCTTTCAGAGAAGTAGTACTATTGGTATAAAGCAAACTTCGTCTCATGCAGAAATCCACAACTACTTCCAACCTACAGGGTAGACACCGCTTTTCCCCACTCTCAATACGTTCGGGTCTTGCTGAGTTAGCGATATCACCATGTATGTGTATATGCTAGTTGTCGGATAAATCATATTGGCTTTGCTCTCTTGTCTCTCTTCGGAGTTGTGTTTAGCTTTAGACTTCGGCTGTCTTCCTGCGGTGGGTTAGGTTTTATACCGGCGCGTGGATTGAAGCGCGACTGATTGATCTGATCGATCAACGCGTTTTGATAGATAATTAGCTACGGTCTCCGTCACCATATTCGAGCCCAATCTTTCTAAGCTTATACCATGGAGGAGGAGGACGACTTCGATTTGTACCAAAGTCTACGTGATTCAGTTACAGGACTGGTCTCTGCCTTGGGAGGAATCGACTACTCCAATCCCTCTCGTCCATATGTCCTCGGCGATGATGCCTTAGGCTGTCTCAAAGACCTCAAAAAATGGATCAAATTCTTCGGTTCAAGCGGCAAACTCGATGCCCTTCGTTGCATTGCAGAAACAAACTTGGTGTCTCTCGACATTTGTGAAATACTCGGCTCCTTCAAACAAGGCCAAGAAGACGACAAATTCAAATTCCGTCTCGCTCTGAATTGCTGTACCTCTTTCTTAACTGTTGGAGACTAACCATTTGTGTAGTGGAATTGCTAGTTCAGTTGACTTGGAAAATCGAACACGATCCAAAGCAAGCTGACCAAACTCAAGTTCAGTATGAAGCTCCTTGCGAAGCAGCCCAAATCCAATACAAAAACGCCATCCTTCATAATTCGAAACATAACATTCTACGGCCCATCGTTCGAATTGCTCTCCCTTCAATGGCAATTCCACGACGTGATCGTCCCGAACGCGATGACAATATCATCATCCTTGCTATTTCGCTTCTCCGCAATCTTGTCGAAATAAGTGGAAAGGCGGCTGCAGCTACTGGAGCAGATCGGGAGCGAGATGTCCATTCTAGGAGTCAAATGATATTATCTTTTGAGAAGAGTGACGTGTTCAATTTGTTGGCTGCGTTGGCTGCTCGAACAACTGATGAGTTTGAGAAAGTGGATTGTGTGCTTATCGAGCTGTTGTATCATTTGTTGAAGGGTGTGAATGCCGAGGATGTTATTTCCACACCAGATCAACAGACTTCTGTATTGTGCTCGATGATGCTTGCTAATGTGTAGAAACCACTTGGAGATCTTAGCAATATGCTCAAGAAGGAAGACAACCTTAAGCGATATAATAAACGAAACAGTTCGACTCGACACAATCGTTTCGGAACAATGATATCAGTTGTCAGAACAAATGATCTCCGACTAACCATCCCTGGTCAAAATGCCCTAGTCAACGGCCAATCTGGAAGTCTCGAAAAACTTGATTCCCTCAAGAAGTATGTTCTCTCTGTCCACTGGAATGTAGAATCGGTAGATATCCTCATCATCTCAATTGACAATAGAACGACCTTGACAAACCAGTTCATCTCACAAAAGAGGCAAATACCGTCTTAAGTAGCTTTGTCGCAGGATTCCTCGAATCTTCTTTCAATCGTATTTTCCATCTCATCTGCTGCTAACGATAGCGCTCGTCGCTTCAGTGACACGTGCAATCGAAAGAGAGGCCCAGCGCTGTCTTGATGTTCATCGTACTCACCTACTATACATTATAGGTTGGTTTCTGAAAGCTCATCAACTCCTTCATTCCAAGAAACATGACGCTGGTGATTATGGAAATATAGCTGCTGTATTCGACCCTCGTTGTCTGGTACTTGTACTTCGTGTTATGCGTAGTGCAATGACCGACAGAAATCATACTCAATTGCATGCGGCGATGGAATGTTTTGCAGAATTGGTGTCTATCTCAGATATACCATCTAATGAATAGTTGAGCACAGTGCATGCCATGTCGCAAGGGACCTCGGAGGAGTATCAAGATATTGCTAATAACATCTTGCTCAATCTGTTCTACGATGAAGCGAATCTGGATATGGTTGTTCTCTGTGTCAAGGAGTACCACAAACAGTCTTTCGGGTACTGTGTCCTTATCGAACATGTCTAACGTCAGATACTTGGACGCATGTACTTCTCTGGCACATATTGTCCTCAAAGTTCTCGAACACTTCTCCGAAGACCAACGAATGTACATTAAATCCAAACGTCAGAGAAAAGCAGACAAAAATCGGCAGCAAGGAGGTGAATCTGACTCGGAAGACGAACGTCAAACTAAACGTGTCTCGGAAAAGGCCTTTCAATTCACCGCATTTGAATCTGTACGTCCTCCATATCCCGGGGCTGATACATTCAGAAATTCATGAACGATAAATGTGTCAGTACATTCCGTTCTTTGTTGGATTATTACGAGGAATTACGACCTGATCAGATCAAACGCGTCTTGACTTTCTTTCACAGACTTTTTGTCAAGAGAAAGCAGCATGTTATTCTATATCGACTTGATATCTGTGAACTACTTTCGCGAATGGTGAATGATGAAATTAACATCCCTCGAGATGCGCCGATACGAAAACATCTCGAGGAATTCGTCAAACATTATAGTCGCTGTCTCACAAAAGCTTTAGCAAAAACACCTGCATTATATGTTGAGGTTCGCTATCTTTGTCTGCATTGTTGATATCTAGTTATTATTCCACAAAATCCCTAATCAGCTATACTATCTACAACACGGAGAAGAATATGTTGCACCAGCTAAAGCACCTCGTGCCGCTGCCGAGTTGGAAGTTAAACCGGGCCGAAGTATAGAGGAACAAATTTCCATTGTTGTTGCCGCATTACTCGATAATCAAAAGAGTGAGGCATTGGATAGCCTTAAAACAATAATTCAAAGTACAATTACAGAGTTAAAGACATGGGATCAAGAAGCTGAAGCACGTCGACTTGCTGCTGAGGAACAAGGAAAGGAGTTTGAAAAGCCGATGAGACAACCTGTTTGTACGTCCGCCCACTTTGCCCTTCTAAGTATAGTTCTGCTCTTTGGAAAGGACGGATTCAGAATGACTCTGTTTAAAGATGGGAAATTGCAGCTACTTCTCAGACTTATGGGAGCAGAACGTCTTGGGGACAGAGGTAATTCAAAGTATTAACATATCTGACGGAAGATGATCCCGAGGTGAGCTGGCTCATACCTGGATATGTTTCAACAGAAGATGTCGAAAACAACTTGCGATTTTTGAAACGATATATCGATGAACCTCCAATCTTCGAAGATGATGAATCGCCGTCAAAACTCATCCGTCCGAGAAAAGTCGTTCGAAATGATTACTCTGATCACGACAGCAACGTCTCGTCTGATGGTGCAGATTCATTCGACTCAAATTTAGATGACCCCGACGATTCCGATCGACCTCGTCGCAGAATTCAGAGACGAAGCAAGAAAAGCAAGCCGAAGTCCAAGAAAAGGAAGCGAAGAGAGATGGATGATGAAGAACTTCAAGCTGCAAGAGAAAAGAAAAGACTTGCTGAGCTCGAAAAACAGGCAAAGATTAAAAGTGCCGCTAAGATTGTTGATTCAGATGATGATGAGGACGAGGAAAGGGAGTTCTTTGAGCGGGAGAGAGAATTGCGTGAGAAAATGGCTAGAATGGCTGAAGAAGGCGAACTGCCTAATTCTGGGACAAAAAAGAAGAAGCCAAAAGCGCCAAGTCAGTCAAGGAAAGTGATACCACAGAAGGAATGGACGGTATCTCCGTTGGCTGACCCGGATTCTCTTGATGAGGAAACGATGTCAGATGAAGTAGGTATGCACCTAGATTTGAAGCGAAAGCTGTCGGGATATGACACCGAGCACAGTGATTTGGACGAAGATGGTGAGCGTAGTGACCAGGAAGAGATCGATAGGGATGTCGAAAGATTACGTAGTCTCACGGACGTTCGTATGGCGAAGAGACGAGCGGAGGTCAACGGCAATGATGATTCCGTCAAGTCACAGTTAGTGAAGAAGAGAAGGATAATTAGCATCAACTCAGATGAAGATGAAGTGTAATGAAACTCTAATTATGCGCATTCGGAAAAGAATGCGATTTACAAAAACTTATGCCAGCAAAGTAATGCTATGGGGAATTATCAACCTAGCAAACAACAAGCTATGCCAAACATCACTTAGATTTCTTCTTCTTGGGAATGGTCACCAAGTGGTTCTTCCCCCTTTGAATTTTCGTCTTTTTATAGAGACGGCCAACAGGCTCCTCATTCTTCTTTTGTTTGTTTGACTTCTTCCGCGATTGGGGACTTGCAGTTTCTATCATTAGCATGTGCATCAACGTTCTGCAATACTTTTGATTTTTGTCTCAAACCAAGTCCGTTTAGGCCTTGACATAATCTCATCTTGATGCTTGATGGCATTTTCTCCCTTCTTAACCTCCATCTCAGCAACTCTCAAGGCTTTTTCTTCTTTCTCCTCCTTGAGAATATCTTCAATGTCTTCCTTCAAAGCCTCCAGCTTTGTGGAGAATATCGCAACTTGATCCCAATCCAATAGTCGTGACACAATCTCTTCTCCCGCCTTCTTTGAAGCTTTGAAAGCTTGTTTGAGAAGTTTCCGGTCTGCTTCTCCACACAGGGTAATAGCGCGACCGGAACGGCCTGCACGAGCTGTTCTCCCGACTCGATGTAGATAAATCTCGTAGGTAAGTGGTGCTTCGTAGTTTATTACAGTTTCGACACCACGGATATCGAGACCTCTGGAAGCGAGATCAGTGCATAGTAAGAAATCCACTTGTCCGACAAGGAATGCATCTAACGAAGCCAATCTCTAATATATTAGACTTTCCGTATTGTTTGTAGGGTACCTGTGGTTGAGTGAGAGATCCGTGGAGTTCAGCAGCCTTAAGGTTTAGAAGACCGAATATGATTCGCATGCGATGTGCAAACTCTTTTGTTCGAAAAAAAATGATGACGCGAGAGGTGAAGATGGAACGACACAAACTGACTAAAGCAGCGGGACGTAAATCCTCCCTGCTAGGTCGAATCCGAATGAATTCCTGAGTGAGACTTGACACAGTAGAATTCTTCGGATCAATGAATAATCGTACTGGTTTCGTCAAGGAGAGACGGATTAGCGTATTGACATCATCTGTCATAGTCGCAGAGAATAACATTGTCTGTCGTGATTTCGGAAGACTGTTTGTGATTTCCGTCAATTCTTCTCGGAATCCATCTTCCAACATTCGATCCGCTTCGTCAATGACAAGAATTTCCACTTTATCGGGGACGAATCCCTGAGAATTGCGCACGTGGTCGATGAATCGACCTGGTGTGGCAATGACTACATCAGGTCTTTTGCGCAATTCCACTTCTTGTGCTTTGAGACTGAGACCACCGACACATAGGACAATTTTGAGGTCGTCCATGAACTGAGCTAGTTTGGTGGCTACACTGTAACATTGTAGTGCCAATTCACGTGTTGGAGTAAGAATGAGAACTCTGGTCCTAGACAAATCTCGAGGGCGATAATGCAGTCGATCGAGGATAGGAATGAGAAAGGCAGCTGTTTTACCGGAACCCGTCACAGCTGAAGCGACAATGTCTTTGCCCTGCAATGCGAGAGGAATGGTTTGTGCTTGAATTGGAGTCGGTGTGCGGAATTTCATTGTATAGAGCGCTTTCATGAGAGGTCGATTGAGGAGCAGGGGAACGAAATCTTCCATAGCGGCTTTAGGTTTTTTCGTCTCTGCTGGGGCAAAGTATTCTGCCTTTCGCGCTTTTTCCTCATCATCTGACTCGATTTCTTCGTCGTCGGAAGAGGAGGCGAGATCGTCTGGGTGCGGAACGCCAGGCGATATCGAGTCTGAATCATCGCTTCCGTCGACTTCGTCAGCCTGGTTTTCATTGGCGTCGTCTTGATCTTCAGTACTTGCAGCCTCAGAATTGCCGTCTATATTGTCGAGATCGACTTCGTCGTCACTTGCTCCCATGCCAAATCCATCTTCAGCTAGATTCTCGTCATCACCAAATCCCTTGAATTCCTCCTCTTCGTCGTAGGCCCCCTCGTCTTCTTCATCAACCTCGTCCTCATCCTCCTCTTCCTCTTCCTCTTCCTCTTCCTCTTCCTCTTCCTCTTCCTCTTCCTCTTCCTCTTCCTCTTCCTCTTCCTCTTCCTCTTCCTCTTCCTCTTCCTCTTCCTCTTCGTCAGACTGGACGACTTTCTGTTTTCGACGGGCGATAATTTCGTCCAGGTCAACAGACGCTCCAGACTTCTCTCCTAATAGCTCCTTAAATGCCCAATCGGAGTTTTGAATCTTTTGCACTCCCGAGATATCGCCGTCGACATCGAAGACGAAGTTGGGATCTATTTCAAAGTCGAGCTTTCGTTTCTTGTTCTTTGAACCAGTTCTGTAGTCTGGTTCTCTCTCTGACTCACTTTCGGTTCCAGAGACAGAATCATCGTCTTCTATCGTCATAATGAAGCCATTATGCCGTTTGACTCCCATCTTTGCCCGGTCCCTGAATCGCAGGAAAATTTTTGAAGCTGATCGGCGCAGTGATAAATTGAGTGAATAAAGTAAATATTTAAATATTTAAATGTATTTCTTAAATGGACGCATTCGACAATTTCACCCACTTCCTCTTCCTAGCAACAAAGTTAAGGCTCGCCTTGTTCTTTTCCCTTTGCTTTCCTTCTTCGACTTGCGTGTACCGTAGGGGTTGCTATTGATTATCTGCTATCAAATCAACATCGCCATCATCCTTTCTCGCTACTCATTGAATGCGTCAATGGATTCTCGATCTCCACTGGCTTTCTTGCCTCCCCCAAATTCACCATTAAACACTTTCCCTCGTCTCGTAAATCCCTCCAAATCCGCCTCTCCTCGATCCTCTCCGGTCCCCAGCACCTCGCGCACCCCACCTCCTTCCTCCAAACTCACTTCCTCAGCAAAGCGAAAAGCCTCATTCGGTGACGACGAGAATGACGATGAAGATAGTATCATGGCGACAAGTCCTCAACCTCCAGCTCGCACTCTAAAACGATCTCGTCAATCACCATCCAACTCAAATTCATCACAACGACGTGGATCACTACCTCTCTCACGCCTTCTCGATAATTTAGATGAGTCTTCGCTTATCAAATTGATTACCTCCTTGGTAGAACGACATCCAGATCTTGCCCCCGAAATTCAAAGCCTCGTTCCGAAATTAACCCCGCAAAGTGCGTTGGGCATCCTAACCAAGTATGAACGACAATTTCTCGAGGCATTTCCGTATGGAGGTGATAAACAGGGTGAATATGCCTATTCCAGGGTTCACACTGCATATAAAGCCTTGTTAGATGCGATACGCGATTACACAACATACTTCCGACCTCCTCCCTCTCTATCTTCGTCAAACTCCAACTCAACAACTCCTTACATATTACCTGCTGAGATCTTGTCGTTCTTGGACAATGTGACGAATTTGTTACATCGGTTGCAGACATGGAATAATCCTATTCATAATCTCGCAAAGGAAAGTGCGATGGCTGAAGTCATTGATGCATGGGAAGCTGCAATAAGATGGTTTCTGGAGGTAAATGGGGGATTTGCTTTCACTATGGGAGGTTGGTTGGATAGACTTGAAGCACATGCTGGCAAGGAAGAAGGATTCAGACGAATTGTTGAGGAAATTCGACGTCAGTTTTCCTGGACTCGAAATCATTAGGGAAGAATATGGAGGATTTAGCAGGGAATTGGCATACTTTTTTCAAGGTGGTCGTTTCGACAGGGCTATTGGTTTTGGTTGGCATACGGATTTGCGATGGAGAAAGTGATTTTTAATGGGGTCTTATGTATATTTATGGAGCAAAGAATTTGGTGATACGTAGGTATTTCAGCAGCATACCAAAGAACATCCTAACTTTTTCCTACTCTGGTCCGTCAACTTGTTCCAAAATATCGTCAAGAGCGGTCTTTGTATCTTCCGCCATCTGTCCTTCAATTTCTTGACTAACTCTCTCGTCACCTAGAAGTGGATCCGGCACCACGATTCCCTCGGGAATCTCATCCAGCCCCTCAAAAACCTTCATCTCCAATAACTGCTCCATTAACTTCTTCTCAGTGAGTTCCTCCACACTGACTCTCTCATTCTCATGCACGTAACTTGGTTTCGGGTCGTTTTTGCCATCCTTGGCCCATGGCCATCGCGGAAGTTTCCAATTATGTTGGTCGAGCATTACGACGAGTCCAAGACCGGAGAGAAGGATGGAGATTATTCGGCTGTAGTGGTTGTAGGTGTTTAGTGCTGGTCCAACCTTGTCCCAGTTCTTTTTGAAGGGGAGGGCCAAGTAGTGGAAGGGGTTTAAGTTGATGCCGCGTCTCGCAAGGTCGACAGATGTGGAGTTGAACTCGGGAGGTGGATCGGGTAGAGGTGGCATGGTTCGGCTTCAGAGTTGACGAGTCGAAGAGTGGGATTGTTCAAATATCGCTTCTGTTAATGAATACGACAGTGTAAATAGTGTATACCGAGACAGGGACCCTGGCAGCGAGTCTTGACAGAGCTTCCATGTCTGAGAGTCCATCTGATCATCAAAGAAAGTGTAATTTACGGCTAATTTCGGTAATTTAAGCTAAATTGGCCGTAAGCAGGCATATAATCTACAAAGG
>Ga0335073_10001605_pt1 | contig 30306 bp, 36 predicted proteins | sample Lox_Sample_22_FD_207093 | JGI IMG/M metagenome (GOLD analysis project Ga0335073, IMG submission 207093) | Soil microbial communities from Loxahatchee National Wildlife Refuge, Florida, United States - Lox_Sample_2.2 | ecosystem: Environmental > Terrestrial > Soil > Wetlands | place: USA... | reverse complement strand
CCCGTTTCCCTCGACGCGACACAAGGGTCCCTCAGTCGCAGGAACGTGATAGCGCGTGATCCAAATTGTGCCTTCGTGATCTTCGAGGATGGAACCGATTCCGATATGCCGCGAGGGATCGGAGTACCACTGAAGCTCGCCGTCTTTCAGGCGAGCCAGACCGCTTGTAGTGCCGATCCATAAGCTGCCATCGCGAGCACCCAACAAGTACTTAAATCCACGGCTTGGCAGTTTCAATCCCGGCGGGGCGTACGGAACGAAGCTGACGCCGTCGAAGCGCACCAGCCCGCTGGCTGTTCCGAACCAAAAGTAGCCGTCGGCGGTCTGAGTGAATGGGCCGCGAAAATCTTCGGCAACGTCTTGTACTCGCCAAGCTGTATGCGCATATTGTGAAACCTTATGGGTCGGGTCCAGCGCTGCTGACCAAATAGCAGAAGAGAAGTAGAAGAGCGAAAGAAATAGGATAGAGCGTGCTATGCGGGATTTTTTTCCGCCTACCCAGCGCATGCTTGGTTTCAGGACAAGCCATCGCCTCCGGCCCAGGCGACTATCATCATGCACCGTCAGAATGCCGGTCGGTGTTGCATCAACGTTCCTACTCAAATCTTTGCAGCCTTCTGACCTTTGCCGAACAGCGACTGCCCGTCTGCGCACCGCACCAGACGCAATCGGCAACGGTAACCCTCAACTCGCCTGTCCTCGTATTCTCGCTCCACACCTTGAAGTGGTTGACCAACCTCGCATGGATGACCTGAAAATCCTTAGCACCAGTGGCGAACAGGAGCGGGTCTTCGGCGAGCGCCTTTGCAGCTTGTTCGCCCCATCCCTGCCGTGAGAGAGTACGGTTCACGCGGTCGTAGTTCAATTCAGACCAAAATAGCTGCTTCAGTGGCTCAATGCCCGCAAGATCGTGGAGAATGCTCAGAACTGCTTGCTGACGCTCGGTATTTGCTTCAGGCAACGTAGGACTCCCAGTGGCGACAGCCGCTGCGATGGGTCTTGGCCAAAGTGCACGGCTGGAATGTGGTAACCGCGAAAGTTACCACTTTGTCGTCGTCAAGTGAAGTATTTATCTGACGTCTGGGCCAGCGCACGGCTGGCGAATCGCGCGGGAGCGCGCGAGCAACATCGGCACTGGCCCTCTGCCGACCTGCCTCAGCTCACTACGATGCCGCGCACCCAAACCCCAAAAGACGACCACGACTCATTTACCGAAGTCCTTGGTCTGGATCGATAAAGGTGGCCGCTGCTAGAGCGGCCTCATCCGTTCGGTGCTGCCCCGCTCGGCAAAGTCACGAACAGCCGTCATCGGCACAAGAACCTTGCGCCCGGCGCGTGTGCTCGCCAGCCTGCCGCTCTTAATCAAGAGATCGACACTGCGCTGGCTCAGACACAGCATGGCTGCCGCACGCGCCCGGCTCACCAACAGTGGTTCAGAAAATTCGTCAATCTTCATGTGATGTATTCCTTTCAATTTACGCGGCGCACGATGGCGCGCCAGTGTTCGGTAGTTTTGGACGTGCCCACGGATAGCAATACTTTGCTGCGGGCTTGTTCCGAGCTTGCTCTTTGCGTGTAGCCCATCGGACGTTGCCCGGCTCGTAATGGCCGTCGTTGTCCAGCCTGTCGATGCTGTGTTCCGGGCTGGGACGCGGGCCTAACTCAGCAAAGAACTCTGCGAATGACTTGAACCTGAACTCGATGCCTCTGCCTCCGTAACGTGGATGGTTGCTGCTACAACGTCCCTTCGCGCTGTAGAAGATGGCTAGTTCTGCTTTGTACTGCCGCAGATGGTCTGGGATTCTGCCCATTTGTCGCTGGCACCCACACGACCGTGTGCGATTGTGCGTAAGGGACGATAACTGAACGCTGACATGGTTGCCGCAGTCACAGCGGCAAAGCCATCGCGACATACCCGCAGCGGTAAAGCCGATGTGCTCGACAGCGACCAGCTTGCCGAACCGCTCGCCCCTCAATTCTCTAATTGCTCTTGCCATTGTTTGTAACCCGTAGACTAGAATTTCGATCCTCGCGCAATACGGCGGGATCGTTGTGTTGAATCATTGGAAACTTGCAGGCCGGGTGCAGGGCCGTGCGTTGAAGTGAAAAATTGCAGCGGAACCCCGGCTTTAACACGCTACCGACGCCGGGCTGCGCCGGGCTGCTGTGGCCTACCATGCTTTGCACGGCATCGCTACAGCGTAGCTACAACGCCGCTTACCCGCGAGGCGCGCGCCACGCTGTAAGAACGTCCGACGAACTCTCCGGACTAGGAAACTAGCGACGCGCTAGGCACTCTGTTGCTTACTACGCGGGGCGTATTGCTTAGGCGCTGTTGCTTTGCTTTCTGTCGCCAACCGATCAGGCTTGATCTTGACTGGCGTTGGCGGTGCTGCGTTGATACTCAGCGGCCCGGCTGCGCAGCACGGTGACTTCTTTGCTTTCGACATTGTGGTGACTCCTTTCTGGAAGATTTTGTGTGACCCGGCAAAAAAGCCTCTTGACAGGTCACATTGGTGTGTTACATTACAAGCGATGTTGGACGCATTAAACGTAACGTGTGGTGAAAAGTGATGGCAACCGGCAAATTCATCGCGTATTACAGGGTTTCGACAAAGCGGCAAGGCCGTAGCGGACTAGGACTAGAGGCACAGAAGAATGCTGTTGCCGACTACTTGAACGGCGGACGCTGGACGCTGGTAGACGAAGTTACCGAAGTCGAGAGCGGACGCAGGAATGATCGGCCTGAGCTAAAACGTGCTTTAGCTCTGTGCCGCGTCTATGGCGCACGCTTAGTTGTTGCGAAGATGGATCGCCTATCCCGAAACGTGCATTTCCTGTCCGGCTTGATGGAATCCAAAGTGCCATTCGTCGCCGCCGATATGCCGGACGCGAACGAACTAACAATTCACATACTTGCAGCAGTCGCGCAGGCCGAAGCGAACGCGATCAGCGCGCGAACAAAGGCCGCACTGGCTACATCGAAGAAGAAGTTAGGCGGACGGAAAAGCAACAGCGCATCCATACATCGCGTCGGTGTACCAGCAAGCGCCGTAGCGCGCGCGGAGAACGCACGGAAGCGCGCGGCGGACGTAATGCCCGTTATCGAGGCCGTTCGAGCGACCGGCGCGCAATCTCTGCGGCAGATCGCAGACGGGTTGAATGAGCGCAGCGTCCCGGCCCCGCGCGGTGGACACTGGACGGCAACTCAGGTGATGCGCGTAATGAAGCACGCCAGCGTATCGGCCTAGCTCCTGCACATGTACAGTCGGAATTGCGATTTAAGCGACGTTCCTACGCGAGTGACCCTCTGGCCTATCCCGCGCGCACAACGCCCGCCAGAACGCATTCTAGCGCAAATACGCGGCAGTCTCGTAGACCCACCAAGTGATGACTGCCGCGCGTCCCGACGTTTGGAGCGCCCCATCGGGAAACTTTAATTATCTTAGCGGGTCGGCAACGACTCCAGCCACGCCGGGCCTTTGTCGCGCATGAGTTTCATCTTGTCTTGACGTGAAAGCTGCCGATACTGCTCTTGAGTCTTTGGCTCCCCGCTAGGAATGTGGGGACGGGTCAACGGAAGCGCCTCATACGCAGCTAGACCATTCGCAGCGATGAACGAAGTTTTGCTCCGCACGTCCGGAAAATCGGCTTTACTCAGAAACTTGACGCTGCGGCCATCGACGTACTGCGCCCCATCTGGGCTACCCGCGAGATTCCGCAATGCCGTGGATAACGGGACTGTTTCGCCGTCGCGTGCCGTGACATTGACCTGCCCGGTAGCAGGATCAAACGCGATGTCGTGGCTCTCGCGCAGTTTCGACAGCGCACCCTCTGGGTTTTTCCATGAAACGCCGCTCAATTCAAGTTCCGCCATCTGCGCCTGCTCTGGCGTAGTCGGCTGTGCGCCGTCATTGTTCTCTGTACTCATAATTCCTCTGTGCCGGGCCAAAGTCCCCGGCTGGTTGGTGCTTTGTATTGTGTCCGTCCGCAAGCTCGCTCCCGACTGCTACCTAACTAGGGACACGCCGTGAGGAACGCATAGCTGCCGGAGATACAGCCACGCGAAGGAAACGGCGATTGGATTGTCAGGGAATCTGAGCGAGCTTGTGGCCGGATAGAATACGCGGCGGTTAGACTGAAAAGCCTACCGGGTGGTAGGCGAACAAAGTGTTCCTTAATGCAACTTACTCTTCTAGTATAACACCAAAATTCTATCTGTCAATAGTTTTATCGGTAAGTCACACAAACCAAAAGGCAACATTTTTTGGATGCGCTACAGCCTAACTTTCGGAAAGTACGAACTAAAGCTGTACATGCCTGATTTCACTGGCTCGAACCTAGAACGGCAGCTAGCTGGATAGCACCCACAACTAGCTCGTACTGCTCCTCGACTGCTCTATCCAGTAGCCTAGTTCCGTAGAGTGCGGCGCAGAACAGCGCAGGCACGTTGTAGACAGGTGAAAGTGCGACAACTACGGCATAAGGTGGCGCTCAAAACGTACTTCGTCGGTACGTCGCACCCTACTGCCCGTCAAGCTAAGTACGCTGCGGGTAGTGTCTCAGTGTGACATGCAGTAGTTTCGAATGTCGGTGGCAATAGTTTCGCGGTCCTGCCTCGCAATCTGTGCGCCGGTCAAGTGCAGCACTCCGAGCGCCTCGCGCCCGGCAATCGTACCTGTCCTCGTTAACACGCGGCCATTCGCACTTTTTCTACATGGCTTGCCGCCGCCAAATAGCTGAAGGGTCTCGAATCCTATCGTGACGATCATCCCGGGTTGAATGGCTTCCATCGTCTTTACAACCAGCGGGAGGCAAAATGCCTTAATTTCCTTGCGCAGCGTGCGGTCAAAATCTCTTCTGTATATCTCTATGCTATTTGCACGAATGAATATAGCGTTCAGTCCCACGCACCTTTCAATGCATTCTGTACCGATCATGTCACGCAAGCGCCTCGCGAGAGGCCAGCTCTCCGTAGCATATTCGCTCCGCTGCGGCCATCCGTCTTCGTTGCCGTATGCGCGTTCTTCCAAGGGGGTTTTACAGCCTCGCCCCGGCTGATATCCGAGGAACAAGATTGGTGCCTTGGGATAGGGCGGCCCATAAAGAATCTGGAACCCCACATCATCCGGTAGACGACCGGATATATTGTTGTAGAATTCTTTGGTGTCTTTATAAGTTTGACGGCAAATTTCTTCTGCTGAAATTAGGCGTTGTTCGCTCACTTCGCTTCTCCTCATCGTCGTCGGGGTGTCCCTCACCTTTGCAGGACCACTGTTCCATACTGCAAACTGAGACACTACCAAACAGCGTAACGCATGTGCCCGTAGTTTCCCGGATGGCACCGAAACTCATAAAGTAGTTGACATCACAACTCACCGATGTTATACTGTTTGCAGGTTGGGCGGAAGCGTGGCTTGTACCCCGACCTACAATTCAACTAAAGGCTGTGCCCCAAAAGGTCCGGCCTTTTCTGTTTTACGGCCCCGAGTGACCTGCATACCGTGCAGTGCTCGCTCTGATTCTCGACGCGCCGTTACCCCAAACGCAGTCAGCACGGAGTAGCTGCAGGCCGGTTCTGCCGCGAGCGGGGACAAGGAACAAGAAAGCAGAACGAGTAAGTGTGAAAAGAGAGGGGTTCATTTCTTTTCAGTATCTTACATCTCCTCTAATCTACTAAATTCCTTGTTCCCTGTTCCCTGTTCCCTCCACACTACCGGGCGGGCAGAGAACTCGGTATCGATACTGTATGCCACTGCTTAGGGTGACGACCTAACCCACAAACAAGGAAATTGATTACAAGGAGCTAACTAGCTAAACCATATGAATACTCCAACTACTGCGGCTGCGAGCGATGTGCAGCCGTTCGCGCTGCATTCGCTTGGCGAGCTTTTCGCAGCACCAAAAGACAATACGAAATACCTTGTTGATGATCTACTACCGATGGGTGGGACTTCGGTCATCGTAGCCAAACCAAAATGTGGAAAAAGCACGCTGGTGCGGCAGCTTGCCGTTGCCGTTGCTAAGGGTCTGCCGTTCTTAGGACGGACAACTGAGCAGGGTCGGGTGCTCTACCTCTGCATCGAAGATAAGTGGGAAGAAGTGTGCGACCACTTCAAACTGCTGGGCGCCGACAACGATACTCCTATCTCGCCTGTTTTCGAGTGGAATGTTGGCCCAGACGGAATCGAACGGCTGACGCGCACTTTGTCTGCGTCTCCTGACATCAAACTCGCCATAATTGATCCGATTTTCCGCTTCATTCGTGTGGCTGATAGCAACGATTACGTCAAGGTAACGGACGCTTTGGCACCGCTGCACAACTTAGCGCGCGCGCATGAAGGTCTTCACATCGCTCTCGTGCACCACATGAAGAAGAAAGCCGGTGATGATCCGTTCGACGGCACGTTAGGTTCAACGGCGATTAACTCCAATGTCGATACGATCGTCAACCTGCGCCGAAATCGTGAGGGTCTGCGCACGATCCAAAGTTGCAATCGTCACGGTCGTGACTTGCCGGAATCGTTCTTGGTCTGGAACGAAGTGACCCACAGCGTATCGCTCGGCCCGACAGCGGAAGAGGCTGAACGTCAGGCTGCTATCAGCATCCGGCAGCGAATCGAGAAAGAAATGATCGAGTTCGTTGCCGCGCACCACGGCGCAACTCAGGCCGATGTTTATGCCAATGCGAGCGGCAAAACCAAGGCACGGCGCGATGCGCTGGCTGCTCTTGTAGAGGGCGGCATCCTCGTTCAAGCGGGTGCCGGTGTCAAAAACGATCCGCATACCTACACTGTGCCCGCAATACCGCAGGAGAAGGTCAATTAGCCGACTCCCATGCAATCGCAACAATTACACAGCGCCAGTGCGCCCGGCGTTTGCGGCTTCGAGCCGTTAGCAGCATCCCCTGAACCATTTGTCGATGCCGATGCTGCCGCGCAATTCTTATCGCTCACGCGCCGTCGCGTGCTGGAACTTGCGCGAAACGGAAGCGTGCCCGCGTACCCCCTTGGTAACGGATCGCGCCGGGTTTGGCGCTTCCGACTAAGTGAACTTGCTAAGGCCGTCCAATCTTTCGGTGTACACTGCGCGTGGCAGTCTCCCGCGTCAGCTTAGGAGAAGAGATGGCGCGAGGCAGACATCAACGCGGTTGGCTGCGTACCGAAGAACGCAGCGACGGCAAAACATGGGTGCTGCACTACAGAGCGACACGCGAGAGCGACGGCAAGCGCGTAGAGCGAAAGCTGCCCATCGGCCTTGTGCGAGAGTTCCCAAGCAAGGCATCGGCATGGGCGGAAGTAGACCGGCTGCACCTGAAACTAAACGAACCGGACTTTCGCGGCGGCATCACGTTTGCAGACCTTGCAAGGCACTACGAAGCGCACGAGCTAGGCTCGCAGGCAGATGCCGTAGACCCGAAGTCCCACACAACGATTGCAGCGTACAAACGTGCCTTGCGCATTCGCTTAATCCCACAATGGGGTAAGCGGGTCGCGCTGGGCATCGAACCGCTGGAAATCGAGCAGTGGTTGAAAAGCATGAAGAAGGCAGACGACCTCGCAAACCCGACACTGGACAAGACGCGCCGGGTGATGTCGCTGGTCTATAAGCACGGGCAGCGTTACGGGCTGATTCCTCGCAATGAGGAGTCAAACCCGTTGCGCTTCGTGCGATGCAAGACGACCAGCGAGTACGAGGCGTTGATCCTAACCCCTCAGCAGGCTTTCATGGTAATGCACAATCTGCCCGAGCCGGAACGCACGCTCACGATGCTGGCCGCGAGTACCGGGCTTCGCATCTCCGAGTGCTTGGGTTTGCAGTGGCAGGATGTCAGCTTTGCCGACGCGAGAATCCATGTCCGACGCACTTGGATTGGCGGCAAGATCGGGCTGCCCAAGAGCCGTGCATCAAGAGCACCTGTGCCGATGCACCCGTTACTTGCGTCCTATATGCAACAGTGGAAGCAGCAGACACCGTACTCGCAGCCGGGAGACTGGATTTTCGCCAGTGCAAAGCTGAAGGGACGGCAGCCGCGCGTTGCCAACATGCTGGTTGCGGACTATCTGCGTCCGGCTGCGGTGCGTGCGGGTGTGCTGCGGAAGGATGATGAACGCCGGTATGGGTTTCACAACTTCAGGCACTCGCTGGCGTCGTACCTCGTCAAAGTCGGAACTGACCCCAAGACTGTGCAGTGCATGTTGCGACACGCTGACGTGAAAACAACGCTCGCGCTGTACGCGCACAGTGTGCCAGAAGATCGGCTCACGGCACAGGGCCAGTTCCTGCAAGAGATGCTGAAGGGTGCAGAGCAATCGCGTTCTGCTGACTAAGTGCTGACTGAGGCGGTTGGTTCTACGATGGCTAACTTGTTGAATCTATGGTGGCCAGGGACGGAATCGGTCTTTCAAAGGGGACTTACGCCACGTAAGTTATTGATTCTTATAAGCGCACAAATGCCAAAATAGACACCAATCCGGGGTTGGCGGTACAAAAACGGTACAAAAATTAAATTCGACTCCGGTCTGCCAATACCGTGCAGAGCCAAGCTCGAATCGGCTACGGCCCTGGGCAACTTGTTCAATAAGGGCTTCACCGATACCAAAGTGACTGACTCTCTCGGCAGAGTAGGTGGTTCAATTCTTAGCGGTCAAGGCGGGAGCGTTCGCCCTAGCCGAGCCGCTGCCGGATTTCTTCCAGCCATGCTTTCGGATTTGTGCCATGGATGATGCGACCCAGAAAGCCTAGCCGCTCGGATGCATTGTCCCGATTGTGGCGAATGTCATCTTTCGCGATCTTCGTGTAAATGGCGAGGAAGGTGCCCATCGAACGTGGTCTGGAGAAAACGTATGTCGCGTGGCCGAGTTGCGGGGTTTCGGCAACGACTGCTCTTTCGAGCTCGAAGATGTACTCGTCGCGGAAGAAGTAAATTCGGCGAGCCCTCCGCGCCAGCTGCTCATAGAAAAACGGATCGCAATCCGCGCGCCAGCTGATCTGGGTAATGTCAAAGTCTCCGGGAATACGTAACTCGGAACACATGCGCTGAAGCTCGGCTTTCTCGAGAGCATGATGTTCCAGCCGTAGCCGAATCTGCTCCAGAGCGCGCGAATGCTGACCGAAGCGGTGGTGTGAGGCACGCGCCGCCTCGACTTGCTGCTGGAGATCGTCCGGCAGCTTGATTTGCAACCGGCTCGGCAACGCCGTTTCCCAGATCACCAGTCCCCGATCCACTCCGCGTTTCCGATACTTGCCGGTTTGGACAAACGTTCCCGCGACTTCGATCTTCGTTCTCAGAAGATGTTTCCATTGATTCCAGGTGCGATTACAAACCATGCCCAGCATGGCAGAATCGATCCAAAACTCGACTTTGCGACGTGCGTCGCGGCACAGTGCGCTGCCGTCGAAGAAGTCGCAACTTCGAAGCGGAACGCGAAAACGTCGGCGGTGCAATTCGGGTGAAAACGCGACAATGCGGTAAGCGAAGAATGATTTGCAATCGCGGGAGGGCTCACCCTCCACTAAGAGTGAACCAAAACCTCCGTATGGAAATGTGGCTACGGCATTCGGATCCGCCAGCAGTGCGTTGTAACAAGCACGCAGTTCCGGGTGAGCAAGCAAGTTGAAGGCACGTTCCAGCGCGCTGCGCTGTTCGCTGGGAGCTCCGTCATTTTGAAGCTCCAGCCTGCGCAGCTTGAAAGCGACGCGAATCTCGGGGAGAGAAGCCTTAGCCGGAATCCCCAAAGTGTCGTACAGTGTCCGACGATCACTTCGGTTCTCGCCTGCGCCGAAGCGATAGAAGTACTCACGTAACGTCTTGCACGGCAAGACGACCGTGCTGAAACCCAGGACGGAATGTTGAATCTCTGCCGAAACGAAGTACTGACTTCGCTTGTCCTGCTTGGGCTGGCTGACATGTCCGGCCGGTGCGAGGTAAAGACTCTGACTCCTTCCCGAAACGGATCTTTTTGTCAGGCATATTTCGGTTCTGGCAGTTTCAGTGGATGCAGCCGGGAAGGCGATTTCGTCTCCGACTACGACATGGGGCGCCAGAAGGCGGGGCAACAGAACCTTCGTTTGACTCGCGAGCACACAAGTGGCCGTATCCTGCTGCCGCTCGACCCTGACCACGCGCTCTTGGCACACCGAAGCGGACGAGTTGGACGAAGTAAAAGCCATGCTGTCGTCCCGGCAGTATAGAGGGTGCTCCCTGAAGGGTAAAACGAGGCCTTTCTAGAGATTTAGTATTTCCTCCTGCGCCGCTTTCACCAGTAAGAAGCGCAAGATCGAACTGCCTTGCTTGGTGATATGTCCCAACCGCCGACGATTCCCGGTGGAGTCTTCCAGTGGAACCAGACCGACACAGCTGGCCACCTGGGGTTGCAGCAGATCGTACAGCCAAGCCGCCCAGGTCCCTTCTTCCCAGGTCACATGCAACTCGCTCCGCAGACCGTAGATAAACTGCAGAATGCTGCTGGCTTTGGTTTCCACAATCGACTCCATCACCAGCTTGCAGCAAGGGGAACCTTTTCAAGCTGACACCCTCAAACGGCGGCTGGGTTTACACCTCGCTGCGCGATTTCGCCAGTGGCATCGATGGCACTTATCCGGTTAGCAACGTGATCTTCGATGCAGCCGGAAATATGTACGGCACGACTGTGGGGGCGGCGGTCTCGCGCAATGCTATGGCGGTGGCGGCGCGGTGTGGGAGATTATGCCTTAGCTGGCGATCGCGGTAGGAATACTACTCGTGATACCCCCGCACCGAACCCCGACGGGCCCTCCGTAGCGCATCCGGTTCTTATTTCGGATGTGCAACGGCAAAGCGAGCATCAGGAAAGGGGTGGAGCACTCGCGGTTGAGGAAGCCACCTACGGGCAAAGGCGAGTTCTCGCAATCGTTAATGGAGTGGAACATCACTCCCTACATGCGAAGGCGCCACAGTTTATCGTTAAGGACAACCAGCCAGCAGCAGCTTACATCGACTTCAGCAATGTTCCCGGATTTGGAGAAGATGTATGACGCACTCACAGCAAGACCTTGACACGCGGTTCAACTCCAGTTCGTCGGCGATTCCGATTGTAATTTGCTGGCTGCTTCTCATCATCAGCATGGCCGGACGAGTACAAGCGCAAACTTTCAGCGTCCTCCACACATTCAGCGGTGTGGACGGCGCGCAGCCCTACTCCGGCGTCACGCTCGACCAACAAGGCAACCTCTACGGTACGACGTCTACCGGAGCATACGGTGTCGACATCAATGGTACGGTCTATGAACTTTCGCCGTCAGCTTCAGGCTGGGTCCTGAAAACCTTGTATCGATTTCAAAATGGAATCCACGACGGCGCTCAACCACTATCTGGGGTGGTCTTCGGACCCGACGGATGGCTCTATGGCACAACGGTACAAGGGGGCAGTTTCAATTGCGAAGGCAATTGGGATATCGAGTGCGGGACGGCATATCAGCTGCGGCGTCCGCTGACCTGCAATAACGAGGACTGTTTCTGGAACGAAACGGTGATCCATTTCTTCCAATGGGCCTACGGTTGCGATGGGGCCTTTCCCCAGCTCGGCAATGTTGTCTTCGATAGCCTAGGCAACATATACGGCACTACTAGCATTGGGGGCTGCTCACCTGGCGACGGGGCTGGCATCGTATTTGAGCTGACGCCAGAGGCCGGAGGCTCGACACGAGGAAGCTGGATAGAAACGACGACTTGGAATTTCGATGGTAATGATGACGGTAATGGTTCTGACAGAGCGCAAAGCCCCGATACGACCACGCCGTTCAGTGGAGTTCTTTTTCAGGGCGACAGCGTTCTCTACGGCACAACGACGGGGAGCGGCGGAGGGGCTGGGGCGGTGTATCAGCTGACCCGCTTCCAGAACGGATGGAGCGAGGGCGTCATCCACGCTTTCGAAAACAGCTCTCCTCAAGACGGCAATCTTCCCTTGAGCGGGTTAATCGCGGACTCTGCTGGAAATCTCTACGGCACGACCAGCATGTCCGGCGCATACGGCGGCGGCACCGTTTTTGAACTCAGTCCCTTCGGAGAAGGATGGAACTTCAAGACACTCTATGCCCTAACCGGTAATTACGGATATGAGGTCGGACCGCATGGAAACCTCGTCATAGATGGCTCGGGAAACCTGTATGGCACGACTGCACTCGACGGCGCTTACGGCCTCGGTTCGGTTTTCAAACTAACGCCGAATGGCGATGGGACCTGGACGTATACAACGTTACACGACTTTACAGGCGGCGCAGACGGCTCAGATCCATGGGGCGCACTTTCCCTGGACAATCAGGGCGACCTATTCGGCACCGCCCGATATGGCGGAGATTACAATGACGGCGTTGTGTTTGAGATTACACCCTAGCCCCAAGTTCGTTCCAAGAAGACCTCTTCCGTAGTTACCGTAATATCGCCTTGCGTTGGATCCGGCATCAGGAGGAAAAGTAAAATCCAAGCTCGAAAGCAAATCTGTCGGCGCTCGGCCCGCTAATTGCTGTAAGGGATGGAGTGGTAAGCAAGCCGCTGGTATCGCGAATTGTTTGGCTTGAATTTTCTCCCGGGACATAGCCATCGTGATCGATACGACCGGATGAATGTCCTGGAGGCTCGGCGCGGGTATCTGCCGGGGCCGTGGGACGTGCTCTGGTCGCTCTCAGTGGAGGAGACGTTCTACCTCCTTTTTCCTCTTCTCTGTTGGCTGTTCGGGCGCAGCAAGTTACTTCTGGTGATCCTTCTGTCATTCGTTGTGCTCGGCCCTTTCGGGCGAACGGTCTTTTCCCATAGCAATGAGATCTGGCAGGAGAAATCTTATCCTGGCGGTACGGACGCGATCGCGCTTGGCTGCCTGACCGCGCTACTGGTGTCCAGAGCCAAACTCTCGCGCCGGGCGCTCAGGATTTGCGTCATCATCGGTGCACTGCTCCTCGTATTTATCCTGTGCTGCTCCAATTGGGCACACGCACTAGGTCTCGGGAAGACTGGTCTCAATATGACAGTGCTGGCCATTGGGACCTGTTTGGTTATCATTGCCGCTGCTCAGACAAAATGGCGTGCGCCCCGTCTGCTTAATCCTGTTCTCCACCTCGGCCAGTGCAGCTATGAGGTGTATCTGACACATATGTTCGTGGTCTTAGCACTATTCGACGCATTCGTAAGAATTGGCAAGCCGCTTGCACTTATTCCCATCCTGTTCGTGGCGGTGGGAATGATCGCAGCGCTGCTCGGTAACGGGGTGGCACAGTTGTATTCCGAGCCTATGAATCGAACGTTACGTCAGCGCTGGGGAGATGGTGCGGACCGACTCGGATCGGTCATAAATAATGAAAATACTGGGCGGCCTCAATCGATGGATATCCAGCTGACGAAGCTTGGGTGCCGGACATTTCGTAGAAGCCCCGTGAGGAAACGGTGACGTTTTTGTGAGCGTCCGCGACAGGGGGCCAACCTGGCGTTCGCTCCGGCTCGCTGCCTGAACTTGTCTGTTCTGTTCACGGGCCGATTCAACGGCGGCCTCCCAGGGTGCGATAAGCTTTCGATCAGAGAGATGCCAGTGAATCTGACCATTTTCCAGGCCGGTGCCGAAGTGCTGCGTGTACCAGCTCGCCCTTTGAGCCAGGGCGAGATCCTCGCGGAAGACACCCAAAAGCTTATCGAAGACATGCGGGACACGATGCGTGCCGCTCCTGGTGTTGGCTTGGCAGCACCGCAAGTCGGAGTTTCCTTGCAGCTGGCGGTGCGACCGGAACCGGAGGAGGAGACACAGTGGCTGGCCACCTGGTAATATCCCAGACCTTCGTAAAAGGTTCAACATATTCGGGCGGCTCAGGGGCTACAGGTGGTCTGCTCGGGTGTATCTCCGCACCCAATGTAGTCAGCGATTGCAGTACGAACCCAAATAGCTATGTTGGAGTGAACCTGTCTGCCATCAACACAACAGGTGCGAATGTCCAGGTTGCGGGATATACGATTGTTCGTTCCGCAACGTCAACAACATTTACAGCTGGCGACATCATATGTGTTGACACGACAAATCCGGGCTACGTCATCGACAATGCAGCCACTCTGTGCAGCAGTCTCCCTACCCCTGCGGCTCAGGTTGGAATCTCTACTTTGGGCGACGCTTTTTCCACGACGAACCACTCGATTTTGCTCGCGAGATGAAATTGTATTCGTTTGTCCGGCGCGGACCCCGCCCGGACAAGCGAATGCTGTCAAGGGGATGGTTATCGCTTCATTGGCGGAGTGGCTTCGAGACTCTGGCTTATTAAGTCTGCAATTATCGAGTTGCCACCGGCACTGAAATGTATGTCACCAAAAATGTAGTCCTTCAGATACCAGCAGCCACGTTCCCACGTAGGGCACTGTCCCTTGGCGGCAAAGAACTCTGGGAAAGCGGTGATAAAGCGCTTGCAGCGTCCACTGCACCAATCGCGCCAGATGCGAACCTGGCGTGAATCAACCGTGTCATGTACGACCTGAGCTGGCCAGGGATAAACAACTACGCTGAGCGGAATGTTTCGCCTCGCCAGCTCCTGCCAGAGGAGGTCCATCTTCCGCTTTTCTTTGGCGATGCCTCCCTCGACCCCAAGCGGCGCGTAGCCCATCTCGTACGGCTCGCCGTCGGAGACCTGCCGGTACGTCCAGGCGGAGCGCTCCCGGTCGAATACATTGCCGTCATATCCCGGGTTGAGGTGATACCAGCCGAAGCGAACAAGACTGCGCTCCACGAACTCGCAAACATAATTGGTGAGCACAAGGTGCTTGCCAATGAAGAAGCGTACCTTTGAGTATCGACTTGTGTAATGCGACTGGCTCTGCGCCATCGCGACGGTGCCCATGGCGCCGAGGTCGTAGTAGAGCGCCGCCTCGTCCTGGACGTCGGAGATATCGATGAAGACGATCACCTCGTCGAAATCCAATCCACTGGTCAGCGCTAAACGGGCCGTATTGAGATAAGTCGATGGGGAGTATCCGTCCACCCCGCCATTGAGGATTTCATACTGCGGAAACCTGGCCGCGATCCGTCCTACGAAGCTTGTATCCCAAGAGCCCATCGATTCGGTAAATGAGTCGCCCAGCATGAGTATCCTGGGCTTCGGGTCGATCGGGGGAACTTCGCGTACAACTTTGTCGCGAAAGCCCTCACTGTTTACGGACAGGAAGTATCTTTGATGCCCCCAGGCACGAATGCTTGAGCAGTCAGGTCGAAGAGCATACACCCGGGTGGGGTCAGCGATCTTGCATCCGACGAGCTCGTGCAGAGTCGGGAAAGCAGATTTTCGGAACAGAACGCAGTACGTGGCGTCAAGTGCTACAAACAGCGCAACGCAAAAGATGGCCGACAGCAGGAGCAGCAGCAGCTTCGTGCCAAAGCCAGGAGATTGCCAGCGTGGAGCTACGCCGATGGCGTTTGAAGCAGCTTGTCGGGAGCCGGCCTGAAGCATGGTAATCAGATCCGTCGTATACTATACGTCGCCTTTCTTTACATTCAAAATACGATTTAAAACCCATCTTCAATCGCAGGGGAAGGAGGTGTCGCGGGAAGGGTGGCCTCGCATTTGTGCTCCCGCATAGCCATTTCGAATGCATCTGTTAACCTCCTACACGCGATCGATGGCGCAGTCTGAACAGAGAAACGACCGCAGCGGTGTGCTGGACGGCTTCTAGGTTCTCGCGCAGCAGATCAGCGTCTCTGTGCCAGAGCTGTATGCAGTCCTGTGACGACGTTCCGGTCTGAAGGCCGACGGCCTGACAAACCACAAAGGCTACTGCTTCCGCTTTGGTCTCGCGGACTTGTTTGGTGGTCAACGTCCGCCGCTCGCCTCGATGCAGCATCTCATGGCCGATTTTATGAACCAGCGTGGAGAACGCCTCAGGGGGCTGTATCCCGGAAATGAGAGTGATCTTTCCGCCGTGAGACGGGCCCTTTGTGGGTATAATCCGCTCGGAATAGGACAGTTCGATGCCTTGTGCCTCCACAAACCCGAACAGCCTCTCGCGATCTCCGCTCACGTCGCCTTGGATGTCGGTCACGGTCGGTAGGTCTTTGCCTTCTGTCTGGGTGACATCGCACACGTACCGTTGGTTGCATCGCAGCATGTCTTAGGTGTGCTTTCGCTCTCTCACGATCAACCGAATGCCTTCACACAGGACCATGTCCGGCGCGCAGAATTGCTCGCGATCCCGGCTGCTGTTGCTATCCAAAACGCCCGTCTTTATGAGCGTACCGAAATCTACAGTGCTGAGCTGGAGAGGCGACTAGAGGACCTCCGTCAAGCGCAAGATGCACTCAGTAGAACGAAAGGAACGCGCGGAGTTTCGTGATCTAATGACGCGCGAAGTTCTGCTGTCCTCGAATTAATCAGATATCTCCCCCGCCTGAGCCAGGTTTTGGTCGGAATTCAGACCGCAAACAATATATTTTCAACCCGGATCAGGGAAGCGCGTAAATATTAATCCCATCGTTATATTTCCACGATGCGGTGGGAACTCGTACACGGTCGCCTCGCTGGGGGTGGTCATATGAGCGTCACACAGAAATAACACTTTAGCCCCGGCTGGCGACCACCCAAGCAACTGTCGTCAAACCTGCGAAAGGCAGACGTATGGAACGCTGCCGGATTGGTTTAAGGACCCAATGATGAGACGGTATTCGGAAATTACTTACCCGAGTTTTTACGCCGAAAGCCCCTTGCAAATGTTCCCCAGGGGTCTTTCACAAGGGCTTCTCTTTGAGCCCCTACAGCTATGTTTGCCCGGTTTTCCGACCGCCCTAATCATTTTGCTTGACAGCCTTCTCGAATTGTGCCGGAGCCAATCGGAAAGAGTAACTCAGGGTATCTTTCTACGCCGCGGACTTGAGCGCTCCCCTCATCCCCTTTCGCCAACAATGGCTCTATCCGTCTTGGACAGCAGATCTGCTCCGGGCGGTTTTTCTCCGCTTGCCAGAGACCAACTTCCGCACTCGTGACCTCGCCATCCAAAGATCAAGGCTCGCAAAGTCCAGACAGTGAGGTTCATTTCTTTAGTCCCTGCGATTGCTCGCGATTCGCAGTAAGAGTAGTGTGATGCACAGTTCCCCGGGATCCCAGGCCAAACACCACAAGGTTAGCTCACGTTATATACAAGTAATAGACGCTCTGCTGATCGCCAGCATAAAGCTCGGGCCATCAGCAAAACGGGATGCTATTAACAAGATCCTTCAGAATGTGCCCCAGTTGACCCGCGGTGATTGCTGGCAGCGCATTCGCTATCTGCGTAAAACTCCCGCCCTTGCAAACATTGAGCTCACGCGGCCGAATACCCCAGCTCCGAAACCGCGAAAAAATGACCCCGAGCGGCGAACCACTCTCAGACCGTGGACCACCGCGGACGATGACAAGCTGCTGACCTTGGCGGGTTATGAGCGAATTGAGAAGATCGCCCAGCGGCTTGACCGTTCGGTAAGGGCGGTTCGCTTCCGTCTCGGCGCGCTTGGGATGAGCGCAAAGCTGAAGGACGGCTGGTCCATGCGCTCCCTGCGGAGCATGTTGCGGATCAGCAACACCCGGTTGCGTGTCCTCATTGGGAAAGGCATGCTCAGGGTGCGCGATTCCCGCATCAGTGCCGATTCCTTGTCACTCTTCTGGGAGCAAAACCGCGCCAAGTTCGATCCTGCTGCGAACGAACGAGTGATCGCTGCGCTACAGAAGGGTGACGAAGGCTTCATGTGGGAGCGGGCGGCTGATCTTCTCGGAGTGACCGTTGCAGAAGTGCAGAATTGGATTTGTAAAGGGCAACTGAGAGTGTTCGACACCTTTGTAACCGAAAGATCATTTGAAGAGTTCTGCAAGAAGCATGGCGAGCGAATCAATAAAGCGCTAATCGATCCAGAAGTCGTAAAGTGGCTGATCGAGGAATACGGCTTGTCAGGCCCGGTCGATGAAGGCGCTGTAGTTTCCCACGCGCAAAAACACGCCTTAACTGTAAGGACCTGCAGATGTGGCAGGCAGATCGCCGGCAACATCTACTTCAAGCATGTCAAACATTGTGCCGTGATAGCGGCAAGTCGGAGCGGAAAGTGCTACAAGGCGGAAGCATCGCTTTCGATGTAGCAGTCTGCATCGTGTCGCCACTGCTCGAATGGGGGAAATGGATCCGGCCCTTTGGCGCTCATCCAGAGCTCCCTGCAGTGCTCGGCGTATTCACTTGTACGGATAGCACGCGCGTGGTTGTGCGCCTGCAATAGAACGGCATCAAACCAGCCTTCCGCTTTCGCGTCGTGGAAACAATGTTCGATGCCCCAATTCAGCAGTTGCTCGAAGGCGGCCGGCAAAGTGCCGCTGTCGCGTTTCCGGTCTTGGCTGCAGGTGCCCAAGAATCCTGGATACCGATGGTTGAGTTCGGCTACAACTTCATCGGGCAACTCGGAGCAGTGATCTGAGGCTAGCTGTGCCCAATGCGATAGAGCTTCCAAATCGAGGTAGCGGGAAACTGCCTGACTAAGACGCTCAGGATGAGCGTGCTTTAATGAAGACCTAGCCTTGCGTTCTCGGGGCAGGAGGTGGGCCGTTTCGTCACATTTCGACGCCATTACGCTCCATTCTTCGAACGATGGATATTGAAGCGGCTTATTCCTCTTCCATTGCTTCACGCATTCCGACCAGCAAACCTCTGCTCTCTGATAGCGCGGGTCTCTTGCGCTGTAATAGGTAATCGCATTGAACCAGCCCTGGTCTTTGGCAACGACGAAAGCATGCTCTTCGATCCAATCCTCCAGACGCAGAGCGAGTGGTCTGGTTCTGATTCCCTTTGGCTGGAGTTCTTTCGCAGTCGGAAGGAACCCTGGGCAGCGCTCGTCGAGAACCGGAGCTAACCAACTGGGAATACCGCCCTCACTTTCGATGATCGAACGAACCCAGAGGAAGAACTCCTGCCACTCGATATATTGATTGCAGGCTTCGTGAAGATGCTGCCAGGGTACGCGGCGAGCCTGCTGCTCGGCGCGTTCACGGGCGAGTTGCTCGATGCGAATAACCGAAGAACGCATGAATTTCTTCTCTTTTGAGAGACTTGAAACACCTCGCCAGTTAAGGCGTGCGGTGTCGGTTGTTAACAATGTTGTGGGGCGCTCAAGGGCCAGTGTAGTCGAATCTGTTGCCGGCGCAACGCGATTTCGATTTCGGTCATTCCGCTTGGCGGACTGCATCGGGTTCGATCAAATTTCGTTTTCTGTGCCAGAGACATGAGAGCCCGTAATTCATGCTCGGCTGTGCAGAAAGTCGTGATGGCCTGTCGTGCGCCCTCCCAAGCTCTTATTGTGCCCGGCAGCGCTGCTACGCGTCTTTCCGAGAATTAGGCTGGTCTGTTTGGCGCCGAAATGGCACTGAAGGTACGACGACAGTTAGGGGTCGATTAAGCCGAATTGATAGTGATCCAGAATCGCGCCGAGCAGCTTTAAGTTTTTCGGATCACGCAGTGACCCCCTCGATGTAACCCGGAAGGCATCAGGCGGACGTTCGAAAATTGCGAACGCTAGTTTGGCAGGGTCATGGCGCGCTCGATAAAGAATTCCACCAGGGTTTGTAGGATGTTTTCGCAGCGCTGCGGACCAGCGTTGCGCCACAGCATGCGATCCGTCCATCAGACGCCCGTCCGCGCCAATACGCGCCAGGCCGGCGCTTGCCGACAAGTCGACGAGGGTCATTGTCTGTGCAACTGTGATCTCTGCCAGAGTTCGCTGATCGAGGGACGCCCCCGATACAGACGGAACGCCGGTGACTTGTCCGAAGGTTTCAATGAAGCAGCAGTACTCATCCTCGGCAGCGTACAAAACACCATAGGTGCCATCTGGCGCATCGAAGCGGTTGTCGCCCGTTCCGAAAAAAACGGCATCGCGACCAGCCGAGTGGAGCCGATAAATGGCGGTCCCTTCTTGCAGTTCATAGAGCAACGGTGACCGTGTAGCCAGATCAGCGGGCGGTTCCGGGTGTTCTCCCGGTTTGTCCGTCATGACGCTCCCTGCTCCCCATAGCTTCGAGCTGCTCGCAATACTTCAGATTGCTTGCCAGCGCGCAGGGCCGCAGCGGGCGTTTTCCCGGTCAGTCGGTCATTTGAGTTCACAAAGAAGGCTAATTGCATCCAGGGATCAAAAGACTGCAACTCTTCGAGTACATCGCCCAATCCTGACAAAGTGTTGCCATCTTCAAACTGAAACGAGGGGTAGATGTATCCGCGCCTGCCCTGGGTCAAGGCGATCAGCTGGCTCTGCGCACGACGTTTGTCTACGGCCTGGCGCGTAATCCCCAATAGTTCCGCAACCTTTTGGGCGCTCAAGGCGCCTCCGGCTGCCTCGACGAGTTGACGCTTTCTCTCCAAGCCGCGGAGTTTCGCTGCCGCAAGGGGATCCTCTGCTGCTGATTCGCTCGCCATCGAGGAAGCGGTTAAGGCATTCAAGAAAACGAGGTAGTCCGTTGGAGCCGCAACCGCTTCGTTGATTCTTTCCTTTGGTAACTCCTTTTCCAGATTCGTCACCACTCGTAACAACCTTGATACGAGAGCTGGATGCTTAGTTTCTGCGACTTCCCGAAGGGCAAGATCGAGAACCCGATTTTCAGGCTTGGGATGGGGCTCGATCTGGAAGCAGATCTTCTTGTCTTGCAATTCTGCTCGCACGTCAAAGTCATCAACCAAGACCAAGAGTCGATGGCGCTTGACCTGCAACAAGATCGTTCTTTGGTCGATCTCCACCTTGAAGTCTGGCGTGGCAGTCGATACCAAACACAATCGGTTGGGGAACCCCGTGGGATGGGAAAAGCGAATTGGCAGTTCCGTACCCTTGAATACGCCCTCAAACCAGCCCTTGATGCTGGTCTGAATCTGCTCCAACGTGCCGGGACGAACGGTTTCAGATGCGACAGCCATGATTGCTACTCCAGTTGACTAAGTAATTGTCGCATGTAGATATTTACTTCGTCAATCCGAAAAGTAAACAGTAACCGCTCCGCTAGAGCCTGAACCCAGGCAAGGCCAGCATCTCTCGTTGAGCATCGCTCAATTGCAGCCAACGACCAAAGCGAATGCTCTGGAAAGCATTCGATTCTGCTCAACCAAGGCACGAAGCTGCTCCACCCCGGTCGCGCTCGCATATACATCATTCCGCCCAAAGACGCCGCGCAGGGGCGCATCAGGAAAGGTCCATTCCCCGGCGTTGAAGCAGTATCCCTGGTCGGTAAAGCTGGCGGTGAACTTCCGTTCTCTCAACTGCTTCCAGAACGCAACCTAGCGACCGTCTGCACTACACGTCAATTTTGTTCAGCACCAATAACGTTTCAGCCAACTTGGATCGAAAAAGCTGCCGCTATCACTGTCTTTTTCTTGCCGCCCAGCGAGCCTTCATCAAGGCAGACAGTTTCTTCCGAGCGGCGGCACTCATACCACGACGCTTTGCCTTCGCAGGCGCGGACTTACTCTTGCGATTTGCCCAACGCTGTTTCATCGCCTCTGAGATCCGTTTGCGGGCGGCCGCACTCATGTGGCGGCGACGTTGACGGCCGGTCGGGGAGGTAGCTTTTGGCGGGCGCCCACGGCGAGGAAGCGACACACCGGCACGTCCTTCGAGCGCTGAAATCGCTTGGTCAAGGCGAGTGCGTTGTGACCTCAGTTCTGCCAATATCTTTCCCAGATCCATGAGAGTCCTTTCTTAACGAAACTTCCGCTGGACAGTGTAGCAGCAGACAGCAGAGTGGACAGAAACACGAGAGGAAAAGGGGGATACCCGAATCCGCCAGGGCAATTCTGGTTCAGATTCGCCCATTTTCTGCGCAAAGAAGTGACTGAGAGGCGAGCTTAGCTGCCGTTTGCCCCGTTCGAACTGCTGCCTCGGGACGGCTGCTTGGGCCCGCCATCGCAATTTCCGCTTGATGGGCGCATTCCTTTGCGCCAGTTCTCCGGCAAAGCCCAAGCTGACAATACCGGGGTCCTTACTGGGTGCCGGTGCTGATCCAGATCGATCCATATCGGGGCTATGTCGTAGAAATAGCGGCCCAGGCCAAAGCAGGAGCAGGCCCGTTTGAAGGCTTGTGCGTCCGCCGACGTCATTCCGTTGTCGTCGTCGGCCCACTCTTCACCGGTTCCTGAATGCGATCCAATCCCCACGATCGTGACCGTGCATGTGACTAGGACCTTGCCCGAGATGATGCTCTCACCCTTCTTCACGCGAGTAATGTTGCTCATGGTTTCGATCTTGTACTCGCGCGTCCAACCTTGGGGAGTGAAAAGAGCATTCAACCGGTCGGTGTAAGCCCGCGGATCGGCGTACGGAATGACCTGACCGCGTTTCTTGTCATTGCTGGTATTGGTGACACGCCACTGGACCTGGGAAGGTGCAAATGGAAGTTCGAGTTCACCCAGGACCTTCGCGAAATCCAGTTTTGTCACTGGCGGCGTTATCTGTTCAGTCGTCATGTACTTCTCCTCGCTTAAGCACGCGATGGATGTAGGGGTGAGGTTGAAGGGGTTGAGATCATGGCCAGCACTAAATCGAAAAGTTTGTTGCGACATCCACTGCGAGCGCCGGTATACCTTCTCGCTGAGGACGCGGTGGTCTGCTCGGGAACAGCTTCTTGCTCTTGGTTCACGTCGGGCACCGCACCGGCGCGGGCCATCAAACTAGGTTGGAAGTGATGGAGCCAATGACCTTAGTACTAGTGGGCTATTGCCACCGTAATTCAATCTAGGCTACCGTACGCGGCATCAGAGTTTGTGACGTAAGACTTTGAAGATGGCCTTATGGCTCCCTCGGATGCGCGTTCCCTCATTGTTCAAGTTGCACATGCGTCAGCGCCCGGCGAGATGTTGCGCTCCGCAAGATTGTCGCGAAGTCTCAAAATGCGCGATGTCGTTTTCGCTTCCAACCAACTAGCCGGGCGATTCGAAAATCGGGAATTCCATATTTCGCTCTCTCACCTGAGTCAGATCGAAGTTGGTGGTGCGCTGCCGAACCTTTATCGCCTTTGCTCGCTCGCGATGATATACGAATTGGATTTGCTGACCCTCGCTTCCTGGTTTATACCCGAACTAGCTGGAGTCACCAACGTGCCCCCCGGAAGAGAAGACGGGCACCCTGTTCGGTTTCCCGAACAGATTCCCAAGAAGTGCATGGCAATGCACTCTGGCAGGCTCGTATAAACGAGATCTCAGAACGCTGAAGGGCACCGATAATCCATCAGTCAAGCAGACTGTACAAGTAGCTCTTTGTTTCGATCTCTGGAACGAGACTTGCAAAGAAACGCGCGTCAGTCGGCACGATTTGGGTACCGAGCTCTGCGATGCAAAGAGTAAGGCGCCGGCCGGCGACTTAACCCTGGAGGTGTTCCCTATGCGGTATCTTGCTCTCGCGGCTATTTGCCTGGCCGTTTCCGCAGCCCAAGCCACTAGCCAACCGAATTTTCCGTGCGGCGGGTTCCTGGCCGGCAACGAGTACGACGGAGGGGGGAGCGCTGGCCAGACATATTTCCAGCAGCTTCAGCAGTGGAGCGGGTGGGGATCGTGTGATAACAACCTTTGCTCGGGTGGACTCGGCACTGGCAATGGAACCTGCTGGATTGAGCGCTATCAGCGATACCCCTCCCTTACGGGCGCCAGCGCGGAGATCTATGACTATTACGCCGAGTTGGTTAACGGTCAGGAGATGGGCGATAACGCGTTGTTCTTCAAGAAATTGGCACCCGCGATGACTAATGACACCCTATACAACGGAATAACATCCGCAACCTTCTACTACTCCATGAAAGTTGACTCAAGCGCAGTAAACAATGCCCAAGCGCTGGAGTTCGACGTTTTCCAGTTTTACTGTCAGCCTAATGGACAAGGTGGATGTACCGCAGTTTACCGCTTTATGATGGGGACACAATGCGATCTTCATCCGAAGAACTACAACGGAATCATCTGGGAATTTTGGGATCCACTCGGGAGCAACGGACCGTGGGATCACAGTTACAATGAAGGCAACCCCATCGATTGTAGCACGCTGCTCGATGGAAACTGGCACAAGATAATCCTCAATGCGACCATGAATCTCTCGAGTCCGCAAACATATACTTTCAAAACTCTTAAAGTAGACACGTCTGAGTACACCATTACCGGCGCAACCTATGACACTCCCACATCCGGTGACGACCCCAATATCGGCATACAGTTCCAGATTGACGTCACTTCTGCTGGAAATGGATATCACGAATGGTTTGATGACGTTAGACTTTGTACGCTTACGTCAGGATGCCCAACCCAATGAGTCTGCGTTACCCGGTTACGACCTTTGTGCAGAGTGAAACAACTATGGAATTTCATCGCAGTGCTAAACACCTATGGCCAAGAAACAGAAGTGTGGGTACCGCGTGGGTTTGGACGGCCTTGATCATCTTTGGTTTGGAAAGTCAGTTGGCCTACGCACAATCATTTCAAGTGCTCCATACTTTCACCAGTGTGGACGGTGCAAATCCCGTGAGTAGCTTGACTGTCGATCGTGCTGGGAATCTTTATGGGACCACTGTGGCCGGGGGACGCTTTGGAGGGATTTGCGGCATTGACGGATGTGGCACCGTATTTAGACTAGTACCCGATGGGGCGGGCTGGGTCCTCATGCCGCTACACTTCTTCAGAGGGGGGGCGGATGGCGACTACGCGAATCAAGGTGTAGTCTTGGGGTCCGATGGCGACCTATACGGTACGACGGTCGGGGGGGGCGCGCCTCCGAATTCTGGAGGGATTGGCGGCGCGGGGACGATTTACAGACTTACTCCTTCAGCAACCCCATGCACTACCACTTCTTGCTTTTGGCAGGAAAACATTTTGTATCGGTTCACAGGAGGGGCCGACGGCCGCAATCCTGGGTATGGCTATGGCGGAAAGTTGACCTTCGACCAACTGGGCAACATCTATGGTACCACCCCCTATGGTGGCATCACCGGACCGCCGTGCAATGATGCGTTCGGATGCGGTGTGGTTTACGAACTTACGCCCTCTGGCGACCGCTGGGCCGAAAGCGTTGTCTGGGCGTTCTCCGGCAGCACCGACGGTCGGCAGCCTGTTACTGGCATAACGGTGGGCCAGCAAAACAATCTTTATGGCATGACTGAGTACGGTGGGCTGTATCAAACCGGCGACGCCTATCAAATCGCGCATGCCGGATCCGGGTGGGCGGAAACCACGATCTACAACTTTGCGGACTATCCAGGAGCTGGCGACCTGTTGATCGATCGCCTTGGGGACCTATACAGCACCGCTGGCGAAGACAGTTTCGTGTTTAAGCTTAGTCCCGGAAATGACGGATGGACGTTGGTTACGCTTTACAGTTTCGGGGGGGGCGGCTACCTCCTCGCAAACGGCGACCTGACGATGGATGAAGCCGGTAACCTCTACGGTACTACTTATAACGGGGGCACAGGCGGTGGAAATGTCTTCAAGCTAGAACCAGCTATTGGCGGCTGGATATATACGGACTTGCATGATTTTAGTGGCTCCGACGGCCTATTTCCGTTCGCTGGTGTAACCCTCGATGCGCAAGGTAACATCTTCGGAACGACCGCATACGGGGGCAAGTTGTCCGAGTGCCATGAATCCGGTTGTGGCACGGTTTGGGAGATCACGTCCAACTAGCCAAACTACTATGTGTTCTTGAAGGAGAAGGCTTATGCGGGATCCGAAATATGACCTAAGCAGCCTTGTGAAACTACGCGTCGCGATCATTGCAGTCTTAGTACTGCTGGCAGGCGTGCTGCTAGTCAGTGCACCGGCGCAGGCGCAGAATTATGGTACTCCTGTCACGCTACACGCATTTCAGGGTTACGACAGTGGCGATGGAGCAACCCCGGTCGGAGGGTTGACTATCGATTCGAATGGCTTTCTTTACGGCGCAACAACGTATGGGGGAAGCGCTGGATATGGAACCATATTTGAGGTCGACCCGAATGATTCGCAAGCACCGGAAATGTTGCTGTACAGCTTCAGCGGGGGCTTGGACGGCGCGGCGCCTGTGAGCCGTATAGTCTTTGGACAAGATGGCAATCTTTACGGAACGACAGCTGCTGGCGAGACGGACGACTGTTTGGGCATTGGGGGCTGCGGAACAGTATTTACGATGACTCGCCTGGCGCCACCTTGTGATCCGTATTGTGATTGGGCGCTCACCACCATCTACTCGTTCGATAAGACTTACGGATCCGATCCTTATGGCGATCTCGTGTTCGACAGCGCCAACAATATTTACGGCACGACGCGATATGGAGGCAATGGGGGAGGTATCATAACCGAACTTAATCCGACGGAAGCGGACTGCATGGCGAACAACTCGTCAGCGACAACCTATGGCTGTGGTACGGTTTTCGAAATCGACTACCATGGCGGACGGCATCCTTCATGGACTACTCCACCAACGTTGCTTTGGCAGTTCGATAGCTCATCCTATGCTCCTAGCTGTGGCCTCGGGAGCCACGGGCTCGACGGTATTGAGCCGTATGGAGGCGTCGTATTCGACGCTTCCGGAAACCTTCTGGGCAGCACACTTATCGGCGGTCAATCGGGAAGTTCGTATTACGGTTACGGAACGGTGTTCCAGCTAACGCCCCCCGGGACAATGTGGACAGAGCAGGTTCTGAAGAATCTGGATGGCGGAACTGCGGGATCCTACTCATTTACCACCCTCTCCGCTCAGACTAGGTCGGGCCCTTTTTACGGCGGTGCTGCGGATGGCGGCGGTTCCAATGAAGATGGCACAATTTTCGATTTGACTGCGGGGGCATCGTGCGGAAACTGGAGTTTTGGTCTGGTGAAACCCGTTGGCCAAGGAACGGGTACCGACCTCGACGTACAAGGGCCGCGTGGCAATCTCGTCCTCGTCAGCTATCAGAACAACCCCAACCTTTACCTCTATGGTACGCAAACAACGGGTGGGACACATAACGAAGGAGCCGTGTTCCAGATGGTCTACTCAAACGGGAGCTGGGGGGGCTCCAACCACGATCTACAGCTTCACTGGTGGAAGTGATGGCGGTTTCCCTGTCGGCGGACTGATTGCAGATGGTAGTGGCAACCTTTACGGAGTAACGTCCGCAGGTGGCAACAGTCCGTGCGTTCTAAACACCAACAACAACGGGGCCAACAATTACAACAACTTAGGATGCGGCGTTGTTTTCGAGCTCGTGAATCAGTGAAACAGAAAGCGGGTCCTGGCCAGCTTCACAACTTTGCGGGCCCATCCAAGTTCTTCGCCCGGTCTAGAAGAACTCCTTTCTGGCTTTGTCGAATGAACTGAGAGTGAGTACGGCGAGGGGGACCAAGATCTGTTAGGTCGGACAACCGGTCCGGGAGTGTAAGATCTGTACGCCGTTAGACATGGAGAAGATTCGGAACGCTCGGCTGGACGAACCGCGAGTATGTTGCTGTCAGTCAGGCAGAGCGTGTCAGCCGTTCAGAGGTGTTCCTCGTAAGAGCTTTCACGAGTGAATGCCGCTGTGGACACCTTGGGTAACTTCTCAGAGCCCTCCGCGACCCCGTAAAGCCTGGCGTGCAGTTCTGCAACGGAAAGCTGCCCTGCGGCTCGTGTGGGGGCGATTGCCTCCCGCAACAGCGTTCCGCATACTCTTCCAATGCAATGCCTTCTGCTTCAGCTTCCGCAGCAAGCTGATCTGCTCCCCTAGATCCGCATAAATCTGAGTATGATTTGGCACTCTGCGGAAGGCAGAGATCTGGGGACGCCGTATGTCTCGGAGCAGACAGACGGAGACGCGGATGATCGCTGCGCTGAAGCAGGTAGACGCAGGCCGCAAGGCAGAAGATGTGGCGCGAGAAGTAGGCGTCACCAAACACACGCTGTACGCGTGGAAGGCGAAGTAAGGCGGGATGGACGTAAGCCAGGCGCAGGAAGCGAAGCAGACGCGAGACGAGAACGCGCGGCTGCGTAAGTTGGTGACCGACCTGTCGCTGGACAAGGAAGCTTTGCAGTCGGTGATTCAAAAAAACGGCTGGAGCTCGTAGCGCTGAAGGCAGCTATCGGGCCGATATCCTCGGCGGCAGATGGTATCTCTGATGTTTCTTTGCGCGACGCGCGGATCGATTGCTCCCGGTGTGAGGTCGTGACGGGGCAACACTCCTGGCGGCAGGGCGCCTTCGGGCGACTCGGACCGAGTATGACTTCTTGTTTGCTGAGACAGGTGGTTCAGGAGCCCTCCGCCACTCCCAGAGGACATTAGCCAACGCGTCTCGCGTAGGAAGTACCCGTAGTGGCTGAAGGTGTAGGTGGCGAGGATGAGCAGTGCCAGAAGAAACTTCATGTTCGCTCGCCCGTGATCGCTTCTGGCGGCGTTTTCTCCCTACGTGCTCCCTTTCCGCATTGGGCATCGCACCAACAACTGAAGCCAAATGTTATGAGCGGCGTACCAGATATGGCGCCAATGAGTGCTGCGCCCGGCGTAAGGTGCAGGGCATTTCCGACGATCACGAACAGAAATACAAACAGGCAGATTATCAGAGCGCATCTTTTCAGTCTTCCGTACACGTGATCTCCAATCCCGGTGTGCCGCCCTCGGCAACCGTACCCTGTCGCTCGTCAGTATGAATTGCCCGTATCCCGTGCACAGTATCTATCCTTCGTTGCCGAGGGCTTCGGCAGAAATGACAATGTGAGCAGCCGACACAATTCACCGCCTTGGTGACTGCCACGATCACTTCGCGAAACCGCTTCGGGGTCGGTACTTCTTCTCCTGCCGGAGAATAGAACGTCGGCATCACGGAGCCCGATTGACTCTTGTCATTTCCTGAAAGATCCAGTTCCAGACGGCCGTGAATTCCGCGAAACAACACCTTCGTTTCTAGTGCGGGTCTCTTGCCGTCACCGGAGTTACCCGGCCGGTGCTCTGTGATCAGAAGCTCGTACGTCTGCTTGTTGCGCAGCATCTCGATCCGAACGAGCGCAGGGGCTATGACAACTGCATGAAGACCATTCACCCCGATCGCGTCGACCGGGTGCAGGTAATCAATTGGCTGACCGTTCTCCCGTGCGAAAGTGACGTAGCGCCCAAGATCTTCGACAGCCCCTCCCGATTCCAGCCCGCGTATTACATAGCGCTTTGCCAGGTGCTGATGTTCCAGGCTAATGGCTGACTGCGCGAAGATTCCTCGTTCCTTTAGCATCCGCAGCGCCTGTCGAGATAGCCGCAGGCCAACTTGATCCAGCAATGGCTTTTGCTTCACTCGAGCGATGTCCCTTCTCACGCGTAGCTCTTAGCTCGAATTGGAAAGCCGAGCGCCGCTCGAATCATTTCCTTCGTGCAGCCGGCCCAACACTTGTAGAACCGTGGATCTTCGATAAGGATAGCGAGATTATCACCGCTTCGGTCGTGGCCAGAATCTGCGCAGGATGGACAGCGCGTCACGTAGTTCCGGCCGACCTTTCTCACCGTACCCACATGTGCCAGAATCCGGAATTCACGTCCACGGTTTCTGGTTTGCGCCGCCTCTGAACTGTGACTTCTCGGGCGTGATGGCGCCTCAGGCTGCGGCAGTTCCTTCCCAGCAATGAACCTCCGAAGTTCTTCTTCTGTGACTTTGTGCAGGCTATTCAGGTATTGGATTTGCGCGTCCAGGGCGTACTCGGCTCCGTAAAACCAGAAGCGGCGATTCGCACCGCGATGAATTCCCAGAGGGCCGCGAATGGCATTGCCGAAATCTCCTGCACCGATCGCATTATGTCTGGGAAATACCTCGATGCCGTCGACCAGCCCCGAGCCCTTCACCGGCACTCCTAAGCGCAAGGCAAGGTCATGGACGTAAATACGGCATTCCGCTGCCAGCAGGGGCGTCGCGAGAAAAATCCAAAGATGCCCGCCGCGTCGGCTCATCTCCAACGCAGGTTCAACCCCATCCTGACTGAGGTGGTACTGGAGTTTCAGCAGATCCTCCATCGCATTCTTGTAATCGGCGTCTATGGCAACCCACTTACAGCGCTGGGTGGACGGATTGATGGCGTACAAGCCGATCGTGATCTCACCTTCCAGGTGCCGGCGGATGGTGTCCTCCGTCAACAGGAGCGGTACGTCCGTCCCTTTCTTGCTCGGCCGAAAGTAGTAGTGCCGTCCCGTCTCCAGATGCGGCCTCAAAGATTGCATCGTGTACGCACGGCGGTTGACGAACAGGGTTTGGTATTGCTCAACCAACTGTCGAGATGCTCTTACGGGCGTCGCCATCTGGTTCCACCTCCTTTCGTCGGCATTGTTCGACCTTCGCTGTCACCGTTCGCGCTTCTTCTGCGTGGTGGGTGTCAG
>Ga0335073_10001604_pt1 | contig 30326 bp, 26 predicted proteins | sample Lox_Sample_22_FD_207093 | JGI IMG/M metagenome (GOLD analysis project Ga0335073, IMG submission 207093) | Soil microbial communities from Loxahatchee National Wildlife Refuge, Florida, United States - Lox_Sample_2.2 | ecosystem: Environmental > Terrestrial > Soil > Wetlands | place: USA... | reverse complement strand
CGTGCGCAGCGGCTGGTCTGAAATCGTCACCTGGTCTGAGGGGTCCAGCGCCGCGAACGGCACCGCGCTCTGCTCGTACCACTCTTTGTAGGGCTTGCGCGTCGAGACCTCGTGCTTGACCTCCTCGTCCTCCACGATGCAGCCCCGCTCCAGGTCCACCAGGAACAGCTTTCCCGGTTGCAAACGACCCAGCCGGCGGATCTGCTCCGGCGGGATCTCCAGCAGGCCGCTCTCCGAGCCCAGCACCACATGGCCGTCCGTCGTCTCCACCCAGCGCCCCGGACGCAGGCCGTTGCGGTCCAGCGTCGCCCCCACCACGCGGCCGTCCGTGAACGCCACAGACGCCGGGCCGTCCCACGGCTCCATTAGGCAGGAGTGGTACGCGTAGAAGCCCACCAGGTCCTCCGGCAGGTCGTCTCGGCCGCGGTAGGCCTCCGGGATCATCATCATCGCCGCGTGCGGCAGCGAGCGGCCGCCCAGCATCAAAAGCTCCAGCACGTTGTCGAACGTCGCCGAGTCCGAGTTCCCCACGCTAACCACCGGCAGGATCTTTGGCAAATCCTCGCCGAACAGCTCGCTGCGCAGCTCGCTCTCGCGGGCGCGCATCCAGTTCACGTTCCCCCGCACCGTGTTGATCTCACCGTTGTGGCAGATCACCCGGTACGGATGGGCCAGCTCCCAACTCGGGAACGTGTTCGTCGAGAAGCGCGAGTGCACCAGCGCCAGCGCGCTCTTGCAGCGCTCGTCCTGCAGGTCCGGGTAGAACGCCGCCAGCTGAAAGCTGATCAGCATCCCCTTGTAGTTCAGCGTCCGCGAAGAGCTCGACGCGATGTAAAGGTTCGGGCGGTTCGCCGTCAGCTCGCACACCCGGCGGATCACGTACAGCTTGCGCTCAAACGCGTCCTGGTCCGCAGCTTGGTCGGGTCCCGCACCCACAAACAACTGGCGAATCCTCGGACGGCACTTGCCCGCTACCTCGCCCGCGTGCTCGGGCTCCACCGGCACCTCGCGCCAGCCCAGCAGGCGCTGACCCTCCGCCTGAATCGTGCGCTCCAATAGCGCTTCGACCTCCGCCCGCTCCGCGTCGTCCGTCGGCAGGAAGCACATCAGCACGCCGTACTGCCCTTGCGCCGGCAGCTCGAAGCCCACCGTCGCGCGCAGCAGCTCATCCGGCATCTGCATCAAGATCCCCGCCCCGTCGCCCGTCCGCGGGTCCGCCCCGCTCGCGCCGCGATGCTCCAGGTTCTCAAGCGCCGTGATCGCCCGCGAGACCACCTCGTGCGTCGGCTCGTTGTCCAGCCGCGCAACCATCCCCACACCGCACGCGTCGTGCTCGAAGCTGGGGTCGTACAGTCCGACCGCCTGTGGAGGCTGGGTGATGTGCGGATTCATGGAAGTGCTCCCTTGGGGCGGTGCTTGGCCCCTCCGGCTTTGGGCAGGCGGGCACCTGAGACTGAGCCAGAAAGCGTAGCAGTGGACCGTGGCTTGTAAACGTGCGATTTATAGGTGCTCGCGAAGCGTCTCCGACTCGCTCCACGAGCACAGTCCCGCCCGGCCCGGGCACGTCAGGCACAGGCCGCGATGGGGACGCGGGCTCACCGCGAAACCCCGCTCCTGCGCCCGCTTCACGCGCCTGGCGAGCCGATCCTCCAGCACCAGACGCTCCCCCGCCGCGAAGCGAGCTGTCACCCATTCTCCTCGCTCCAGGAACCAGTGCACGATCTCTACCGACTGCGCGCCGTCCCTCAGCATCGCCAGCGCGTAGAGCAGGCGCTGCACGCCGTACTCGCGCTCTACCAGCGCCTCCAGATCCATGCCGCTTCCCACGCGATCGCTCTTGTAGTCCAGCACCAGGATCGAGCCATCCGCCTCCACCGCCAGCAGGTCGATCACCCCGCTGATCAGCGGCTCGCTCGGCGCCAGCGAAAACGCGAACGGGTGCTCACGGCGCACGCTCGTCCCCGCCGCCACACGGGACGCAAGCTCGCTCGTGCAGCTCGCCGCGATCAGTGCCGTCAGCTCCTCGCGCTCGCTCTCGGCAACCCTGAGGCCCAGCTCGCGCGCTCGCTCTCCTACCTCCGCCGGGGAGGGCGCCTGCGGGTTTGCGAAGTCCATCAGCTCCATCAGTCGGTGGACCAGCGTGCCTCGGGCTCGCGCCTCCAGCCCATCCTCTGCTCGCGACAACGCCCGCGCCGCCGCTCGGTCCTCGCCTAGGCCCAGCACGCGTTCCAGGTAGTAGCGGTAGCCGCAGCGCTCCAGCTCCGTCAGCGAGCTGTAGCTCAGCGCCGTGATTTGGGGGGGCTCATGAGTCGTGGATCGCGTCGCGGAACTCGGCTGCGCGACGGGCCAGGACTCGCCGGAAGGCGGGACGGCGGGCGATGGGCCACCTTCGCGCGGCGGCGTGTGAGACCCCAGGCCACCGAGCGCGGGGGCCGCTGCCGAGTTGAGGATCAATCGAACGCGCCCGGCACCTTCCGGGCCGAGCGCGATCTCGCCCGGAGCCGGTTCCCCCGAGGCCAGTAGCCCCGGCAACCGCTCGTCGATCGCCGCGCCCAACCACGCGAGCGGCGAGCAGCCCGCGCCGACGCGCGGCCAGCGCCCGAAGTCCACCGACCCGCTCAGCAGCAGCAAGTCGCGCGCCCGGGTCATCGCCACGTAGAGGATCCGGTCCTCCTCTTGCGCTTCCCGCTCGCGCCGCTGCGTGCATAGCTCTTCGTACTCGAGTGCCGGTACCGAGCGCTCCCCGTCCAAGCGCATCAGGCGCACGCCCATGCGGGGACCCTCCACCAATAGGTCGGGCGTGCGCGCATTCGGCAGCCGCCCCAGATCTGCTACGCACACCACTCCGAACTCAAGTCCCTTCGCCGCGTGCACTGTCATCAAGCGGACCGCGTCCGGCTCAGCCCCCTCCACCGGAGCGTCCGGCTCGATCGCCGCCGACCCGCGCAGGTACTCCACCTGCTCCAAGAAGCCGCGCAGGTCGCGCCCTTCACGCGCCTCGAACTCGCGCGCCAGGCGCAGCAGCTTGTGCACGTTCGCCAGGCGGCGCTCACCCCAGTCCAGCGAGAGCACGTGCGCCCGGTAGCCCGTCGCCTCGATCCCCCGCTCGATCAGCGCCGAGATCGTATGTCGCGCTACACCCGCTCGCTCGCTCGCGATCAGCTTGACGGCTTTCGCGAGCGCCGCTCGATCGCACGTGGCCAGTGGAACGTCCACCGGCTGCCGCGCAGGCTCCGGACCCCGCGCAGGCTCTGCCTCGGGCTCGAGCTCCGGTCCAGGCCGCGGCTCCGGCGCAGGCTGCTCGATGCCCGCGATCGCCTTCGCCGTCTCCCACACACCACCCCCGCTCGCCCGTGCTGCCCGCGCCAACAGAGCAAGGCAGTCGCGCGAGCAGCCGGCCAGCGGGGAGGCCAGCACCCCATACAGCGCTTCCTCGTCCAGCGGGTTCGCCAGCACGCGCAGATACGCGACCAGGTCGCCGATCTGCTGATGTCCCCAAAACGCTCCGACCGCCGCAAGCGTGCGCAGACCGCGCAGCTGCAACGCTCGCTCGAACACCTCCAGGTCGCCCGAGGCCCGCAGCAGGACCGCGATCTCGCCCGGCCGTGCGCGGTCGCTCGCGACCAGCTCCGCCACGCGCCCCGCCAGCATTCGCGCCTCGGCCTGGCGCCAGAGTTGGGATCCCGGCAAGCCCGCCGAGATCCGCTCTGCCAGCTCCTCATCCGCCTCCCAGCCCGCCGAGTCCGACAGTAGTAGCTCGACCGACGGCTCTTGACCGCCCCTCTCCTCAGTCTCTACTTCGCGACCCTGACGCAGGGAGGTGAAGCTCTCAAAGCGCGATGCGAAGATCGCGTTCAAGACCTCCAGCAGCTCCGGCACGCTGCGGAAGTTTTGGCTCAAAGGCAGGCTACCCCCGCGCTGCTCCAGCTCCGCGCGTCGCTCGCGGAACAGGCTCACGTCCGCGTGCCTGAATCCGTAGATCGACTGGAGCTCGTCGCCAACCGTGAACAGGTTCCCCCGGTCCAGCGCGCGCAAGATCGCTAGCTGGCGCGGGTTCGTGTCCTGGAACTCGTCCACCATCAAGAGCTCAAAGCGCTCCGACCAGGCCAGCCGCAGTGACTCGCGCTCCTCCAAGACGAGCTGGGCGAGCAGCTCCAGGTCGTCGAAGTCAACCGCCGCGCGCTCCTGCTTGCGCGTCTCGTAGGACCGGCCGAAATGGTCGAGCAGCTCGTCCAGCAGCGCGCAGACACCCGTTGCCTCTAGATCCCGTTCCTCGACTTCCGCGTCGTCTGAACCGATCGCCGGCGCGATCCCCGCCGCCATGGCCACATCGACCATCGGCGTCCCCGTCGCGCTCACAGGCGCCGGCAGGCGCGGCAGGCGCTCGCCACGACTGCGCAGCTCCAAGTAGACCTGCACCAGCATCGTGCGCACGCGATCGATCCCGTAAGCCGCGAGCAGATCCGCGGCCTCCTGGCGATCCTCGGCCAGGAACTTCCGCACCGCCGTGTCGAACGCGCGCTCGCGCAGGCGCCCCGCCGTGCCCTCCTCCAGCACCGCGAAGTCCGGGTCGAGTCCAGCCGCGAGGGGGTGCGCACGCAGCAGGCTCGCGCAGAAGCCGTGGAACGTTCCCACGAACGCCGCCTCCGTGTCGCGCGCCGCCTGGCGCTCGCCCAACTCCAGCAACCGTGTCCGTACGCGCTCGCGCAGCTCGCCCGCCGCGCGCTCCGTGAACGTGATCGCGAGGATCCTCCCGGGCGCCACTCCGTCCTCGCACACCGCCCGCACAAAGCGCTCCACGAGCACCGAGGTCTTGCCGCTTCCCGCCGCCGCCGAGAGCAGCAGCGGCTCGGCGCGGCGGCGCACCGCCTCTATCTGCTCGTCGGTCAGATCGCGGGCCGTGTCGCTCGGCACCGGCGCTCCCGGCGGCTCCATGCCCGGCAAGGTCTCGATCTGCGGCCGAGCGCCGCGAGCCGTCGCCTGGCGCGGGCTCATCGCTCGCAGCGACAGATCGTCGGGAACTGACAGCCGCCCCGCCAGGCGCAGGTCTGCGGTCTGGCGTCCAGCTCGCCAGACACCGCCTGCTCCGCCGCGGCGCGTGCGCTCGCTAGCGCCTGCGCCAACAGCTCGCGCACCTCCTCATGCTCGCGCACGTCCGTCGAGACGCAGTCCAGCTCGAGGCCGCTGTCGCCGTCCAGCACCCCCCGCGCGCGTAGTTCGCTGCCCGCCAAGGGCTGATAGAGCCCCCCCACCACGTCGAGTCCCAGCAACTGCTCAGCCGCCTGCATATACAGGGCCACCTGCAGCTTCCCCTCCCTGATCCAACGCGCCACCGCCGGGGCGTCTTTGCCCTTGTAGTCATAAACCACCGCTTCGCCGCGCTCGCCCACGTCGATCCGATCGATTCGCCCGCGCAGGACCAACCCGCCACCGAGCTCGAGCGCTGGCAGCGCGCTCGGCTCGCCACGATCGTCCTTACCGTCAAAGCCAAAGCCCAGCTCCAGCTCGGTCGGCTCCAGCGGATTTTCACCCTCCGCCAGCTGTGCCAGGTAGCGATTCAGGTCGACTTCCAGACGACGGCGCGTCGCCACGCGCCGCTCGGGAATCGCGGAAAGCGGGCGCTCTGCCTCGCCCGCCGCTAGCGCTGAGTCCAACAGCTCGTGCGCCCGTGGCAACGTGCTCCGAGTCACCCGCGCGCTGCCCGTCTCCGCGCGCAGGGTCTCGAACGTCACCTTCAGCACCTCGTGCGCCAGCGCTCCACGCGCCAACGGCTCCGGCTCCGGCTCGAACTCCTCTGGGCGCAGCAAGCGCTCGATAAACCACGCGACCGGGCAAGCGATTCGTCGCTCAAGCGAGGAAGCTGACCACGGACGTTTGGCCAGCTCCGCCAGCACCAGCGGCTCGCGCAGCGGTTCGTCCCAAGGCGCTGGGTCATCAGCGCGCGCTGGAGCGCCCCCGGGCGCCGGGGCCGAGCCCTCGGATGCCACGTCCTGCACCTTGCCCAGCGGGCGAAACGCGCGCCGCTCCAGCAAGTCAGCGCCGAACAGATCGCACACGTCGTCCACGAACAGCGATCGCGGCGTGGACTGCCCTTCGTCGTCGCAGCCGTGCCAGCTCAGCACAAGCAACTCCTGCGGGCGCGAGACCGCCGCGTAGAGCAGATAGCGCTCGGCCGCAAGCTCGTCCTCCTGCATGCCGTAGGCCCGCTCGCCCAGGCGCAAACCCGAGACTTCCGCCAGGCGCCGCCGCTCATCCTCGCCCAGCAGCGACCGCGGTCGCGAGCGAGCGGGAAAAGCGCCTTCTTGAAGCCCGCACACGAACAGCGCCCTTACCCTACGCGCACGCAGCGCGAGGGGGTCGAGTACCGCGACCGAACCGGCGGCCGGACCCTCGCCGCTGAGGAAGCTCACATCCTCCAATAGCGTCGCGAGCTCGCGCGCCGAGGACGGCGCCAGCTCAGGCTCGACGCGCGCCAGCTCGCGAAGCTCGCCCAGCGCCCGGCGGCCCGCCGCGAGCGCTCTCGCCTCATCCAGCTCCGCCGCCCCCAGGACCGCCGCCGCCGAGCGCCGCGGCGCGCAGAACAACCAGTACAGCTCGCGCGCCGCGCGGTCGATCAGTGCCACCGGTCCGCGCGCCTGCGCCTCCGCCAACCGATCGATCGTCTCAAGCTGCCAGTGCCGTTCCTCCCACAGCACCCGGGCCGCAGCGGCGCTGCGCGCGCCCATCCGCCGGGCACGCAGCTCAAGCCAATCCGCAAGCGCCGGAACCTCCAGCAGGCCCGGCGCGCGCAGCCAGGCGAGCAGGTCTCCCAGCTCCGCGTCCTCGTCCTCATGCCGTCCATCTTCGGCTTTCCCGTCCGCGGCGCGTTCCTCGCCCCCGGGCACGCAGCGCAAGAGGCCCAGCAGCGCCCGGCCCGTGGCCGCGTCGCCGAACGGCCGTTGCCGCTGGACCGTGCAGGGCACGCCGGCCACCGAGAAGACTTCCTCCAGCAGCTCGATCGACGTGCCCGCGCCGCGCACCAGCACTGCGATCTCCCCTGCCGCCATGCCCCCCCGCAGCAGACCCTCGATCTCCCCGACCACCAGCTCCAGCTCCGCCCGCTCGCCTCCGCCCTCCAGCAGACGCACCGTCGATCCCGCATCCACACGGGCTGCACCCGGCTCGAACAGCGATCGCTCCAGGTGGCTGAGCGCGCGGCGCGCAGGCGGCGCGTAGTGCTCGCCACGCGACTGAAGCGCGCGGTGCTCGCCGCGCTCGCCCAGCAGCGGGCTCAGCGTCTGGAACGTACCCGCACGACCGCCGAATGCAACCCGGCCCGGCTCGTAGGGAAGCGACACCGTCACCGGAGCGTCAACCACTGCCCCCAGCGTCTCGACCGCGTCGAGCTGCAACGAGGTCAGGTCGTCAAAGCCGTACAGGAGTACTGGCGTGCGGCCCCACATCGCGGGTCGCTCGCGCAGCGCGTCAAGCGCCTCGACCGCGCGCTGCTCACCGTCAACGCGACCCAAGCGCGCGAGCGTCTCGCGGTATTCCGCATACATGCGCGCGAGCCCCGAGGGAACCGTGGCCTCACCGTCGGCCTCGCCCCAGCCTTCAAGCGCGCGAGTGAAGCGCGCTGGGGAGATCCGCCTGGCCTGTAGCTCGGCGACCAACTCCGACAGCACACGGATCAAGCCGCGTCGGGCGCGATGCGGCAGTTCGGCACCCCCAGCGGCCGCCGCCGCGTGCAACACACGGTCGCGTGCCAGCGATCCGATCGGCGCTCGCGTTACTCCTGCACGCTGCACCGCCTCGTCGATCAGCCCCGCGAAGCGCTCGACGCGCACGCCGATCGCCGCCCGCTCACCTGCCAGCTCGCGCAGGTAGTGCTCTACGTCAGCGCGGGTCGGAACGATCAGCAGGGAATCCTCGCCACGGGCCAGGTGCCCGCGCAGCGTCTCCATCACCAGCTCTGCCTTGCCCGCGTTCGCGGGACCCGTGATCAGCGTGATCGGCATCTGCGCCAATCCTGGCGCAATGCTCCGACGACCTGGCGCTCAGGCGGCGCTGCGCTCCTCAGACGGCGGCTGCCGCCATTCAGGCGGCGCTGCGCTCGTCGACCGTGCCAGAGCGCTTGGACTTCGTGGACTTCGCGGCGGCCAGCTCGTCGGTCTCGCCCTCTGCCTCAGGCGCCTTGGCACCCTCCTTGGCCCAATCCTCGTCGAACTCCACGCGCCATTTGCCCTCCTCGGTCTGGCTCAGCGCCAGATGGGCGCGGAACGAGCGACCGCTGCGCCCGCGAAAGCCCGTGATCGGCTTCTCCGTGTAGCCCGTGCGGATCAGTTCTCGCGCGATCGGCACGGTCAGCGTCTTGCCCGCTTTCGCCTTCCAGATCACAAAGCCGCAGCCTGGGTCCTCGCGCGACCAGCACGAGTAGCCCTTGCGGTTCTCGTTGATCTCGCGCCCGCACACCGGGCAGGGGCCGAGTTTCGCGCGAGGGATCCGCACGTCTTTCAGCGTCTCGTCCAGCTTGTGCACCGTCTCATCCGCGAAGCCCGCGATGTCGCTCATGAACTTCTCGCGCGAGTCTTCGCCGCGCTCGATCTTGCCGAGCCTGTGCTCCCAACTGCCGGTCAGTTCGGGGGAAGTGAGCATGTGCGCGTCGAGCAGGCGAATCACGTTCAGGCCCTTCTCGGTCGCGACCAGCGCACGCGCGTCGCGCTCGACATAGCCGACCGTGATCAACCGCTCGATGATCGCCGCGCGCGTCGCCGGAGTGCCGATCCCTGACTCCTTCATCGCCTCGCGCAGCTCGTCGTCGTCGACCAGCTTGCCCGCCGTCTCCATCGCGCCGAGCAGCGAGGCGTCGCTGTATCGCCGCGGCGGTTTTGTTTCCTTGCGCTCGCTAGCGATCTTCGCCGTCTTGACAGTCTCACCATCCTCGAGCTTTGGCAACTGCTGATCGGCACCCTCGTCCTCCTCGCCCTTCGGACGTGCATCCGCCGCAACCTCGTCGTAGACGCCGCGCCAGCCAGGGACGATCAAAAGCTTGCCGCGCGTACGGAATACGCGCCCGTCCTCGCCCTCGCCCACCGTCGTCTCCACGCGCGTGTTCTCGAACACCGCCTCGGGGTGGAACACCGCGAGGAAGCGCCGCGTAACCATGTCGTAGATGCGACGGTCATCCGCGCTCATTTTTTCGAGGTTGTGCTCTGAGCGGGTGGGGATGATCGCGTGGTGGTCTGTGACCTTCTCGTCATTGACCACACGCGCGAGCGGCAGCAGGTCCAGGCTCGTCACGTACTCCGCCGCCTTTGCGTACTCCGGGTGCGCGCCGACTAGCTCGGCTGTCGGCTTGATCTCCGCGACCATGTCATTTGGCAGGTAGCGTGAGTTTGTCCTCGGGTACGTCAGCGCCTTGTGCTCCTCATAGCAGCGCTGCGCTGCCGCGAGCGTACGTTTCGCCGAGAAGCCGTAGCGATTGTTGGCCTCGCGCTGCAGCGTCGTTAGGTCGTAGAGCATCGGCGCTTTCTCGCGCTGCTCTTTCTTGTCGAGCTTGGTGATCTTGCCGGGCTGGCCCTGGCAGGCAGCGACGATCGCCTCAGCCTCCTGCTCGGTGGCGATGCGCGGTTTGGCACCCTCATGGAAGCGACCCTCGTAAGCGCGATCGCCGTCGGCCTCGAAGACCGCATCGACCAACCAGTAGGGCTCGGGTACGAAGGCTTTGATCTCCTCCTCGCGGCGCGCGATCAGCGCGAGCGTCGGTGTCTGCACGCGCCCCAGCGAGACCGCCCCGTCGAAAGAGCTGCGCAGGCGAATCGTCGCCGCGCGGGTGGCGTTCATGCCAACGATCCAGTCGGCCTCAGAGCGCGAGCGCGCCGCTTGCTCGAGCAGCGCGAAGTCTTGGGCCGGGCGCAGCGAGGCTAGTGCCTCCTTCATCGCCGCGCTCGTCATCGAGTTCAGCCACAGGCGCTGGACCGGCTTCTTGCCTTTCGCCTTCTCATATAGATAGGCAAAGATCAGCTCGCCCTCGCGCCCGGCGTCGCAAGCGTTGACGATCTCATCCACGTCGTCGCGGCCAATCTGTTTGGTCACGACCGACATCTGCTTGCGCGAACGCTCGTCGCGGACGACCAGCTTGAAGCGGTCGGGCACGATCGGCAGGTCTTCCATGCGCCAGCGCTTGAACTTCGGGTCGTACTCGTCCGGTTCGGCCAGCTGGACCAGGTGCCCGACTGCCCAGGTGATCACGTGCTCGGGGCCCTCTAGGACTCCCTCGCCCTTCTTGAACGGACCCTGCAGTACACGCGCGAGGTCCTGTCCCACGGAGGGCTTCTCGGCAATCACGAGCGTCTTCGACATGGCGGCAGCGTAGCGGGTGCGTGAAGTGACGGTGAGCGGCGCACGCAGCTATCCACCGATCGGGGCCCGCGGATTAGCCCCCCAGAAGACCTGCGTCCCGAGCATCCCGATCAGCGTCACGAACACCAGGTTCAACACCATTGACTTGGCGGTCGCCGTCCCCACGCCCACCGGACCGCCACTGGCGGTGTACCCGTAGTAACAGCCCACGAGCACGATTACCGTTGCCATGCTCATCCCCTTGATCAGGCTGAACAGCAGATCAGGCGCGTTCTGGAATTGCCAGAAGATCAGCAGGAAGCCGCCCGATGAGACGAACCCCAGTTGCACGACCGCCCCGAGGTAGGAACCGAAGAACGCGATGCCCACCGCAGCTATGTACATGAACGGCAGCACGATCCAAGACGCGAGCAGACGCGTCGCGCAGAGGAACACCATCGAGTCGATCCCCATCACCTCCAGCGCGTCGATCTCCTCGGAGATCCGCATCGCGCCCAGCTCCGCGACGATGCCCGTACCGACCTTCGCCGACATCATGTAGCCGAACGCGTAAGGCACGGCCTCGCGCAGGTCGCACCAGGCCGAGAAGACGCCCGAGTACGCAGGGGCGCCTGTCGAGAGCGTGAAGTAGGCCCCACCGATTCCGCAGACGCCGATTCCCATCAGGAACACCAGCGCCCAGATCACGAGCGTCGAGCCCACGATCAGGATTCCCGCCTGGCGCAGCGACTCGCCGAAGAAGCGCAGTACGCGTAGTCCGTAGACATCGCCGACTACGCGCCACGCAAAGCGCGCGATCTCGCCTGTCTGCGTGAGCCATTCGCGCGGGCCGAGCAGTAGCTCGTTCATGCCGAGCCTCCGGCGCTCACTTAATGACCAGGATGTTCGGGTGGGTCGCGAGCAGCGTCTGCGTAAAGACGTAGTTAAACGCGCCGAAGCCCAGGAATGAAACGACGACCGCCTGATTGACCGCGCGTCCCACGCCCTCCGCGCCACCCGAGGCCGACATCCCCTTGTAACAGCAGACAATCGCGATGATCGCGCCGAAGCACGTCGTCTTCAGCACCGATCCCCATAGGTCCGTCGTGGAGGCGTTCGCGAACAGCGTGCCCCAGAACGGGCCGAGCGGCTGGCCGTTGATCAGCTCGGCCGCGATCCCGCCAAAGATGCCGAACAGCAGCGAATAGATGTCAAACAGGCCCGTGACGACCATCAGCGCCAGGAAGCGAGGCACGACCAGGTTCTTGACCGGGTCTACGCCCAACACCTGAAGCGCGTCCAGCTCCTCGCGCACCTTGCGTGCCCCGAGGTCCGCAGTGATCGCGGTGCCGGCGATCCCCGCCACGACCGTCGCCGTGATCAGCGGGCCGATTTCGCGGATCGCCGCGAGCACGAAGAAACCACCGAGCCGGTCGAGCGCGCCGAACAGCGTGAGGAAGTTCGCCGCCTGCAAGCCCGGCGCGCCGTAGCTGATCGCGACCGTCGTGACCAGCAGCGGGAACCACACGAGCCGCAACGCAAACAGGAACTGCGAGACCAGCTCGCCGCCATAGGGGTAGGGCGGACGCACCGCCGAGGAGATCGTGCGACCCGTCAGCAGCACCACGTCGCCGAATTCCTCGAGCGCACCGCCGAAGGAGGCCAGTACCCGCTCGCCAATCCACCGCCCCTCGCTCATTGTTTGAGTGTACTAGTTGACTAACACACTATGCAACGCCCTGCGGCGGCGGTACCTTGGAGACGTGGACCGCTCGATTGACAACACCCTCGCCGCCGAGATCGTGGTCGACCGCAAGGCCGACGTGCCCGTCGGCGTTCAGCTCGACTGGGCGCTGTCCGCACGGATTCGCGACGGCCGCCTGCGCCCCGGCGAGCAGTTGCCCACGCTGCGCGATATGGCGGCGCAGACCGGGCTGAACGTCAATACCGTGCGCGCCGTTTACCGGCGGCTCGAACAGCGAGGGTTGGTCGAAAGCCAGCATGGCAGCGGCACGTTCGTCGCCGGCGCCTCCCCGCGCGGAGCCGGCGCGCTCAGCTCGATCGCCGCGAACGCCGCGAACGAAGCGCGCGAGACCGGGCTCGACCCGCGCGACGTCGCCGCCGCGCTCTACGTCGCGCCGGCTGCTGAGCCTTCCTCCGAGCCGCCGTCCAGCACGCCTGCCCAGCCTTCCGCCGCCGACCGCCGCAGCGCGCTGCGCGGGCAGATCGCGACGCTTGAGCGCACGATCGCCGAGCTGGAAGCCGATCATCCCGGCGTCGCCCCCAGCCCGCGCCGCTCGCGCCGCGGCGTCGGCCCCGCGCTACTCTCCGGCGAGGAGCTCGCGCACGTGCGAGCCACGCTGATTCGCAGGCTCGCCGTCGTTCAGGGCGCGATCGACGAGCAAGCGGAAGCGTCGCCCCACGAGGCAGCCAAGCGCCCAGCGCGGACACGCAAAGCCACTGCTAAGGCAAGAGTCAAAGCGGTCGAGGACGAAGAGCCTGCGAGCGCGCAGTCCAAACCGGCGCGAAAGACTCGCCCCACCGCGCGTCCCGCCCCCGCCGGCGGCTGACCCGCCCTCAGCAGTGAATCGCGCACGACAGCGGCGAAGGGTGCGGCGCGAAGAACAGGTACCAGACGATCAGCGTCACCACCGCTACGTATACGTTGATCACGACGATCCCCTCAAGCGAGCTGATCCGCAGCCTGCGTTTGAGTCCCGAGGACTCAGGGGCGCACAGGCGCCGTGTCCAGGTGGCCTCGTACTCGACCGGGCGCAGCCCGATCAGCGCGTCGTAGGCATCGGTCAAGCGCGCGAGCAACAGCACCATCGCAAACTCGAGTGCGCCGAGCGCCAACAGCACGACGACCACCGCGGTCATGCTCAGCTCGTGCCCACCGCCCGCCTGGGAACCGATCCACAGCGCCAGCAGTGGACAGCCGGTCCAGACGTTCACCGTCACGAGCGCAGCGATCGCCGCGAGCACAGCCCGCTTCGCGATCAGCGACATGTCGCTTCGAGGCTGCGCCCGCATGACCTTGATTTCCACCCCTCAGGGGATATCGCGTATCCGGAAGGCTACTCCCAGACAGACTCCTCATGGCAACTCTCGCATGGTGAATCTCGCATGGTGAATCTCGCATGACGAGTCTCGCATGGTGACTCGCCCAGTCGATCACCCGGCCGCGCAGCCTTCGGTGCTTACGGGCTCGCCCGCGGCCGAGCGCGCGCGAGCCCGTTCGAGAGCGTGCTCGACCGTAGCGTTCGCCACGCCATAGCCGCCACGTGGGCCGCCGCCCACGGTCCCGGCGAATACCGTCGTAAGCACGCGTCCATTCGCGTCAACGAGCGGTCCGCCTGAGTTACCGGGCCGTACCAAGCCGCGCAGCGGTGTGAGCAGACGGTGCACGGGCCCGTTGCCGTATGCGTCGTCGGTCAGCACCGTCTGGGTGTGCCCGATGCGCGCGGCCCGCGCGTCGAACGGGCCGTTTTCGGGGTAGCCGAGGATCGCTCCGGCCTCGCTGGAGGGAGGGTCCGCCACGAGCTTCAGCGATCGCTCCGAGAGCCCCGGCACGCTCAGCACCGCCACGTCGTCGTGCGCGTCGTAGACGAGCGCCCGCGCGTGCAGGTTCGGGGCGCGTCCGCCGACCTCAATCGTCGTGTCCTGCTCGCCCGCAACCACGTGCGCGTTAGTGACCACCTCGCCCGGCGCCGCGACCCAGCCCGAGCCCTCAATCGCGAGCCCGCAAGCCGTGCCAAGCACGCGCACCACGCTCGGCGCCGCCGCGCGAACGCCCCGCGCGTGCGCAACCTGCGGTGGCGGCGCGGAGACGCCGGGCGACGGCCCAGAGATTGACGGCAGCGGGTCCAGCCGCGCGAGCGCGTTCAGGATCGGCCCCGTCGGCGGGAGCAGCGCATTCAGCTCGCGTAGGATTGCCGAGCGCTGAATGTCCTGGCGCAGCTGGGTCTCGTTCGGCGTCTGCGCGAGCACGGCCGCGGCGATCCACACGACGCCGAGCGCCAGCGCCGCGCCGAGCAGCGCGCCAAGAATTCCATCGAGGGCACCGAACCCCGGCGGCGCGATCAGTGCACGCCTGACCGCGAAGCCGATGCCCTCCGCGCCGCCCGCAAGAATCGCTCCCGCCAGCAGCGCGCCGACCAGGCCGAACGCCGGGGCATAAGGAGAAGCCGAACCCTGCGCCAGCAACAAAGGAGCCAGGTGGGTTCCGAGGAATGCTCCTAGGGCGAATCCCGCGAAGGACAGGACCCCGACGATGAAGCCCCGCCGGAAGCCGAAAGCAGCGAGGATTGCCGCGAACGCGACGATGATCCAGTCAAGGCCCGTCACCCGCCATGTTCTACCGCGCGCTGAACGAAGAGCAGACGCTTAGGGTCAAGCGCGCGCGCCCCGTGATCGCGTTGGCCGTCGTCGCTTTCGCGATCGGCGTGATCGTCGGTGCCAACAGCGGCTCTTCGGCTGCCACCACGCTCGCCGAAAAGTTCGCGGGCCAAATGGCCAAAGCGGAATATGCCGCGATGTACGGCGAGATTGACGGCGCCTCGCGGCGCTCGCTCTCCGCGGAGGAGTTTGCCTCCGCCTACCACAAGGCGATGAACACCGCTACCGCCACGAGGCTGCGCGTCGTCGGCAAGCCTCACGCTGCCGAAGAAGGTCTGATCGCCGTGCCGGTGCGCGTTTCCACGCGGCTGTTCGGCACGCTCGCCCTGAGTCTCGACCTCAAGGTCGACAAAGATGCCGAAGGCGTCGAGAAGATCGCCTGGTCGCACGCGCTCGCGTTCCCCGGCGTGCATCCCGGCGAGCAGCTCTCCCGGCGCACGACGCTCCCCGAGCGCGCGAAGCTGCTTGCGCGCGACGGCTCGGTACTGGCAGAAGGGCCGGCCGACGCCCCCGGGCCACGGATCTCGCCGCTGGGCGAAACCGCGAGCGCCGTCGTCGGTGAAGTCGGGCAGGTTCCCAGCTCAGAGCGCACCGCGCTGGAATCCCAGGGGATTCCCGACGACGCGCTCGTCGGCACCAGCGGCCTGGAGCGAGCCCTCGACCCGCGGCTCCGCGGCAAGCCCGGCGGCGAGCTGCTCGCCGGAGAGCGCGTGCTCGCGAGCGCCGTCCCGCGCGCCGGCCACGCCGTGCGCACGAGTATCTCCCCCGCCGTGCAGAAAGCCGCCGTCGTTGCGCTCGGCTCGCGTCTGGGCGGCGTGATCGCCTTGCAGCCCTCCACCGGCCAGATCCTCGCCGTGTCAGGGATCGCCATGAACAGCGTTCAGCCACCGGGCTCGACGTTCAAGATGATCACGCTCACCAGCGTCCTCGCCGCACACCTCGCCACGCCGAAGACCACATTCCCCTACGCGACCTACGCCACGCTCGACGGCGTCAAGCTCAGCAACGCCAACGGCGAGGAATGTGGTGGCTCGCTCGAACTCGCCTTCGCCGTCTCCTGCAACTCCGTATTTGCGCCGCTCGGTGTAAAGCTCGGGGCGCCCCGACTCGTCGCGATGGCCGAACGCTTCGGGTTCAACCACGATCCCGGGATCGAAGGCGCCGCCGAAAGCACGCTGCCCGCCGCCAGCGGCATCCAAGGCGAACTGGACGTAGGCTCGACCGCGATCGGGCAGGGTCAGGTACAGGCCAGCGCGCTGCAGATGGCGATCGTCGCCGCGACGATCGCCGACGGCGGGCACCGCCCGCGCCCGACCTTCTCGACCGAACGTCCACCGCCTGGTCCCTCGGTGACGAGCGCCGCCGTCGCACGAACCGTGCGCCACCTGATGATCGCCGTCGTCAAAGAGGGCACTGGCACCTCCGCGGGGATCCCCGGCGTCGTCGTCGCCGGCAAGACCGGGACCGCCGAACTGAAGTCCGAGTGCAGTTCCTCGGGAGGAGAAAGCAGCGAAGAATCCAGCTCGGAAAGCTCGGACTCCAGCGGCTGCGTCGGCGCCGACAGCGAAGCGAGCAACACCGACGCGTGGTTCGCCTCCTTCGCCCCGGCGCTGCATCCGAGAATCGTCGTCGGCGTGCTGCTCGTTAAAGACGGCGCCGGCGGCGACACCGCCGCACCCGTCGCGCGGGAAGTACTCGAGGCTGGCTTGCAGGCCAGCAGGTAGCTCTGGGGGCCGACCGGATATAGCCAGCGGGGACTGGACGTGCCAGGCTCGACGAGCGCTGGTTAGACGTCCAGCTCGGCCGAAGCTGTCTCGACCGAATCCTGCGGGTCGGCGATCGTGATCTTCAGCGGCCGGTTGTCCAGCGAGACCGTCTGGATCTTGAACAGCAGCATCGTGCCCTGTGTCGGCCCGTCGGAGGCCACCGAGTCGAGCACCGGGAGGCGGCCGTTGCCCGGCACTGTGCCCCCCGTGTAGGCGAACGAGTTGTGTCCTTCGGGCGCGATCGGCAGGTAGGTGTTGCCCTGCGTGTCGCTGATCTTCATCTCCGTCGAGGCCGGGTGGGAGGCGTCCTCGTTGTTGTAGACCTGCAAGAACACCGCGAACCACTCCTGTCCCGGATCGAGCTTACGCTGTTCGGCCGAGAGCCCTTCCAGGTAGGAGGCGTCCTCGACGTCATAGGGGTTCAACTCACGCGAGAGTTGGACCTCGTAGACCAGCGGGCCCACGTCGAGATACGGGGCATTCTGGCCTGACTCGCCCGCGTAGGTGCCCGTGGTGACCTTCGTGTGTGAGTCCCCGCACGCGCCTAGGGTCAGCGCCACGAGCAGGATCAGCCCGAGAAGCGGGAGCTTGCGTAGAGGTCGAGGCATGCGACGCGGCATCCTATCCGGCAGCGACCGTGACGCGATCCCCGCGCTGCTCGCCGTTCTCGATGATCGCGCGCAGACGGCGCATCGCTCGCGCGTTCTTGCGCTTGAGCCAGCCGCGCGCGCCGAAGGACTCCATCAGCCGATCCGACAGCGTCGCGGGCGCGGTTTCGAGCGTGAAGCGCACTCGTGTCGAGTCCGACGGGCCCGACACGAGCTCGTACGTGCCCAGCGTGCGGATGCGGTTGTTCTTCCCGGTCCGGCCCGCCTCCACGATGCGGTGGGGGCGCTCGACCTCCACGAACGTCGCGTCCCCCCAGCTGAAACGGTTCCCAGGGGCCTTCACACGAAAGCGCGCGCCCGCTCCCCGGCCGACCGAGTCAACCCTCGTTAGATGCCAATCGACCATGAAGTGATCGGTGAACTCGCTGTGGTTCGCGATGTCCTGGAGGTAGTCGAAGACCTGCTCGCGCGGAGCAGAGATCACCGTTGAGACCGTCACCGGATCCATCGCGCCCGCCAGTCTAAAGGGCGAGTGGCCCGCTCCGCTCCTGAGCCGGCGGTGCTAGAGGCAGGCGGTACAAGCTGTTGCTAAGCCGCTCGAGCGGTGAGCCGGACCGTGTGCCCGTGCTCGCAGTGGCGCACGATCTCGCTCGCGACCGGCGGCTCGCGCCGTAGCGTGCGGCACAGCTCGCAGACCACGCCGCCGCCACGTCCGTCATAGAGATGGACGTGCTCCCCCGTTAGTGGCGTGCGTCCGCAGTCGATGCAGCTATCGCGGTCGGCCTCTAGCGCGCCGACCCCGCGACGCAACAGCAAGCGCTCAAACTGCTCGACGTGGGCGACCGGCGCAGCCATCGTGTCTAGGGCTTCGCCGCGCCTTGACCGCTTCCTGCCCGCCCGACTACGCCGCGTGCCCGCTCGACATCCGCGCCGACGCGCCCGTCCTAATCTCCGGCGCTCTCCTGCCGCCCTCCGGCGCTCTCCTGCCGCCGGCCCCACCGCGCCCCGGTTTGTCCGTAAACCGCTACGGGTATCCAACCTTTGTCGAGGAGTTGGCGCGGATGGCCGGGGTTTGACTCGTAGAGCATTGACCTTCCCGGAAAATGCGGGAATCCGGGATCGGCCAACTTGGCCAACTTGTTATGATCGCCACGATCTTTCCCTCGACAGGAGCATCCAGCAGTACGCGACAACAGCACGCCGCGGAGCGCCAGCAGAGAAGGAGAGGAGAGCAGCATGGATCTACTAGGCAACACGTCTCTTAGGGGCGGTGGTGCGGCTCGCGAGTACGCCGGGACCGGTTCCTTCCGCTGTCGTAGCTGTGGCTACGTCCTGACCTTGCGCCGCGGTGACACGCTCGGCGACTGCCCGGCCTGCGGCGGCAATGACTTCCGGCGGGCGTCGCTATTCGCGAGCGCGAATCGCGCCCAGGAAGACCTCAGCGCGGAGCACACCGCGCGACAGGGTGGCGTGCTCTCCGACCCCGACCCACTCGACCGCGAGGCGATCATCGCCGAAGCCCGCGCTCAGACCGAGCAGCCAGGCGAGTACCTCTGCTTCGAGGACGGCGGGAAAACGCGGACGGTTCCGCTCACGCGCGAGTGGACTCGGATCGGGCGAAGCCTCGCGGCCGACGTCCGCTTCGATGACCCCACCGTTTCGCGTCGCCACGCGCTGATCGTGCGCCAGCCCGACGGCGTTCGCGTGCTAGACGACCGCAGTCTCAACGGCGTTTTCGTGAACGGCGAGCGGATCGACGGTCAGCTACTGAAGGACGGCGATGAGATCGTGGTCGGGCGCTATCGGCTGAGCTACCTCGTCGTGAACCCGCGCTAGCCGCGAGGCGAGCGAAGTCTGCGAGCACGTGCCATAGAGGTCGATGAGCGCGGGACCCGTCGCGGAGACGCGGCCGGGTCGCGCCTGTGCGTAGTATCAGCCGATGGCTGACACGATCGCGGTGCTCTCGCAGAAGGGCGGCACGGGCAAGACGACCACCGTGCGCACGCTCACCGACGCGTTCCGCCGCAGTGGTGTGCGGACGTTGGCCGTCGACCTCGACCCCCAGGGCAACCTCTCCGACTACTTCGACCTGCCTCCCGACGCCGAACCCACGATCGCCGACGTGCTCTCCGGCCGTGCGAGCGCGACCGAGGCGATCCACAACGACTTGATCGGAGCGAACCTCGCGCTCGCCGAGGCCGAGTTGATGCTCGGCGGCAAGATGGGGCGCGAGCTGACATTGCGACGCGCACTTGCGAAGCTGCCCGAAGAGTACGAGCTCATCCTGATCGACTGCCCACCCTCGCTTGGGCTGCTCACCGTCAACGCGCTCGTCGCGGCCGACCACGCGCTCGTCACCGCCGAGGCACAGTACTTCGCGCTGCAGGGGGTCGAGCAAGCGATGGAGGTCGTCGAGCTCGCCCGCGATGGGCTGAACGAGGAGCTGACCGTGATCGGCGTGCTGCTCAACCTCGCCGACATGCGCACGATCCACTCGCGCGAGGCCCTAGCCTCGCTGAAGGAGCGCTTCGGCGAGCTCGTCTTCGAGACCACAATCCGCTCGTCAATTGCCTACGCCGAGTCTGCCGAGCGCGCCCGCTCGATCCTCGACCACCGGCCCGACCTCGGCGCCGACTACCTCGACCTCGCGGGCGAAGTGCTCGCGCGTCTGCCTGGCCTCGGCGAGGCCTCGACGCGCCTCGCGCAGTTGCGCTGAGGCTCACGCGATCGCGCACCAGACTTCCTCTTAGGAACGGTTCGTCTCTTCTGACTCTCGTCTTGTAGATCTCGTCTTGTAGATTCACGGGACTCGCCCGCACGAGGAGGGGCCGTGTCGAGAGATGTGAAGTGTCCGGGAAAACTCGCACTACCTGGTGCACTGCTTCTAGTGGTGGCAATCGCGGGATGCGGTGAACAGGCCAAAGAACCGACGGCGACGCAGTCCGCCGCCAAACACGCGTCGACTGCCGTAACCCCCCTTGTCCTGCACCTGAGCTCAGGTAGCTACTCCACAGCCACTTCGCAAACGACACTACGAGGCCGCGCAACTCCCGGAGCCTCGATCGAAGTGAATGGGCACTTCGTCGCGTCACGACACGGGCGGTGGCGACGCACACTAAGACCCCATCTCGGCCACAATCGCGTCGTTGTCGAGGCAACGATGCGCGGGCACGCTCCTGTGATCCGGTCGATCACCATAACCCGGCACCGAACCACAGCTGAAATCCAAGCACGCCAGGAAGCCAAGCGTGAAGCTGAAACTCGCGCCGCCGCGAAGCGCGAAGCCGAACTGCGAAACGCCACGGCACGCCGGGAAGCCGAAACTCAGCCGGTTTGTACGAATGGCGTCTACACCAACTCCGCCGGCAACACGGTCTGCAAACCCGAGCACAGTTCAACCGTTCCGGAAGGAGCAACGGCAAAGTGTGAAGATGGCACCTATAGCTTCAGCGAATCTCGCAGCGGCACCTGCTCATACCACGGCGGCGTCGCGGAATGGCTCTCGGAATGAGACGATCGTGGAAGGTAGCGGCGGCGCTCGTCTCAGCCGCAGCATGTCTTACGTTGTCTGCGTGCAGCAGCGGTGATTCCTCGATCTCGGGAGAATCGTCGGGCAAGAGCATCGAGGTGAGTAAAACCACTTGGAGAGACGGCGAGTGGCCGTTCACCGTGCCGCGCGGAATCCTTGGCTGTACGCCGCCTGGCGAGGTCACATTCAACGTCGAAGGCAAGGTCTACGGGCTCAACGGCACCGCGCTGGATCACGGACTGCCCGAGGTGAATCCGATCTGGCGCCCGGCACCCGAAGGACTGAAGGTCGACATCGGCGGGATGATCGACCGCGGGCTGAAGCGTTGCGAAGAAACCGAATAGACACCGCCAGGCCATACGCCTTCTGAGGCCATGCCTCCCTCACAGCTCGCTCACGTAGGCCCCCTGTGGCTCAAACGGCGCGCGCAAGAGCGTCGCCCAGCCCTCGATCTCCTCGCGCAGTGCCTCGGCCACCGCGCCCGTCTGCTCATAGAAGCACCAGACCAGCACGGTCGGGCCCGCGCCCGAGATCGTCGCCCCCAACGCTCCCAACTCGCGGGCGCATCGGGCCAGCTCGTAGGAGCGAGGGAACAGGTGCGAGCGCTGTCGCTGATGCAGCCTGTCCTGCAGACCGCGCGCCAGCATGTCCCAATCGCCGCGCGCCAGGCCAAGCGTCAACAGGGCGCCGTGCGCCACATTGAACACCGCGTCCTTTAGCGGCACCTCCGCCGTCAGTGCCGCACGCGCCTCGCTCGTGTGGACCGCCTCGCCCGGCACGACCGCCAGCGCCTCAAGCCCTGTCGGCGGCTCAAAGCGCGTCGCCTCGCCATCTGCGCAGATCACGAAGCCCCCGTACAACGAGGCCGCCACGTTGTCGGGGTGGCCCTCGACCTCGCTCGCCAGCGCCAGCAGATCCGCGTCCATCTCGAACAGGTGATCCGCCGCCATCAGCCCCGCGACGATCGCTGCCGCGCTCGAACCCAGACCCCCCGAGAGCGGGATCTGCGAGTTGATCTTGAACGTGAAGTCGTCCGCGGGGTGCAGGCGCTCGAACGCCCGCACGCAGAGGTTTTCGCGACCGCGCGCCACCGGCAGGTCGGTCTGCACCGAGAACTCGCCCGTCTCCAGTACCTCCAGCTCGACGTGCAGCGCCAGCGCCGCCGCCATGCAGTCAAAGCCGGGCCCGAGATTCGCCGAGGAGGCCGGCACGCGCACGAGCCTCCGCCGCGACTGCGTCAAGGACGCTCCCCCAGCACCGCCTCCTCGATCGCCGCCGACTCCGCCGCGCACTGGATGATCAGCCCGTCGTTGTTCGCGATCGCCGTCTCGGGATCCTTCAGCCCCCGGCCTGTCAACACGCAGACGATCTGCTCCGCGCCTTCGGCACCGTACTTCAACAGGCCCGCCACCGACGCCGCCGAGGCGGGCTCGCAGAACATGCCTTCCCGGTAGGCGAGCAACTTGTACGCCGTCAGGATCTCCTCGTCCGTGACGATGCGGATCGCCCCCCGCGAGTCGGTCGCCGCCGCCATCGCGTCCTCCCAGCGCACCGGGTTGCCGATCCTGATCGCGCTCGCCACCGTTTCGGGGTGCTCGATCGGATGGCCCTCCACCAGCGGCGCCGCGCCCTCGGCCTGGAAACCCAGCATCCTCGGCGCCGCGCCCATCTCGCGAAAGCCGCGCCAATAGGAGGTGATGTTGCCCGCGTTGCCCACCGGGATGCAGAGCGTTTCGCAGCCGCCTTCAAGCGCCTCGTGGATCTCGAACGCCGCCGTCTTCTGGCCTTCGATGCGGAACTCATTCACCGAGTTCACGAGCACGATCGGGTGCGTGTCCGTCAGCTCGCGGACCAGCGTCAGCGCCTGGTCGAAGTTGCCCTTCAGCGAGATCACCCGCGCGCCGTGCACCAGCGTCTGGGCCATCTTGCCCTGGGCGATCTTGCCCTCCGGCACGATCACAGCGCACGTGATCCCCGCGCGCGCCGCGTACGCCGCCGCGCTCGCCGCCGTGTTCCCCGTCGACGCGCAGATCACTGCCTTCGCGCCCTCGCGCGCAGCCGCCGAGACCGCGCACGTCATCCCGCGGTCCTTGAACGAGCCCGTCGGGTTCGCGCCCTCCAGCTTCAGCCGCACCGTCGCGCCCACGATCTCCGAGAGCACCGGTGCCCGCAAGAGCGGCGTCGAGCCCTCCTGCAAGCTCACGAGCTTGTCCCCCGTCGCGAACGGCAGCCGCTCGTGGTAGCGCTCGATCAGCGGCACGTGCGTGCCCGAGAAAGCAGCACCTTCTACGCGCGGCAGCGGCACCGGCGGCACGTTCGCGACTTTCTCCTGGAGGCTCATCGGCCTCCTGTCTTACCAGCCGAGCCGATCCAGTCCACGACCCGCACTATCCGAACTCCTCTTCTATTACGCGTATTGCGCGCGTGGGAGCGCGGATGAAGTCGAACGCATCGACCTCCGCGACCGCTGCGCGCAGGCTCGACTCCAGCACGGGATGGGTCACCATCACCAGCCGCGCGTGCTCTGCCACGCCGCGTTGGACCACCGACCTGATCGAGACCTCGTGCTCGCCCAGGACCCTTGTCACCGACGCCAGCACCCCCGGCTCGTCCTCGACGTCGAGGTGCAGGTAGAACGCGCTGTCAACGTCCTGGATCAGCTCCAGCGCCAACGGCGGCGCCGGCGGGCGAGCGCCGCCGGTCATCACGCTCACCACGTCGCCCAGCACCGCGCTCGCCGTCTGGCGGCCGCCCGCGCCCGGGCCCGAGAGGGTTATCTCCGTGATCGTGTCCGACTCCACCGTCACCGCGTTGAACGGCCCCGACACCGAGGCCAGCGGGTGGCCCGAGTAGAGGAACGTTGGGTGCACGTGCACCGACAGTCCGCCCTTGCGCCGCTCCGCCGTGCCCACCAGCTTCAGCCCCAGGCCCAGCTCGCGCGCGTACTCCAGATCGTCAGTGTCCAGCTGCTCGATGCCCTCGTAGCGAACGTCGTCAAGGTGCACCGGCGAGCCGAACGCTAGCCGCGCCAGAATCGCCATCTTCGCCGCGGCGTCGCGCCCTGAGACGTCGTCGCTCGGGTCCGCCTCCGCGTAGCCGACGCGTTGCGCCTCCGCGAGGGCGTCGGCGTAGGTCTTGCCGCTCGCCATCTCCGACAGGATGAAGTTCGTCGTCCCGTTCACGATCCCGTGGATTCGCTCGATCGGGGTCGCCGAGAGCGATTCCTCAAGCACGCGCACGACCGGCACCGCGCCCGCGACCGCGGCCTCAAAGCGCAACCGCACGTCGTGTTCGCGCGCGCATTCGAACAGCTCCTCGCCGTGCTGGGAAAGCAGCTGCTTGTTCGCCGTCACCACGTGTTTGCCGCCGCGCAACGCCCGCAGCAGGTACTCGCGCGCCGGTTCCAGGCCGCCCATCACCTCGACCAGTAGGTCTGACTCGGAGAGGATCTGCTCGAAGTCGCCGCGCGAGCGCGTCAGCACGCCGCAGATCACCGGACGACGGCCGTTAAAGCGCTCGATCTCCGCCGCGCGTTCGTCCAGCAACTCCGCAAACGCGCCGCCCACCGTGCCGTGGCCGAGCAGGCCCACCTGAAACACGCGTGACTGCGACGCCGCCGACGTCGCGCCCGTCATTTGCGGCTCAGCCGACATCGCGCGCCGTCAGGTCCTCGAAGCACTCGCGCCTGACCACCACGCGCGCGTCCCCGTCCTTGCAGAAGATCACCGGCGGCCGCGGCACGCCGTTGTAGTTGTTCGCCATCGCATAACCGTACGCGCCCGTCGCCGGCGTCACGATCACATCGCCTGCGCGCGGATCATCCAGCAGCGCATCGCGCACGATCACGTCTCCCGACTCGCAGTGCTTACCTGCGAGCACGCAGGGCGTCTGTCCCTCGAAGCGGTCCGCGACGTGCGCTTCGTAGCGCGCTCCGTACATCATCGGGCGCAGGTTGTCCGACATCCCGCCGTCCACCGCCACCCAGCGCGAGACGTTCTGCTTTACCGACTCCACCGTGTAGAGCGTCACGCAGGCGTTCGCGCACAGCGACCGCCCCGGCTCGATCAGCAGGCGCTTGCCCGGCGCAGCCATGCCGTGCTCGGACGTCGCCGAGAGCAGCGTGCTCACGTAGTCCTCGATCGCAGGCGGCGCCGCCTGATCTTTCGTGTAGCGCACGCCCAAGCCGCCGCCGAGGTCCCATACCTCGAACTCGCCCAGCTTCGCCAGCTCCGCGACCTCGCGACGGAACGGCTCCAGCTCCAACAGTTGCGAGCCGATGTGCGCGTGCAGGCCCGCGAGCGCGAGGCCCGGGGCCGAGCGAATGCGCTCGATCGCCTCGTGCGCATCGGCGGTCGAGAAGCCGAACTTCGAGTCTGCCTGGCCCGTCGAGATCTTCTCGTGGGTCTCCCCGCGCACGTCTGGGGTCACCCGCAAGAGCACCCGCTGCTCCGTGGAACCGGAGCTTGCGCTCTCGGGCGCTCGCGACGCCCACAACCGCTGCAGTCGATCGATCTCATCAAAATTGTCGATCACCACCAAGCCGACGCCGCGTGCGAGCGCACTTTCTAGCTCCAGCTCCGACTTTGCGTTCCCATGCAGGACGATCCGCTCGGCCGGAAAGCCCGCCAAAAGCGCCAGGTGCAGCTCGCCCCCCGAGGCCACGTCGCACCACAGGCCCTCCTGCGCAAACAGAGAGAGCACCGCCGTGCAAGGGAACGCCTTCGACGCGAACACCACGTTGAAGTCCTCGTGACCCGACTGCGCGCCCGCGCCCATGAACGCCCGCGCCCGTGCCCGCAGATCGTCCTCCGCGACCACGTACGCCGGGGTCCCGAACTCCCGCGCCAGCTCCAGTGTGTCGCAGCCGCCCACCTCCACGCGGCCCGCCTCGTTCAGCCGGCTGCCCAGCGGGAACACGTCACAGAGCATCGTCTCGGTCGCCATCGTCCGCGGATTATCGCGTGAGCGCTCAGGTGGGCGCGGCCCGCAGCGAAGCCGAGCCGCCGCGACGCACCAGCAACGCGAGCCACACCGCGCCGATCAGCATCAGGCCCAGGCTCTCAAGCTGCGGCGTCGTCAGCCCCGCGACGACCTCCGTGTTGCGTCGGATGAACTCCACCAAGAAGCGCTCGGACCCGCTCAGCAGCAGGTACAGCGCGAACACGACACCGGGCCTCACGCGATCTCGGATCTGCCAGAGAAACCAAGCCACCAGGCACATCGCCACCGTCTCGTAGATCGGCGTCGGCTGCACCTTCACGCCCCGCGGCGTCGGCAGCGTGCCATGCGGATAGCCCATCGCCCACGGCAAGCTCGAGCGGATCCCGTAGTCCCCGTCGCCCGAGACCTGGCAGCCGATCCGCCCGATCGCGTAGCCCAGCGCCAGCGCCGTCGCGCACATGTCCAGCATCCGCAGGTTCAGGACTTTGCGCCAGCGCAGCCAACCGATCACCCCGATCGCCCCACCGATCGCCCCGCCGTACCAGACAAGGCCCGAGCCGCTGAAGATGCTGCCCAGCAGGTCGTGCTTCGCCGTCGACCAGTGCTGGATCACGTAGTACGCGCGCGCGCCCACCACGCCGCCCACCAGCGCCGCGAACGTGATCTCGTACGCCCAGTCCACCGGCTTGCCCAGCTCGCGCAGGCGGCGCGCCACGACCAAGCCGCACGCGATGAAGCCCAGCGCAAACGTCACCCCGAACGTCTTGATCGAGATGCCGAGGAGGTGGATTTCGGGCTTCATCGGAGGGGGCGCAACGGCTTCACCGCAGCGCGCGCAACTTTAGGGCACCTGTATCTGCTTCTGCCACAATCTTCCCGTGGCTGCGAACCGCCGCAACTTCGGTAAAGACACAGGCCTGCAGGCCCGGATGCTGCTCACGCTGTTCCTGCTCGGCCTGCTCTACGCCGTCTTCGTCGGCGTGCTGTTCGCCGCTGGCGCCGGCGCCGGTGTGATCGTCGTCGTCGCCGTTGCCCTGCTGCTCGTGCAGCTGTTCGGCTCCGACAAGCTCGCGATGGCCGCGATGGGCGTGAAAGAGGTCTCGCCCGAGGAGGAGCCCGAGCTCCACGGGATCATCGACCGCCTCTGCGTCCAAGCCGACTTGCCCAAACCACGCGTCGCCGTGATCGAGACCCAGGTGCCCAACGCCTGCGCGATGGGCCGTTCGCAGAAGTCCGCCACCGTCTGCGCGACCCGCGGCATTCTCGACATGCTCTCCCCCGCCGAGCTCGAAGGCGTCATGGCGCACGAGCTCACCCACGTCATCAATCGCGACGTCATGGTCATGACGCTCGCGAGCTTCTTCGCCTCGCTCGCCTCGATGATCGCCCAGTTCGCCTTGTTCTTCGGCGGGGGCTATGGCTCCGATGAAGAAGGCGAGCGCGACATCATGCTCGTCATCCTCGTCTCCGTCGTCGTTTATGTCGTCTCCTTCGTGCTCCTGCGCACGCTCTCGCGCTACCGCGAGTTCGCCGCCGACCGCGGCTCTGCCGTGCTGACGGGGCGCCCCAGCGCGCTCGCCTCCGCGCTCATCAAGATCAGCGGCACGATCGAACGCGTACCCAGCCAGGACCTGCGCCGAGTCGAAAGCCAGAGCGCCTTCTTCATCATCCCCCCGCGTGCCAAGCAGTCACTCATGAACCTGTTCGCCGATCACCCGCCGCTCGAGCAGCGCCTCGCCGCACTCGATCGCCTGGAGACTCAGCTGCAGGGCGGCCTCACCCCCAGCCCCGTCCGCGCTTGAGCCGCCGCCCGGGATAGGCTCTGAGCCTTGGGCCTACGCGACATCCTCACCGGCCGCCATCAGGTCAAGGGACCCGCTCCCGATCGCCTGTTCGCGATCACCACCGCTTACGTCGATCTGCAGGCCGAGCACCAGATCCAGCCCGCGGGCAGCGCCGCGATTGTCTTTCAAGCGCTAGCCACCAGCGAATTCGAATCCACGCTCAAGGACATGGAAGAAGTCGTCACCGCCACCGGTGGCGATAACGGCACGACCGTCACCACGCAAGACGACAGCTATGGCTACCGCTGGATGATCTTGCGCAGCCCTGCCGACGCCCCGAGCGTCGAAGACCTCGCCGTCGGCATCAACGCTGTGTCCAGCTCGATCGAGACCGCCGGCTTCGGCGAGCGACTGCTCTGCGCCGTGTTCGCCTTCGACGACGCCAAAGGCCAGCGCATCTACTTCATCTACAACTACAAGCGCGGCTACTGGTACCCCTTCGTGCCCGCGCCCGGGGACGCCCAGGAGCGCTCTACCGAGCGCGAGCTGCAGCTCAAGGCCCAGGTCGGGGCTGAGCTGCCCGTCGAGCCCGAGATCGAGCGGTGGTTTCCGTTGTGGGGTGCGCCAATCTAAACGGGCGTCTGAGTCCGCTTCTTAGATCTAAAGGGGAGCCGAGGCGATCGCGCTTTTGGCTTTTCGATAGCAAACGTATATACGCGGCCGGCGAGCCGTATCTACGATTGCTATCGCAACCAAGAACTCGGAGCCCCACAAGCCAAGAACCCGGGGGGCCTGATTGCTAGTCCGGGATCAGCCCCTCGCCCGTGAATGCCGTCCCCGCCTCCGCGAAGCTGAGGTCCGCAGGCGGCAGGATCAAGTCCGACCCCTCAAGTTCGTCGTCGCCCACGCGCTCGCCGTTGCCACGCACATAGTCGAGCAGCGCCGCGAACGACTTCTCATAAGCCGCTTCGTCGCCGCCCTCGCAGGCAGCCACGACGGCATTGTCTAGCTCGTTGAGCTCGTCCTTCTTCTCCTCGGCGATCCGGTACTGGTCCTCGCCCGATATCCGGATGATCATGCCTGGCCGCTCTCGCTCGGCTGACCGCCCTCGGCGCCACCGCCTGAGGCGATCTGCGGTGCGGTGCCCTCGCCGCCCTTGCCGAGTTCGGCCTTCATCTTCGCGAGATCGTCGTCGACCGCTGACGTACTCGAGAGCTCCTTGAGCTGGCGGTCGATGTCGTCTTCACCCGAGCCGAGCTGCGTTATGTCATCGAACGTCCCCGCGGCTTCGAGCTCCTGTACGGCGTCGGCGCGCGCTTTCATGTTTTCGGTCTTGTCGACGGCCCGCTGCATCGCAAGCCCAACGTCGGCCATCTGCTCGCCCACGCCCGTCGCCGCCTCGGAGATCCGCACCTGCGCCTCGGCCGCTGAGTACTGCGCCTTGATGACCTCCTTCTTCGTGCGGAAGGCTTCGATCTTCGCGCGCAGTTTCTGCTCGGAGTCCGTCAGCTTCTCCTGCTGGGCTTCGAGTTCTGAGACCTGCGTGTCGAGCCCTTGAAGCTCGGTCTGGGCCACGTTCTTGCGCTCAAGCGCCGTCCGCGCCAGCTCCTCATTACCCGAGGACAGCGCTTGGCGCGCCTGTGTGTCGAGCTTGACCACGCTCTGCTGCAGGCTCTTTTCCTGCATCTGCAGACGCTTCTTGGCGGTCACCACGTCGGCGATCCCCTTCTTTACGTTCTGCAGCTGTTCGACCTGCTTCTGGTAGCTGTAGTCCAGCGTCTCCGCCGGGTCTTCGGCGCGATCAAGCAGCTGCGAAATCTTCGCCTTCACGACGGTTGACATGCGCCCGGTCAGGCCGGCCATGTGATCCTCCTATTGCTTTCCGCGGGGCGGCCGATCGCGGCGATCGGCCGGTGTCCCTAGCCTAGCCGACCGCGAGCGGTCGGCGATCAGACTGCTCGACAAGCTTCGGCGAGCGCCAGCGGCTACAGACCGAGCGGGTGGCGGACCGTGTAGCCGCCGTTGTTTGAGCGCAGCGGGCGCCAACGCGGGCCCTGCTGGTCGGAGGGGTCATCCGCGGCACTCGTGTCCAGCCGCAGCCCTGCCACGTCCATGTAGGCGTGCCCCGCGTTGCCGAACACCGCGATCCAGCGACCCGCGCCGTGCGAGCCCCAGCGCATAAATTCCGAGGAATCCATCGGGGTCTTCAGGAAGCTGCCGCCGTGCAGTGCGAAGGACACCGTGCCCGAGCAGTCATAGCCCGAGGAGTTGAACGAGCCGTGACCGCCGCCATACACGTAGGGAAGGCCGATGATCTCGTTCGCCGTCCAAATCACCTGCTGGACCGGGGCCGGAGCGTTCATCGGCGCGGCCGCGAAGCCGTTCACGTAGCGCGCCAGCGAGCCCGGGACGAGCAGTTGCGGTCGGGGCGTCGCGACCGTCTCGGTCACTTCAGTCAGGTTCGCCGCGGTACTCGCGGGAGTCGCCGTGCTGACCGGGGCGCCTCCCGTCGCGCTGACCACCTGCGTCGCGGGAGCGCTCGCGGCGGCCGCCACATAAGGCACGACTTCGCCCGTCGCGGTCTTTTCGTAGATCGGCCCTTTGTAAGCGAGCTTTTGCGACTTCGCCACGATCGGAGAGAGGTGGATCGCCGGCGCGGGCGTCGTCGTCGTCGGAGCCGGGGCTTCAGCTTCCGCGACCGCTCCACCCGTCGTGGCGGCGAATCCCGGAGTGGCCGCGACGGCCATGAAGGTAAGACTGATTACAAAACTGCTGAGGGTTCGCACCCGCAAGACAACATCCTCTTTCGTCGGCCTCCGGGGTTAGCTGACGGGCTAGCGCTGAAAGAGCCTGCGCTTCTCGCGAGATCGCGAGATTCGCCCCAACAACTCGGGTCCCCCGGTCCCTGACATCTAGTCAAGGACTCGGCATGTGATCGCGGCAGGCTAGCAAACTGCAATGACGCTTGCACCGCTTCGCC
>Ga0335073_10001603_pt1 | contig 30330 bp, 26 predicted proteins | sample Lox_Sample_22_FD_207093 | JGI IMG/M metagenome (GOLD analysis project Ga0335073, IMG submission 207093) | Soil microbial communities from Loxahatchee National Wildlife Refuge, Florida, United States - Lox_Sample_2.2 | ecosystem: Environmental > Terrestrial > Soil > Wetlands | place: USA... | reverse complement strand
GCGATGATTCAGCTGGCCGAGTACGTCAACGTCATCACGGTCTCGGCGCTGGCGACCACGCTGTTCCTCGGCGGCTGGCGGGCACCGTGGCCGCTGTCGGTCTGGTCGGGCGCGAACAACGGCTGGTGGCCGGTGCTCTGGTTCCTGGCCAAGGTCGTTATCTTCGTCTTCTGTTTCTTCTGGCTGCGCTCGTCGCTGCCGCGGATCCGCTATGACCAGCTGATGCGGCTCGGCTGGAAGATACTGATCCCGGCGGCTCTGACCTGGACTCTGGTGGTCGCGACCGCCCGGGTTTACCGGCAGCAGGGCGGCAGCCCCGCGGTCTACATCGTCGGCGGGGCGATCATCGTCATTCTGCTGGCGCTGCTGTGGCGGGCTGAGTCCAGTGGCCAGCGGGCAGAGCGGCTGGCCGCAGAAGCCGAGGAGGAGTTCGCCGAGTCCGGCGCGGAACGCCCGGCCCCGGCGTTCCCGACGCCGCCCATGGATCTTCCGCACTATCACGGCGTCGGGCTCGCGGGCTCGGGCGGCGACCCTGTGCTGGCCGGGATATCCGGCGACGACAGTGCCACCGGAACCGGCGGCACGAAGGAGGTCACCGGTGCCTGAGTTCTTCGACTCCGTCAAGGGGTTCGGCGTCACCTTCCGGCAGATGTTCAAGAAGGTTGACACCGTCGAGTACCCGGAGGTGAAGCGGCCGACCGCGCCCAGGTTCCACGGCCGCCATCAGCTCAACCGGTGGCCGGACGGGCTAGAGAAGTGCATCGGGTGCGAGCTGTGCGCCTGGGCCTGCCCGGCCGACGCCATCTACGTGGAAGGTGCCGACAACACCGCGGAGGAGCGCTACTCGCCGGGCGAGCGGTACGGTCGCGTCTACCAGATCAACTACCTGCGCTGCATCCTCTGCGGCCTGTGCATCGAGGCGTGCCCGACCAGGGCGCTGACCATGACCAACGAATACGAGCTGGCCGATGACAGCCGAGAGAGCCTGATCTGGACCAAGGAACAGCTGGTCGCGCCGCTCCAGCCGGGGATGGAGGCGCCGCCGCATCCGATGCGCCTCGGCGAGGACGAAGAGGACTATTACCGGCTCGGCGCGATGCTCGCAGCCAGCCAGGCTGACACCGGCGAGCGCAACCCGGTTGAGGAGGGCCCGGTGCAGGACTGGCCAGTACAGGGCCAGGACGGCTCGGCGCGCCAGGGAGACGTGCAGTGACCGCAACTCATCCACTCATCCTGGCCGGATCGGCGGCCGAGACGACCAGGCTGGTCGCGTACTGGATCCTGGCGATCATTTCGATAGCGGCTGCGATCGCCATGGTGCTGGCGCGGCGGGCGGTGCACTGCGCCGTCCTGCTGGCGGTCGTGATGCTCTCGCTGGCCGGCTTGTACATCATGCTCGGTGCGCCGTTCCTCGCGTTCGTGCAGGTCATCGTCTACACCGGCGCCGTGCTGATGCTGTTCCTCTTCGTGCTCATGATCGTCGGCATCACCGCGGCCGACTCGATCATTGAAACGATCCGCGGCCAGCGAATGTGGGCCGCACTGTCCGGCATCGCGCTGCTCGTCCTGCTCAGCCTTGTCATCGGGCACGCGGAGATCGGCGGTGCCGCGCCCAACAGCGCGAAGTTCGGCAACGGCAACGTGACCGGGCTGGCGAGCCTCATCTTCACTAAGTACCTGTACCCGTTTGAAGTCATCAGCGTCCTGCTGATCGTCGCGGCGATCGGCGCGATGGTACTGGCGCACCGCGAACGCACCACGCCGAAGCCAACCCAGCGCGAGCTAGCGGCCCGGCGGATCGCCAGCGGGCGGCCGACGCCGCTGCCGGGTCCGGGTACCTATGCGCAGCACAATGCCGCGGACATGCCCGCACTGCTGCCCGACGGGAGTCAGTCCGAGCTGTCGGTCAGCCCGGTTTTGTCCGGCCGGTCCCCGCAGGCACCCCCGGAACTTCCCGGCGGCGCCGCGCCCGCTTCGCCGCAAGAGACTGCGGGCTCGCTCGCAGGACCGCCGCCGTCCGAGGGCTCCATTGCTAGGCCCGCCTCCGCGGGTGGGCAGGGAGCAGGTGAGCAGTAGTGGTTAGCCCAGCCCACTTCATCGCGCTGTCCGTGATCCTGTTCGTCATCGGCGCCGTCGGCGTGCTGGTGCGACGCAACGCGATCGTGGTGTTCATGTGCGTCGAGCTCATGCTCAATGCCGCCAACCTGGCGTTCGTGACGTTCGCGCGGATGCACGGCCAACTCGATGGCCAGGTGATCGCATTCTTCGTGATGGTGGTCGCGGCCGCCGAGGTGGTCGTCGGGCTGGCGATCCTGACCTCCATCTTCCGAGCCCGCAGGTCTGCGTCGGTGGACGACGCGAGCCTGATGAAGTACTGAGGAAAGGGAGCCATGACCGGCTCAGTCCACGCTGCGCTCGGGCCGCACACCGCGGCCATCGCAACCCTGCATGCCACCGGAATCCAGGACGCTGCGGGTTTGCTGCTGGCTTTCCCGCTGGCCGGCGCTCTCATCCTGCTGCTCGGCGGTAAGCGAGCCAACAGCTGGGGGCACCTGGTCGGGGTGGCCATGCCGGTGCTGGCATTCGTCTACGCCGTCGCGGCGTTCGTGCAGATGCTCGGTTATCCGGCTGCGGCGCGGTCACGCGACCTGGTCTTGTACCAGTTCATCAACGTGGGCCGGTTCCAGATCCCGATGGGCTTGCGCCTGGACCAGTTGTCGATCTGCTTCGTGCTGCTGATCACCGGCGTGGGCTCGCTGATTCATATCTTCGCAGTCGGCTACATGTCGCACGACCCGGAGCGCCGCCGGTTCTTCGGCTACATGAACCTGTTCCTCGCAGCCATGCTGCTGCTGGTGCTGGCCAACAACTATCTCGGCCTGTACGCCGGCTGGGAAGGCGTCGGCCTTGCCTCATACCTGCTGATCGGGTTCTGGCAGTACAAGCCGGCCGCGGCCACTGCGGCCAAGAAAGCATTCATCGCCAACCGAGTGGGCGACGTCGGTCTCTCGCTAGCGATCATGCTGATGTTCGCCCAGTTCGGCTCCGTGACCTTTACCGGCGTGTTCGGCGCGGTCCACTCGGCAAGTCACGGCGTTGTGCTGGCCATCGGCCTGCTGTTGCTGCTCGGTGCTTGCGGCAAGTCGGCGCAGGTCCCGCTCCAGTCCTGGCTGCTGGACGCGATGGAAGGTCCGACGCCGGTGTCGGCGCTCATCCACGCGGCCACCATGGTTACCGCCGGCGTCTACTTGATCGTCAGGTCCGCGCCGATCTTCGACCTGTCCGCTGACGCGCGGATCGCGGTCGCGATCGTCGGTGCGGTCACGCTGCTCTGGGGCGCCATCATCGGTTGCGCTAAAGACGACATCAAGAAGGCGCTTGCTGGTTCGACGATGAGCCAGATCGGCTACATGATGCTGGCCGCGGGCCTCGGCCCGGCCGGGTACGTGTTCGCCATCGCGCATCTGCTCGCGCACGGTTTCTTCAAGGCAGGGCTCTTCCTCGGAGCCGGCTCGATCAAGCACGAGATGAACGACGAGGTCGACATGCGCCGCTTCGGCGGCCTCGCTGCCGCCATGCCGATCACGTTCGTCACCTTCACGCTGGGATACCTGGCGATCATCGGCGTGCCGCCGTTCTCTGGCTTCTTCACCAAGGACCCGATCATCGACGCCGCGTTCGCCGCCGGCGGGACGTCTGGGGCACTGCTCGGCACCGCTGCGCTGCTCGGCGCCGGGATCACCGCGTTCTACATGACCAGGGTCATGTTCATGACGTTCTTCGGCGAGCGCCGGTGGGACGAGAAGGTGCACCCGCATGAGGCTCCGCCAGTGATGACCGGTCCGATGATCGTCCTGGCAATCGGCTCGGTCGCGGCCGGTGGCTTCTTCATCCTCGCGAACCGGCTGATGAACTTCCTCGGCCCGGTGACCGGAGTGCCGCCGGTGCTGCACGGGATCTGGACCAAGGCGGGGGTTGCGGCACTCGTGCTCGTCGTAATCGGCGCCGGCCTAGCCTGGGTGCTGTACGGCCGCCGGGAGGTACCGGTGACGGCACCGGCCGGCAGCTTCGTCACGGTCGCGGCGCGCAAGGACCTCTACGGTGACGCCATCAACGAGGGCCTGCTCATGCGGCCCGGCCAGTGGCTAACCCGGCTGTCGGTGTACTTCGATAACCGCGGCGTGGATGGCCTGGTGAATACCGTCGCGGCCACCTTCGGCGGGTCGTCGGGCCGGCTGCGCAAGCTGCAGACCGGCTTCGTTCGTTCGTACGCGCTGTCCATGCTGATCGGGGCCGTGCTGCTCATCGGCACGTTCCTGCTGGTGCGGTTGTAGAAACTGTGAGGCTGCCAAACTGATGAGCACATTCCCCTGGCTGACGGTAGCGGGCGCGATCCCGCTGGTGGGCGCCATCGTGATCGCGCTCACGCCAGGCAGGTCGGCACCGGGTAGCCCGGCCGACCGGCGCGCGCGGGACCTTCTGGTCAAGCGGATCGCCCTGGTCTTCTCGCTGATCACGCTCGCCGTGACGATCGTGATCGCGGTGAAGTTCAGGGCCGGCGGCCCGCGCTTCCAGTTCCAGCAGGTCTACCAGTGGATTCCGCAGTTCGGCGTGCACTACGCCGTCGGCGTGGACGGCATCGCGCTGGTACTGATCCTCATGTCAACCGTCCTGATGCCGGTTGTCGTCCTCGCGTCCTGGAATGACGTCGAGGACCTCAGCGCGACCAGCGCCGGCCCGGCCGACGGCCCGGCGACGCCGGGTGCCCGGACGCCGCGAGTGCGCAGCGCTAAGTCGTATTTCGCGATGATGCTGGTGCTCGAGACGATGATTATCGGCGTCTTCGCGGCCACCGACGTCTTCCTGTTCTACGTGTTCTTCGAGGCCATGCTGGTGCCGATGTACTTCATGATCGGCAGCTTCGGGGTGGGCCAGCGCCAGTACGCGGCGGTGAAGTTCCTGCTGTACAGCCTGCTGGGCGGCCTGCTCATGCTGGTCGCTGTGATCGCGCTGTATGTCTACTCGACGCAGGGCGGCCACCAGGGCACGTTCTTGTTCACTCAGCTCAGCCATCTGACCCTGAGCCCGGCCACGCAGAAGTGGCTGTTCCTCGGCTTCTTCATCGCATTCGCGATCAAGGCGCCGCTGTGGCCGTTCCATACCTGGCTGCCGGATGCGGCTACGTCGGCGCAGCCAGGCGCAGCAGTGCTGCTGGTCGGCGTGCTGGACAAGGTCGGCACGTTCGGCATGATCCGGTACTGCCTGGACCTCTTTCCGTCCGCAGCGCACTTCTTCACCCCGCTGGTGATCGTGCTGGCGGTGATCGGGGTCTTGTACGGCGCTATCGTCGCGATCGGCCAGGCCGACATCAAACGCCTGATCGCCTATACCTCTGTGTCGCACATGGGCCTGATCACGCTCGGCATCTTCGCGATGACTAGCCAGGGACAGACCGGCGCGACGCTGTACATGGTGAACCACGGCTTTGCCACTGGCGCGTTGTTCCTGCTGGCCGGTTTCATGGTGAGCAGGCGTAAGTCGCACCTCATCGCCGACTACGGCGGCGTGCAGAAGGTCGCCCCGATGCTGGCCGGGCTGTTCCTGGTCGCTGGCCTGGCCGGCCTGGCACTGCCTGGTCTGTCGACCTTCGTCAGCGAGTTCCTCGTCCTGGTCGGTACCTTCACCCGGTACGAGGCCGCGGCGATCCTGGCCACAGCCGGAATCATCCTGGCAGCGATCTACATCCTGTGGATGTACCAGCGGACGATGACCGGGCCGGTTCGCGCGGAAGTGGCGAACATGCCGGACCTCAAGGCCCGCGAACTGTGGGCGGTCGGGCCGCTCATCGCGCTGATCGTCGTGCTCGGGGTCTATCCCAAGCCGGCGCTGGACATCATCAACCCTGCGGTGCACAGCACGCTGGTGGGCGCGCATAGCCGCGACCCGGTACCGCCGCACCCGGCCAGCGCGCCAACTGGCCCGGCTGGTACCACTAGCACGGCCGGGACCACGAGCTTTGTCCACCACCAGCACGGTCACGGCCGCCAGACACTACACAAGCAAGGGAGCTCGGCGTGACCCTGAGCGTCGCGGCGACGACAGCGACAATCGCCACCCCGCACTTCGAGTGGAGCTTGCTTTCGCCGATGCTGCTGGTCTTCGCGGCAGCGCTGGCCGGCGTCCTCGTCGAGGCGTTTGCCCCGCGGGATCTCCGGCGGCCGATGCACGTCGCGCTGGCACTCGGCAGCCTGGCCGGAGCGTTCGTGCTGACTGTGGTGCTGGCAGCCAAGAGTTCGATATTCGCGGGCGGGCGAACTGGAGCAGTGGCCGCGATCGCGACCGTAGGGGTGGACCGGCCCACGCTCTTCATCCAGGCCACAGTCCTGATCCTGGCGTTCGTCAGCGTCCTGCTGATCGCCGAGTCGTCTCATGAGGTCAGCGCCTTCACCCCGCAAGCGGCCGCGGTACCGGGCAGCGCCGAAGAGCGCGAGGGCCTGCTGGCCGGGCTTTCGCACACCGAGGTGTATCCGCTGACGCTGTTCGCCGTCGGCGGCATGCTGCTGTTCCCGGCGGCCAACGACTTGCTGACCATGTTCATCGCGCTGGAAGTCCTGTCGCTGCCGCTTTACCTGCTCTGCGGCCTGGCCCGGCGCCGCCGGCTGCTGTCGCAGGAAGCCGCCATGAAGTACTTCTTGCTGGGCGCATTCTCGTCGGCGATCTTCCTGTTCGGCGTCGCGATGCTGTACGGGTACGCGGGCTCGGTCCGGCTGTCGGCGATCGCGACCGCAGCTCAGAGCGGACTCGCGTCATCGACGCTGCTGTACGCCGGCATCGCCCTGCTCGGCGTCGGCCTGCTGTTCAAGATCGGGGCGGTGCCGTTCCAGGCCTGGAAGCCGGACGTGTACCAGGGCTCCCCGACGCCGATCACGGCGCTGATGGCGTCCTGCACGCTGGTCTCGGCGTTCGGTGCCCTGCTCCGCGTGTTTTACGTTGCCTTCGGCCAGCTGACCTGGGACTGGCGTCCTGCGATGTGGGCTGTCGCGATTGTCACCATGCTGGTCGGATCGGTGATCGCGATCACCCAGACCGATGTCAAGCGCCTGCTGGCGTACTCCTCGATCGCGCAGGCCGGCTACATCCTGACCGGCGTCATTGCCGCCAGCACGGCCGGGCTGTCGGGCAGCCTGTTCTACCTGGCTGCGTATGGCTTCGCCACGATCGGCGCGTTCGCGATCGTCACGCTCGTCCGGGACCGGGCCGGGGAAGCGGCGCATATGTCCAGCTGGGCCGGCCTCGGCAAGCGCTCACCGCTCGTCGCGGGCGTCTTCGCGCTGTTCCTGATCGCGTTCGCCGGCATCCCGCTGACCAGCGGCTTCATGGGCAAGTTCTACGTTTTCCAGGCTGCCATCCAGGGCGGCGCGCTGCCGCTGGTGATCATCGGCGTGATCAGCAGCGCGATCCTCGCCTTTCCCTACGTCCGGGTGATCGTGCTGATGTTCTTCAGCGAACCTGCTGCCGAAGGCCCCGTGGTCGTGCGCCCGAGTGCGTACACCGGCGTAGCCGTGGCTATCGGAGCGGCAGCCACCGTCGTCCTCGGGATCATCCCGGAGCCGCTGATCAGCCTGGCCAGTCACGCTGCCAGCCACCTGTTCGTCCGCTAACCGCTGGCTTCTGCGAATCGCTACGAATCTGCAGCAGCACAGTCAACTTGCCGCACAGTCTGTTTTGTTCTGCTAAGCATGCTGAAGGGCATTCGTTGCGCTGGTCGTACCGAAAGTACGGATCCCGGGTTAACGAGCGGGTAACGGCAGGGCAATCACGGTAAACATGGCGAGCCAGGCGGGCGTCCTATAAGTACCGCTAGCTGGTTCAACGTCGCTTGTACTGGGAGATCGGGTGTTTGATCACGCTCAGCGTGCCGTGAGGCGCCGTGGCCGCCACGACCGCAGCCGACTGGCCAGCTGACCGTGAGCCCGCGCGGCGCTGACCTGGCGGCAGCACGATTCAGCACCCCCGCTGTGGTACTGAAGCTCGACCGCAACGTGATGCATCATGGCGGACTGGGCGTCATTCGCAGCCTCGGCCGGCTGGGCGTGCCCGTCTACGGCGTACATGAAGGCCCCCTCGCGCCCGCGGCCAATTCGCGGTACCTGCGCGGTCGTTACTTCTGGAATCCGGGCGTCACGGACCCCGCCAGGCTCACCGACGGGCTGCTCAGGCTGGCAGCCGTAATCGGCGAGCCGGCCGTGCTGATTCCTACCGACGACGCAGGCGCGATCTTCCTCGCCGAGCACGGCGACGCACTGCGGTCTGAGTTTCTCTTCCCCCAGCCGCCGCGAGACCTGCCGCGGCGGCTGGCCGGCAAGTACTCGCTCCGCCAGCTCTGCCGCGAGCTCGGCGTTCCGACGCCGCACGTCGTCATGGCCGACTCGATGACCTCGGCGACGCAGTTCGCCGCTGACGCCGGATATCCGCTGGTAGCCAAACTGGCCGAGCCGTGGCATAGCCGCCGCGGGCTGCACAGCACCACGGTCATCGCCGATGCCTCGGCCCTCCGCAGCATCTGGCACGCCTGCGACCAGGCCGGCGCCGGCTTGATGCTGCAGGAGTTCATTCCGGCCAGCACGCATTCCGACTGGTTCTTTCACGGCTACTGCGACAGCAAGTCGGCCTGCAGGCCCGCCTTCACCGGGATCAAGGAGCGCTCCTACCCCGCCCGCGCAGGACTGACCAGCCTCGGCCGCTCAGCCGTCAACCATCGCCTCCGCGCGCAGCTCGCCGGACTGCTCACGGCCATCGGCTATCAGGGCATCATGGACGTCGACGTCCGCTGGGATGCCAGCGACGGCCAGTTCAAGGTGCTGGATTTCAATCCGCGCCTCGGCGCCCAGTTCCGGCTCTTCGAGGACACTGCCGGTGTCGACGTCGTCATCGCCATGTACCTGGACGTGACCGGTCAGGAAGTGCCGCGCGGCGACCAGGTCGCTGCGCGCCGGCTCCTGGTCGAGAACTACGACCCGATAGCGGCCGCCAGTTACTGGCGCAATGGCGAGCTGGGCATCCGGGCATGGGCCGCATCGCTGCGCGGGATCGAGGAGACGGCCTGGTTCGCGCGCGACGACCTGCTGCCGTTCGGGCTGATGTGCCTGTACATGGGCACCCGCGCGATCAGCCGGCCAGTTACCGGCCACAACCTCCGCAGGCGTGCGTCAGCCGGCCGAGCCAGCTACAGCGCAGGTCGTGGCAGCACGGGTCGCTACCGGGCGGGCCGGGCGGCCAGCGCCCGGCGGCAGCCCGGCCTGAAGAAGCCAGAACAGGCCAAGCCAGCGCAGATCGAGACGCTGGAGAGCAAGGAAAGGGTAGGGGCATGAGTGACGCCGTTGACGTCGCCGTCATCGGGGCGGGGCCGTACGGGCTCTCGCTCGCTGCACACCTCGGCGCTGCGGGCATCTCGTACGCCCACTTCGGCATCCCGATGAATCTGTGGCAGGCGGCAATGCCCGCCGGCATGTACCTGAAGTCTCAGGGCTTCGCTTCTAACCTCTCGAGCCCGGACGGCAAGCACACACTGGAGGCGTTCTGCGCCGCTGCCGGCCGGCCCTACCGCAGCTACGGCTTGCCGGTGGCACTGGACACATTCGTGGCCTACGGCCTGTGGTTTCAGCAGGAACTCCTGCCCGGCCTGCGGCAGACCCTGGTCACCGAGGTGGTCCCGAAGGACGGGCACTACGTGGTCAGTCTCGCCGACGGCGACCAGGTGCTGGCGGCGCGCGTCGTGGTAGCGGCCGGGGTCGAGCATTTCGCCAGGACGCCTGAGCTTCTCGCGGATCTGCCAGCGTCAGTGTGCTCGCACAGTTCCGCGCACCGAGATCTGAGCACCTTCGCCGGCCAGCGCGTCGTCGTGCTCGGCCGGGGTCAGTCGGCACTGGAGTCGGCGGCACTCTTGCATGAGAGCGGCGCGGATGTCACGGTCGTAGCGCGCAAGCCTGCGCTGGCCTGGAACGGCCAGCCGCTGCCGCCGGACCGGCCGCTGCTGCAGCGGCTCCGGGAGCCTGAGGCTGGCCTCGGCTCGGGCTGGGGCACCTGGTTCTACTCCGATCACCCAGGACTCTTCCGGCGGCTTCCGGCAGGCACCCGGGTCCAGCGGGCGGCGAGCGCGCTCGGCCCGGCTGGCGCGTGCTGGCTGCGGGAACGGGTTGAGGGCCAGTTCCCTGTACTGCTCGGCCACACGCTGACCGGCGCGGAGGTGGCTGGGACCGGTGTCCGGCTCCGGTTCGACGGACCAGCCGGCGCAGCCGAGCTAGCCGCAGATCACGTCATCGCTGCGACTGGCTACCGCAGCGACGTGAGCAGGCTGGCATTCCTCAGCGACCTGCTGCGCCCGGGTCTGCGCACGCTGGCCGACTCGCCGGTAGTCGACCGGCACTATCAGTCCTCCGTACCGGGCTTGTATTTCATCGGCCCCGCCGTAGCCCCGGCATTCGGTCCGGTCATGCGCTTCGTGTTCGGCGCCGATCACGCCGCGCGCACGGTCGCGGCCTGCATCGCGGCGAGGCCCGGCTATCCGGTGGCCGGCGCCCGATGACCAGGCCTGAGCCGGTGCGGCTGGCCGGCAGGCCAGTCCGCCCGGCCGTCCGCCCAGCATGGCAGCCTCGCAGGCTGGCTGGTCCGGCCGCGGCCGTCCCGGCGGTTGACGTGCTTGCGCTGGCAGTCGCGCTGGCCGCGACCGGACACGTCAGCCTGGCGGCGCTCGGCTATGCCGTTGCCGTGCTCGTGCTGCTGGCGGCCGCCGGGCTGATGCGGTTGCGCATCTGCCTGCGGCTGTCGGATCAGGCGGGCCGAATTCTGGCCGCGGCTGCGGTCCCGGCTGCAGCACTGCTCCCGTGGCTGACCGCCGGCCATGCCTGGCGCCTGGTCGCCTGGTCAGCGGGCTGCTTGCTGCTCGGCCGCGCCGTCGCCTACCGATGCGTCCGGGCCGCGCGTCGGCGCGGCCTGCTGGCTGAGCCGGCGCTGCTGATCGGCTCAGGGGAGACCGCTGTGCTCGTCGCCCGGTTGCTGCGCGAGCATCCGGAGTTCGGGCTCCGGGCATTCGGTTTCGCCGCCAGTCCGCAACCGGCGGGTCAGCTGCCACTGCCGGTGCTAGGCGCTTCAGGCGACCTGCCGCGGCTCGTAGCCGAGCTCGGCATCCGGCGGGTGATCGTGTGCGCCGGCACCGGTCAGGACCGCGAGATGGTGTCCGCGCTGCGCGGCGCCCGGCTGCAGGGTGCCGACATCGTCGTGGTCCCCGGCCTTCACGAGCTCGGCATGGCCGTCCCGCGAGCCTGCCTCGACGAGATTTGCGGCATCCCGGTCATCCCGCTTCGCCGGCCACCCGGCGCCTGGCTCGTCGTCAAGCGTGGCGTGGACATCATCGTGGCGGCCGTGCTGCTATGCCTGCTGGGCCCGTTCGTCCTCGGACTCGCCGCGATCATCAAAATCTCCTCCGGCGGGCCGGCCATCTTCCGTCAGCTTCGCGTCACCGGAGCCGGTCGGGCGGCTCAGGTCCTGAAGCTGCGGACGCTTGCCGATCACAGCAACTCCGACACCTGCTGGTCGGTGCCGCTTGAGTCGTGCACGGGCTTCGCCCGGTGGCTCCGGGTCTCGCACCTGGATGAGCTGCCGCAACTGGTGAACGTGCTGCGCGGGCAGATGTCGCTGATCGGTCCACGGCCGGAGCGTCCGTACTTCGCCGAGAAGTTCGGTGCCGCGATTCCCGGGTACCGCGACCGGCACCGGATGCGGGCCGGGCTCACCGGCCTCGCCCAGGCCGCCGGGCTGCACGGCGACACGTCGCTTGAGGACCGCGTCCGGTTCGACAACCAGTACATCGAGTACTGGTCGCCCTGGCAGGACCTGGTCATCCTCGCCCGCACCGTGGCGAAGACGATAGCCGGGGTGCTGGGCGGTGCCCGGTGACCGCAGCTCCGGCAGTGCGGCCGGCCGCCACGCGGCTAGCTCTGCGCGATGTTCCCCTGATCCTGATGTACCACGCTGTCGCGCGCGTACCGGCTGACCCGAACCTGCTGTCCGTGCCGCCGGACCGCTTCGCTGCGCAGATGTCGTGGCTGGCGGAGCGTGGCCTGCGGGGGGTAAGTGCCGGCGCGCTGGTCGAGGCGATGCGCGACGGGCGGCCGCGCGGCATGGTCGGCATCACCTTCGACGACGGATATGCCAGCGTGCTCGACAACGCGCTGCCGGTGCTGCGCCGGCACGGTTTCGGGGCAACCGTCTTCGTGATCTCCGGCCGGCTGGGCGGCCGCAACGACTGGGACGAAGGGACGAACTGGCCGCTGCTGTCGGCGGCCGGAGTTCGTGAGCTGGCCAGCGCGGGTCTCGAGATCGGCTCGCACAGCGCCAGCCACATGCGGCTAGCTGGGCTCGAGCCGGGTGAGCTGGCGCGGCAGGTGTCCCAGAGCCGGGCAGATCTGGCGGAGTTGGTCGGCAGCGAGGTGGCAGGCTTCGCCTACCCCTACGGCGTGATGGACGGGGCAGCTCGGCAGGCAGTAGACGATGCGGGCTATGCCTATGCGTGCGCAGTCGAGGCGCCGCCGCGCGCTCTCGGCTACCTGGCGCTGCCCCGGATCTACGCAGGACCCAAAGACACCGCGGCACGAATGACCGCCAAGCGGCATCTCTACCGGGGCTACATCGCCTATCGCGGAAGGCGCGCATGAAGGTACTGCACGTGATCACCGGTCTCGAAGTGGGCGGCGCCGAGTTGCAGCTTGCCATGCTGGTGCAGCGCACCCGGCACGATGCCGAGGTGGTGGCCCTGTACAACGCCGGACCGGTGGCAGACATGATCCGCGGTGCCGGCGTCACGGTCCTCGATCTCGGCATGACCAGGAACACGGAGGTGTCGGCGCTGCTGCGGCTGCGGCGGATCATCCGGTCCGGCCGCTACGACGTCGTGCACGCGCATCTGTACCGCTCGCAGATCTATGCCCGGCCGGCCGCCCGGCTGGCCGGAGCCCCGGTTGTCCTGACCACGGAACACTCGATCGGTGAAACACATATCGAGCGGCGCAAGATGACTCTCGGGGTCCGCGGTTTGTATCTCACTTCGGAACTCTTCTCCGATGCCACGATCGCGGTATCGGATGTCGTGAGAGAGCGGCTGGTGCGCTGGGGCGTTTCGGCCCGCAAGATCACCGTCATCCCCAACGGGCTGGATATCGATCAGCTCGCCTTTGATCCGGATGCACGCGCACGCGTCCGCGCTCAGTTCGGTATCGAACCGGACACGTACGTGATCGGAGCGCTCGGGCGGCTGGACCATATCAAGCGAGTGGACCTGACGATGCAGGCGGCTGCGCCGGTGCTGGGCCAGAACTGCAAGATCCTAGTCATCGGGCACGGTGCGGACGAGGCTCGGCTGCGCGCGGCGGCAGAGCGCTTCGGCGTGACCGATCAGGTGATCTTCGGCGGCTATCAGTCCGACACAAAGTCGATGCTGTCGGCCTTCGACCTGTACGTCAGCGCATCGGAGCAGGAGACCTTCGGGCTGTCGGTACTCGAGGCGCTCGCCAGCGGCCTGCCGGTGCTCTACACGGCATGCCCGGCACTCGACGGCATTCAGACCGAGTGGGCCCGGCAGGTTGAGGGCACGGCGGCTGCCCTCGGTGCGGAGATCCGTAAGGAAGTCGGGGCCGGGCCCCGGCCGAGAACCCGCGACGCCAAGGTCTTCGACCGGTACGGAATTGCCGCGATCGCCGGCCAGGTTGACGACCTGTACGAGCGGCTGGCTGCGCGCCGGCCGCAGCGCAGCCCGGCCCCGCGGGCCCGCGGGGAGCGGTAGCCGGCTAGATCGCCGGGCCGGCGCTCCTGAGTATCGTCGTATCACCATGTCTATTCGCTCCGTTCAGACCAGCCGTCTAGCCGAGGCCGCCCTGACGCGGGTCCCGCCAACCCGAGTGGCAATAGTCATCACCCGGCTCGAAGGCGGTGCCGGCGCTCTGGCGGTGCACGGAGCGGTAGCCATGGACCCGGCGGAGTTCCAGACCACGATCATCACGGGCAGTGGTGATGCGCTGACCGATCGTGCTCGCGCAGCCGGGATAGAGGTCATCGTCGAGCCGGCGCTGCGCAGGCCGGTGGATCCCCGCTCCGACCTGGCTGCGACCGCCCGGCTCACTGCCCTGTTCACCCAGCGGAAGTTCGATGTGGTGCATACGCACACCTCGAAAGCAGGCGTCGTCGGCCGGGTTGCGGCGCGACGCGCCAACGTGCCAAGAATTGTTCATACCTACCACGGCTTCCCGTTTCACGAGTTCCAGCCTGCGCTACGCCGCAGCGCCTATGTTGTGACCGAGCGGCTCCTCGGCCGCGGCACCGATGTTGTGCTATGCACTGGCGTCGCAGTAGCCGCCGAGGCCGTACGGCGCAGGCTAGCCCCGCCCGGCCGCATCGCGGCGATCGGCGTTGTCGTCGACGGGCCCGCAGTGGCAGACGCCACGTTGAGCGCGCGGTCCGCACCTGCCCGCAGCCGTGCGCGTACCCTGCTCGGGCTGACCGACCCGGCCATCCCCGTAGTGGGCGCCGTAGGCAGGCTGACCAGCCAGAAGGCACCTGAGGACTTCCTGGCCGCGATGGCGATGCTGGACCGGCCGGAGGCGGTCGGCGTATGGGTCGGCGACGGGGAGCTCGCGGACCGGATCGCCCGGCTGGCTTCCCGCCAGACCGGGCCGCGCATCCTGCTGGCCGGGGAACGGACCGACGTGCTAGAGATCCTGCCGGCCTTCGACGTGTTCGCGCTGCCGAGCTTGTACGAAGGTCTGCCCACCGCGGTCGTGGAGGCGATGATCTGCGGCGTTCCGGTTGTCGCGTCGGACGTGAACGCCGTCTGTGACCTGATCACACCGGGCGAGACTGGCTTGCTTGTCGCGCCGCGACGCCCGGATCAGCTTGCGGCATCGATCACGCGTTTGCTGGACTCACCTGAGGCAGCCGGCCGGATGGCAGCGGCCGCTTGTGCCCGGGTCACCGGCAAGTACACCACAGCGGCGCTCCGCGCGTCGCTGACGAACGCATACCGGCCGGACGCCGGGATCAGCGACGCGGCGCCGCTGCCGTGAGCCGCGATGCGCATCGGTAGCTGCCGGTGTGACCGGCGCAGCTATGCTTTACGCTGCTGAGCCCATTCCGATGAGCCCGCCAGAAGATATGCACTGGTCAGCAACTGCCGACCCGGCTATCCGCATATCTTGGGGAAGGCTTGAGGATAGCCTCAGCTGTGACAGGCCTGCCAGCGGTCCCGGCGGGCCCATGAGGGGACTCACGTGATTGCCGCTGTTCCGATGGAACTCACTGACGCAGCGCTAGCCTCCGATGTGGTAGACGGCCTCGCTCGTGTCGAGGACGGTCTGCGCAGCGCGGCTAAGGCTCAGCATGCCGTGCTCACCGAGGCTGCCGAGCACCTGATGGAGGCGGGCGGCAAGCGTTTCCGGCCAACGCTCGTGCTGCTGGCAGGGCAATTCGGCGATCCCAGGGACCCGCGCATCGTGCCGGCCGCGGTGGCGGTCGAGCTGACCCATCTGGCCACGCTCTACCACGACGACGTCATGGACGAGGCCGACGTACGGCGCGGAAGCGCCAGCGCCAACTCTCGCTGGGGCAACACGGTTGCGATCCTGACCGGTGATTTCCTGTTCGCCCGGGCGTCCGAGATCCTGGCTGACCTCGGCAGCGAGGCGATCAGGATCCAGGCGGAGACGTTCGCGCGACTGGTCAGCGGCCAGATCGCGGAGACCGTCGGCTGCCAGCCGGGCGAGGATCCGCTCGGCCACTATCTCGGCGTGGTGACCGAGAAGACCGCGTCGCTGATCGCCACGGCGGGCCGCTTCGGCGCCATGTTCTCCGGTGCGCCGGCCAGCCTCATCGACCGGATCACGCCAGCGTGCGCCGCCATCGGCGTGGCTTTCCAGCTCTCTGACGACATTCTCGATGTTGCGAGCGAGTCTTTTCAGTCAGGCAAGACGCCGGGCACCGACCTCAGGGAAGGCGTGCGCACGCTGCCCATGCTGCACGCGCTCCGGTCGGCCGGCCCGTCGGACGCCAGGCTCGTGGAGCTGCTGAGCATGCCTGAGCTGACCGACCCGGTGCTGCATTCCGAAGCGCTCAGCCTGCTGCGCAAGCATCCGGCGATGGAAATGGCCCGGGCTGACACGAGGCAATGGACACAGCGGGCCCGGGAACTAATCCTCGGGCTGCCTGACGTCCCGGCTCGGGCGGCATTCGAGGCACTCTGCGAGTTCGTCGCCGAACGGACGGGGTAGGCAGGGACCAGGCAAGGCGCACTGCCGTGGCTGAGCAAGCCGGTTGCCAGCCTTCACGAGCAAGATAATGCCGGGAACGGGCTAGTTTGCGCCATCGGGGGATCAAAGGGGCAGCGGGTATGGGCGTGCCTGCCAGAGTTTTCAGCATCAGCTTGGCCGGGTGCGCAGCGCTCGCCCTGGTGAGCTGCGACGCCAGCGGCAGCGGCGGCACTACCGGCACGGTCGCCGGGGCGGCCAGGGAGCCTGGCGCCGCGCGCCTGGTCAGCGCGGCGCAGAGCTCGGTTCGCAGCGCTAGCAGTGTCCATGTCTCCGGCCAGCTGTCGCGGGATGGCGTGCCGGTCAGCGTGAATCTGAACGTCACCAGGGACGGCGACCTGGCTGGCACCGTCCGGCAGGCCGGCACCGCGCTCGCGGTCATCGCGGCGGACGGCAACATCTACGTCCAGGCGACGCCGGCGTTTCTGCGAGAGATGAAGGTACCGGCCGCGGCCTGCGCCACCTCGTGCGGCAAATGGCTTGAGTTCACGCAAGCCGAGGCCAGCAATCTGACCGGAGATCTCAGCCTGCAGAACCTGCTGCGGCCACTGTCTTTCGGTGGAGCGCAGGCGTCCGGCCAGGCAGCGAAGCTGACGTCTGCCGGGCGCACGACGGTACACGGTGAGCCGGCCTGGCTGCTGCGCGCCAGCGACGGCGTTACCGTGGCCGTCAGCTCCAGCGGGCAGCACTATCCGCTCCGGTCCGTCAGCGGGGGCAGCCCCCGCCAGGTCGTAACGTACTCGCGGTGGAACTCGGCGCCGGTGCCAAGGCCGCCAGCGGCCAGTCAGTTGCTCAACCTGAACGGCGGTTAGCGGCTCAAGTGGCTGACCGGCACGTGCCCGTTTCCTGGCCTGATGTCTCGACGGGAACACGGCGCAACCGCGGATGGTTGTGCCTGCCGGACCCAAGGAGGATCCGTGAGTATCTTCGGTTTCCACAAGTCACAGATGCCGTCGGCGCAGGATGCCCTGCCCGGCCGCGACTCCGCGATGCCAGTGCCGGGCCGGCACGAGGTGCTCGGCACCTCGCTGGTGCCGCCCTACCCGGCGGGTACGCAGGTCGCTGAGTTCGCCCTTGGCTGCTTCTGGGGCGCCGAGAAGAACTTCTGGCAGACGCCGGGCGTCGTCTCTACAGCTGTCGGATACGAGGGCGGTTTCACCCCGAACCCGACATACGAGGAAGTCTGCAGCGGGCGGACCGGGCATGCCGAGGCAGTGCGGGTGGTGTTCGACCCCGCGAAGATCAGCTACAGCGAGTTGCTGAAGGTCTTCTGGGAGTCACACGACCCCACGCAGGGGATGCGCCAGGGCAATGACGTCGGTACTCAGTACCGGTCCGCGATCTTCTACCACTCGCCGGAGCAGCAGGCTGAGGCCGAGGCGTCGCTCGCCGCCTACCAGAAGCGGCTGACCGAGGCGGGCTACGGCGAGATCACCACGCAGATCGTGCCAGCGGGCGACTTCTACTTTGCCGAGGGCTACCACCAGCAGTACCTCAGCGACGCCAAGAACCCGTACGGGTACTGCCCTGACCACGGCACCGGCGTGTCGTGCCCGATCGGCGTGGTGAAGGCGAGCGATTAGACAAATCGGACACGCCTCATGATCCTTGAGACTTGTGCACGCGGGAGCGTGAGCTTAAGTCTCCCGGATCATGGTTGGTGCCATTGGGCCGCTGAATGTTCGCTGCGCCGCCGGGTAAGGAGGGCTTTTTACCCGGACGGAGGCTGGCAATGGCGACAGACACGGCGAGCGGTGCCAACATCCGCAGCCTGATCCCGGCTCGGATCGACCGGCTCCCGTGGTCGCGGTTCCACACCAGGCTGGTCGTGGCGCTGGGGGTGGCCTGGATCCTCGACGGCCTCGAGATCACCATCGCCAGCAACGTCAGTCCCGATCTGACTCTGAAAACCTCGCTCGGGCTTACCGCTAGCTCGGCCGCCGACATCGCCACCTGGTACCTGATCGGCGAGGTCATCGGTGCACTGTTCTTCGGCCACCTATCCGACAAGCTCGGGCGACGCAACCTGTTCATGGTGACGCTGGCCGTCTACCTGATCGGTAGCGGCCTGACCGCCGCAACCCCGGCCGGCGGGCACTGGTTCATCTTCCTGTACGCGACGCGCGTCATCGCTGGCATGGGCATCGGCGGTGAGTACTCGGCCATTAACTCGGCGATCGACGAGATGATCCCGGCGAGACACCGGGGCCGGGTCGACCTGGCCGTCAACGGCACCTACTGGGCCGGAGCGGTTATCGGCACGATCGTGACGCTGTTCCTGCTGAACAATCTCGCCCCCGGCACCAGCTGGCGGGTGGCCTACCTGGTCGGACCCGTGCTGGCACTGATCATCATCTACGTCCGGCGCAATCTGCCGGAGAGCCCGCGATGGCAAATCATGCATGGCAGGGAACGGGCAGCCGAGAGCTCAATCGCTGAGATCGAGCAAGACGTCGAGGCAACCCGGGGCCAGTTGCCGCCGGTCCGCGATGACCGCGCCATCGAGATCGTGCCGACCAGGCAGATCGGCTATCTCGCCCTGCTGCGCGTGCTGTTCGTGCACTACCCGCGCCGCGCGATCCTGGGCGCGTCGCTGATGATCACTCAGTCGTTCCTGTACAACGCGATCTTCTTCACCTACGGCCTGGTGCTGGAATTCTTCTTCCATGTCAGCCCGAAGGACACCGGGTACTACTTCCTGGCCTTCGCGATCGGCAACCTGGCCGGCCCGCTGACCATCGGCCGGCTGTTCGACACCATCGGCCGCCGGAAGATGATCTCCGGAACTTACCTGATCGCCGGGATACTGCTGGTCATCAGCGCGCAGTTGTTCAAGGCGGGCATGCTGACCGCCACGACGCAGACGCTGTGCTGGGTCGTGATCTTCTTCTTCGCGTCAGCGGGTGCCAGCGCCGGCTACCTGACCGTGAGCGAAGTGTTCCCGCTGGAGGTCCGCGCGAAGGCGATCGCAGTGTTCTTCGCGATTGCGCAGTGCTTCGGATTCCTCGGCACTCACCTGTACGGTCACCTCATCGGGACCGGCACGGATCCGAACGCGCTGTACTGGGGTTATCTGCTCGGTGCCGGCGCGATGATTCTCGGCGGCCTGGTCGCGGCGTTCCTTGGCGTCAGCGCCGAGGGCAAGTCGCTGGAAGACGTAGCGCGGCCGCTATCGGTGGTCGCCAAGCCAGCGCAGACCATTTTCCGTACCGGCGGTCAGCATCCGCCAAGCGCGGCCTAGCCAGTCGCGGGTGGCGCCGTGTTCTGCTTGCGCGCCCGGTACGCTGCGACGTGCAACCGGTTGCCGCAGGTCCTGCTGTCGCAGTAACGACGTGACCGGTTCTTGGAGAAGTCCACGAACACGGCGCGGCAAACCGGTGATTCGCAGCTACGGATCCGGCCCGCCTCGCCTGCCACGACCAGCCAGGCCAGTCCCATCGCGAAGTGCGCCGCCATCCGGTCGGCAAGCGGCGCGGTCGGCCTGGAGACGTGCAAGTGCGGGCCCCGGCCGTCGTGCGCGGCGATCTGAGGGCTGGCTCCGGTTTGCGACAGCAGGTCGTTTATCTGATCGATGGCCTGGGATTCGTTGCCCGCCTCGCAGTTCGTCACGATCGCGTCCAGCCGTGCCCGGTAGTCGCGGACCCTGGTCAGGTCCGCCGCCTTGCCGCGGGTGCCGGCGAACGCGTACCGGTCTGCCATCTCTTGCAGGTCAGCAAGCTTAACCAGTCCTTCGCCGTCTGACCTGCCGGTGTTGATGAGCTCCACACAGCCCGTCATGGCTTCCAGCTGGTCAGCATCAAAATGACTTTGACTCCTGTCGCCAGCGACCCGTAGGGTTGTGCTCATGTCAGCACCGTACGGCAGAACGGTCATGACCACCAATGCCCTGAGAGGCACTCCTCAGACCGGTGCTGCCGGTACTGCCCAGACCGGTACTGCCCAGACCGGTACTGCCCAGGCCGGTACTGCCAAGGCCGGTACTGCCAAGGCCGGTGCTAGTGGCCGCGCGGCCGGCCGGCCGGTGCTGACGGCGATGCTAGGCGCGGCGTGCATCTCTTCGTCGGCGATCCTGGTCACGCTGGCGCATGTCGGTCCGGTTACCACAGCATTCTTCCGCTGCGCGCTCGCGCTGCCCGTCCTGATTCCCATTGCGACGCTCGAGCAGCGGCGGCTCGGACCTCGCCCGCTGACCAGCCGCGCCTACGCGTGGCTCGCTGGCTTGTTCCTGGCTGTCGACCTGGTGCTGTGGAATCACGCCATCAGCGATGTGGGCGCGGGCGTGGCCACCGTGCTTGGCAACCTTCAGGTGCTGTTCGTGGCCGCCTTCGCCTGGGTCGTGCTGCGGGAGCGGCCGGACCGCCGTTTCCTGATCATGCTGCCGGTTGTGCTGGCTGGCATAGTCCTTGTGTCCGGGATGCTGGGCGGGCACGCAGCCGGAGTGCATCCGCTCGCCGGCATCGGCTTCGGCGTCGGCACCTCCGCCGCGTACGCCTGTTTCCTGCTGGTGCTGCGCAGCACTTCCGGGCAGGCGCCGCACGTGGCCGGGCAACTGGCCGACGCGACTGTCGGGGCCACGGTCGGCTCAATCATCCTTGGCCTTGTCACTGGCGGGTTGCAACTGGACATCCCGTGGCCGTCGTTTGGCTGGCTGCTGATTCTCGCCCTGCTCAGCCAGACAGTCGGCTGGCTGCTCATCACGTCGGCACTGCCCCGGTTGCCGGCCGCGATCTCGTCGCTGGTGCTGCTCCTGCAGCCGGCCGCGTCCATGGCGCTGGCTGACGTAGTCCTCAGCGAACGGCCGACCCTGATCCAGGTCGGCGGTGCGGTGCTGGTCTGCCTGGGCGTCCTCGCGGCGACCAGAACATCGGCGCGGTCCAGCCCGGTGGAGTCCAGTCCGGTGGAGTCCAGCCCGGTGGAGTCCAGCTCAACGGTGACCAGCCACGAGCTCGACCTGTGCGCCGTCAGTCCGGCGCGAGTTCAGTTGCGCACGGAGAACAGCACGTAGCCATAGCTAAGACCGGTGGCTGCCGGATGGCGGCGGAGCCAGGCGGCCGCCACCTCGGCCGGGAACTCGATGTGCAGCACGGCGGTGAGGTCTGCGTGACTGGCGAAGCGCAGTTCCGACCGGACTTCGTGCCTGGCTGCACCCCGGTCGCGCCACCAGGCGTCGACGGCGGCGGCGGTCTGCCGCGGGGGCCGGACCGCCGCCGCAGCGAGCAGCTGGGCGAACTCGCCGGAGCGGTAGTCGTTGTCCACCGCCACCAGGGAGCCGCCGGGACGTAGCACGCGCAGCACTTCTGTCAGGCCGGCATCGGTCCCGGGCGGAAAGAAGTAGGCGAACCGGGCGTGCACCACGTCCGCGCTCGCGTCTGGCAGCGGCAAGTGCTCGGCGGAACCGGCCAGCACCTCAGTTCCCGGCAACTCCGCTGCCGTCTGCACGGCGGCGGCTCGCAGCTCCGGATCGGGCTCGATCCCGACGACTCGCGCGGCCTCCAGCGCATAATGCCGCAGCCAGTAGCCAGTTCCGCAACCGAGATCAACGATCGTGCGGGCCGCCCACGGCGCGACGGCTCGCATCGCTGTCAGGACGTGCCCGGCCCGGTCCACGGCCTGGTTCTCAAGCTCGTATGAGCCGGGGTGCCCGCCGATGTTCGGCGCGAACCGCCAGTCAGGAAACTCGGCTAGCTCCTCAGCAACACGCGGCACGCCGCATTATCGGCCGGCGACGGCAGCCTGGGCGAATCGGCGGAGCGAAATCTCAGCAGCGTCCATGATCGAAGTGAGTTTTGAGTGGCTATAACCCCGCAAAACTCACAACGATCATGGAATCGTCGGCTCGATCAGCCGCCCGGCTCTGCCAGGGCCGCGCGATCGGGCACGCTAGCCGGCGCAGCCGATGCGGCGCGGCGCCCGGCCAGCTCGCGGTTGATCACCTCAGCGACGGCCTGCACGGTCGAGATGCCGTAGCTCTCGCCCTGGCTGCCGCCCGCCGGCGGTGCCGTCAGCACCACGATCTGGTACGCGATGTGCTTGCCGGTGAAGGCCCCGATGCTGTTGATGTTCCAGTCGTCCGCATCGGGATAAGCCAGCCAGCCGTTCTTGACGTGCACGGTCACGTCCGCTGGCGCCCCGGCCGGCACACCCCAGCGCTCGGCCGGGATGACTTTGGACATCAGCCACAGGGCATAGTTGCGCGAGTTCTTGCCGAGCACCTTGCCCGGGTTAGTCAGCAGGTGCAGCAGGGTCAGCTCATCTTGCGCGGTGATCAGGGTGAGGCCCCAGGCATCGCTCAGTAGCGTGTGCCGCATTCCGGCCTTGTCCAGGAATCGCTGCATGTCGGCCATCCCGACGTCATCCCAGAGGTCGGTGGCTGCGTCGTTGCTGGACTGAGTGATCATCAGGTAGGCGAGGTTGCGCTGGGCCCTGGTCAGTCCGTGAGGCCCGTGCACCTTCAGCAGCAGCGCGCTGATGATCGTCACCTTGATGACGCTGGCGGCGTAGAAGTGCAGCTTCTCGTTGACGGCGCAGCTGAGGCCCGCGGCAGCATCCGACGCGGTCAGGCCGACAACAGAGTCCGTCCGGCCGTGCAGCGCGGCGGTAATGCCACGCGAGATCCTGGCGGCGAGTTTCGGCCGCTTGACAGACGTGCAGATGCTGCTGGCCGCAGCCCTAGCTGTGGTGCCGCCCGGCGCGGCAGCTGCAGCTGGCAGGCCGGCTAGTCCGCAACCAGCAATCACTACGACAGCGACTGCGCCGATAGCAGCCCTGCTTACGACAGCGTGCCGATTGCGTCCCATCCTGATCCCCGATCCTCGACAATGCAAAGACGCCTGGGACCGCCGGCTGGTTGCCGCAGTGGAGCCGCGATACCACCCCCGAGCACGTGCGCGGCCACGAAGACCGGGTAGTCAGGCATGTGCACGAAAAACTCGCGGACCGATGTCGAAAGCCGGGCTGACTCGTTCGTGGCACAAGTGAGAGGCCGCCGCAGCGGCGCCTCAGCATTTACCGGGAGGTATGCGAGATGAAGTACGTGATGCTCATCCTGAACACCGAGGCAGCAGGCAAGCTCACTGGCGAGGAGTACGGGGCCTGGAGCTCGGAGATCATGGCCTGGTACGAGAAGAACTCAGCCTCAGGCGCTCTCGCCGACGGAGGCCACCAGCTCCAGGAGCCCGAGACCGCGAAGACTATCCGGGCCGGCGCCGTGACCGACGGTCCGTTCATGGAGTCCAAGGAGGTCCTCGGCGGCTACTCGGTGCTTGAGGCCGAAACCCTCGACGAGGCGGTCGAGATCGCGAAGAGCTGGCCGGGCGTGGACCGCGGGCTGGTCACGCTGGAGCTGCGGCCGGTGGTCGTGTTCTGACCATCAGCTATCCAGGCGGCGGGCGATGAGCTCGCGCTCGGCCGGGTTCGCGGCCAGCGCGAGCGCTCGCTCGTTGGCCGTCCTGGCGTCCGCGGTCCGGCCGACCGCGGTCAGCAACTCCGCACGCACCGCATGGAAGAGCCGGTAGTCGTCCAGTTCGGCAGCGAGCGGCTCGACCTCCGCGAGCGCAGCCTCGGGACCGACTGCGTACCTCGTCGCCACTGCGCGGTTGAGCTGGACAACCGGCGACGGCGTCATGACCAGCAGGCTGTCGTACAGCAGCCGGATCTGCTCCCAGTCGGTCTGCTGATAGTCAGCCGCCGACGAATGCAGCGCCGCGATCGCGGCCTGGACCTGATACGGCCCCGGCTGGCGCAAGCCGATAGCCCGGTCCAGCAGGGCTGTCGCCTCGGCAGCCAGTTCGTGGTCCCACCGGGAGCGGTCCTGGTCGGCCAGGCGGATCAGCCGCCCCCAGCCGTCGAACCGGGCGGCCGCCCGCGACTCATGCAGCAAGAGCAGCGCGAGCAGGCCCAGTACCTCCGGCTCGCGCGGCATCAGCCGGTGCAGCAGCCGGGCCAGCGATACCGCCTGCGCAGCCAGGTCACGCCTGGCCGGAGTGCGGCCGGCCGAGGCCAGGTAACCCTCGTTGAAAACGAGGTAGACCACCGCGAGCACGGCCGTCAGCCGGATGCCGAGCTGATCCGGATCGGGGACGCGGATGGCGATGCCCTTCTCCCGCAACGTCCGTCGCGCCCGCGACAACCGCTGTCCCATCGTCTGTTCCGATACCAGAAACGAGGCAGCAATCTCCCCGGTCGTCAGACCGCACACGGCTCGCAGAGTCAGTGCGACTTGCGAATCGGCCGGCAGCGCCGGGTGGCAGCACGCGAACACCAGGCTGAGCAAGTCGTCGGCCTCGGCCTCCGGATCGGCCAGACTCGCCGTTGCCAGGCCGCACCGGTCTTCGGTGACAGCGAGCAAGGCAAGCTTCTCCCGCCCCGCCTTTGCGCGGCGCTGCCGGTCCAGCGCTTTGCGCCAGGCAGTCGTGGCGAGCCAGCCACCGGGATTGGGCGGGAGCCCCTCAGCCTGCCAGTGCTCCAGCGCCTCCACAAATGCGTCCTGCACGAGTTCTTCGGCAAGGCCCACGTCACCAAGCCGTCGCGCCAGCATTGCCCGCAGCCGGGTCGCCTCGGCCCGGTAAGCCCGCTCCAGCCCTTGGGTATCCACCGCGAGCTTGCCGCGCCGTCAGGCCGGCGCGCCGCCGCGGCCGGCGCCGCCGCGGAATCGCGACACGCCCTCGACTACACCCGGATCAGCCATCGTCGCCATGCCGTGGCTGAACTCGTTCGCCATGGCGTCGCCGAAACCGAGCGACATCGACTCGAGCGCCGAGGCCCGGTCACTGCGCATGCAGGCCTGCGGAAACGCGGCGATCTGCAGAGCCAGCCGTTCCGCCGCCTCGCGGACCTCGCCAGGCTCCACGATCCTGGAGACCAGTCCCATCTGGTAAGCCTCCTCGGCGGGCACCGCCCGGCCGGTAAGGATCAGGTCGAGGGCACGGCCGAGTCCGATGATCTGAGGCAGCCGGACGGTTCCGCCGTCGATGAGCGGCACTCCCCAGCGCCGGCAGTACACGCCAAAGATCGCGTCTTCCTCGGCGACCCGCAGGTCGCACCACAGCGCAAGCTCCAGCCCGCCGGCCACCGCGTGCCCGGCGACGGCCGCGATGACCGGCTTGGACAGCCGCATCCTGGACGGGCCCATCGGGCCCGGTCCGTCCGGTTCGGTCCGGTTGCCGCGCGGGCTGCCGATGGCCTTCAGGTCCGCACCCGAGCAGAACGTACCGCCCGCGCCGAACAGCACCGCAACGGCGGCGTCCGCGTCCGCGTCGAAGTCGGCGAAAGCCTCGGCGAGCGCCGCAGCGGTAGGGCCGTCGACAGCGTTCCGGACCTCGGGACGGTTCAGGATGATCGTCGTCACCGGCCCCGAGCGGTCCACCCGGACGGCGGACCGGCCCTGGGCGGGACCGGGCATGGCTAGCCGACCTGCCAGGTGTCGGAGCCGGCCAGCAGGTCAGCGAGGTCCCCGTCGCCCTGCTGCTGCCTGGCGGTGTCGATCTGGGCTGACATCAGCTCGTCATAGCTGGGCCGCTCGACCGCCCTGAACACGCCGATCGGCGTATGCGCGAAGTCGGAGCTATCCAGCCTGGACAGCGCGAACGCGTACGACGGATCGGGCTCTGCGGCATTGTGCACCAGCAACGAGTCCGGGTCGCTGCCGGCGACCGCGACCGTCTCCAGCAGGCCGTAGCGGTTGAACCGCAAGCCCTGGCTGCCGTCGGCACCGAAGCGGACCGGCTCGCCCTGCTCCAGCCGGATAACCCGCTGGTCCCGCTCGCCGGGCTCGGTCACCGGCGCGAACGCGTCGTCGTTGTAGATCGGGCAGTTCTGGTAGATCTCGACGAACGCAGTGCCCTTATGGTCCGCCGCTGCGCGCAAGACGCTGGTCAGGTGCTTGCGGTCGGAATCGATGGTCCTGGCGACAAAGCCAGCCTCGGCGCCGATCGCCAGCGACACCGGGTTGAACGGGGTGTCGAGCGAGCCAAACGGCGTGGACTTGGTGACCTTGCCCTGCTCGGACGTCGGTGAGTACTGGCCCTTTGTCAGGCCGTAGATCCGGTTGTTGAACAGCAAGATCTTGATGTTCACGTTCCGGCGCAGCGCGTGGATCAGGTGGTTGCCGCCGATTGACAGCGCGTCACCGTCACCGGTGATCACCCAGACCGACAAGTCTGGCCGCGATGATGCCAGCCCGGATGCGATCGCCGGGGCACGGCCGTGGATCGAGTGCATGCCGTAGCTGTTGACGTAGTACGGCAGCCGCGACGAGCAGCCGATGCCGGAGACGATCACGAGGTTCTCTCGCGGGATCTCCAGCTCCGGCAGGAAGGACTGGAACGCGGCCAGGATCGCGTAGTCGCCGCAGCCCGGGCACCAGCGGACTTCCTGGTCGGACTTGAAGTCCTTGGTGGCGAGCTTCTCATCGGCCTTGGGGACAAGGGTCAGCGAGGCGAACCGGTGGGTCGGCTCCGGGAATTCCGCTGCGGCGCGGCTGGCCGGCCCGCCGTTTTCCGAAGCGTCAGACATTGGCGATCACATCCTGGATGACGTCGGCCAGCTCAGCCGCACGGAATGGCAGGCCGCGGACCCGGTTGTAGGACACCACATCGGTCAGGTAGCGGCCGCGCAGCAGCAGCGCGAGCTGGCCCAGGTTGATCTCGGGGACCAGCACCTTCTCATACGACCGCAGCACGTCGCCGAGGTTGGCCGGGAACGGTGACAGGTGCCGCAGGTGTGCCTGAGCGACCGAGCCGCCGCCGATCCGTACCCTTCGGACTGCCGCGCCGATCGAGCCGTAAGTCGAGCCCCAGCCCAGCACGAGCACCTTCGCGTTGCCGTCCGGATCGTCGACCGTGACGGGCGCGATGTCGGCGGCTATGCCGTCGATCTTGGCTTGGCGGAGGCGCACCATCTTGTCGTGGTTATCCGGGTCATAGGAGATCGTTCCGGTGACGTCGGCCTTTTCAATGCCGCCGATCCGGTGCTCGAGTCCGGGCGTGCCGGGCACGGCCCACGGCCGGGCCAGCGTCTTGGGATCGCGCTGGAACGGCAGGAATGGCGGTCCGGCAGTTCCGTCAACTGCCACGTTCCCGCTCGCAAATTTGAACTCGTCGCGAAGCTTCGGCAGGCCGTCGACGGCCGGGATGAGCCAGGGCTCCGATCCGTTGGCCAGGTAGCCGTCGGACAAGATGATCACCGGGGTGCGGTACTTGACAGCGATCCGGACCGCCTCCAGCGCAGTGTCGAAGCAGTCGGCCGGGGTGGCCGGCGCGACCACGGCGACGGGCGACTCGCCGTTCCGGCCGAAGAGCGCCATCAGCAGGTCAGCCTGCTCGGTCTTGGTCGGCATTCCGGTGGACGGCCCCGCGCGCTGGATGTCGCAGATGATCAGCGGCAGCTCGACCGACGCGGCAAGGCCAATCGTTTCCGCCTTGAGGCACATGCCGGGCCCGGACGTCGTCGTCACGCCGAGCCCGCCGCCGAATGACGCGCCGAGCGCTGCGCCGACGCCGCCGATCTCATCCTCGGCCTGCATCGTGCGCACGCCGAACCGCTTCAGCTTGGACAGCTCGTGCAGGATGTCCGAGGCGGGCGTGATCGGGTAGGAGCCGAGGAAGAGCGGCAGGCCCGACCGGCGCGATGCGGCCACCAGCCCGTAGGCGAGCGCGGCGTTGCCGGTGATGTTCCGGTACTTGCCGGGCTTCAGCGGGGCCGGCTTGACCTCGTACTGAACCGAGAACGCCTCGGTGGTCTCGCCGTAGTTCCAGCCGGCCTGGAAGGCTGCCTTGTTGGCGGCGAGGATCTCCGGCCGGGACGCGAACCGGGTGTTCAGGTACCGCAACGTGCCTTCAACTGGCCGGTTGTAGAGCCAGGACAGCAGTCCGAGCGCGAACATGTTCTTCGCTCGCTCGGCGTCCTTGCGGGTGATGTCGAATTCTTCGAGCGCCTTGACCGTCACCGACGTGAGCGGGATGGCGTGCAACTGGTATGCGTCGAGCGAGCCGTCCTCGAGCGGGTTAGCTTCGTAACCGACCTTCGACAGGTTCCGCTTAGTGAATTCGTCGGTGTTTGCGATGATGTCGGCACCGCGCGGGACGTCATCCAGGTTGGCCTTCAAGGCCGCGGGGTTCATCGCGACCAGCACGTCCGGCGCGTCGCCGGGAGTCAGGATGTCGTGGTCAGCGAAGTGAAGCTGGAAACTCGACACGCCCGGGAGGGTGCCGGCTGGCGCCCGAATCTCGGCCGGGAAGTTCGGCAGCGTCGACAAATCGTTGCCGAAAGAAGCGGTCTCCTGCGTGAACCGGTCTCCGGCTAGCTGCATGCCGTCGCCAGAGTCTCCGGCGAACCTGATGATCACACGGTCAAGCTGCTGGACCTGCTTGGTCACAGTCTCCCGGCCTCCTTCACGCGCCGAGGCCGGCTTCCAGACGCGGTGACGGCGTGCATCTATGCGTGATTTCTGTTAGCGGACTCCCAGCCTGCCAGGCGCACGCCCCCCATGACCCACTAGCGGAAGAGACCCTCTGCCTGCGGCTATAACGTTATTCTAGTACAGATCGCTGGTCGGCCACGCTTGGTCTAGCTACTCCGTTAGCGTTGGCAAAGACTTGGCGTTAGCGGTCAGTAACGGCAAGCGGTATTGCTGCCGGGAACTGGCTAATCCGGTCCGTTAATCAGCTCGATTAGCCGGGCGAGGGTATCCAGCTGGCCGCTCTGATCGCCGCTCAATTTGACCTGCAGCGTGGTGACGCCGGCCTCGCGGTAGAGGCGCAGTCGCTCGGTGATCATCTCCGGCGTGCCGATCAGGTTGGTGCCGGTGCCGAGCTCCAGCGGCACCCGGTCAGCCGCTTCCTCGCGCCTCCCGGCCAGCCACAGTTGCTGGACGGCTGCGACATCATCGCCGAAGCCTTGGCGGGTGAATGCCGCGTTATAAAAGTTCTCGTCCTTCGAGCCCATCGCGCCGATCGTGAACGCGTAACCGCGCGCGTGCCGCCTCGCCGCTGCCTCGACGTCGTCAGTGATTTCCACGCCGACCGGGATGACCAGATCAAGGTCGGCGAGTGACCGGCCGGCTCTGCGCGCGCCTGCCCGCATCGGGTCCAGGAACACCTCGGCGTGCTCGGGCATGAAGGTGTTGCCGATCCACCCGTCGGCAAGTTCGCCGGTCAGTTCCAGGTTCCGCGGGCCGAGCGAGGCAACGTAGACGGGCACGCGGCCGGGCTGCAGCATTGAGCGGATGGCGCGGCCGCGGCCGCCGGGCAGCGGCAGCTGATAAGCGCGTCCCTGATAACTGAGCCGTTCGCCGGCCGCGACGGCCCTGACGATCTCGATCGTGTCACGGGTGACGGCCAGCGGGGCATCGAAGCGGACTCCGTGCCAGCCCTCCATCACCTGCGGGCCGCTGGTTCCGACGCCGAGCCGGAACCGGCCGCCAGACAGCAGCTGCAGTGACATGGCCGACATTGCCAGCATCGCCGGAGTGCGGGCGCCCAGCTGAGCGATCGCCGATCCGAGCGCGATGCGCTCGGTCCGCCCGGCCAGGTAGGCGAGCGGAGTCAGCGCGTCCTGGCCCCATGCTTCAGCAACCCAGACCGAGGTGGCACCGAGCCGCTCAGCTTCCCGCACGAAATCCGCATCTTGCGGTCCGGACACCCGGGCCGCGATACCCACCTGCATGAGCCCACTCCCTGTTGCGCTCGGCTCCCTTGTCACGTCCGGCGTACCATCCAATCGTGGAACAAGCAGAGCTGCGCTATGCCGATTGCCCGACGACCGAGGCGGAGATTCTGATCGACGCGCCGCCTGCGGTGGTATGGCCACTGGTCTGCGATATCCAGGTCCCGGCCGAGTTCAGCTCGGAGTTCCAGGGTGGCCAGTGGCTCGACGATTCAGCCGGTCCGGAGCTGGGCGCCCGCTTCCGCGGCCGCAACTATCACGAGTCAGCAGGCACCTGGGAGACCGTCTCCACGGTGTGCGAGTTCGAGCCCGAGCGGGT
>Ga0335073_10001602_pt1 | contig 30341 bp, 25 predicted proteins | sample Lox_Sample_22_FD_207093 | JGI IMG/M metagenome (GOLD analysis project Ga0335073, IMG submission 207093) | Soil microbial communities from Loxahatchee National Wildlife Refuge, Florida, United States - Lox_Sample_2.2 | ecosystem: Environmental > Terrestrial > Soil > Wetlands | place: USA... | reverse complement strand
TGGATGAACAGCAATTTTCGTTTGATCCTCAGAAAGTACAAGCCAAAGCGCGCGACGAAGTACAACGAAAAGCGCGAACGGAAAGCGTGGGCACTCCGGCACCCGACTTCGCGCTGAATGATTTGGGAAGTCATGCAATCAAATTAAGTGAAATGAAGGGTAAGGTAGTGCTCCTGGATTTTTGGGCAACATGGTGTGCTCCGTGCCGAGAAGCGCTGCCGGATTTGGAGCTGCTGAACCGTGATTTCAAAGACAAAGGACTGGTGGTGTTGGGAGTTGATGCTGAGGATGCAAAGGACCAAGCCGAATTTCTAAGTAAGTTCGGTTACACGTTCCGCTCCCTGGTGGACTATGGGGATAAGGTGAAGAATCTGTTTGGCGTCGGAGGCATTCCCACAACCGTTTTGATCGACCAGAAAGGCACGATTCAGATTTTTGATACTGGTACGTCTACGTACGACTCGTTGAGAGAAGCGGTCCGTAAAACGGGGATCTCCTGATCATGCAACTCTGAGCCGGAAGAGATGTTTAAATAGAGCTGCCGAGGAACCATTCCCAATCTGTATCTTTGGCGTTGGTGCGGATGACCAGTTCGAGTTCGCGCATGGCTACGCGGCTGTAGGGCGCGACGGAATGCGTGAGCCAGACATTGCCCCCGATGATGCTGTGGTGGCCGATGCGGGTATCGCCGCCGATAATGGTGGCGCCGGCATAAATCGTGACATGATCCTCGATATCGGGATGGCGTTTGTTGGCTAATCCGCGAACTAGTTCGCCGCCGGTATCGCGCCGGGCGGTGGGATTAAAGGCACCCAAAGTGACGCCGTGATACATGGTTACCTGTTTGCCGATGGTGGCGGTTTCGCCAATCACCACACCGGTGCCATGGTCGATGAAAAAAGAGTCGTCGATCGTCGCGCCCGGATGGATGTCGATCCCAGTTTTGCTGTGCGCGAGTTCCGTCATGATGCGCGGCAGATACGGCACGTTGTGTTTGTACAACTCGTGCGCCAGCCTTTGCACGGTAATCGCTTCCACGCCGGGATAACTGAGCAAAATCTCTTCCAGACCGCTCGCCGCAGGGTCGTTTTTCAGCGCCGCTTGCAGATCGGTGGCCAACCGGTGGGCCAGGTGCGGCAACCGGTTCTGGATCGTCTGGACAATCTGGTCCGCGGAGCGCTTCAGATCGCCGGCAGGCTTCTTGCCGCTGCAGGTGTAGTCAAAACGCAAGGCGCGCGCAATCTGTTCGGCTAAGCGAGCTTCCAAATCTTCGACGAAGTGCGCCAAGAGCGGTTCGAGATGCGCCTCTGGCGCGTAGTACAACGGGAACAGTGCTTCCAGATAGCGGCGGCAGAATTCGTTCACGCCGTCTTTGGCGGCCAGGCGGTATTGGTCGTCGGCAATACCGGAGAGGCGCGCCTCCAGGGCGCAACGAAATTCTTTGGCCAGTGCAGCTACGTCATGGTTGGGCGTGGTCATAAGTGTTTGCAAATTCGGCGAGCAAGACGAACGGAGTTATCGCAAGGGCGACAACCCCGCCTCGCGTCCGGCCCGCGCTATTCCTCGCGTTACAGCTTGCGGAAAAAGTCGAAAAGCACTTCCTCAGGGGCTGAAGCCCAATTGATTGCCACGCATTTATGTCGGAGCTAAAGCTCCGACCCCCGGTGCCGAACACATTTTTCCGTAAGCTTTTTAGCCGATACCTTCGAACAGCACGGTCGAGAGGTAGCGTTCGCCGCCGTCCGGCAGCACCGTCACGATGGTCTTGCCCGCGAATTCCGGCAATTTCGCCAGGCGCACCGCCGCCGCTGCTGCCGCGCCACAGGAAATGCCGCTGAGGATGCCCTCTTCCTTCGCCAAACGCCGCGCCATTTCGATGGACTCTTCATTGGTCACTTGTTCGACGCGGTCGACCAGGCTGAGATCCAGGTTCTTTGGCACGAAGCCCGCGCCAATGCCCTGAATCTTATGTGGTCCCGGCACAGGAGTTTGCCCGGCCATGGTCTGCGTGATGACGGGACTGACGTTAGGCTCTACGGCGACGGAAAGGATCTTCTTCCCTTTCGTGTTCTTGATATAGCGAGACACCCCGGTGATGGTTCCGCCGGTGCCCACGCCGCTCACAAGAATGTCGATGCTCCCGTCGGTGTCGTTCCAGATTTCCGGGCCGGTAGTTTTCTCGTGAATCTCCGGATTTGCGGGATTGTCGAATTGCTGCGGCAGGAAGTAATGATTCTTGTCCGACTCATAAATCTCCGTTGCTTTCTTGATCGCACCCTTCATACCTTCAGGACCAGGCGTCAGAACCAGCTTTGCGCCAAAAGCTGCCAGCACTCGCCGCCGCTCCAAAGACATGGTTTCCGGCATGGTCAAGGTGATCGCATAGCCGCGCGCGGCCGCGACGAATGCCAAGGCAATTCCGGTGTTGCCACTGGTCGGCTCGACAATTTCAATGCCCTTCTTGAGCACCCCACACTTTTCCGCATCCCAAATCATGGCAGCCCCGATGCGGTCCTTCACCGAATACGCAGGATTTCTCCCCTCGATCTTGGCGAGCACGGTGGCTTTCGCGCCGTCGGTCACGCGGTTCAGCTTGATCAAGGGCGTTCTACCGATGCTTAAAGAATTATCTGCGAAGGTGTTGGCCATAATTGATCCTCGGGGAAGTAGATTTGGCTGTATCGGACAGCCCTTCCAGTATAGGCCCGCTTCCGGAAAAACCAACGAAGCGCAAGAGAGCAGCACTGCAACGCTGGCGGTGCTTTCCTGCTAAGGCAGATGCGTCAGATTGCGGTTGGTTGCACACTCCGATAAAATCGCCATCAGTGATCGAGTGATTTGCTCGATGGTGAGCCAGGAGCAACGATGACGACTGAAGCGAACCAACGCATGAAGCGGCCTCTGGAGGCTGTTGATCCCGAGATTAAGACGTTATTGGGCGAAGAAGCGCGCAGGCAAGCCACCGGCCTGGAACTGATTCCTTCGGAAAATCTGGTGTCGGAAGCGGTTCTGGAAGCGATGGGCTCCATTTTCACGAATAAGTACGCCGAAGGTTATCCCGGCAAGCGCTATTACGGCGGCTGCGAATATGCGGACAAGGTGGAACAACTGGCGATCGACCGGGCCAAGCAACTTTTCGGCGCGGATCACGCCAACGTTCAGGCGCATTCCGGAACGTCCGCGAATGTGGCTGTCTATATGTCTATGCTCCAGCCGGGCGATACCGTCCTCGGCATGGCTCTGGCCCACGGCGGCCATCTTACCCACGGCCATCCACTCAATTTTTCCGGGCGCATGTACAAGTTCATTGAGTACCACGTGCGCCGCGATACCGAACAGATCGACTACAGCGAGATCGAGGAACTGGCCCATCAGCACAAGCCGAAAATGATCGTTGCCGGCGCGAGCGCTTATTCCCGGATCATTGATTTCGAGAAAATTGGCAAAATCGCAAAGTCGGTGGATGCGTTGTTCTTTGTGGACATGGCGCATATTGCTGGCTTGATTGCAGCGGGAGTGCATCCCAGCCCAGTGCCGCATGCCGATGTGGTGTCCACGACCACGCATAAAACCTTGCGCGGACCGCGAGGAGGACTGGTGCTGTGCCGCTCGGCGTATGCGAAGGAATTGGACAAGCTCACGTTTCCTGGCACTCAGGGTGGTCCGTTGGTGCACACCATTGCGGCAAAAGCCGTCTGCCTGAAGGAAGCGATGGAGCCGTCGTTCAAGGAATACCAGAAGCAAGTGGCGGCTAACGCGAAAGCCATGGCCGCGGCGGTGGCGAGTCAGGGATTCCGGATCGTGGCAGGCGGAACTGATAATCACTTGTTCCTCATCGAAGTGCACTCGAGGGGAATCACCGGAAGCGAAGCGGAGAAAGCGCTCGATCGGGCAGGAATCACCGTGAACAAGAACTCCATCCCGTTTGATCCTCTGCCACCGATGAAGGGCGGCGGGATTCGCCTCGGCAGCCCCTCGGTCACTACACGTGGCATGAAGGAACCGGAGATGCAGCAGATCGGTAAATGGATCGCCGAAATCTTGAGCCATGTGGGCGACGCCGCGGTGGAGCAAAAGGTGCGCCAGCAAGTGGCCGAATTGGCCGGGCGCTTCCCGATTTACGAATCGCGGCTACCTTCCGCAATGGCACACGCTCGCGTCTGAAGTTGGCCGATCTAAAGTTCGGCCACTACACATGCTCGCCGCGGCACATCACTACGAGCGTGCAAAAATTGCGTAGAACGGCAAGCCGTTGACCAAAGACTGACCATACGGTCAGTAGATTCTCCATTACGAATCCCGTAGCTTAACTCCTACCGAGAAATGCGAACTCTAGCGGCAGCCTCGTGGGAGTCTCTCAGCCAACGCTGGCTGTTCCTTTTCTGGTTTCGGTTCAGTGCCCTCTTAGGAGTTCCTGCTTCCCGGGTGAGCGCTCCAGTGCAAACGAGGTGGAATCGATGATGGATACGGAAGCATTCCGTGAGTTCAAGACCGGCTTGACCTTCCTGCGAGACAACTATGCCAATCGCGCGTTTGAACACATCAAGCGCGCTGCGGATATGGAGAAGAACAATCCTTACTACATGTCTTACCTGGGCGTGGCGCTGGCGCGCACCCAACAAAAATGGGCGGATGCGGAACGCCTGTGCGACACCGCGGTGCGCCTGAAGCGCAACCAGGCCCAGCTTTATTTGAATCTAGCCGAAGTGTATATGGCCGCGGGCCGCAAAGAGGATGCACGGGAAGCGCTGATCGCCGGGATGAAATATGCGCGCCGAGACATCCGCCTGAACATTGCCATGGCGAAGCTCACGCCGCGGCGGTCGCCAGTCTTCACTTTCCTAGAGCGCAAGCATCCCCTGAATCGTCACTTTGGCATGCTGCGCCATAAGGCCATGAAGGCCTTCGGTAGAGGCTAGGCGCGGAACGATTTTCCCCAACCCCCAAACGCAAAAGGGGCGGGTGGCTTCGGCCATCCGCCCTTTTTGTTTCTCGTTTCCATGTCTAAAGCGGAAACTACCTACTTCCGCCAGGGATCTGTCTTGTAGCCGTGGCCGTAACCGCCTTGCATACCCATTTCCATCAGAATTTTGAAGCCAACTCCAAATAGCCCGTTGGGCAGGTGCTCGCGCCGCACGACCTCCGCCAGATATTCCCGGGTCATGGCCGCGGGCTCTTTCGAGTACGGCATGGAAACAAACAGTCGCATCCCCACTTCGTATCCGGTTTCGCTGGACTGAAAATAGACGCCCGTGCGCGAGACGCTGAGCGAGCCGCGAATATCGTCGAATGGATCGCGTTCCGGGTCCGATGGACGGATGCGCATCAACTGGTTGATTTTGCAACGACGGCTGGACCGGCGTTCGTTGTGTGAGGAGCGAACCGGAGCCGCGCCAGAAGTAGAATTTGGTTTACCCATAAAGTTCAGAGCCGACGACATTGCCTTTCACCTCGTCCCAACAGCTGGTAATCGATGGGATTAAGGGTATTGGAGCGGTTTTGAAAAACCCATAGCGGAAACGTACTCGGAGGAAAGTAAACCTTCCCCCTGCAAAATGGTAGTACGAAAGTACCAGACCAGCAATTCGCAGAGCTGAGGAAATCGTCGAAGATTTCGCGGTTTACGGGATGACTTGGCTGGCGTTTTTGTGCGATTCTCGTGGAAGACTTGCCGGACACCCCTGACTATGCTTAAGAAATTCAAGGATTTGACGGAACGAGAGATCCTGGCGTTGGCCATTACTAACGAGGAAGAAGACGGGCGCATTTACGGCGAGTTCGCCGACGCCTTGCGCGAGTCCTACCCTAGTACTGCGGAAATGTTTGAGGAAATGCGTGCCGAGGAGTCCGTGCATCGGGACCGGTTGCTGGCCATGTTTCGCCAGCGCTTCGGTGACCACATTCCGCCGATCCGCCGCGAAGACGTCCGCGGATTTCTGCAACGCAGGCCGGTTTGGATGATGCGCCCGCTTGGCGTGAAAGTGGCCAGGCGCCAGGCGGAAGTGATGGAGATGGAAGCGAGTCGCTTCTATTCTCGCGCGGCCGGCCGCACGTCGGATGTTCCGACACGAGAATTGCTGAATATGCTGGCGGACGAGGAGAGAAAACATACCCGCGCGGCCAGTGAATACGAAGAAAAGCATCTGACGGAAAAAGCCCGATCGGAGGAAGAGGAGTCGCACAAACGGCTTTTCGTGCTGCAATTCGTACAACCGGGATTAGCCGGATTGATGGATGGTTCGGTTTCCACGCTCGCGCCGTTATTCGCGGCGGCCTTTGCCACACACAAGAGTTGGGATGCCTTTCTGGTTGGATTGGCGGCGAGTCTCGGCGCGGGAATTTCCATGGGCTTTGCCGAATCGCTTTCCGACGACGGCTCGCTGACCGGACGCGGCTCACCGTGGATTCGCGGCACGGTGACCGGGTTGATGACTACCGCTGGCGGGCTTGGACACACTCTGCCATTCCTGATCCCCGATTTTCGATTGGCTACGGGCGTCGCGATTATCGTAGTAGCCATTGAATTGGGCGTGATCAGCTACATCCGCCACAGGTACATGGACACGCCTTTTCTGCAGGCCGCGTTCCAAGTCATTGTCGGAGGGGTGTTGGTATTTCTGACGGGCTGGCTCATCGGAAGTTCTTAGCGAAGCCCCTCTCTCCAAGCAAAAAATAGGCAGGAACCCGGCCGTTGAAAACGTGCTTGCAGGTATACGCCGTATACTATACAGTGTATATGTGATGAGCACGAACCAAACTGCCGAGCGCATCGCCCGCGTGGCCCTGGCCATTCTCGAAGAGGAAGGCCCAGAGGCGGTGAGCATGCGCCGCGTGGCCCAGGCCGTGGGTATTACTCCCATGGCCATCTACCACCACTTTCCCGGCCGGGAAGCGCTGCTGAATACCATCACGGACCGCGAGTTCGCGAAGCTGTTGACGCACATTCAGTCTCATCCCATTCGCGGCAACACCGAGGCACGGCTGCTCGCGGTGATGGAAGGCTATGTCGATTATGCCTTCGCCCAGCCGCGCGTCTTTGATTTCGTCTTCTCGAAAATTCGGCCCGGTGCGCGCCAGTTCCCCCAAGACTTCCGGGAGCGGCGTTCTCCGACACTCAATCCCGTGGCGGACCTGATCGCCGAAGAAATGGCTAAAGGATCGCTGAAAAAAGATGATGTATGGGAAGTGGCTTTGGGGCTGTGGGCCCATATTCACGGCTACGTAGTGCTCTACCGCGCGGGCCGGATCGATCTCTCGGAAAAAGAATTTCGAAAACTGCTGCACCGTTCGATGTGGAGGTTCCTCCATGGGCTCAAAGCCTAATGTCACCTTTCTTGTGGCGCCGTGCCTGGCGGTTTCTGCCGCGCTTTTTTTTCTTGGCACTGGCCTCGCTCCACTTTGGCCACTTGCTTGGCTCGCTCCTATTCCTGTGCTGTGGGCGTCTTCGCGCCTGACTGCCCGACAAGCCTTTTTCGTGGCGGCGGCCGCTTACGCGCTCGGTGGGCTGAACGAGTGGAGCTACGCGCGCTCCGTCCTCGCAACTTGGATAGTCGCTTCCATTCTGGTATTCAGCGCATGCATGTTTGCAGTCGGCGTCTTGCTGTTTCGCGTGGCCATCGTGCGCGGAAAGATCTGGCAAGCCGCTTTGGCATTTCCCGCGTTTTGGGTGAGCGTGGAATTTGCGGTCGCGACGGTGTCTGTTCACAGCACATTTGGCAATATCGCGTACTCCCAGATGAATTTCCTTCCGGTCTTGCAGATCGCTTCGGTTACCGGCATTTGGGGCATCAGTTTCACCATTTTTCTGTTTGCTTCTACGGTTGCTGCGGTGCTCGTGCCCGGCCCTCGCTCGGTGAAGCTTCCGTTGTTAATCGGGAGCGCCGCGGTTATCACGGCTGTGTTTGTCTTTGGGGCGTGGCGGCTCGCGTCGACACCTAATTCGCCGACCATCAAGGTTGCCTTGATCGCCTCCGACTCGCCCGAAGACCTAAACCCGCAAACGCCGGCGGAAACACAACAAATCTTCCTACGCTACGCAGAACACATAAAGCTACTGGCGGGCCAAGGGATTCAGTTGTTCGTTTTGCCCGAAACCGTTGGTCCCGTTGATGATGCAAGCCAGCAGGAATTCGACGATTTCTTTGGAAAACTTGCAAAAGAGGCCGAAGCGTACATTGAGATTGGCGTTGCTCGTATAACACCTTCGGGCGCTTCGAACCAGGAGCGAGTGTACTCGCCGCAAGGAGAATTGGTGGCAACGTACGACAAGCATCACCTGCTGCCGCCCGGGGAAAACCGGTTCACCCCCGGAACAAAACGTGCGGTATTCTCTGGGATTTCTGGCAAGTGGGGGTTGGAAATCTGCAAAGACATGGACTTCCCGCGCTTGAGCCGTCAATACTCGGATGACGGCATCGCGTTGCTCATCGTGCCTGCATCGGACTTTGTCGACGACGGTTGGCTGCACGGACGCATGGCGATTCTTCGCGGGGTCGAAAGTGGCTTTAGTATCGCGCGTTCCGCCAAACTGGGGATCCTAACCGACACTGACGATCGCGGGCGCGTTCTGGCTGCGCGCAATACCATTGGTAGCAGTTTTCCTTCGGTGGTTGCCAACGTTCCAGTTCGTCACGACGCCACTCTTTACGCAAGATTCGGCAACTGGTTCGCCTGGGGCTGTGTGGCTCTTTTGCTCTTGACGATTGTCAGCGGAAGAAAGTACGCCGCTAAAGCAGAATAGGTACGACGTAACTATCACTTTTGACGGATTGACCTGCGTGCAGAATCTTGAAAGCCGTCGTAAACTACCATCCGTCTTCGAACCCAGACGAAATTACAGTGATTTGCGCTGGCCAGCGCGAAGGGAGAGGCAATGCTGAGAGGCGTTATTTTGGGTGTCCTTGTAGGAATTGTGCTGGTGTTCTTCGGCGTCTATTTCTACTTTGCCGGTGGCCACGCGCCGGTGGCGACGAAGGGGCCGGAAATGCCGTTCGAGCACAAACTGGCACACATGGCTCAGGATGCTTATTTCGCCAAGCTTCCCCATACACCGGCGCCCGTTCCGGAAGACGAAACAACTTACCTTGCCGGCGCGAAAGTCTACAAAGAACACTGCGCCGTTTGCCACGGCCTGCCCGGCGAGCCCAAAACAGCCATCGCGGATGGCATGTTCCCGGCTCCTCCGCAGCTATTTCGGGGCACTGGAGTTACGGATGACGAGGCATGGGAAACCTATTGGAAAGTGTCGGGAGGCCTCCGCATGACCGGCATGCCCGCTTTTGCCGATCATCTCGGCGAAACGAAGATGTGGCAGGTGAGCGTGCTGCTAAAGAACGCGGACAAAATCTCAGACGCCGTGAAGAAAGAGTTGGCCAGCGGTTCGACTCCCGCTAGCGCTACGCCGACAGTTCCCGCGCCGCAAGTCAACGCGCCTGCCGCGCTTGCGCCAGCGACGCCGGCACCAGCGCCGCCCAAGTAGCGTGACCGCTGCGCGGCTGCACCGACAAATTCAAAAGGTCTGTCAGCCTCTGGTTCCCGCGAGCCGGTCGGCTTTGCGCAGCTCTGGAAATAGCCACGCCCACAAGAACACCACCACGATAGTCCCGATGCCACCCAGCACCACCGCAGGCACTGCGCCCAGCCACTGTGCGGCCAGGCCCGATTCAAACTCGCCCAATTCGTTAGAAGCGCCAATGAAAATCATGTCGACGGCGTTCACGCGCCCACGCATTTCGTCCGGCGTGTCCAGCTGAATCAATACGCCACGCACCACGACGCTGACCATGTCTGATGCCCCAACCAATACCAGCGAAATGAGCGACAGCACCAGGCTCCGCGACAGTCCAAACACAATCGTGAATACGCCGAATCCGGCCACGCACCACAACATGGTGGCTCCCGCGCGCCGCCGAATTGGCTGATACGCAATCAAGAAAGCCATGAGTCCTGCTCCAATGCCCGGAGCGCTTCGCAACAGCCCTAACCCCCATGGGCCGGTCCGCAGAATCTCCTTGGCGTAGACCGGCAGCAAGGCCACCGCCCCGCCCAGCAAAACCGCGAAGAGATCGAGGGAGATCGATCCCAATACGAGCTTATGCGTCCACAGGTACCGGAAGCCCGCCAGCACTGTTTGCATCGTGAAAGGCTCGCGAGGCCGCGGCTTGCTCTGTGTTTGAATTTTCAATGTGATGAGTACCGACACGGTGCCGGCACAAAGTGCCAGCGCATACACTAAGGCTGGACCATGCGCCACGGCATAGACCAAGCCGCCAAGCGCTGGGCCTAAGATCGTGGCGCACTGAAATATTCCGGAGTTCCACGCAACAGCGCTTTGGAAATGTTCTTCAGGCACCAATTGGGGGAGAAGCGCCCGGCTGGTTGGCATGCTGAAACTGCGCACCACGCCCACCAAAAACAAAATCGCAAAGATGGGCAGGACGGTTTCCGCGCGATGCAGCACTTCGAACCGGAGCGTCACTGCCAGCAGCAGCGCAGACGACAAGCCGTAGCCCGCGTAGCACCACGTGAGTAGTTTTCGCCGGTCGAACCGGTCGGCGGCGTGCCCCGCGAGTAAGAACAGAAACATGCCGGGCAGAAATTGCACCAAACCCGTGAGCCCCAGGTCCAGTGGGCGCTTGGTGATCTCATACACTTGCCAGCCCACGGCCACCGACTGCATTTCCGTGCAGAAAACGATGCAGAATCGCGCAATCTGATAAAGCCGGAAACCGGAAAACTGAAAGGCGGCAGTACCCGAGCCCAGGCGTTGATCGGTGGTCGCCATCTCTCTTTAGCATGCCATAAGCGAGACGGTTCACTGGGGGTGCCGTGGAAATGTTTGGCTTGCGGTACTTGAACGCCGCCGCACCCACTTCCCAAAATGCCGCTGTCGTTGTAGAAGTAGAGAACTCCTCTCTCGTGCGCACTGATTCCACGATGAGCGGACCATTCAGGAGTGATCGTTGTTTTTGCGACCTGGCACCCTCGACGAAGCTCTGCAAACGCTTGCGCATACTCCCGCTACCATCCTCGCCGGTGGTACGGACTTGTTCCCGGCGACGCCCGGCAGCCAACTGAAGGGCCCGGTCCTCGATATTTCGGCTATTGTCGAGTTGAAGGGAATTCACGTTACTCCGGATTTTTTTCACATTGGCGCCAGAACTACTTGGAGCGAGCTTCTCGCCTTTCCTTTGCCCCGTGGATTTGATGGTCTACGCGCCGCCGCCCGCGAAATCGGCTCGATTCAAATTCAGAATCAGGGCACCGTGGCCGGCAACATTTGCAACGCTTCGCCTGCGGCGGACGGAGCCGCTGCGCTCATGGCGCTCGATGCCGAAGTATCTTTGGCATCGAATAAGAGCATACGGAGCCTTCCCCTTGCCAATTTCATCCAGGGCAATCGCAAAACCGCGCGCCAGTCCGACGAAATTCTCACCTCCATCCGCGTACCTCGGCGCTGGCAAAATTCTGCGTCTAGTTTCCTGAAACTGGGGGCGCGGCGCTATCTGGTGATTTCCATTGTGATGGTAGCGGCGAATTTGCTGTTCGACGACAGCGGGAGGGTTCAAGAAGCGGCGGTTTGCGTAGGCTCGTGCTCCGCGAAGGCGCTCCGCTTGAGCGAATTGGAGCGCGCGCTTGTCGCCCTCCCGGTAGACGCGATTGCACACATTCCGCACTCCGGTCATTTCGCGTCCCTTGCGCCCATCGATGACATTCGCGCCACGGCCGAGTATCGCCAGGAAGCCGCACAAACGTTAGTGCGCCGAGCCCTCGCAGATTGCGCGGGGAAGGCCCATTGAGATGGAGACGCTGACGCAGTTCTCGATGGTGCTGAACGGACACACCGTGCCGGTGCGCTCCGACCCACGTTCTCGCCTCTCGACGGTGCTGCGCGAAGAGTTTCGCCTTACTGGAACCAAAGTAGGATGTGACGCCGGCGACTGCGGGGCTTGCACCGTGCTCATTAACGGCGAAGCTGTTTGCTCCTGCTTGACGGCGGTGGGGCAACTTGCCGGGGCCGAGGTTCTTACCATCGAAGGGCTGCGCGAGTGCTCGCCCCAGTTTCAGCGCCTGCAAGCTTCGTTCCTCGAGCATGGCGCGGCCCAGTGTGGCATTTGCACTCCCGGGATGCTGGTCACTGCCGTGTCCTTGTTGCAAAATAATCCCGCTCCCACCGAAACGGAGGTCATGGATACGTTGGGCGGGGTGCTTTGCCGCTGCACGGGCTATCGCAAAATCATTTGTGCGGTGATGCATGCGAATCGCGGGCCGTTGCGTGCTGGTTCGAATGGGAACGAAGCCGCTGTCCCCCTGGCCGGAATGCCGGGATCTGAAAGGCACCGGGGCGCGGTCGGAGAACGCATCGTTCGTCTGGACGGCTTTCGTAAAGTCAGTGGCCAGGATATCTACGGCGCGGATGAGTGGCCCGAAGATTCTCTGGTGCTCTCCGTGATTCGGTCGCCCTACGCGCACGCGGAGTTTTCGTTTGGCGATCTTGCCGGATTTGTCGAGCGAACCTCCGGCATTCGTGCAGTATTCACGGCATGCGATGTTCCAGGCAAGAACTGCTTTGGGGTGCATCCGGATTTTGCCGATCAGCCGGTGTTTGCGGAAAAAGTGACGCGCTATGGTGGCGAAGCGGTTGCCGCCGTCGTGGGCGATGCTTGCACGATGGCCTCGTTTGACCCTGCAGCATTTCCTGTAACCTGGAAGCAACTGCCCGCGCTTCTCACACCAAGCGAGGCACAATCGGCGAACGCCGGGCCTGTGCATGCATCGCGACCTGACAACATTCTCGTGCGCGGCCGCGTAGTTCATGGCGACGTAGAAAGCGCTCTGCGCGACGCTGCGGTTGTCGTCGAAGCCGAATATGAAACCGGTTTCATCGAGCATGCTTACATCGAACCCGAAGCGGGTTTTGCGCGCCGCGTTGGTGATCGCATCGAAATTCAATGCTGCACGCAATCGCCGTACATGTCGCGCAAAGACATTGCTGCGATTCTGGGCATCGCCGAAACTGGCGTGAGGATTATCCCCACGGCGGTTGGCGGTGGCTTCGGGTCCAAACTCGATTTGTCCACGCAGCCTTTTCTTGCGGTTGCCGCGTGGCATCTTTGCAAGCCGGTGAGGATGATCTATTCGCGCACCGAATCGATTCGCAGCACCACCAAGCGCCATCCATCGAAAATTCACTGTCGCGCCGGGGCGACCGCGGATGGAAGATTGCTGGCAATGGACCTGCAGGGCGAATTCAACACCGGAGCCTATGCCTCCTGGGGACCGACGGTTGCGGCCCGCGTGCCCATTCATGGTTCCGGTCCCTATAAGGTGCCTCACTATCGCGCTCTTACTCGCGCGGTGCACACGCACCTGGTTCCCGCGGGAGCCTTCCGAGGCTTTGGCGTGCCGCAAGGCACCATCGCACAAGAACAGCTTTACGACGCGCTTGCCGAAGAACTGTGCATGGATAAACTCGAATTTCGCGCGCTGAATGCACTGACGGACCGTGATCCGACGATTACCGGCCAAGTCCTCGGCGAAGGCGTGGGCATTCGTGCCTGCTTCGAGGCGTTGCGCCCGCGGTGGAAGGCCGCTCACGAGGAAGCCGCCGCGTTCAATGCACAACATGGAGGCAAACTGCGACGCGGTGTGGGCGTGGCCGGCATGTGGTATGGCTGCGGCAACACTTCCCTGGCGAATCCCTCCACGATGCGCATCGGCCTGCAGCGCAACGGCAGAATTGCGATTCACATGGGTGCCGTAGACATCGGCCAAGGTTCCTTCACGGTGGTCACGCAGATTTGTGCTGATGCGCTCGGCGTTTCTGTCGATCGATTTGATCTTCTCGCCGCCGATACCGATATTTCTCCGGATTGCGGCAAAACTTCCGCGTCGCGGCAAACTTTTGTTAGCGGCAATGCTGCGTTGCTTGCGGGAAAGAAACTGCGCGAGGAAATTCTTAAGATGGCAGGGGGCTGGGCGGATAACAGTAGCATTCACCTATCCGACGGTTGCTTACACCTACAGCAAAATTCGTCCCGCAAGCATGTGGTCCTGCAGGACTTGCCGCTCGACACGCGTGGCTACGTGCTCAGCGCAGAAGTTACGTACGACCCTCCCACGAAACCGCTCGATCCAAATGGTCAGGGCATTCCTTACGCTGTCTATGGGTTTGGCGCGCACCTGGCCGAGGTTGAAGTGGATCTCGAACTCGGCACCATTAAAGTTTTGAAACTTACCGCGGCGCACGACGTGGGCCGGGCTATCAATCCCACGCTGATCGAAGGACAAATAGAAGGCGGCATTGCGCAAGGTTTGGGGATGGCGCTGATGGAAGAATTTATTCCAGGAAAAGGTGAAAATCTTCACGATTACTTGATTCCGACGATCGGCGACGTGCCGCCCGTCGACTCCATTCTCATCGAAGATCCATCTCCGGTGGGTCCTTTCGGAGCCAAAGGCATCGGCGAACAAGCCCTGATCCCCACCGCGCCAGCCATTCTCAACGCGTTGTACGATGCCACCGGGGTGCGCATCCACAAATTGCCGGCAACGCCCGACAAAGTTCGGGCCGCGATTCTTGCCAGAAACGCTTTGGGAAGGCCTCATGTCTGACGTATTTCCCAAAGACACGGTTCGCTGCGACGCTTGCCCGGTTCTCTGCTACATCAAACTGGGGCAAACCGGCGCATGCGATCGTTACGGGAACGTCGCTGGCCAACTGGTTCGCCTCGATCCGCACATCGTCCTCGACCGCGCAAAATCCCAAGGCACTCCGCTTGTGCCGTTCCTGGAACGTGAAGGGGAATGGGACGGCTCGCTGATGAAATCCAAAGAAATGTTTGTCACCGCGATTGGTGCGGGCACGACATATCCCGATTACAAGCCGGCGCCCTTCATTGTTTCGTCGGAAGTCGAAGGCGTCGACATGGTCACGGTGGTGACCGAAGGCATCTTCAGTTATTGCGGCGTGAAATTGAAAATCGATACGGACCGCCATGTCGGCCCGGAGCGCAATATGGTTCGGGCGAAAGGCGAGCCGATTGGCCATGTCACCACAGCGGAATATGGCTCGCAGATGCTCTCTCTCGGCGGAGTGCATCATTTGACTGGCGGCAGCAAAAGCGAAGGCCGTGTCACTTGCGAAACGCTGCTCGATTTGTGCAATGGCAAGGAAGTCGCACTGACGATTGACGAAGGCGCGAGCCTCACCGTGGCGGCGGGAAGGCCACCCATTGTGAATGGGCAGCGGGAAGAGCGCATGCGCGTCGGTTGCGGTTCGGCCACCATCGGTATGTTCGCGAAGCAATGGTTTGGCAAAGTCGATGAAGTGGTGGTCGTGGATGATCACATCACTGGAGTGCTCTCCGAGCACCAGGCCGGCAAGATGCTCGGCGTCCGCGAGACCGGCATCAGCCTTCAAGGGCGACGATCTACGCCGGGCCGGTATTTTCAGGTAGCCCAACCCGGAACAGGGTGGGGCGGCACCAACCTCTCCGATCCGCTCGCTATTCTTAAGCCGTTTAAAGCAAAGGCCGCTTGGCCGCACCTGCGGTTGCTGATGGTCAGCACTACCGGGGAGCATTTTGCTTATTACGAGCTGGACGAATCGCTCCGTCCCATCGAAAGAGACTTGCCTGAGCCTTTGCGCGAGTCGGTCGAGCGTATTCGTGAAAATTGTGAACCGGCACTCACAACAGTTCTATTCATGGCTGGCGCCGGAGGGTCTCTGCGTGCCGGAGCAACGGAGAATCCCGTGAAACTCACCGATTCGGTGAAACGCAGCCTCACCCGCGTGACCGCGGGAGGCGCGCCGACTTATGTTTGGCCGGGCGGCGGTATCACATTCATGGTCGACGTGTCGCGCATGCCCGAGAAGGCCTTCGGTTATGTGCCCACGCCTGCTTTGGTTGCGCCTATCGAGTTCACTCTAAAAAAGAGTGAATATGCCGCACTGGGTGGACACATGGAGTTCGTGCGTACGCTGGACGAGGTCATGCGCGAGAAGCAACGCCAACGGCAACTGACTTCCCTGCCCGAGAATCCTTGGCCGCTGAAGCCGACACCCAAAAGCGAGGAGGAGGCATGAACACTCGTGCCACCATTCGTCTTTTGCCCGATGGGCGCCGCCTGCATCTGAGCGATGGTCCGATTGACCTGATCATCGGAGCCGATGGTGCAAGTAAGGAAGCGCGGCACGCTTACCAGGCTGCGGCGCATCGTTTCGTTACGATTCTGGACGAGCTTTGCGATGAGCTGCCACTCCTGCGAGCTCGCGCCACCTTGGATTCACCTCGCCTGAAAGGTCACATCGCTCGGCGCATGAGCGACGCCGTCTCTGTTTATGGCGAGCGCTGCTTTATCACGCCTATGGCGGCTGTCGCGGGTGCTGTAAGCGAAGCGGTTCTTGTCGCGATGATCGAAGCGGCGCAACTCGATCGCGCCTACGTCAACAACGGCGGCGATATTGCGCTTCATCTTTCACCCGGGCAAAGCTACGCCATCGGAATGATCGAACGGCCCGAACATCCGTCACTCTTCGGCAAATTCGAGATTTCTGCCTCTGTTCCCGTTCGTGGCATTGCCACCAGCGGCTGGCGTGGACGTAGCTTTTCTCTTGGTATCGCGGACGCTGTTACCGTGCTCGCGCGAAATGCGGCGGCTGCAGATGCCGCTGCTACCATCATCGCCAACAGCGTTAATCTACCGGATCATCCGGCGATCAGGCGTGTTCCTGCTTGCGAAATATCTCCTGACTCTGATCTTCTGGATCTGCCGGTGACCCGCGCGGTCGGCCCGCTGTGCACTCAGGAAATCTTCCAGGCTCTCCAGACTGGCGCAACCGTCGCGCAAGGGCTTCAAGCAAAAGGCTGGATTCACTCCGCGGCGCTTTACCTGCAGGGCCGGGTGTTGTTAGTGGAGCCTTCGCCGCAACTAGCGGGAGTCGAACTCTGTGCAGCCATCGCGGAAGAAGCCAACGATGGTCTCGCTCGATCACAAAGGAACGCCCATGCCTGAAGTGCAACTCCGAAAGCGCGTCATCGTCGTCGAAGAAGTTTTTCATGAGGGTGGACCGGTCGCTGCAACTCCACTTCGTCGCGCTGCTGCTCTCGCGGTCATCCATAATCCCTTCGCGGGCCGCTACGCTGAAGAGATTGCCGGATTCATGGAGGATTTGAAGCCGCTGGGGCTTGAAATGGCCAGGGCTCTCGTCGTCGCGCTCGGTGGCAGTGCGAAAATCGTCGAAGGATATGGCAAGGGGGCGATTGTGGGCCAAGCCGGCGAACTGGAGCATGGCGCGCTGTGGCATGTTCCTGGCGGCTACGCCATGCGCGAACTTCTCGGGGGAGCCAAAGCGATTGTTCCCTCCACAAAAAAAGTGGGCGGTCCCGGCACGCGGCTCGACGTCCCGATCACGCACATCAATGCTTCGTACGTGCGCAGCCACTTCGATTCGATGGAAGTGGGAATCGCCGATGCGCCCCGCGCCGACGAAATCGTTTTGGCGCTGGTCATGACTACTGGCCCGCGCGTTCACGCGCGCGTCGGTGGATTGAAAGCTGCAGAAATTAAAGGCGAGGACGGCCTGCGATGAAATCGAAAATCCGAAAAATCGTTACGTTCGTGGAAGAAACCCACAGCGAAATGGGCCAGCATGTTCATCCTCCAACGCGTCGAGCAGCAGCGGCCGCGGTGGTCGAAAATCCGTTTGCGGGGAAATATGAAGCCGATCTTACTGAACTCACCGAAATCGGGGAAGAATTGGGCACGCTGCTGACCGAGCGCGCTGTCGCTGCGCTGGGAATTCCCGGCCCTTCCGCCGAAAGTTACGGCAAAGCTGCCGCTGTGGGTGAAAACGGTGAATTGGAGCATGCCGCCGCTATTCTTCACCCCAAGCTCGGGACACCGGTTCGGAAAGTTCTCGGCAAAGGCGCGGCCTTGATTCCGTCTTCGAAAAAGCGAGGTGGTCCTGGCGTGTCGCTCGATATTCCCTTGGGCCACAAAGATGCTGCGTTCGTGCGCAGCCACTTCGATGGCATGGAGATTCGAGTAAACGACGCTCCGCGTGCCAATGAAATTCTCGTGGCTATCGCGGTCACCGACAGCGGGCGTCCTCTTCCCCGAGTGGGGGGCCTAACCAAAGATCAAATCAAAGGAGAAGACGGACTCCGTTAATTTTGGAGTGTGGTAGCGGGCCGCAGCTTTTGCGGTTGCAGCGATAGGAAATCACATCCTGTTCAGGTGGGGGTTCACTACACGACGACGGGGACGCGCGTAGCTGGCGGCGTATTTCTGCTTCTCTCGCTGCGCACCACTCCGTCGATCATCGTCATACCAATCCCCGGCAAATCACCCAGCCGCACACTGTCCAACAGATTCTTCCCCGCGGAATGCTGCGGTGCATCCATAAACACAAAATCCGCTGGCCGCCCTACCTCGACTAATCCACTATCCAAATTGCGCATCCTCGCAGTATTCCCGGTTGCAAAGCAAAAAACCACCTCGGCCGGAATTTCGCCCAGCGAACACAACGCGGCAATCACTCGCAGAATTCCCAGCGGCTGAACACCCGATCCCGCCGGCGAATCCGTGCCTAAAATGACGCGATGTAACTGCTTGCTCTCTTTCGCGGTGCGCAGGGCGAATAAAGCCGCGCGTTCATTCCCGTTGTGCACAATCTCTATCGCGCGCGGAGATTTCTCGCACAGCTCTCGGATCTGCACATCCGGTAGCGCGGTGTGCCCACCATTAATATGTCCGATCACGTCGGCATCCGCGGCTAGCACCACGTCCTTATCTATCAGGCTCGAGCCGGGAATCGATGGCCCGCCCGTGTGGATCGTGCTCTGTATCCCGTGTTTCCGCGCCCAGCCCACCATTTGCCGCGCCGTGGGTCCGTCCTTGACGCTGCCCAGTCCTATTTCACCTAGTAACTTCACGCCCGCCTCGGCCAGAAACCGAAAATCCTCTTCCACCATTCCCTGCTCGATCACCGGCGCGCCCGCCAACACCTTCACGCCGCTGGGCCGCAGCGCCGCAAAGGTTCTTTGCGCAGTGATCGCCAGGGCCTTCACTCCCACTACATCCTTCGGCCGGCCGGGTGTGTGCACTTCGCCCGCGGAAATCATGGTGGTTACGCCACCGTGCAGGCAACTGTCGATCCACCCAAACTGATTTTGCCTTGGTGTCCATTCACCCGCGACCGGATGTACGTGGCTATCGATCAGTCCGGGAACAAGGGCCGTTCCTTTCGCGTCGATCATCCCCGCCGCGCCTTCGCAATCCATTTCCTTCTCTTTTCCAATCGCGCGGATTCGCCCACCTTCCACCACGACGGTGTCTGCGTCGAAAATGGGGCGGTCCAAATCTCCGCTCAGCAGCAACCCAATGTTGCGAATCACCAATTTGGCGCCAGCGGCCGTCTTCGCTGCTTGTTCCTGCGACATATCACCGCCTCCGCATGCTTGGACCTACCGATTCCGCACTCGCATTTTGTTATACGAAGGTACTGCACGCTATGCAAACGAGGGGGGCCGATCCGCCAATTCCAGGCCAAACTTTTCATTCGGCTGGGCGCCCATTTTAATCACGAATGATCCGCCGTCGGCGATCTGCGCGTGACTGAACCAACTCTTCGTGTACGGCTGGCCATTCCAAGTCACCGATTGCAGGTAGGGTTTGTCCGGCGCGTTGCCCACACATTCGATCACCAGCGATTTGCCATTGCCCAACTGAATCGTCGCGCGATCGAAAAGCGGCCCGCCGAAAACGTAATTGCCACTCACCGGGTCCACCGCGTAAAAACCAAGCGCGCTCATGACGTACCAAGCCGACATTTGGCCGCAATCTTCGTTGCCCGCTACTCCATCTGGATCGTTGTGATGCATAGTCTCCAGCAGCATGCGCACACGTGCCTGGGTTTTGTAGTGCATCCCGGCATATGCATACAAGTACGCCACGTGATGGCTCGGCTCGTTGCCATGCGCATATTGCCCGACCATGCCCGCAATATCCGGAGGCGCGTCCGGCGGCAACTCCGAACTGGCATTAAACAGCCCATCGAGTTTGTTTACGAAGCCCTCTTCCCCACCGAATAGCTTCATGTACTCGTAAAGGTCATGCTGATTCAAGAAGGTCGCTTCCCACGAATTGCTTTCCGTGTAATCACGCCACTTCTTCGAATGCCCCATCCCGCGAGGATCGAATGGCTCGGCCCATTTCCCGTCGGCCAGACGTCCGCGCATAAACGTATCCGCGCCATCAAAGGTGTTCTTGTAGTTTCGAGAGCGCGCCAGCAACAGTTTGTAATCATCTTCCGCGCCCGCCGCACGCGCCAGATGCGCCACCGCCCAATCGTCGTAGGCATACTCAAGCGTCTTGCTGACCGCCTCTTCTTCGAGGTCGCAGGGGATAAATCCCATCTTCCGGTAGTAACTCAAACCGCGATAGTCATCCACCATCGCGCGCTTCCGCCACAACGGATACGCCTTCGCATAATCCACGCCCGGAATCTTCTTCATGTACGCTTCCGCCAGGACTGGCGCGGAGTGGTATCCGATCATGCAGCCGGTCTCTACCGCCTGCAGTGGCCACACCGGAACACCCGCGGGACTCTGCTCAGCCATCAAAATCAGGGCCGTGAGCAGATCCGGAAGCTTTTCCGTCTGCACCAGCGTGTACAACGGGTGCAACGCGCGGTAGGTGTCCCACAGCGAATAGGTAGAAAAGGTTTTACTGGTTCCCAGCAGTTGGTGCACCTGCAAATCCATGCCGCGGTATCTGCCATCGACATCGCTGAACAGCGTGGGCGCAACCATCGAGTGATAAAAGGCGGTATAGAAAATCTTGCGGTGGTCTTCGCGATTCGTCTCAATCTTGATTTTCGCGAGTTCCGTCTCCCATGCAGCATTCGCGGCTCGCCGCACTCCCTCGAAATCCCAAGCGGGGGTCTCCGTCTGCAAATTCTTTAGCGCGCCATCGACGCTTACCGCCGAAATTCCCACTTTTACCAGGATCACTTCGTTCTTCGTGGTTGGGCATTTCACCACACATTTCAAAAATCGCCCATTCGTTTCACGAACGCTGGGTCCAAGCGCTTTGGAGTCCGCAATCAGTTCAGCACTCGTAAATGGCTTGGAAAACTTCATGGCAAAGTAGATGTACCTTCCCGGCGCCCATTCCTTTACTCGTCTGCCGCCCGTAATCGTATCGTTGCCCACCACACGCATTTCTGCGCTGATAATGTTGCAGTACATGCGTTCTGGGGGATCAATGGTTCCGTGCGCCAGATCGACAATAAAGTGGCTGCTGGTGTCCTCAGGAAAAGTGTAACGATGCAATCCGACGCTCGCCGTGGTGGTCAATTCCGCCAGCACCTTGTAGTCGTCAAGAAACACCGAGTAGTAGCCAGGCTCGCCTCGTTCATTCTTATGCGAGAAACGTGAACGATAGCCCTCGGATGGATCCTGCCGGCTTCCGGGTTCTGTCTTGATCGCGCCGGTTCCGGGCATCAGCAGAATATCCAACAGGTCCGCAGCGCCAGTCCCGCTCAAATGCGTATGACTGAAACCCATAATCGAAGTGTCGTCGTGGTGATAGCCCGAGCAGTGGTCCCAATCGCCCACGCCCGTGTCCGGACTCAACTGCACCATGCCAAAGGGAAGCGTGGCTCCGGGGTAGCAGTGTCCATGCCCGCCGGTACCAATGAACACGTCCACGGACTCTGTCAGTCCTTTGGCGTTCGCGCCACTGCCTTGCTCCACCGCCAGCGGCTTGACGTTTAATTTGGCATTCGTTGCGGCAGCTAAACTCGACAACGCCGCCGACTGCAGAAACTTCCTCCTACTCACATTCTTCGTCATCCCTGGGCTCCTCGAACTCTTATACGCTTTGCAATAAACTCGGACGCTCCTGGCTCAACCGTACAATCAATTCGCCAAAGAGCGTATTGGCCCAAGCGAACCATGCACGCGTGTATTTCGTGGGATTGTCCTTGTCGAACGATTCGTGCATAAAGCCGGTCCCGGCGTGCGTAGTCTTCAGCCAGTGCAAACATAGCCGAATCTCGCCGTCGTCGTTGCTGGTCATCGCCTGCGCGATCAGCGCCATCGGCCAGATCATGTTCAATCCTTCATGTGGCCCGCCGATTCCTTGCGCCGCACTGCCTTTAAAGAAATAGGGATTGTCGGTGCTAAGAACCAATCGCCGCGTCCTTTCATACACCGCATCGTGCATGTCGCAACATCCCAGGTATGGAAGGCTCAGCAGTCCTGGGATATTCGCGTCGTCCATGAACAGTTGATTGCCGTAGCCATCCACCTCAAAGGCCCAAATATCTCCGCCATCCCGTCCAGAGATTTTCCCGTATCTCTTGGCAGCATCCTCGACGTCGCTAGCCAATGTACTGCATTCGCGGGCGAGTGCGTCGTCCTTCACGACTCCTGCAGACATTTTGGCCAACTGCCGCAGTGATACCACCGCAAACAAATTCGCAGGGATATAAAACGAATACGTGCACGCATCGTCTGATGGCCGGAACATCGAATAAATCATTCCCACGGGGCGTGCCGGATTCCCAAACCCACTTAATGCCTGCGTATCCGTGGGCACTTCCGTTTTACGTTGAAAATGGTATGGGCCTGGACCATTCTTCCTCTGCTGTTCTCGAAACGTGCGCACCACCGCGTGCATTGCCTCGACCCATTCCGCATCGAACGGAGTCGCGTCTCCCGTAGCACGCCAGTAACCGTGCGCCAACCGAATGCAGTAGCACAAAGAATCCACTTCCCACTTACGCTCCGCCACTCCCGGCCGCAACTCGGTCGCATCAGCCATAGCCCATTCCAACGCCTTGGTGCTTTTGGGATCCCGCAAAAACGCGTTCGCGTAGGGATCGATCAGGATGCATCGCGCTTGTCTGCCGATCAGTCCTTGGAACAGCCGCTGCAGCTTTTTGTCTTGCTTCGCGAGCGGCAAATAAGGCCACACCTGGCACGCTGAATCCCTCAACCACATCGCGTCAATATCGCCGGTAATCACGAAGGTGTCCGCTTTCCCTCCGGCGCCGCCGACTTGCACGGTCGTGTCCAGGGTATTCGGATAACAATTCTCGAACATCCACGCCAGTTCGGGATCGCTGATTTTCGCTTTGACGCGGAGAACGAATTCTTCCACTGCCGGCGAAACGAACTTGCGCTGCGCCTCAGGTGGCCGTTTCGATACGAAATCTTCCATTGCCAAAATCGGCAGGCTCGCCGGCGGGATTATTGCGGCAACCGCACCGCAAGCCGTTATTTTCAGAAGCTCTCTTCTCGAGTGAGTAATCGCATCCTCTTTCCGATGATGTCGTTGATTTCTAGCATACCGCAGTCGCACATACCCGGATGCAAAACACCTGCGCCAGTGCTAACCTCCGTTCAGGTTCTGGTCCAAGCTGTTTTTGCATTCCGGGAGAACTTTCATGCGACTCCACCCCGCCCTGTTCTTGGTGTCCGCTTTACTCCTGGCTTCCCCACTGGCCGCCCAAGACGCCAACGAAGGTCCATCAAGCGACAAAGCCAAAAAATCGTACGACGAAGGACAGCGTCTGCTCTACGAGCATAAGGCCGAATTCGCTCTCGATGCGTTCAAGAAAGCCGACAAACAAGATGGTGGCCATTGTCTGGCCTGCGAAAAACAAATCGTCAAATACGCGACGCAGTTTGAAGACTGGAAAGCCGCTGAACTGGCTTGCGAAGAAATCCTAGCAGCCGCGCAAAATCCTCGCGCCGCCGCTCTGGCCCATTACCAATATGCTTTCGTGCTCTTAAGCGAGGGGCAGCGTAAGCATAAAGATGAATACTTTTCGCGCAGCCATGACGAACTCACCAAGGCACTGGTCGCGGTACCCAATTTTCCGGATGCGGTTTTTCTCGACGGCAAAGTGCTGGCCAACCTGCATCAGGACGACGCGGCAAAGGCCAAATTCCAGCAATATCTAGAGATGAAGCCCGGTGACGATCCTGACCACCAGCGTGCGCGGCGCTATCTGGCGCGTCCGGAACTCGCCCGAGCACGCATGGCACCGCCTTTCACCGTAACGACTCTCGATGGCAGCCGTCTTTCTCTGGATGATTTGCAAGGCAAGGTCGTCTTGCTGGATTTCTGGGCCACCTGGTGTGGTCCCTGCCGTGAGGCACTGCCGCACATACGCGATATCGCCAGGAAATTTCAGGGAGAACCGCTGGTCATCCTGAGCGTCAGCCTCGATTCGGATGAGCAAAAATGGAAAGAATTCATCGCCAAGAACGAGATGACGTGGCCGCAATACCGCGACGGCGGCTTCAACGGCAGCATTGCCAAACTGTTTTTCGTCAGCGCCATTCCTCACACTTTCACGATTGATGCGGACGGTGTGCTACAAGACGAACGCATCGGAGACGCGTCGATCGAGGGGAAGCTGAAAAAACTGATAGCCCAAGCTCGTGAATCGCAACCGCAACCAGCAGCGAAGGTGAATTGACGAAGCACATTGTACCGGCGGGTCCCTCTGAAAGTGCGTACCTCACAACGGCTGCGGTTCTTTATCTCTCTCCTGCCGCGCGTCGCCCCAATATTTCTCCAAAAATCGCCGCGCCATGTCCTGACCACCCAAACCAAACGCGATCGCCAACCCGAGCATAGTCGCGCCAAACACAATGGAAAAGGCCGAAATGACCGTCTGTCTGGCCAGTCCCAGTTCTTCGAGAGTCATGGTGATAGCCAGAATCCAAATCACAAACCGTATCGCCCAGGCCACAATGCGTGCGGAAGCGTGCCCCGCATTCACGGCCGCCAACAACGCCGCACGCGACAAAAAGTTCGCAATAGCCACGCCGAAAAACATAATCAGTATGGCGACAAACACTTCGGGCAAAAATCGCAACAAACGTGAAATCTGTTCCTGTAGGCTGGCCACACCCAACATGCTCAGTCCCACCAAAATGAATCCGAACCAGGTCACCCAGAACAACGACCGGCTAAGCAACTCCGACATGGGGGGCAGATGCGCCAGGCGCAACACGCGTGATGCGCCGGCTTCCTCCGAGACGCGGTCCAACCTGGTCAGCCGCAAGAGAGTCCGCAACAGGTACTTCAGGACCAGCGCAACGACGAATCCGATAGCGATGATGATCAGCATCACCAAAAAATGAGGCAGAAACTCGCCAATCATGTGCACGAAGTTGCTGTAGGCCTGGTGCAGGCCCTGCACGATGGTCTCTTTCATGACTTCACCTCAACTTTCGCTTTCCATCTCTCCCTCAAATACGGCTTTTGCAGTTCAAATTCCGAGCAAAGCATCTCGTCCGCCGCTTCGATCTCTGCTGGGGAAGAGTCGGCGTGTTCCACCAAAAACGAGTGGGTCATCCCTCGATAGAGGGGCGCCAGGGCCTGCACGATGTGATCGCGGTTGATCACCGCGTGGTGATAGGACGCGGCGAAATCGTAGAGCGTTCTTACCCACAGGTCTGGCCGAAACCGGAATTTTCCTTCTTCCAACTCCACGATGCTCTTGATCTCCGCATGTGTTTCCTGATCGAGGATTGAACCTAAGACCGGCTCTAAATTGGTCACGCCGCTACGGAACATTTCGAAAATTCGGTGGCGATCCATGTCCGTTGGCTCCGACGTGAGCTCTTGCGCCGGTCCCAAAGTGGGTGCGGAGGCTGTTTTGTCACTGTCTAACCAGGCGTCCTGATCCTTCTCGAAACACCAAAACAGACTTCCAACGGTTTGCCTGAGAATGTCCACGATATTCGGGGTAGGCCCGGTCAGCGCTCCTTTATCGCCCAGGTACGCCTGACAGCATCGATAATCGGAGGTCGCCGCAGAAATGGCCATCCAGGCTTCAGGTCTCGTCCGGATGGAGTCCTCGTGCCACACGTTCTGGTTCAAACAATACGCAGCCAAACTCGCGGAAAATCCCCATTCGGACGGATAAATTTCGCGGATGGGGCAGCCAAACACAGCTCGGCTCATGGGATACAACAGGTTCCGAATCAGCAAGCCCTGAAACTTGTGGCGACGGTACAGCGGCGCAACATAATCGAATTTTTCCCGGTACGCGGGGAGCAGCAGCCGCGCCAGGGAATCGGTGGTCAGATTGGTGCTGCTGGAGGTCACTACAGCGCATGCACGCGCTCGTAACAAATCCGCCACCGCCAGTATCGTGCGCAACGCCACACCTGGCAGCGGTTCCGTCAAGAAGTTCGCGGTAACTCGATGAATGGTGCGCAACGAAGTGATACCCGGCGAGCGACCGTTATTCGGGAGCGCATTCTCGTTCTGATCGATGGCCGTTCCGTCGCCGTCTTTGCTCGCGCCATCCATCAGCACAATCACCACGCGTTGGCGCATGAAATTCTGCTGAAAACTCTGCTCGATCACCTGTATAGCCTGATGGATGGGTGTAGCTGGATTGTGGGACGAAACGCCCACAAGCAGGTCGACTTCGCCCACGCTGATTAATTGGCGAAGCAAGTCGTCCGCTAAAAAGGTATCTTCGGACAAAACTGTTCTACTTTCCTTTTCGTATTTCCCGTCAAACCAGGGCCGTGGGGCGGAGTGTTTCCCTGGATCAGATCCGGCGTAGCTGAAACCAATAGAATTGGTACGGCCCGAGCGTCAGCAAGTAAGGTGCCGTGCCGAAGCGCGGGAACAGACTGCGCCCGAACATCTCAATCGGAACATATCCTTTATATTCCTGCACGTCGAGTTCGACCGCCTGCGCTGAGCTCGACAGATTGTTTACCACCAACACGATTTCCTCACCGAGCCGCCGAATATACGCCAAAACCCGATGGTTGCCTGGCGTCAGGAACTGCATCGTTCCCCGGCTAAACACGCGAAAACCATTCCGCACTCGGATCAGCGATCGCATCCACGAAAGCAGCGAGTGCTCCGATCTTTCTTGCGCGTAGACATTTACGGCTTGGTATCCATAGATCGGATTCGAAATCACCGGCGCATACAAGCGCTCGGGATCAGCGGAAGAAAAGCCGGCATTCAAGGTGCTGCTCCACTGCATAGGCGTACGGACTCCATTTCGATCGCCAAGATAAATATTGTCGCCCATCCCGATCTCGTCGCCGTAATAAACGATGGGCGTTCCCGGCATGGACATCAACATCCCGTTCATCAGCTCTACCCGCCTGCGGTCGTTATTCATGAGCGGGGCCAGCCGGCGGCGAATGCCACGATTAATGCGCATGGTTTTGTCCATGGCGTACTCGTCGTACATGTAGTCGCGCTCGATTTCGGTGACCATTTCCAGCGTCAATTCGTCATGGTTACGTAGAAAAATGAACCATTGGCAGCTTTCCGGAATGTCCGGGGTCTGCTCGAGAATCTCGACGATCGGCTTGCGATCTTCCAGCTTTAATCCCATGAACATGCGCGGCATCAGCGGAAAATGGAACGCAGCGTGAAACTCGTCGCCATCCGCGAAATAAGCGCGGACATCCGCAGGCCATTGATTTGCCTCGGCCAGCAACATCGTGCCCGGGTAAGCCACGTCCACCCGCTTACGGATTTCTTTGATGATCCCGTGCGTTTCCGGCAGGTTTTCGCACAACGTCCCCTCTCGTTCGACCAGAAACGCCACCGCATCCAAGCGAAAACCATCCACACCAAGGTTCAGCCAGAATTTCACCACTTCCCAGACAGTCTCGAACACCTCGGGATTATCGAAATTCAAATCGGGCTGATGACTGAAGAAGCGGTGCCAGTAGTACGACTTCGAAATGGGATCCCAGGCCCAGTTGGACGTCTCCGTATCCACAAAGACGATGGGCACACCCTGGTATTTTGTGTCTGTATCACTCCACACGTACCAATCGCGTTTGGGATTGTCTCGCGAACTGCGCGATTCCTTAAACCAGGGATGTTGGTCGGACGTGTGGTTCACTACCAACTCGACAACCACGCGAATGCCCCGCTTGTGCGCTTCATTAAGGAAGACCTGAAAGTCATCGAGCGTGCCGTAACTCGAATGAACCGACGTATAGTCCGCAATGTCGTATCCATCGTCCCGCAAAGGCGAAGGATAAAACGGAAGAAGCCAGATCGCGGTGATTCCCAAGTCTTGAAGGTAATCCAGTCGCTGCGTCAGTCCTTGAAAGTCTCCGATGCCGTCGCCATTGCTGTCACAGAAGGTCCGAACGTGAAGCTGATAAATAACGGCATCTTTGTACCAGAGATTGTCTGCTCGCAGGGCCAAAGGCCAATGCTCCTTTCTGGTCCGCAACTTCCTTGGTTACAGTATCAACCAGTTCGCTGGCGCTATGCTTCAAGGAAGCTCCGTCCGAGCTCGTAGCGTAGCGCGTAGCTTATTTTCGCAATCCCATACAAGATAGCGCCTAGGGCCTCATCAAGTCATCCCCGTTCACCTTGGCAAACATTCGGCTTTTCCGCAATCCGTTCCTGGCATCATTTTTCCCTTTAGCTGTTTAGGGCACCCGGTGGAGACGCAGACAACGTTACCTGTCGAACTTTACGCTATGGTTGCTTCTTCCCGCACTCGCTTGGACGCCGAACGATCGACTAACTTTTGATTCCTCCTTTGGACGGCCTTCATTGGTCGGAGGTTGGATTCTTCGTGGCGGCGCGGGGGTTAAGGAGTTGAGCGTACAGTTCAAAGTGAGCTTGCACCATTCTTTCCAGTGAGAACTGGTTTTGCGCGCGTTTTTTTGCAGCTTCCCCCAACCGCTCGACGATTTCGGGGTGATCCAGAACCCTTCGCATGCACGCCGTCAGCGCCTCCAGGTCACCGGGGGGAAAACGCAGGCCACAGTCGTCCACCACTTCACCCAATCCCCCGATGTTTGAGGCGATCACCAGTTTGCCGCGCATCATCTGCTCGATGGCAGCCAAACCCGCAGTTTCCTCCCAGACGGAAGGCATCAAGATTACAGTTATCCTCGCTAGCACCGTTTGAAGAACATCTCCCGCAAGGAATCCTGTGAACTCTACGCGTCCCGCCACTCCCAGTTCGACTGCCTGCGCTTCCAGTGCTTCTCGTTCCGGCCCGTCGCCCACAAACTTGACTTGGAAACCGTAGCCGGCTGCCTGCAACTTTTGGGCGGCCTGCAAGATGAGCGGCAACCCCTTTTCGCTCACGAATCGCCCGACAAATGTGCGAAACAGAGGGCGTTTTCCGCCGATGGCCGAATCGTGTGCAATTGCAGTGAGGGCGTACCGCTTTCTTCAGCAACGCCTAAATAGATCACGCGCGAACGGGGAAGCTTTAGGCGATCGTCAACGTGTCGCGTCACCGGCATGTTCACATCGGCATGCTGACAAAGCCAACGTCGCGGGAACGTAAGAAGCAACTTGCGCAGGCTGCCCAATTGTCCGTCCGTGACTGCGTTGCAGCGCAGGCACTCCCGGTAATTCCGTGCAAAAAAATGCCCCGGACACACGTTTTTTGTTCTTTCGTCAACAAGCAGCCCGTTTGGACACACAGGAAGATACAGATGCTGCTCCACAATCACGGGCTTCTTCATCCACCAGGCAAGAAAGAGCGGCAGAAAACTCGGCCCTGTCAATTGAACAATATCGGCGCCGCGGAGCAGTTTTATCGAGGTACGGAGGTTCGGTTGGCGCACAACGGGAAAGGCCAGTTTCGCATCGTCGAAGTCTTTGGCTGGTGTCGCGGTTACGACAGTAAATTCAAGGAAATTCCTGGTACGGAAAGTGGATAGTCCCTCGGCCAGGAGCAGGACGTGCTTTTCGACTCCGCCAACACTCGGCGCGAAAAAGTGCGTGTAAATGAGAACCCTCATTTACCCATTCTCTTCTTTCACTCTCCCCTTTCAAAATTCTCAAACAACGAAACTGATTCAAAGCGTAAACAAACCACTCCGAACCTCTTCATCTTGAACTCAGGTTGCATCCTCCATGCGAGCTTCGAACTCCAGGCTTTGCCGATCTCGCCCTATCGTGGCCACAGCCACTGTTTTTTCGCCGTGTTTGTAACTGACCGCACAATTTCTTGCCTCCAAACTGCCATCGATTTCGACGGCGTCCCATCTTTCCGCGTGCCCGACGTATTTGAGTGCCACGTCATACTGCTGTGTCCAGAAGAACGGAACGGCATCGAAAGCCTCACGATAGCCCAAAATATTCCGCGCCGCGACCTGCCCCTGGCGTTCCGCCACTACCCAGTGCTCCACCCGGATTTGCTGGCCGGAATGGGGATCGGGCCAGCGCGCAATGTCGCCTGCTGCAAAAATTCCCGGGGCACTAGTTTCCAAATACTCATTCACAACGATGCCCCGGTCAATTTTCAGGCCGGCCTGCTGCGCAAGTGAGACGCAGGGGCGTAC
>Ga0335073_10001600_pt1 | contig 30397 bp, 21 predicted proteins | sample Lox_Sample_22_FD_207093 | JGI IMG/M metagenome (GOLD analysis project Ga0335073, IMG submission 207093) | Soil microbial communities from Loxahatchee National Wildlife Refuge, Florida, United States - Lox_Sample_2.2 | ecosystem: Environmental > Terrestrial > Soil > Wetlands | place: USA... | reverse complement strand
AGAACGATCTCGGCGATGATCGTGTGGTCCGCGTGGTGATAGCTGTCTTTCCTGGCGGCCCGGCGGAGCACCTCGGTACGGATGACCCCGTAGTCGTCGTCGCCGCCGCTGTCGAACAGGACGCTACGGAACCGCTCGGGGGCCCGCGGGGAAGTGGTGCTCAGCGGGTATTCGAAGGCCTGCGTCACCATTCGGTGATCGTCGATGTAGGCCGTCCAGGAGTGGGCCAGCACCACCTGGGGATACTCGTCCAGCGCAGCGACGCAGCGCGCCAGCAGGTCGCGGCCGTACAGGTCATCGCCCGCGGCCCACTTGAAGTATCCCGCCCTGGCCTGGTCAGCGACGAAGTTGTGGTTGGGGGCCAGCCCGATGTTGCGCGGCTGGCGGAAGTAGCGGATCCGCGAGTCCAGCGACGCATAGTGATGGCAGATCTCTGCGGTCCCGTCGGTCGAGGCGTTGTCCGAGATGATCAGCTCGAAGTCGGCGTAGGTCTGTCCGAGCAGCGCCTCGATCGCTTCAGCGAGGTACTTCTCGCTGTTGTAGATCGGCAGTCCCACGCTCAGCTTGGGCATCGCCACCCCCGGTTCTCCACGTCGTCGGCCGGGCGGCGCGGACAGCCAGCCCACACCACGGGAGCGGCGGCGCGGTGGTGGTGATACATCGATGCCGGATCTCGTATCACTGCGGCCGCCGGTGCGCTCCTATGGGCGTCGGTGCTGGTGCCGCCCGGCTGGCCGGGCAGACGGAGGCTGGATGAGCGACGAGGCGCTGGATCTGCGCAAGTCCGCGCGGATCCTGTGGCGGAATGTCACCACCGTCGGCCTTGCGGCTGTGCTCGGCCTGTTGGCTGGCGCCGTGTTCGCCCTGGCCAAGCCGCCGCTGCGGGGAAGTACCGCGCTGGTGCTGCTGCCGCCCGCGGCGAAGGGCGTCGGTGCGCAGCCCGCGCGTTACCTCGCCACCCAGTTGGTCGTCGCGGCGAGTTACCCGGTGCTGGCCGGGGCGGACCGGACCCTGCAGCCGCCCGTCCCGGTGGCCACGCTGCGTGCCCGGGTCGCCGTCACCAGCCCGAGCGCCGATCTCATCGCGTTCACCGCACAGGCCCCGACCGATGCCCAGGCGGACGCGATCGCTGACGCGCTGGCCCGAACCTACATTGGCCAGCTCAACGCGTCCGGCAATCCCGGTGCCCTGTTGCTGCAGCGGGCGGCCGGGGGGGCGGCGACATCCCTGGCCACGCGGATCGTGGTGGACGCGGGGATCGGCGCGGCGCTGGGTGCGCTGGCCGGTGCGCTGTTCGTGCTGGCCACCCGCCGGGGCCGCCGGCGCCTGCTCCGGCGGGACGAGATAGCCAGCGCCGCCGGGGTCCCGGTGCTGGCCTCCATCCCCGTGTGCCACCCGGCGGACGCCGCGGACTGGGCCAGGCTGCTGGACGGCTTCCAGCCGGATGCGGTGCAAGCCTGGGGCATGCGGAGGACGCTGCGGCGGCTCGGGGTCATCGATGGCCGCGGCGGGCCTGATCCGCGGCTGGCACTGCTCTCGCTGCCTTCCGATCACCGCGCGCTCGCCCTCGGCCCGCAGATGGCTACGTTCGCCGCGTCGCTGGGCATCCCGACCACGCTGGTTGTCCGTCAGGACGAGGACGCCCCGGTCGCGGCGGCGCTGCAGGCCGCCTGTGCCGGCCGCCCGGGCCCGCCGGATGACCCGGGCCGGCCGGGGGACCTGCACGTCCGGGTGGGTGCCGATAGCGGTGGGCAGAGCGGCACCCCGCTCACCGTGATCATGGATGTCCTTGGCTCCCGGGCCCGCCGCGCGGCTGGGCCGGCGTTGGCCAGTGCGACCGTGCTGGGCGTCTCGGCGGGCGCGGCCACGGCCGAGGACCTGGCCCAGCTGGTGCTCGGCGCCGCGTTCAGCAACGACCAGATCGACGGCATCCTGGTGGCCGATCCCGACCCGGCGGACGAGACGGCCGGCTGCCTGCCGCAGCTGGCGGCGCACGAGCCGCTGACCCGCCCGAGCGCGCGATGAGGGGCACCGGATGGTAACGGCGCATCGGGACGCCGGCCTGGCCCAGCTCGGCCGGTACGACGCCGGCGACGACCGCGGCACGCCGGCCGGCCTGCCCCCGGCCGGCCTGCCCACCTTGCGTTTCTTCCGGCATGCCCTGCGGCGGGGGGCGTGGCAGTGGTGCCTTATCGCCGCGGCCGGGCTGCTGATCGGGCTCAGCCTGAGCGTCGTCCTCCCACCGGCCGATCAGGCAGCGACGTCGATCCTGCTCAGCCATGATCCCAGCGAGCAGCCCGCCAACGCGATCCTGACCGATGTGGCTATGGCGCGGAGCCGGCCGGTGGCGGTCCGGGCCATGCGCGAGCTGGGGCTGCGGGAGAGCGTCAGCAGCTTCATCGCGGCCTACTCGGTGATGCCGGTGACTGACCGGATCATTCTGATCACCATGGGTGCGCCATCGGCCAGTGCGGCGATGACGCGGGCCAACGCGGTGGCCGACGCGTTTCTCGCGGTCCGGGCGCAGACGATCCGGGCCCAGGCGCCGGGTGTGCTGGCCGTGCTGGATCAGCGGATCAGCGTTGCCTGGCGAAAGGCGGACCGGCTGTCGGTGCAGCTCGCCCAGCTGTCCCGGCAGCACCCCCGCACCCGGGTCCAGCGGGCCAGGTTCGGTCGCCTGAAGGCCGAAGTACGCCGGGCCGCTAACCAACTGAACGGGCTGCAGCTGGCCGCCTCGGCGGACCAGGTGGCGGCGGTGACCGAGGTAGCCGACAGTCAGGTGCTTGACCCCGCTGCCGCGATCACCCACGCGCACGCCACGCTGCGCGCGGTGGCCCTTTACGCTGCCACCGGGCTGATTCCCGGCCTGGCGCTGGGGATGGGCTTCGTCATCACGGCGGCCCTGCTGTCCGGCCGGCTGCGCCGCCGTGATGACATCGCCTACGCGCTGGGCGCCCCGGTCAGGCTCAGCGTGGGCCCCGTCGCGCGGCGTGGCTGGCGGCGCGGCCGGCTTACGCTGGCCGCGGCCGCAGGCCGCGACCAGCAGCGCCTGGTCGGCTACCTGCGCACGTCGGTGCCGTGGAGTACCGGTGGCCGGACCGCGCTGGCCGTCGTGGCGGCCGACGACCTTGAGGTGCCGGCGCTGGCCGTGGCCTCGCTAGCCATCTCCTACGCCGAGCGGGGCCGCCGGGTGATCCTCGCCGACCTGGGCCACGGAGCGCCCGCGGCGCGGCTGGTGGGCTGCGGCCATCCCGGGGTGCACCGCACGGACCTGGCGGGTGGGCGGCTGACCGTGGCCGTCCCCGGGCCGGAGGAGGTCGCGCCCGCCGGCCCATGGCGCGGTGCGGCGCCGGCCGGGGAGCGGCCCGCTGCCGAGCTGGCGGCGGCCGCTGATCGCGCCGACGTGATCCTTTCCCTGGTCCGGCTCGACCCCGCGCTCGGCGCTGAGCACGTCGCCAGCTGGGCCGATGATGCCGTGGTGACGGTCACCGCGGGGCAGTCGTCGTGGGCGAGGATTCACGCCGTGGGCGAGATGATCCGGTTCGCGGGCGTCCGGCTGGCCTCGGCCGTGCTCATCGCGGCCGACAAGGCCGACGAGAGCCTCGGCGTGGTGCCCCACGCCGCCGCCCTGGCCGCGCCCGCGGCCAGCTGGCCAGATCAGCTACAGGGATGCAGCGATGGATGAGCAGACAGTTCAGGGGTTCTGGCAGGACCACGCGTGCGGGGACGCTCAGGTGGGCGGGCTCCGTGAGCGGTTCCAGGGCGACTACGAGCAGTTCTTCGACGATTACGACCGCTTCCGCTACCGGAACGAGCGGCACTTGGCGGCCTGCATTGACGCCCTGGATGTGGCGGGCAGGCGGGTGCTCGAGATCGGCCTGGGCGAGGGGGCCGACTCCGAGCGGCTGATCCGCCGCGGGGCCCGCTGGTCGGGGGTGGATCTGACCGCAGAGTCCATCGAGCGCGTCAGGACTCGCCTGACGCTGCGCGATCTGCCCTATGCCGAGCTGCGCCAGGGCAGCGTCCTCGACCTCCCCTTCGCTGATAACAGCTTCGACACGGTATTCAGCCATGGCGTCCTGCACCATGTGCCGGACATCGCGGTGGCCCAGCGCGAGATCCACCGGGTGCTCCGCCCCGGCGGCGAGCTGGTTGTCATGATGTACGCCCGCTGGTCGCTGAACTACCTGGTGTCCATCGCGCTGATCCGCCGGGCCGCCGTGCTCGGCGCGTACCCGCTGGCCCGGGCCGGGATGGTCAGGGCCGACCCGTCAGCGGGGATGCTGGGCGCCCACCTGGCCAACGCCAGGCAGCAGGGATTGTTCCGGTACTTGCGGCTGCCGGAGTTCACCCACCACAACACCGATGGCCCGGCCAATCCGTACGCTGTGGTCTACGACCGGCAGCGGCTGGAGCGGGCATTCCCGTCCTTCCGGGTCACCCGGGCTCATAAGCGCTTCATGCATGCGCCGCCGCTACCGGTGCACGGCTGGCCCGGGGAAACCGTCATGGGCTGGCATCTGTGGGCTCACTTGGAGCCGCTGGGGGACGGCGGTGACGGCACCGGCGCCCGGTGATAGTGGCTCCCGGAGTCCTGGCCGAACGGGCCGCTGCAGGCGCCGCTGGTGTGCGCACCGACTGAGCTGCACCGGTCCCCCTTAGCGACCTCCCCGGTCCAGTCGGCCCAGGTCACGGGGTTATCTCCATTGCCTTGGTTCCAGGCGTAGAACGTCGACGGGCCGTTGTAGTCATTGTCCGACCAGTGGTCGTTCTCGAAGAACGTGACCTGGGTGAGGATCGCCCAGCCGCCCGGCCGGTTGTAGGGAGGGGCGATGCCGTATTCGGCGAAGATCCCGCCGGCGCCGCAGGCTGGCCAGTCTTTCTGAGTGCAGTGCGGGATGACGGCCGGATCGAAGTCGATCACGTTGTTCGTGACCTTCACGTTGGCGGCCCACCACAGGCAGCCGTTCCACCAGTCCGCCGCCGGGACCCCGGTGCGCTGCGGGGTGTAGGTGGTGGTGTGGATGGTCGCCGACCGGAGATTGGACTTGCAGGACGGGATGGTGAACGGCCCGGCCGGGCCCTTGACGAGCGTGCACACGGCGTCGAACCCAGCCGAGCAGAAGCGGTCCGAGTTCTGCCAGAGCAGGATGTGGCCACCGTTGTTGACGAACGTGTTCCCGCTGATGACCGACTGGTGCGGGTACGCCCGCTGGCCTGCGCATGATCGCTCCGGGCAGCCAGGCACGCCGCCGAATGTCGTGTCGCTGCCGCTCTGGCTGACGTAGATGGCGGGAGTGGGGAAACCGGGATTGTCGAGCCCTTCGGCCCAGCCGTTGTTCGCCATGTAGTTGCCGGTAATGGCGAAGTTGTAGGAGATTTCCTCGGTAATCGCCTCACCGTCGTTGTCCATGATGGTGTTGCCGGTATAGGTGGTGTTCGCGTTATCCGTGTCCGTCCAGATACCGGGACCCCAGTTGTGGTGGATGTAGTTGCCCTTGATCGTTACGCCGTCCGTCTGCCAGAGCTTGAAGCCACCCTCGTTGCCGTCGCCGACCACGGTGCCGCAGTGCGCATTCCGGTACTGCGGCGGCACCGGGTTGTGCTTGGTCCAGCCGATGGCCCGGTTGCTGAGCAGCCCCTCGAAGTCGCAGGTGTCGTTGTAGCTGATCTCGTTGCCGGTGATCGTGAGGTTGTATGGGCCACCGGTCAGCGAGTCATGCCCCCAGGGATCGGTCGCTGAGGACTGAAATCCGTACTGGCCGTTCAGGGTCAGGCAGTTCTGCCGCAGCACGTTGTTGGCGCCGGCGATGATCCCGGCGCCAGGTGCGTTGAGAGTCACCGTGTTGTAACGGAACGTCCAGTTGGTGTTGGCGCTCTGGTTCACGGCCGCGGCGTCGGCCCGGGGCTGGAACTTCTCGATGGTCAGGTACTCAATGATCACCCCGGGCTGGTTGCCGGACGAGCTGTTCGAGTCGATGGCCCACGGATACCCGGAGTACGCACCGGACAGCACGGACGACGTGCCACCCGACCACCCGCCGACGAACGCATCACCCGCATCGGCCTGGAACGAGCCGACATGTGTGCCGGGCAGCAGGTAGTAAACGGTGTGCGGGGCCAGCTGGTAGGAGGCATAGCTGTACTTGCCGGCCGGCAGGACAACCCCGGCCGTGGCGGCCGGGAAATCTGCGTGGGGTGTGCCGTAAGTCGGCAGCCCGGGCTGGCCACTGCGGTAACGGCCCGGGCGCCCCGCATAGTGGTAAGGGGACCGGAGGACGGCATGACCACAGACTCGGGTGGGCAGCGGCGCGGCCGCCGACCCGGTGTGCACCGGCTGGCCGGCCGGCGCGGGCGCGGCCGTGCATCCGGCCAGGGCGGCCAGCGGGACAGCCAGTGCCAGGGCCGCTGTTATTGTCGCGCGGGCGGCCGCGCGGGCGAGCTTCACCGACATTGCGTTGTGTCCTCTTTCCCCCGGATGGCAACCTTGGCCCCGGATGGCAACCCGCTCGGCAGTGGCCGCGTTGGCCGCCGCCGCCTACCGGTCCTGGACGTGGCCTGACGGCCCGCGGTCCGGCCAGGCGGCGCCGATGCCGTCTCCAGGCCACCAGTGATCGAGCGGGCTCTCCTTGAAGAACAGGTAGTGGTGGCCGGTCCGCTCCGCCCAGTCCGAGAGCGCCGCCGAGTCGTGGGCGTTGTCGGACAGGACGATCGCGCTGGGCGCCAGATTGGGCTCCACCGCCTTGAGCTCACTGCTCTCGTATTCGTAGGTGTGCAGGCTGTCGTGCAGAAAAATGTCCACGTCCCGCAGCCCGGCCAGCTCGTCCACCGAGCTGCCGGTGCGGCGGTCGATGACGCTTGCGTACGGCTCCCCGATCAGGTGCCCGGCCGCTGGGTCGGTATCGATCGTGGTGAGCCGGCCGCGGCCGTTACGGATGAGCGCGGCCGCGATCACGCACGAGCCGAGGCCGAGGTGGGTGCCGGTTTCCACCACGAGGTCCGGCTGGGTGGCCCGGATGATGGAGTACCAGCCGACGCGCCGTGCCCAGTGCGGCTCCTGTGCGCATATCCGGTGCCGCGGGTTGGAGGACAGCCGGCTGGTGAGGTGCCCGATGAGCGCCTGGTCGTGTTCCAGCTCCGCGGCCCATTCCCGGACCGGCCCGATCCCGGCCCCGGTGACCGTGGCGACGAACCAGCAGAGCTGATCCAGGTTCAGCGGGTCCAGGTCATAGGTGTAGTTCGTGGTTTCCCGGCTATGGACCAGCCAGCTCAGCGAGCGGCCGACGACCCGGGTGTCGTAGCGCGCCACGGCCATGGTGCGGAGCGGCAGGGCGGCGGCCCGGGCCATCGGTGAGGCCGCAAGCCGGCGGCGGATGCTGGTTTGCAGCGTCATGGGTTCCCCCCATCGGAACGGCCCAGGTGTGACGGCAGGTGCGAGGCCAGCGGCCCAGCCGGGTGCCGTACGGGGTGGGCGATGGCGAAGCGGTAGATGTCCAGCAGGTGCTCGAGGCTGCGCTCGGGATCGAACCGGTGCGCATAGGTCTTCCGGGCCTGGTCCCCGTAGGTCTCGTACTGCTCCGGGTGCGCCGCGGCGTCGGCGATGGCGGCCGCCAGGGCGGCTGGGTCGCCGGGCCGGAACAAGACGCCGTCGGTTCCCGGGCTGATGAGTTCGGCCAGCGAGCCGTGCCCGGCGGCGATGGCCGGTGTGCCCACCGCCATGCCCTCGACCACGACCAGGCCGAACGTCTCCTCCCAGGTCGATGGGACAAGTATGGCCCGCGCCGCGGCGATCAGCTCGGCGCAGCGGCGGCTGGTCACCTCCCCGGCCAGTTCGACCGAAGGCCGTCCGGCGGCCCAGGCCGCCACCTCGGCCTGCAGCGGTCCCGCGCCCGCGACGACCAGACGCAGCCCATCGCGACCGGCGCGTTCGAGGTACTGGTCCCAGGCGGCCATCAGCAGCCGAACGCCCTTGACCTCGGCCAGCCGCCCGGCGTAGATGACCGTGCGGGTGCGCGCCGTCTTTGGTACGTCCCGGCGCGGGATCAGGTTGTGCCGGACGAAGACCCGATCCGGCGGGAACCGGACCCCGGCCAGCAGGTCACGCTGGGCCGCCGAGATAAAGATGTACGCCGAGACCAGCGATTTCCAGGCTGGCCGGTGCACGCTGACCGCGAGCGCGGCGGGCACGCTGGCTATCCGGGAGTCCCGGTAGCAGCCGTGCTGCACGGCCGGCGCCGGCCGACGGTGCGCGCACTCGTGGCAGACGGCGCCGTCCCGGAAGAAGATGCCGCTGGCGCAGGCCAGCCGGTAGTTGTGGATGGTGGTCACCGCGGGCACGGCCGCCGCGCGGCAGGCCTGCAGGACCGCCGGGCTCAGCAGCGGGAACGTGTTGTGCACGTGCACGACGTCCGGCCGGTCGGCCCGCAGGGCAGCGGACAGGTCCCGGTAGGTCTGCTGGCTCCAGAGGACCCGTGCTGGCAACGACGCTTTACGGGCCCAGGACCACTGGTCGATCTCGTCGTTGTGCTTCTCGAAGCGGCTGACCTGATGCCCGGCGGCGGCGAGCGCCTCGGCCTCGGTGTCCACGACCCGGTTCTCGCCGCTCGGCATGTTCGAGCGGTACCGGTTGTGCACCAGCGCGATCCTCATCCGGCCCGCCAATCCTTGAGGGGCGGGACCAGCAGTGACGCCGCCAGGGCCAGGTCCAGCAGGTACTCCGACGCGTCGCCGAGCCCGGTCTCGGTGTACGAGGTGATCATGAGGTAGACGACCAGGAAAAGCGCGAGCGCCCGCTGGACGTCGACGGGCTGGAAGTAGGCGCTCACGAAGACGTACAGCAGCAGGATCGCGCAGATCGCCACGCCGAGCAGTCCCAGGTCCAGGTAGGTGGCCAGCCAGTTGCTGTCGATGGGAAAGCCGTTGTAGGCCTTGTTCGACAGGCCGTAGCCGAAGATGACCTGGAAGAGGTCACGGGGGGCGTTGACCACCCCGTTCCAGACCGCCGTCCGGCCGGTCAGGCTATTGAGCTGCTGCGTGTCCTCGCCCCGGGTCAGCCACGCGGTGATCAGGCCGGAGAAGACCGTGATCCCCACCGAGACCACCAGGCCGGCGGTTACGAACGCCCGCCGGACTCGTGCTCTGGACAGGAAGATGCTCAGGCCGCCGACGAGCACGCCGGCCAGCAGGGCGACCAGTTCGACCCGGGTGTGGGTCAGCAGGAGGACGAACACGGCGACGGCGATGAGCGGCCCGGCTACCCGGCCGCGCAGCACGCCGCAAAACCAGAGGATGATGACCAGCCCGGCCATGACCGCCCCGAAGTCCGCTACCTGCGCCGGGGGCATCGGCCAGAACTCGCCGGAGAGCCTGCCCTGGGCCAGGGCCCGGCCGGGGGCCACCATCAGCCCGAGCAGCACCGAGGCGAGGACCACCATGAGGGCTTTCAGCTGGCACCGGAGCAGCAGCATGTCGGGCCGCCCCCACCAGGGAGTCAGCAGCCAGAGGGTGGCCACGAACCCGGCGAGCCGGAACGTCCGGTACATGGTGCCGACGACGTGGCCCAGCGGGTGCAGGCCCGACATGAACGCCACCACGACCAGCAGGCTCAGCAGGCACATGAAGACATTCGGGCGCACGCTCAGCCGCCGGTTGATCATCACCGCCACCAGCAGGGCGGCGGGCAGCGATCCCTGTGTGATCAGCTTGCCGACCACCGACGGGATGTGCACGATCAGCGGCAGGCCGTTCCACGTTCCCGCTGCGAACGTCAGGACGTTGAGGAACAGCAGGCCCCAGGTCAGCCCGACCCCCCGCCGGATCCAGCGCTCGCGGGCAGCTACCGGATCCGCGGCCGGGACACCGGGCCGGAACCGGACTGGCGCGACGGACAGGCTCATCGGCTGGTGATCCGCCGGGCCGGGTCCACCTCGGCGGGCGGGACCGGGGCGGGTGCGGTCTCGGCCGGGGTCGGGGCCGCCGCGGCGCGCGCGGCACCCAGGCTCTCATCCGCCGGATCGGCGTCGATGAGCACCGCCGAGACCGGCGGAGTCCCGGCCAGCCGGGTCATCTCACCGACCGCGTGGATCTTCGTCCACGACGACTGCCCGGCGGTGACCATGGCGACCGCGTCAGGGGCCCAGGTCGCAAGGTGATCTGCGCCCAGCGCCGGATCCAGCGTCGCCACTGCCAGCACGAGGGCGGTCACCGTCACCACGACGGTCCGGGCCCAGGTCGGCACGTGCTCCCCGCCCAGGGCCGGATCCAGCTGCATCAGGGTGAGCAGGACGTCCACCGCCGCGCAGGCCTGGGCCAGGTCGGGAGCGGGCGGATCCAGTGTGCCCGGTGTCCCCAGCCGGGGCAGCGGGCCGGTGGCGGTCTCGTCTGCGGGCACCGCGACCACCAGCTGTGTTCCGTCCGCCTCGGCCGTGCCGATCCCTGGCCGCCGCTGGCCCAGCAGCCGCGCCGCTGGCGCGCCAGGGCACAGGTCGGCCAGGACCACTCGCTGGCCGTCGCGGGCGCAAGCCAGCGCCAGCGATACCAGGCCCAGGGCTGGTGTGCGGACGTCGTCCACCGCTACGACGGCGAGCGCTGCGGGCTGCGTGCCGCGGCGGGGCAGCAGTTCCCGCAGATGGGTCACGATGCGCTGGACGCCGGGGCGGGACGCGGCCGCGAGCCCATGGCGGCCCGGCCGCCAGCGCTGGGCCTGGCCCGGCACGCTCAGCCGCACCGGGACGTCGAGCGCGTGGGCCACGTCATCGCGCCACCGCAGCCGGTCCGACACCAGCGCCCGAACGATCACGATGACCAGTCCCAGCAGCAGCCCTGCTACCAGACCGCCACCGATGTACAGGGCGATGTGCTTGACCCGCCCAGAAGGGCTGGGCGACGCGGCGTCGAGGATCTGGCTGCCCTGGATCAGCTGCGTGGTGGTCATCCGCGTGGTCACCTGGTTGCTGGTGACGGCCTGCTGCAGCGCGGGCAGCTGGGTCTGCGCCTGCAGGCGCTGCGCTTGCAGGGCGCTCAGCCGGGCGTTGCGGGCCGGGGTGGCAGGCTGGCGGGCGAGCTGGCCGATCTCCCGGTTCAGCGTGGCGACCTGCTGCTTGGCCTGGGTCACCTGATGCTGGAGCGCGGTGAGCGTCTGCTGCTCCTGGGCCCGGAACTGCTCGGCCCGGTACCGCAGGAAGGCGGTGGCCACGGCGTGCGCCCGGCTCACCGCCGCGCTGCTGGTGGGGGCGCTCAGGGTAATGGTCAGCACGCGGTCGGTCACCGCGGTGACCTTGTAGGACGCGAGGAAGCTACTGGCGCTTTCCGGCAGCCCCAGGGCGCGCACCGCCTGCGCGGCGACGGTGTGGCTCTCGGCCAGCGCGACGTCGGTCAGGATCGCGTCGGTGGGTATCTCGGTGGGGTTGGGCACCAGGACCACCGACGTCGTGGCCTGGTAGGAGGCGTGCTTGACGTACAAGCCCGTGCCGACGACCAGCCCGAGCAGCGCCGTGGCCACCCACAGCCAGGCGCCGCGCCGGATGGCGGCGGTGATGAAGCGCCAGCTGGGCAGCCCGGCGGAATACTCCTCGCCCGGCGGCTCAGCGGCGGGCAGCGCGTCGATGCGCGGCCGGTGCTGGGCCCGGCCGTCGCTGGCGCCCGCGGATGCCATTGCCGTCCGTTCGCCGTCACTCACCATGAATTCTCCGTTGTGCTGCCAGTCAAGCGAGCTGTCCGCCGGCGGCGCCCGCTGGGCACCGGGTCGGGCAGGCGGTCTGTGGAGTGGTCGGCCGGATCAGGGTCGGCGACCAGGATCCCGGCGATCTGGCGGTCGTCAGCGGCGGCGCTGACCGCCACCCGGGCCAGCTGCTCCGCGGTCGCCCCGCCGGCCGACACGCCGAGCAGCGTGGCGGTCGTGCGCAGCGTGTCCGCCAGCTGCGGTTCGGCTGCGTCCACGACGGCGGTGACAATGGTCAGCGATGCTCCGAGCGGCTGGCCGCGCAGGTCACCGTGGTCCCGCACGCTGATGAGCGGCCGTCCCGGCTGCGGCGGTTGGGCCGATGCGGCCGTGCACGCGGTGTGCAGCAGGGCGGTGATCCCGGCGCCCTGCGGTGGGCCGAGGATGAACGCCGTGGGAATGCCCAGCGAGGCGGCGTACGCGGCCAGCTGCGGGCCCAGCGCCAGGGCCCGCCGGTCGGTGGACAGCGACACGACGGCCAGCGACGCGCTGCTGCCATCCCGGGTGTCGAGTCCCAGATGGTGCAGCGTCTTGCGCAGGTTCCACGCTTCGACGGCACCGGGCTCGTAGTCCTCGATCAGCCGGGCCCAGCCGGCCGCGTCCCGGGGGTGACTGGCAGGGAGCGCGGCCAGCACCGGGATCCCGATCGCGTCGGCGATCTCGTCTCGCCGGCGCAGCCGCCGGTCGCCGCGGCCGAGCACGAGCGCGGCGATGGCGCCGGCCAGCAGTCCGGCCAGCGCCCCGAGCACGCCGGTGGCCAGCAGCCGTAGCGGCACCGACGTCCGCGACGCGGTGGTGGCCAGCTGCAGCATCCGGGCCGGGACGCGCACGATCGGGTCGGCGGCGGAGCTGACGTAGACGATGTAGCTGCGGGCCACGGCGTTCGCGGTCTGCTCGGCCTGTGCCGCGCTCGTCCCCTTGGCGCTGAGCGTGATGATCTGCGGGCTCAGCTTGCTGGTCAGGACGCGGCCGCGCAGCGTGTCCAGCGACAGCGGCGGATGCAGCCGGCTGGCCGCCCGGGTCAGGACGGGATAGCTGTCCGCGACGAAGACCTGGGTCCCGATGGTACGGCTGGCCGACGAGGGCAGCACGACGAGCGCCTGGCTGGTGAACAGCGGTGGGCGCAGCACGGCAAACGCCAGGCCGGCCAGCAGGCCCGCGGCGGCGGCCAGGCCGAGCAGGGCCTTGTACCGCCAGATGGTCCGGAAAGACCTGCGCAGGTCCAGGGCCTGCTCGCTCATCCCGCCTCCGGTTGAACTCACGGCAGTTCCCGCCCCCCGGCGTTGGATGCCGCCCATGATCTGGCTGACCTGGTCACCTCGGGCTCGTCCGCGGAGTCAGCCGCGGTGAACTCGAGCCGGGTGACGAACCGCTGCCGGGCTCCCGGCTGCCCATGGCCCAGCAGGGTGCTGACCGGGAGGCGGCGCCCGAGGCCGCTGGAGTACCAGCCGAGGATCGGGTCCGTCTCGCCCCGGTGCAGGCTCCAGTTCAGCCCGGCCGGCAACGTCAGCCGGGCGGCACCCGGGCTGTCCGGGCCGGCCCAGCGCAGGATCGCCCCAGCCGTGTCGAGCTGTGCGTCGACCCCGGGCCCGCAGTGGAAGGCCAGCCGGACGTCGTGGGCGCCGCTGACCTCGTCGGTGATCTCGATGCGCCGGGCGACCCGGTCCAGCCGCACCGTGCGGCGGTGCCCGGCGGGCGGGTCGAGCCGGGCATAACCGTCGTGCTCCGCCGACCAGGTGACGGTGCTGCCCGTGTCGCGAGCCTCGGTCTCCCGGGTGGTGGCGTGCCGCAGCCAGAGGAACGGGCCGCCCTCGGCCGACTGGCTCTGCCCGGCCAGCTGGACAGTGTTGTGCGCGAGCGTGGACCGGAAGTAGGACCGCCAGGCGGGCTCGCCGTGGTAGCAGTACGTGCCGGGATCGGCGAGGACGTCCACGCCGCCGTGGCGGACCTCCACGGAGAGCGCGTCGGCGTGCGCGTGGGCGGCGATGCTCAGGTACCCGTGCGGCCCACCGTCGCACCGGCACCAGATTTCCGGGCCGTCGCCGGGCGCCGTGCGCAGCAGCGTGATCCCGGCGTCGGGGAAGCGCCACGGCCGCTGGGCGGGACGGCCGGAGACCGGCCGGGGCGGTCCGGCCAGCGCGGCCAGGAGCGTGCTGCCCACGTCCGGCCCGGCCGAAGGCCACCAGTCCAGCGGGCCGAAGAGGGCCGCGCTCGCGGCTAGCAGTGAACGCCAGCCACCCTGGTGCGGGTCGTCCAGCAGCAGCGCGCGGCCCTCGTCGCCATCGCCCTGGCGGGGCGGGTGCAGCCGTTCGTCGAGCAGCGCGGCGGCGCTGTCGGCCATCGCGCACAGCCGGGCCCAGGTGGCTGAGCCGAGCGGGTAGCCGCTCGCCGCCGCTTCGGCCGCCGCGACGAGGCCAAGTTCGGCCACGAAGCACTGGTAGTCCGAGGCCAGTTCGCGGTCGATGCCGGACGGGAACGTGTTGCGGATCAGTTCGCGCTCCAGCAGCAGACCGGACGCCCGCCGCCAGCGTGCGCTCTCCGGGAACCAGGGGAAGGCGCAACTCGCCACGAGCTGCCCGGCCGCCTCGGCGATGACGTGGTTGTTGGCCGATGAGCCGCGACTGCGGAACGCCGCCAGGTAGCGCTGGTGCCAGCGGATCTGCCGCACCGCAAGGTCGTTGGCCTCGAACAGGCCGGGCGCGCCAGGCCAGTCGGCCAGCAGCCGCCGGATCCAGGCCATGCTGATCAGCCGGATCCCGATTTCGATGCCGCTCGTCCAGTGGATACCGGACAGGAACGGGTTCTGCCGCCACCACGAGCGCAACTGGGTGGCCACCCGCTCGGCGTACCGCTCGTCGTGGCTGAGGTACCACGCGGTGGCCAGCAGCGTCAGGTGGTGCAGCCGGGAGACCTCCCAGACCTGCTTGACGTTGCCGGTCTGTTCCTCGGACCGGTGGTTGATCCGGAACGCGTAGGCGTCAGCTGGTGACCGGCGGCCGGTGACCGGGTCGCGGAACCAGTCGGGCTGGGCCAGGTCGGTCCGGTGCACGCCGAGTACGTCGCACTCGCCGGCCAGCAGCCGGTCGGCGGCGGCGAGGACGCCGGCCCGGGCGCCGGCCGGCACGTGCCCGGCCACTCCCGGCGGCAGAGTGGCGGCAAACCGCCGCTGCGCGGGGGGCAGCGGCGGAAGCCCAGCGAGCTGGCCGGGCCGGACCTGCCGCCGGGCCCACGCCGCGTGCATGGCCTGATCCCGGGCGCGCCACGCCACCTCGGCGGGTGACATCCGGGCCGCCCGCCGGGCGTACCAGCCAAGCCGCGAGGCGGCGCCGTTGCTCATACCCGCTCCGGGTGGCCGCTGGCCTGGCTTTCCGCCACGGCGATCGTGGCCCGGGTGGTGGCGATCAGTGAGTCGAGCGGGATCGGCATCGCGGTGCCACTCCGGCAGGCCGCGATGAAGCGCTGCAGTTCCGTGCGCTGGCCCTTGTCCTGGCCACCGCGGGCCTTGCTGGTGCTCCGCTTCCGGCCGGCCCAGACGCTGGCCTGGGTGAAGTTGTCGAGCCGGGCGCTGCAGCCGCCGCCTCCGGCGTCCAGCGTCTCCTTGGGGAAGCGCTGGTTACCGGTGGTCAGGTAGCTGATGGTCCCGGTCGCCCCGTTGGCGAACCGCACGATGGCCTGGATGTCCTCGGGGTCGGCGCCGGAGACGGCGCAGACCTCTTCCGGCGGGCTGTCCGCCCACCAGCTGAGCGTGTCGATGAAGTGGCCGCCCTCGCCGGTGAACCGCGAGCCTTCCAGCTCCTCGTTCAGGTACCAGCTGCCGGCGTCAAGCCGTCCCGCGTTGACCAGGTACCGCGTGCTCGCGGTGGCGGCCTGGGGGCCGAACCGGGCCCGCATCTCGGTCAGCAGCGGCGCGAACCGGCGGTTGAACCCGACCATCAGGCGGTCGTTGCCGGTCTGCTCGACCACGTCCAGGATCCGCTCGGTCTCCTCCCTGGTCAGGGCCAGCGGCTTTTCCACGAAGACCGCCTTGCCGGTTTCGAGTGCCCGGCAGACCAGCTCCGCGTGCGTGTGATGACGGGTGACGATGAAGATCACATCGAGCGAGGCGTCCGCCAGCACGGCGTCCGCCTGGGTGGACGCGGTGCCAAAGCCGAAGCGCTGCTGGGCGTTGACCGCGGACAGGGACCGGTTGGTGGCCACGTGGGTGAGCCGGACCCCGGCATCCCGGGCCAGGTGGGGCAGCAGCATCGAGGTGGCGTAGCTCCCCGCGCCGATGAACCCGACCGCGAGCTGGCCCGGTTTGGCCTGGGCCGCGGCGGACGGCCCGGCCGGCAGCACCCGGGAGGTGGCCGGCCGCCCGGTGCTCGTCTCCGGCTTCGGGTACTCCAGCAGCACGCCCACGGCCTGCAGCGCGCCGGAGGCCAGGTCCGCGTAGGCGGAGGTCGCCTTCTCGATCGGGAAGGTCCCGCTGATCAGGGACTCGACCTCGATGTCCTTGCTGGCCAGCAGGTCGAGGAAGCACTCCAGGTTGCGCCGCTCGGTCCACCGGACGTAGCCGGCCGGGTAGTCGACGCCCTCCAGTTCGTAGCGGTCGTCGTACCGGCCGGGGCCGTAGGACCGGGAGAACCGGACGTCAAGTTCCTTGTCGTAATAGGCGTTCCAGGGCAGGTCCAGCCGGGTCTTGCCGATGTCCACCACCCGGGCGCGATCCCGGGCCAGCTTGGCGGCGATCTCGGCCGGGCCGTTGGAGTGCCCGCCCGCGGTGATCAGCACGTGGTCGGCACCGCGGCCGCCGGTCAGCGTGGCCAGCGTCTGCTGCACGGCGGCCAGGCCCTCGCCGTCGGGCGCGCCGCAGCGCACCGCGCCGGCCTGCTCGGCGAGGTGGCAGCGATCGGCGTTCAGGTCCAGCCCGACCACTCGGACGCCGGCCGCGATCAGCAGCCGCACGGCCAGCTGGCCGACCAGGCCCAGGCCGATGACGCAGGCCGTCTCGCCCAGCTGGACTTCGGCCTGCCGCACGCCCTGCATGGCGATAGCCCCGACCGTGGAGAAGGCGGCGTGCGGGGGCGCGACGTCGGACGGCACTGGGACGCACATGTTGACCGGGATCCAGTTGTACTCCGCGTGCAGCGCGTACTCGTTGCCGGCCGCCGCGACCAGCTGGCCCACCTGAAATTCAGTGGCTCCGCGACCGACCTCGGTGACCACGCCGCACAGCGAGTACCCCAGCGGGGTATAGGAGTCCAGCTTGGTCATGGCCTTCTTATACGTGGTCAGCAGGCCCTGCTGGGACACCGAGTCCATGACCTTGCGCACCTGGTCGGGCCGGGCCCGGGCCATGCCGACCAGCGACATTTTGGCCTCGGTCACCTTCATCATCTCGGTGCCGGTCGAGATGAGGGAGAACAGGGACTGCACCAGTACCCCGCCGGGCCGGCCGGTGGGGGCAGGCACATCGAGGACGGCGAGTTCCCCCGACTTGTAGTTCTGAGCTATCTGCTTCATCTCGCCCTCTGGTCGCGAGCCATCACATCGGTTGTCACGTCGCCACACCCATGGACTGCGCATGGCGGTACCACAGCTCCAGCGAAAGCAGCTGCCAGATCTGCTTGGACCGGTCCTCCCGGCCGGCCTGGTCGTCAGCGATGAGGCGGGTCAGCGCGTCCCGGCGGATCATCCCCGAACCCACCAGCTCACCGCGTACGAGTACATCCTGGATCATCTCGCGCAGGTCGTCGCGCACCCAGGCGCGCAGCGGCGCGCTGAACGAGGCCTTGGGCCGGTAGATGATCTCGTCCGGCAGCCACGCCTGCGCGGCGCGCTTGAGAGCCACCTTGCCCTGCCGCCCGCGGATCTTGTCGTGGCCGGGGACCGAGAATGCGGCCCGGGCCACTACTGGGTCCACGAATGGGACGCGCACCTCGACCGAGGCCGCCATGCTGGCCCGGTCGGTGTAGGCCAGGTTCAGGCCGGGCAGGAACAGCCGGGCGTCGGCCAGGCACATCCGGTTGACCTCGTCGCCCAGGGCGTTGTCCTGGTAGATCTCGGCGTGCTCGGCCAGCACCTGGTCGACGTGCCGGGCCAGGTCGGGGCTGAGCAGGGCGGTGAGCTCATCCGGGTCGTAGAGCGTGTAGCTGCGCCGGAAGCGCGGCTCCTCGGGCAGGTCGGCGAACGTCAGGAAGCGCTTGGCCCACCGGGCGTAGCGCAGCCCGCGGCCGGCCGCCACCACGGGGAGCCGCCCGGTGGCGGCCGACACGGTGGCCCGGGCCAGGCCGGGCAGCCGGCTGTAACGGCTGGCCAGGACGCAGGCTAGGTGCTTGCGGTAACCGCCGAACAACTCGTCGGCCCCCATCCCGGACAGCACCACCTTCACCCCGCGCTGCTGGGCCGCCTCGCACATCAGCAGAGTGTTGATCGCGGCCGGGTCGCCGATCGGCTCATCGAGGACGTCGACGATGCGGGGCAGCATCCCGGCGATGTCCGGGGCGATCTCGATCTCGTGCAGCGCGATGCCGAACCGCGCCGCGACCTTCCGGGCGTACACCGCGTCGTCGGGCATCGCCTCCAGCCGCTGGTCCTGCGCGCGGAAGGCGATCGTGTACGCGTCGATGGCCGGGTTGGCCTGGTGGGCCAGGACGGTGATGATGCTGGAGTCCAGGCCGCCGGACAGGAAGCTGGACACCGGGACGTCGGAGACCAGGTGGGCGGTCACCGATTCCTCGACCACCGCGCCCAGGTCGGCGGGGGGCTCAGCGGCGCCGGCCGCGGCGACGTCCGCGACCTGCCAGTAGTACTGGATCGAGGACCCGCCGCCGGGGCTGAACCGTGCCCACGACCCGGCGGGCAGCTTGCGTACCTCGTCGATGGCGCAGCGCTGCTCGGGCAGCCAGTAATACAGCATCGACGCGACCATCGCGCCGGGCTCCACGCGCAGCTCCGCGCCCGCCGCGGCCACGATCGCCTTGAGTTCGGAGGAGAAGGCCACGCCATCCCCGCGCGGCAGGTAGTACAGCGGCTTGATGCCCAGCGGATCACGGGCCAAGGTCAGGTCGCCGGTGCCCGCGTCGAACAGCGCGAAGGCGAACATGCCGCGGAACCGGCGCAGCGCGTCCGGGCCCCAGCGGCGCCAGGCCTCCAGCACCACTTCGGTGTCCGAGCTGGTGGTGAAGCGCACGCCCTGCGCGGCCAGTTCGGTGCGCAGGTCACGGTAGTTGTACAGCTCGCCGTTGTAGATGAGGGTCAGGCCGTCGCGGTGCAGCGGCTGGTCGGCGAGCGCGCTGAGGTCGATGATGGACAGCCGCCGGAACCCGAACTGCACGGACGGGCCGGCGCCGGTGTTGCTCCAGGTCCCGCTGGAATCCGGCCCCCGGTGGGCGATCCGGTCGCTCATGATGTCCACGAGCTTGGCCCCGTCCGCCTGCTGGTAGCACCCGGCGATCCCGCACATGTCAGCCCCCGGCCCGGCCGGTCAGCCGGCGGTACACATTGAGGTAGGCACGCCGCTGGTGACTCCAGGCCAGGTGCTGTTCCACGCGGGCCCGGCCCAGCTTGCCCAGGCGCGCCCGGCGCGGTTCGTCGTCCATCAGCTCGGCCAGGGCGGTGGCGTACTCCGGCACGTCGTTCGGGGTGACGTAGACGCCTGCCTCGGCGGCGGAGACCCGCGTCTCGTGCAGGTCGAACGCCAGCACGGGCAGCCCGAAGGCCATGTACTCCATGGTCTTGTTCATCGTCGACACGTCGTTCAGCGGATTCTTCGGGTCGGGCGAGAGGCCGACGTGGGCGCTGGACATGATGCGCCGGACCAGGTCGTCCGGGGCCCGGCCGGTGAACTCGACGTAGTCACCGAGGTCCAGTTCGTCGCGCAGCGCCACCAGCTCGTCGAAGCAGTCCCCTTTGCCCATCAGCGTGAACGCGATGTCGGTGCGGCCCAGCTTGTGCACCACGACGTCGGCGGCGCGCAGCACGACGTCCACGCCGTCCTGCGGTCCCATGACGCCGATGTAGACAGCCAGGAAGCGCCGCCCGCGGCGCAGTTCCGGGTGCTCCGGCCCACGGACCAGGAAGTCTGGGTCCGGGCCGCTCCGGACGACCGTGACGTCGGCCGGGGACTTGCCGCTGCGCCTGATCGCGATCTCGCGGTAGGAGTCGTTGGTGGCGGTCACGTGGTCCGCGGCGCGGTGCGTCCGGCGCTCGAGGGCCCGCAGTCCCCGGTAGGGCAGCCGCGGCCCGCTGGGGAAACGGGATTCGTAGAGCTCGGGGCACAGGTCGTGGTGGTCGAAGACGAACCGCGTGCCGTCGAGGGCCCGCAGCGCCATTGCGATGGGCCAGAAGATGTCCGGCGGGTTGCACGCCTGGAACACCGCGAACCGCCCGTGCCGCCGGGCCCGGAGCGTGCCCCACGCGGTGGCGGCGAAGGAGTACGCGTACTCCGCGATGAAGCCCGCCTTGCTGCCGCCGGGAGCGTACGGCCGGTACTTGTACAACTCCACCGTGTCCAGGACCGCATACCGGGGATCCCCCGGCCCCTTGGGGCACACGACGGCAACGTGGTAGCCATCGGCGACGAGGGCCTGGCATTCGAGCCACACCCGCCGGTCGAACGGGACCGGAAGGTTCTGGACGATGATGAGGACGCGGGTCCACCCACGTTCCCCCCGCAAGCGTGAGTGATGCCGACTCACCTGGAATCTGGCTCCCTGGGATCCGATGGGCGCATAAAGTGCCGACCACCATAGGAGCGCCGGCGCGCGGCGGTGATACGGCGAATTGACCGGGAGGCATGAGGCCAAGCCGCGGCAAGACCAATAGCTCACTCAAAGTAACGACATAAATCCGCTGCGTGATTTAATGGCCTGCGTAGACTGGGCGCACGCCGCAGCAGCCGGTGCCGCCCGGTTAGTCGGACGGCGCCGGGGGATGTATCAAACGCCAAGGCGGGGGCTTCTGATAGGCGGGGTAACTGCGCGGAGCCGCGACCGCGTTATCTTCCTCGAGTTGTGGGGTTGGGCTTGCGATGATGATCAAGGTTACGCCAGCATGATTGGCTTCCCGGCACCACGTGCGTATGGCCGCTGAAACGAGCTCCCCACCGGACGTGGCGCCCGGCCGGTCATGGACGGCGGTGCGGCAGCGGCTGCCCCGGCATGGCATCCGGCGTCTCGGCTGGGGGGTCGCCGACCAGGCCGTCTCCAGCATCACCAACTTTGCCATCGTGCTGTACGTCGCCCACGTCCTCGGGGCCACCCAGCTCGGCGCGTTCAGCCTGGCCTACGTGACGTACACGTTCGTGCTGACCGCGTCGCGCGGCTTGTGCACCGAGCCGCTGATGGTCCGGTTCAGCGCCACCGATCTGCCTGCCTGGCGGCGTGCGGTGGCCAGCTGCACCGGAACCGCGACGGTGATCGGCCTGGTCTCCGGCGTGGTCGTGCTGGGCGTGGCGGCGGCCCTCGGCGGTGCGGCCCGGGGCGGCTTTCTGGCCCTGGGCCTGACGCTGCCCGGGCTGACCCTCCAGGACAGCTGGCGCTATTCGTTCTTCGCGCTGGGCCGCGGCCAGCAGGCCTTCCTCAACGACCTGGTGTGGGCGGTGTCGATGGCGCCCGGCCTGCTCGTCCTGCGGGCGTCCGGTCACGAGACCGTGTTCTGGTTCGTGCTCGTCTGGGGGGCCGCAGCGTGCGTCGCGGCCGCGGTCGGGCCGCTGCAGGCGCGGGTCCTCCCGCGTCCCCGCCAGGCCTGGGCCTGGGTGACGGACCACCGGGACCTCGGGCTGCGTTATCTCGCGGAGAACGCCGCCAACAGCGGTTCCGGGCAGCTGCGCCTGTACGGCATCGGCCTCATATTGGGGCTGGCCGCGGTCGGCTACGTGCAGGCGGCGACCACCCTGATGGGGCCGTTCCTCGTCATCTACATGGGGCTGTCCCTGGTCATGGTCCCGGAGGCGGCCCGGGCGCTCCGCCGGTCCGGCCGCCACCTGTGGCTGTTCTGCCTCCTGGTCAGCGCCGGGCTGACGATCATCGGCCTGGCCTGGGGGGCGGTGCTGCTGGTGGCACTGCCCCGGGGCCTGGGTGGTCTGCTGCTGGGCCACGTCTGGCGGCCGGCCTACCCGCTGGTGCTGCCACTGGCGATCTCGGTGGGGGGCGCGTGCGCATCGGCCGGCGCCAGCTCGGGCCTGCATGCCCTCGGGGCGGCCCGGCGGAGCCTGCGGGCCATGCTGATCGGCTCATCTGCCTACCTGGGCTTGGCCCTGCTCGGCGCCTACCTGGGCGGTGCTCTCGGGTCCGTGCGCGGCATCGCCGTGGCGACCTGGATCGGCGCGGTGGCCTGGTGGTGGCAGTTGCGCGCAGGCATGACGGAGCATGCCCAGGCGCCCGCAGCAGCCCTGGCCCGGTCCGAACCGGGCCGCGGCGTCCGGCCGCTGCCCCGGATGTCGGCGCTCGACGACACGCAGCCGCTGACCCCACTGCCATGGCTGTCCGCCGCTGGGACCGGGCGGCCCAGCCGCCCGGCCGCGCGGGCCCGGACACCCGTGCGCGCCATGGCGCTGATCGCGACGGGCGGCCTGCTCGTCCTGGCCGTGGTGGGGGCGGCGGGCTGGATGCTCGCGCACGGGCCGACGAGCCTGCATAAGGACGTGAGTACCTCGGCTCGAGCGCAACCGCGTGCCCCCGACCCGGCCGTGGCCCCGGCCGTCCACCGGCTGACGCCAGTCGGTGCGACGTCGTTCGACCCTTACGGCACCGGGCAGGGCGAGAACAGCTCGCTCGCCCCCCTTGCCATTGATGCCAGCCTCGGTACGGCTTGGCACACCGAGTGGTACGCGAGCCCGCGGCTGGGAAACCTCAAGCCGGGCACCGGCCTGCTCATCGAGCTGGGCCGGCGGGCGACCATCGCCCGGGTGTCAGTTCTCCTCGGCCCAGTTCGGGGGGCCACGTTCCAGGTGCGGGTCGGCAGCCAGGCCACCGCGCTGGGTGATCTCCGGGTCGCGGCACGCGCCACCGACGTCGGCGGGCGGGTAGACCTCCGGCTGGCCAGGCCCGCGCGGGGCCGCTACGTCCTCATCTGGTTCACCGTGCTGCCACCCGACCCTTCGGGTACTTTCCAGGCGAGTGTCTTCAACGTTCGGCTCAGGGGATGGACATGATCGTCAGCGCAGTCCCGGGCATCGCCGGGGCCCTGTTGTTCACGCCCGCCCCGCACCTGGATGAACGCGGGTTCTTCAGCCGCACCTTCGATGCGGAGGTCGCGCGGTCGGCCGGGCTCGACCCGGCGGGGTTCGTCCAGGACAGCCTGTCCCGCTCGGCCCGGGGCGTGATCCGGGGGCTGCACCTGCGCAGCGGGGACGGCGAGGCCAAACTGGTGCGCTGTTCCTACGGGGCGGTGTTCGACGTCATCGTGGACCTGCGGTCCGGTTCGCCCACGTTCCGCAACTGGGAGAGCTTCGAGCTCCGCGACGCCGAGCAGGTGTCGCTGTATGTTCCCGCCGGGTGCGCGCACGGCTTCCAGGCGCTGACCAGCCCGGCGGACGTCGCCTACCGCATCGACCGGCCGCACGACCCGGCCGAGGACGTCTCGATCGCGTTCGACGACCCTGAGCTCGCCATCCCCTGGCCGCTCCCGGTCGCGCTGATATCGGCCCGGGACCGGGCTGCCCTGCCGCTTGCTGCCGCGCTGAGCCAGCTGGCCTGAGCGCTGCGCCCGCGTGGTTACCAGCCCAGTCCTTCGTAGCCGGGGAGTGATTCCACTTCGCGGCCCAGCCGCCCGCTGACGTCGATCAGGTGCGGCGGTGGGCAGGCGAGCAGGGCGTCCCGCACCGTCGTGTCGCTCGTCGAGACGATGGCCACGCCGGCTCCGTGCAGCGCCTCGCTGGGCTCGTGGACGAGCAGGCGGCCCAGGTGGGGCAGCTTCGATTCGACGTGCCGCCGGTTGGACCCCATCAAGCGAGCCGGATTGACGATCGGGTCATAGATGCGGACGTCGAAGCCCTTGCCGAGAAGCCGCTCGGCGACCGCCACGTTCGGGCTTTCCCGCAGGTCGTCCGTGTCGGTCTTGAAGCTCAGTCCGAGCAGCGCCACCGGGCGCGTCCCATGGGCTACCACACGGTCCACGACCTCGCTGATGACAAGGTCGTTCGACTCCAGCGCCCCAGCGAGCAGGGGCACGTCCGCGCCGTTCACCCGGGCCAAGTTGAGCAGCGATCTAAGGTCCTTGGGCAGGCAGGAGCCGCCAAACGCGAAGCCGGGACGTAGGTAGGCAGGGGAGATGTTGAGCACCTGGTCTGCGCAGAAGAGGGACATGACCTCGCGTGAGTCCACGCCGAGGATCCGGAGGATCCGGGCCACTTCATTGGCGAAGGACACCTTGGTGGCGTGGAAGGCGTTGCAAGCGTACTTGAGCCCCTCGGCGACCCGGACATTGACTATCTGCACCGGCTGGCCGAGGAACGCAAACAGGTCCGTGACAGTGTCCGCGACAGTGTCATCCGAGGTGCCGACGATCAGGAAGGGCGGGGCGAAGAAGTCGGCGACCCCGCTGCCCTCCCGCAGGAATTCGGGACACATGGCGGCACCTACGGTGGTCTCCGCGCCGGCCAGCCCGGCCGCGAGCGCCGGGACCACCACGTCATCGACCGTGCCGGGGGGCACTGTGCTGCGGATGACGACGCTGTGGTGTCCGGATGCCGGCGGCTGGACGGCGCGCAGGGCGGCCGCGATGTCCGCTATGGCCCGCCGCACGTACGACAGGTCTGTCGCGCCGCGCCCGGTGGCCGGCGTCCCGACACACACCAGCGAGAGTTCGGCTCCAGCCAGCGCCGCGCGGCAGTCTGTCGTCGCGTGCAGCGTCCCGCCAGCCACCGTCCGCGCGACAAGTTCAGCGAGGCCCGGTTCGACCACTGGGCTGCGGCCAGCACGGATCTCAGCGACCTTGGCGGCGTCAACGTCCACTCCCCAGACGTGGTGGCCATTGGCCGCCAGACAGCCTGCGGTCACCGTGCCGACGTAGCCAAGGCCGAACACTGCGACCCTCATCGCCTCACCTCACCTGATTGGCGTGCTGGGACCCGAGGCACACGGGGACCCTAGGCACACGGGGACCCTAGGCGCACGTCGACATGAGCACCGGGCGGCCGTGTGTGATACGCCATTTTGGTCCCCCGGCGGTGCCCGGTCCGGCCGCGGAATTCGGCTAGCACGCCCGCTGGATGACGAGCGCCTTGACCAGCGCGGCCCACTCGTACCCGAGCTGGTAGGGCCAGTCGTACCAGGGCTGGGGCACCGTTACGACGTAGATCCGTCCGCCGAAGCAGCGGCTGACCCGGAGCCGGGCCCGGGTGTCCTGCGCCCGTGTGGTCACCAGGGCGACGGACTGCCAGTGATAGCGGTGAGCCAGACGGCCCACCACCTCGGCCTCGCCCTGGGTGGTCGCCGGATCAGGCTCGAAGCAAATCAGCCTGACGTGCGGCGGCCGGGCCGGGCACGGGCCGCCGTAGCCCTCGTGGCCGCGGGAGACGACCAGCACCGGCGCTCGCTGCGCGCGGGCCAGCCGCACCGCGGCGGGCAGCCGGTCCCCTGGCCCGGCCAGCATGACGATCGCGCTGACGTGCGCCGGCATGCCCTGGGCGGGCCAGGCGAACAGCCGCGCGGTAGCCGCGGCAAACAGGATGAGCGCCGCCAGGGCGGCTATCACCAGCCGCCGGGCGCGGCGCCGTGGGCGGCGGCTGGTAGCAGACGCCGCCTCCCTCTGCTCCCCGGTACCCTCCCCGGTCAGCACGCTCCCCCAGCTCTCCCCTAGGCCGTGCACGCGTCACGGTACCAGTACGGCTGCGTGCACCTATGGCCAGTCCCGGCCGGTAAGTCGCCCACCATGAGCCCGCCCCGGAGCATGATCACTTTGGGTCAAGTGGCGCCGGGGCGAGGTCTCCCTTGCCCGAGGTAATCACATTACGAACCCCCTTTCCGTCAACCAGCCCACTTGTGCGCGCGTCTCCTTTATGTCTTGCTGGTACCTGGCAAGTTCCGTCCGGCTGGGGACCGTGCGGCTTGCGAGGCTTGCCGGTGGGGACCGTGCAACTTGGGGGGGCGGTGACCGTGTACACAGACGCGGCCACAAATGATGATCAGCGCGGCGTTCACGCCTTGCGGCAGGCCACAGCGCCGGTCGCGTGGACGAGCAGATACCTGCGCGCGGCCGCGACAGTGGACTTCGTGTCCGCCCTCGCGGCGGGTTTCGTGGCCTATGAGATCCGTTTCGACAGGCATGGGTACGCCTCGGCCGCGTACCTGGCGCTGAGCGCGCTGCTGCCAGTCCTGTGGATCGCCTCGGTCGCCCTGGCGGGCGGCTACGACCAGCGGTTCATCGGGGTCGGCTCGGACGAGTTCCGCAAAATCCTCAACGCGGCCGTCAGCCTGACCGCCGTCCTGGCCATCTGCTCCTATGCGGTCAAGTTCGAACTGGCCCGCGGGTACGTCGTGCTCGCCCTGCCCGCCCTGGCGGCCTTCGACCTGAGCGCCCGGTACTGGCTCCGTAAGCAGCTGCACAAGCAGCGCCGAAACGGCCGCTACATGCGGCGAACGGTGGTGGTTGGGCACACGCCCGCAGTGGCCGACCTGGTGGAACAGTTGCGCCGGGACAACCACCACGGCCTGTCCGTGGTGGCTGCCTGCCTAGCCGGGCCGGTCGCCCAGGAGGAAGTGGCCGGTGTGCCGGTGGCCGGCGGGCTGGACAACGTGGCGTCGGTGGTGGCCGAGAGCCACGCCGACACCGTAGCCGTGCTGGCCTGCCCGGAGATGAACGGCAGGCGGCTCCGGGAGCTGGCCTGGAGGCTGGAGAAAAGCAACACTGACATGTGTGTCGCCTCGGCCCTGCTGGATGTGGCCGGGCCGCGCACCACCATCCGCCCCGTGGCGGGCCTCCCGCTGCTGCACGTTGATCATCCTGAGCTGGCCGGGATCAGGCGGGTGGTCAAGGGCGTGTTCGACAAGGTGCTGGCCGGCCTGGCCCTCATCGTGCTGTCGCCCCTGTTCGTGGCGATCGCGCTGGCCATCCGGATAGTGGATCCCGGCCCGGTCTTCTTCCGCCAGACCCGGGTGGGCCGGGATGAGCGCACATTCCGGGTGTGGAAGTTCCGCACCATGGTGGTCGACGCAGAGGCCCGCAAGGAACAGCTGATGGCGCACAACGACGGCGCCGGCCTGCTGTTCAAGATGCGCCAGGATCCCCGGGTCACCCGGACCGGCGCCGTGCTGCGCCGCTGGTCGCTCGATGAGCTGCCTCAGCTGTTCAACGTGATGCTGGGTGAGATGTCCCTGGTCGGGCCCAGGCCGGCGCTGCCCGCCGAGACGGCGAGGTACGGGAACCACATGCGGCGCAGGCTGGTGGTGCCGCCCGGCATCACCGGCCTCTGGCAGGTGAGCGGCCGGTCCGACCTGTCCTGGGACGAGGCGGAGCGGCTCGATGTCCGTTACGTGGAGAACTGGTCTCTGGTCCTCGACGTGCAGATCCTCTGGAAGACCTTGTCTACGGTGCTGCGGGGGTCAGGAGCCTACTAGGATTCAGGCTTGCCGCTGCCCTACCGTTCCGTGCTGTCCAGTCCAGCACGGCCGCATCATTAGTCAGCCATCGCTCACATGACTAAGGTCAACGCCAGATTCGCTATGCGCACGCTAGTCACCGCCGCCCGGCTCATGCCCTGTCCTGGCCACATCGCGGGCCCGGCACCGTGCGGGCTGTCTTGAGGCGCCGCGCTTTCCTCGCCGGGGCAGCCGGGCTGGGCGCGGCCGGCCTGGGTGCGATGGGCCTGGGCATCGCCGAGATCATGTCGGGCAGGCCGCGCTATACGTTCGCCGACGACTTCGACGGGCCGGCCGGGAGCGCCCCGGACCCGGCGAAATGGGGCTATGACCTAGGCGGTGGCGGCTGGGGTAATGATGAGCTGGAAACTTACACCTCGTCCCGGGAGAACAGTTTCCTGGACGGGAACGGGAACCTGGTGATCCGCGCCACCAAGAGTGCCGGGCAGGGAGCCACGGCATACCGTAGTGCCCGGCTCAAGACACTCGGGAAATTCAGCCAGTACCACGGCACCTTCGAGGCCCGGATAAAGCTCGACCCGCAGCAAGGCACCTGGCCCGCCTGGTGGATGATGGGCGCCAATATCGGCACGGTTGGCTGGCCGAAATGCGGCGAGGTCGACATCCTGGAAAACTTCGGGGACTCCGCCGACGTGGCGACCTCGATCCACACACCCAACGGCGCCGGCTTCGGCACGTATACGAAGCGTGGCACGACCACTGTGAATGGCGCCTGGCACACCTGGCGCGTTCAGTGGGCCCCAGCTGGCTTCACCTTCTTCAAAGATGGCACGCAGTACTTGCACGTCGGCCCCGGCCATCTTCCCAACTGGCCCTTTAGCTCAGGGGTGCCGATGTTCATGCTCCTCAACCTGGCCATCGGCGGGGCGGCCGGCTCGCCGGCCAACACCAGGTTCCCGGTCGACATGCTGGTGGACTACGTCCGCGTCTGGTGACGCGCGACCGCCACCGCCCGCTAACCTGTGAGAGCCGGCGCCCGCCGGAGAGAGGGGCGCCGCTGGTGACTATGGACGATAACAACCTGGCCCGTGACCTGGCCGCCGAGGCAGGCCGCCTGCTGCTCGGCCTGCGCGCCGCCGGTGCTGATGCCAGCGAGCTGCGAGCGGCCGGTGACCGGCAGTCGCATGAGTTCCTGGCCGGGGAACTGGCCCGGTTGCGGCCCGCGGACGCGGTGCTGTCCGAGGAGGGCCGGGACGATCCGGCCCGGCTGTCCGCGGAGCGGGTGTGGATCGTGGACCCGCTGGACGGCACCCGGGAATACGGGGAGCCCGGCCGGACCGACTGGGCGGTCCACGTCGCCCTCTGCGAGCGGGGCGAGCTCACCGCCGGTGCGGTCGCGCTGCCTGCGCAGGGAAAAGTGCTGAGCACGGCCGAGCCACCGGCACCGCCCCGGGCGCCGGAGCCAGGCCGCCCGATCCGGGTGCTGGCCAGCCGCACCCGCCCGCCTGCCTTCCTGAGCCGGCTGGCCGGGCAGATGGAACTGGAGCTCATCCCGATGGGCTCGGCCGGCGCCAAGGCGGCCGCGGTGATCACCGGCGGGGCGGACGCCTACCTGCACAGCGGTGGCCAGTACGAATGGGACTCGGCCGCCCCGGTGGCGGTGGCCCGGGCCGCGGGCCTGCACACGTCCCGGCTCGACGGCTCGCGGCTGGCCTACAACCAGCCCGACCCTTCCCTGCCGGATATCCTTATCTGCCCGGCGGGACTCGCAGGCACCTTGCTGGATTGCCTGCGCGCAGCCGACTGTTCGGCTGTTTAGCGGCTCTCCCAGCTAGGAGAGTGCGCGGACCAGTTCCCGATGCCCGACGACCCGGAGTTTGCTTGATGGCCGTGACCCGTTCTGATTACTCCCTGTCCCAGCTGGAAGTGCTCGAGGCCGAGTCCATCCACATCATGCGGGAGGTGGCCGCCGAGTTCGAGCGGCCGGTGCTGCTGTTCTCCGGCGGCAAAGACTCGATCGTGATGCTCGCCCTGGCTGAGCGGGCGTTCTGGCCGGCCAGGATCCCGTTCCCGGTCATGCACGTGGATACCGGGCACAACTTCCCCGAGGTGCTCGATTACCGGGACCGCCGGGTAGCCGAGGCCGGGGTCAAGCTGGTGGTGGCCTCGGTGCAGGAGTCCATCGACCAGGGCCGGGTCGCCGAGGAGACCGGTCGCTGGGCCAGCCGCAACCGGCTGCAGACCACCACACTGCTGGACGCCATCGAGGAGCACCGGTTCGACGCGGTGTTCGGCGGGGCCCGGCGGGACGAGGAGAAGGCCCGGGCCAAGGAGCGGGTGTTCTCGTTCCGCGACGAGTTCGGCCAGTGGGACCCGAAGAACCAGCGGCCCGAGCTGTGGAGCATCTACAACACCCGGATCCGGATGGGCGAGCACATCCGGGTGTTCCCGATATCCAACTGGACCGAGCTGGACGTCTGGCAGTACATCGCGCGGGAGAAGCTGGAGATCCCGTCCATCTACTTCGCGCACACCCGGCAGGTGTTCGAGCGGGACGGCATCCTGCTGGCGGACAGCGAGTTCACCACCCGGGACGAGAGCGAGCCGGTGTACGAGACCACGGTCCGGTACCGCACCGTGGGTGACATGTCCTGCACCGGCGCGGTCGAGTCCACCGCGACCACGGTGCCCGATGTGATCGCCGAGATCGCGGCGACCCGGATCACCGAGCGCGGCCAGACCCGGGCCGACGACCGGACCAGTGAGGCAGCCATGGAAGACCGCAAGCGGGAGGGTTACTTCTGATGACGGCGACGGTGGAGGACGTCATCTCCGCGGAGAGCGGCCGGCCGATGGACATTCTGCGGCTGGCCACGGCCGGCTCGGTGGACGACGGCAAGAGCACCCTGATCGGGCGGCTGCTGTACGACTCCAAGGCGATCTTCGAGGACCAGCTGGCCGCGGTCGAGCGGACCAGCAAGGCCCGCGGCGAGGACTACACCAACCTCGCGCTGCTCACCGACGGCCTGCGCGCCGAGCGGGAGCAGGGCATCACGATTGACGTGGCCTACCGGTACTTCGCCACGCCGCGGCGCAAGTTCATCATCGCGGACACCCCGGGGCACGTGCAGTACACCCGCAACATGGTCACCGGCGC